>JABAHQ010014725.1_pt1 | contig 15924 bp, 13 predicted proteins | sample 7062091 | NCBI WGS metagenome assembly JABAHQ01 (sample SAMN14534359, study PRJNA622989) | marine sediment metagenome | biome: marine biome [ENVO:00000428]; feature: marine pelagic biome [ENVO:01000023]; material: deep marine sediment [ENVO:00002113] | place: India: Gulf of Kutch | collected...
TGCCAGTGCGCTCCGCTGGCCGAGGGCCCGCCCACCCGCTGCAATTGAAGCCCTTGAAGCGCCAACTCCCTCACCGCGGCCACAACACCCACAAGCGCAGCGGTTGCTTGAGCGTGGCCGCCTGCCGGTAGGCTTCGTCGTTCCAGCCGCCCCAGCCGGTGAAGAGATCGGCGCGCACCGCGCCCAGGATGGCGCCGCCCGTGTCCTGCGCCAGCACCAGGCGATTGGTCGCCAGCGCGGGCCCCTGCGTGGCCAGCCACACTGGTGTGCCGTAGGGAATGCTCTGCGGATCGACCGCGATGGAGCGCCCGGGCGTCAGCGGCACGCCCTGCGCGCCGCGCGGGCCGAAGGCCGCCGTCAGCGGCGTCAGCGGCTCCTCCCTGAAGAACACCGTGCGCGGGTTGCTCCACAGCATCTCGTTCACCCGCTCCGGGTTCTGCCGCGCCCAGGCCTTGATGGACTCCCACGAGGCCTCGCGGATCGCGCCCTGGTCGAGCAACCAGCGGCCCACGCTCTGGTAGGTGTGGCCGTTGTGTGCGGCAAAGGCCAGGCGCACCTGGCGCACCCGGCCATCGGGCTCGGTGATGTTCACGCGCCCCGAGCCCTGGATCTGCAGGATCAGCGCGTCGATCGGGTCGGCCAGCCAGGCGATGGCGCGCCCGCGCAGCGCGGCCTGCGCCTCGGGCAGGGTGTCGACCTGCTGGCGCGTGTACCAGCGCTGGCCCGGCACCAGCCCGACCGGCACCGCGTGCAGCGGCACGCGGTTCGTCGCCGTGGGCTCGCGCGTGGCGTCCATGATGGGCTCGTAGTAGCCGGTGAGCAGGCCCTCGGGCTCGCGCCCGTCGGCCTCGAGCACGCGGTAGGGCTGCAGGCGCTCCTGCATCCAGGCCTGCTGGCGCGGCGCGTCGGCGAAGGCCAGCGGGCGCGCTTCGGCGCACACGGCCTCGAAGCCGGCCGCCGGCCGCTCGCAGCCCTGGATCAGCGCGTTCCAGGCGTCGTGCAGGGCGTCCTGGCCCCAGCCGGGCAGGGCGTTCCAGGCCACGGGTACCCAGCGGCTCTTGCTGTGCTGCCTGGCCGCCGGCTCCGCTGCGCCGGGCGCGGGAACTTCCGGTGCCGGCTCCAGCACCACCCGGGGGCCCACCGCGCAGGCCACCAGGCTGCCTACAATGCCCGCCGCCACGGCCCCACGCGCCAGTCTCTTCATTCCGTCGATTCCGTCCGCCATGACTCTCTTGCTGCTCGAAGCGCTGGGCGCGCTGCTCCTGTTGGTGTTCATCGTGTGGTGGACCATGTTCTCCGGCCGCCGCAAGGGCGAACTGCCCGAGGAGGCCGAGCGCGACAAGCGCAAGGCCCCGGAACAGGACCCGCCGGCGCGCTGATCGTTCCCGGCCCCGGCTCAGGCATCGCGCAACCGGTTGGCCAGTTCGACCGCGGATTTCACGCCCATCTTGTCGAACACGCGCGAGCGGTGGACTTCCACCGTGCGCACACTGATCTGCAGCTGATCGGCCACCAGCTTGTTGNNGTTGGGCAGACCAGCCACCACGAGGTTCATCACGTCGCGTTCGCGCTCGGTCAGGCTGCTCAGGCGCTGCTGCAGCTCGCGCCGCACGGCGCGCTCGGCCAGTTGCGCGGCCGACTGGCGCAGCGCCTGCTCGACGCGGTCGACCAGCGCGTTGTCCGAGAACGGCTTTTCGCAGAAGTCGAAGGCGCCGCGCTTGACCGCCGCCACGGCGGTGGGCACGTCGGCGTGGCCCGACAGAAAGATGATGGGCATGGCCGCCTGCCAGGGCAGCAGGCGCAGCTTCTCGAACAGGGCCAGGCCGCTCATGCCGGGCATGCGCACGTCCAGCAGCACGCAGCAGGGCACGTCGGGCTCCTGCCGCGCGATGGCGGCGCCGGCCAGGAAGTCCTCGGCGCTGTCGAAGCCGTCGCTGATCAGCCGGCGCGTGCGCAGCAGCCAGGCCAGGGCCTCGCGCACGCCGACGTCGTCGTCCACGAGGTAGATCTTCGCGTCGGGGAATTCGGTCATGCGCGGATCATAGGAGCGCGGCCTGGGCCTCCAGCGGCCGCCCCGCCTGCGCCTCGGCCACGGGCAGGGTGAACGAGAAGCGCGTGCCACGCGGCTGCGCGGGCTCGAAGTCCAGCGCGCCGCCGTGCTGCTCCACCACCGTGCGGCACAGGCTCAGGCCCAGGCCCATGCCCTCGGCCCTGGTGGTGAAGAAGGGCGTGAACAGGCGCTCGGCCACTTCGGGCGGCAGGCCTTGGCCGTGGTCGGTCACGTCCACGCGCACCCAGCGCGCGCAACGCCCTTCGCCCGGTTCGCCGGCCTCGCCCATCACCGGCGCCATGGCGATGTGCAGCACGCGCAGGCCGCTGGCCGTGCCCGGGTCGCCCAGCGGCATGGCCTGCATGCCGTTGCGCGCGAGGTTGAGCAGCACCTGCTCGACCATGGTGCGGTCGCACCACACGCGCGGCGTGCCGGGGGCGATGTCGACCTGCAGGCGGATGCCGCGCTTCTTGGCCTGCAAGGTGAGCAGGGTGGAAATGCCTTCGATGAGCTGGCGCGGCTCCACCGCCTCGCGCACCTGGTCGCGGCGGCGCACGAAGTCGGCCACGCCGCGGATCACGCGGCCCGCGCGCTCGGCCTGCTCGCCGATGCGGCGGATGGCGCGCTCGATGTCGCCACCCACGCTGTCGTCGCCCCGGTCTTCGCCACGTTGCAGCAGGTTGAGGGTGCCGCTGGCGTAGCTGGCGATGGCCGCCAGCGGCTGGTTGAGTTCGTGGCTGATGAGCGAGGCCATCTCGCCCACGGTGGCCAGGCGCGCGGTGGCCTGCAGCTTGTCCTGCGAGGCGCGGTTGAGCTCCTCGATGCGGCGCTGCTCGGTGAGGTCGATGATGGCGCTCATGTAGCCGGTCTGCACGCCCTGGGCGTCGATCAGCGGGGCCTCGATGATGAGCACCGGAAAGCGCGTGCCATCGCTGCGCTGGAACACGGATTCGTAGCCCTCGCGCGGCAGGATCTGACCGGCCAGGCGCACGGCCTGGCGCTGCTGGTACTCGTCCACCAGTTCGGGCGGCCACCAGGGCGCGGGCATGCCGCTGCCCACCAGCTGCTCGGCCGTCAGGCCCACCATCTGGCAGAAGGCGGGGTTGACGTAGGTGATGCGCCCGGTCATGTCGCGCGCGCGCAGGCCGGTGACGAGCGAGTCCTCCATGGCCTTGCGAAAGGCCAGTGCGTCGGCCGCGCGCTGCTCGGCGCGCTGGCGCCGTCGCATGTCGCGCGCCAGCAGGTACAGCACCGCCAGCAGCGCCAGCGAGAGCGCGCCCACCACGCCGGTGAGCACGTTGGGGAACAGGCCGAGCGCGCGGCGCGGGCTCTCCAGTTGCAGCAGCAGGGTGTGGCCCGGCAGGTCCAGCAGGGCGTGCGCGCTGAGGGTGCGCCGCTGCAGGGGCACCACGCTGTGCACGGCCAGGCGCGCGCCGTCGCTCTCCACGAAGCTCAGGCCGCGCCCGCGCAGCGGGACCGCGTCGGTGAGTTCGGCCAGCATGGCGGGCAGGGAGTAGGTGGCGATGAGGAAGCCGCGCGACTCGCCGGCTTCGCTCAGGGGCAGGCACAGCTCCATCACCTCCAGGCCGCGGCCGTCGCGCTTGGGCCAGAAGTAGCTGGCGGAGTACGCCGGGCCCGACAGGCGCAGCGCGGCGTCGCAGGCCTGGCGCACCTCGGGCAGGGCCTGGCCGCGCGGCAGCAGGTCGAACACGTCGGGCCGGTAGGGCGAGAGGCGCTGCGCGAGCACGCGCATGTCCGTGTCCCGCCATTCGAGCCGCACGAGCTCGCGCCGCTGCGCGAGCAGTTCGGCCGCGGCCGTGTCCCAGCCCGCCGGCGTGGGGGAAAAGGCGTTGAGCGATTGCAGGCTCTGGACGTTGTGCAGCAGCGCCCCGCGGATTTCGCCGACCACGGTGGTGGCATCCTGGTCGAGCGCGGCCTGATCGCGCCCGACCTCGTACTCGGCGGCCAGGAAGACCAGCACCGCGAGCAGCGCGCCCACCAGCAGCAGCAGCGCGCCCCACAGGGGCCAGCGGGGCGGCTTGAGGGCGCGACTCACGGGCGCAGCAGCGCGTTCAGCAGAGAACGCGGTGCTCCAGACAGGGGAGTTGCTCGCGCACCTGGCGGATGCGCGCCATGTCGATGTCGGCCAGCGCCACGCCCGGTCCCTCGGCGTGCAGGGCCATCACCTGGCCCCAGGGGTCGATCACCATGCTGTGGCCCCAGGTGCGCCGGCCGTTCTCGTGCACGCCGCCCTGAGCGCTGGCGATGACGAAGGCCTGGTTCTCGATGGCGCGGGCGCGCAGCAGCACCTCCCAGTGCGCCGAGCCGGTGGTGTAGGTGAAGGCGGCGGGCACCAGCAGCACGTCGGACGCGAGCATGCGGTAGAGCTCGGCGAAGCGCAGGTCGTAGCACACGCTCTGGCCGATGCGCCAGTTCTCGCCGTCGCGCGAGCGCAGCTCGAAATGGGTGGGCGTGTCGCCGGCCTGCAGCACCGCGGCCTCGTCGTAGCGCTCGCGCCCGTTGTCGTAGCGGAAGAGGTGGATCTTGTCGTAGCGGCTCAGGCGGTGGCCCTTGGCGTCGAAGCTGAGCGAGGCGTTGGCGGCGTGCGACGGGTCGGCGGTGGCCATGGGCAGGGTGCCGCCCACGATGCACATCTTCAGGTCGCGCGCGGCGTCGGCCAGGAAGTCCTGCACGCGGCCCAGGCCCTCGGTTTCGGCGATGAGGAGCTTGTCTTCGTCCTTGGCGCCCATGAAGCAGAAGTACTCGGGCAGCACCGCGAGTTCGGCCCCGACGGCGGCGGCCTGGCGCAGCAGGCGCAGGGCTTCGCTGAGGTTGGCGTCCAGGCTGATGCCGGACACCATCTGGATGGCGGCAACTTTCATGCGGTGAGTCCTCCGGCGGAAAAGGGGGCGTGCGATCGGCCAGGGTGCGACACCCCGGGGGGCAAGCCTTCAAGCTTACTGCAGCGTGGTGCCCGGCGTGGGCGCCGGGGTCGGCCGCGCCACCTTCTCCACCTGCGGGTCGGCCCAGCCGCCGCTGACGCGAAATTCCTGCGTGGCCGCGCTTTGCAGCGGCTGGCGCAGCAGGAACTGCGCGAGGAAGCTGCCCAGGCCCACCGCCGGGTTGATGGCGGTGGCGATGAGGGATGCCGTGCCGGCGTTGAGCTCGGGCACCACCACCACCTTCAGGTCCTGCGTTTCGCGTGCGAGGTCGGCCGAGCCTTCCATCAGCACCGCCGCGTTCACGCCCTTCATCTGCAGGTTGTTGCTGTGGATGACGCCCTGCTCGATGCGCGCGTCGCCCCGCACGAAGTCGAAGGCAAAGCCCTCGGAGAAGACGTCGCGGAAATCGAGCGCCAGGCGGCGCGGCAGGGCCTGCAGGCTGAGCACGCCGAGCAGGCGGCCCGCGCCCGGGTCGGCCTTGAGGAACTGGCCGCGCGCCACGTCCAGCTTGAGGTTGCCGGCCAGCGTCGGGTAGTGAATGCCGAAGGGCGTGCCGAGCCAGCCGATCTGGCCTTCGAGCCGCCCCTTGCCGCCGCGCACCAGGCCTTCCTTGCCGAAGCGGTTCAACAGCGCGCCGCTGTCGTCCACGTCGAGGCGGAACTGCAAGGCGGTGCGGCGCTGGCCGCCTTCGCCGCCCCCCAGGGGCGCCCAGTTGCCCGAGGCGCTGAGCCGCGCTTCGGGCAAGGTGGCGCGCAAGGCGTTGAGCCGCCATTCACCCACGCGCGTGGGCCCGCCGCGGTTGACGGCGTCGATCTCCACACGGCCGAGCGAGCGCCCGTCCCACTGCAGGTCGTCCACCGCGATGTCCAGCGCAGGCACGCTGCCGGGCTGCTGCAGCAAGGCGTCGACCTCGCGCGGCGCGGCCGGCGACAGCGTGAGGCGCGCCAGCCGGGCGCGGATGCTGCCCGCCCCGGCGGGACCCGCCGGACGGAACTCGACATAACCATTGAGTTCGTTGGCGTCGACGTTGGCGCGCCAGACCGGGCCCTCGCGCGAGGCGCCGACGACCACGCGCTGGAAGCGCCGCCCATCGACGAGCGCCGCGTCGGCATGAAGCGACACCGCCAAGGGCAGACCTTCGCCGAGGACGGCCGTGGCCTCGGTGCCGCTGTCGCGCAGCAGGGCCCGCCAGGCATCGAGATCGAGCTCGCCCACGCGCAGCCGGGCGTGCAGGCCCTGAGGCGGCAGCACGGCGCGTTCGCCAGCGGCCTGGCCCACGGCCAGTCCACCGCGCACCAGGCGCGCCGACTCGCCGCGCAGGTCGCGTTCGGCGATCAGGTCCACCAGCGGCTGCGCGGCAGGGCCGAGTTGCAGCGTGATCCGGTCACTGACGGCCTTGTCGCCCTGCAGGCCCTGCACGGCGCTCTCCAGGCGCAGGGGCCAGGCGGCCTCGGCGGGCTTGCTCAGGGGCGCGGGCAGGCTCAGCGCCAGGCCCTGCAGGCTGCTGTCGATGCGCAGCTCGGGGGCGCCGCCGCGAAAGCCGAGGGTGGCGTTGTAGCGGGCGCTGCCGCTGGCGTGCGCGAACAGATTGGACACGGGGCCAAACCCGCCCTCGCGCAGGCCGGCGGCACTGGCCGTGCCGCTGCCGCGGAACCGGGCCACCGTGCGGCCCGGCGCCTCGCTGCGCAGGCTGCCGTCGAACAGCAGTTCCCCGCCCAGCACCTGGCTGCGTGCGCCGGTGAAGGCGAAGCCCTGGTCGGTGAAGTCGAGCGTGGCGCGCGTGCGCGCGAGCAACGGCGTGCCGGGCATGAGGCGCAGGTCGGTGCCGTCGAGTCTGACCTTGCCACTCACCCGGCTGTCCTTCAGGTGCTTGAGCGGCAGATCGATCTGCACCGTGGTCTCGCCCGGCCCGCTGGCCTGGGCCGAGGCCAGGGCGCCCTCGGTGAAGGTGTTCACCGGCGAGCGCTGGACGAAGCCCAGCAGCTCGTCCGCCGGGCCCTTGCCGTGGACGCGCACACGCACCCGCGCGTCGTGCGCGAGGTTTTCGATGTCCACCCCGCCGTCCAGTGCGACGCCGGGCGCGCCGTCCACACCGCCGCGCACCTCGCTGATCTGAAGGCTGCCGCGGTCGAGCACGAAGCGCGCGCTGGCGTTGCGCACCCCGGGCCAGTGCGCCTCCCCCTCGTCCTGCAGGACGGCGGGCAGGTAGTCGAAGTCCACGCCCTCCAGCGCCGCCTCGATGCGGAAGGTGCCCGAACTGTGGTGCGGCTCGTCGAAGGGAATGTCGTCCACCAGGCCCTGGACGCGAAAGCTCGCCTGGCGCGAGCCACCGGCCCGCGCGGCCTCGCGCACGTAGCGGCGCGCGCTCTCGGGCACGACCATCGGCAGGTAGCGGTGCACCGCCGTGCCATCGGCGCGGGTGAGCTGAGCGCTGAGGTCGAGCACGCCCGGCAGGCGCGGTTGCGCGGGCTGGGCGGCGGGGTCACCGGTGTGCCAGCGCGCCTGCAGCGTGCCTTCGGCGTGATCGTTGGCCAGGGTGGCCTGGTCGAGCTGGATGTCGAGACGATCGCCCTTGACCGTCCAGCGCACGCGGCCGTCGAAGCGGTCGAGCGCGATCCGCGGTTCCTCGAACACGTCGGGGAAGATGAAGGCGCCTTCGCGCAGCGCCACGCTGGCCTGGCCGCCGTTCTCGTCAAGGTCGAAATCGACGTCCGCGCCCTCGATGCCGGGCCGTCCCGGCAAGGGAAAGCGCCCGCTGCGCGAGCGTTTGCCGCTGGGCTCGCCGGCCAGGGCGAGACCACTCACGCGGCCCCTGGCACGCGCCACCACGTGCTCGGCCATGGGGCCGCTGCCGCGCGCCTGCCACGTCAGATCGAGCGTGTCGAGCCGCCCGCGCGGCTGCAGGCGCGCCAGCCAGTCGCGCGCGTCGGCGGGCAGGGGCAGCCGTTCGGCGATCGCCGCCACGGTCTGCAGGTCCACCGCCTGCGCCTGCACCACCGTGCGGGCGCCTTGGCGCTCGCGCGCCAGCGTGTGCTCCACGCGCACACGGGCGCCGGCCCAGTCCAGGCCTTCGCGCGTGGTGAACGCCAGGTCGTCCGAACCGAGGCTCATGCCACGGTCGGACCACTGCGCCTCCAGCCGGCCCCGCGCCTGCGCCAGGGCCAGGTCGGGCAGGTCGGGCGCGAGCTGCAGGTCGAGGTCCTGCAGGGCCATGTCCAGCGTGAGGCCCTGCACCTGGCCTTGCTGCACGCGCGCCCAGGCGCGCAGCGCGCCTTCGCCGCTGCGCACGTCCACGCCCGAGTCGCTCAGGTCCAGGTGGGCGCGCAGGCGCGAGACGTCGGCGCGCGCGAACTCGGCGTAGAGCTCGCCGCTCCAGTTGTCCCAGGGCGCCTGGCCGGCGGGCGCCTTCAGGGGCAGGCGCAGCAGCGGCTCGCGCAGGCGCCCCCGCAGGCTGAAACGCTCGCCCCACTCGGGTTCGGGCGTGGCGTCCAGGCGCAGTTCGTGCGAGCGCGCGCCATTGCGCGCCACGAAGTCGAGGTCGCGCAGCAGCACCGGTGGCTGCTGGCGGCGCTCGTCGATCCAGCGCACGGTGCCGCCGCGCACCACGAACTCCGGTTGCTCGAAAAACCAGTCGGCCGCGGCGTGGTTGCCCCCGCCGTCGCCCGAGACGTCGATGCCCGCGATTTCCACGCGGCCATCGGCGCGCCGGCGCACGTCCACGCTCGGGCTGTCGATGCGCAGTTGCTCGAAGCCGCCGTGCCAGAGCGACTGAACCGAGACCGCGGCCCGCACCAGCGGCAGCTGCAGCGCGCTGCGGCCATTGGCGTCGTGCAGCCGAACGTCGCTGAGCTCGAAAGAGGGCACCAGCGGCGGCAGCACGCCGGCCAGTGTCGGGCCCTCGATGGCCCGGATGGCGCCGATGGTGACCGGTATCCCGACCGCGTGTGTGGCCCAGCGTTCCAGGTCGGGGCGCCAGGTGTCGATCCTTGGCACAATCCACGCCTGCAAAACGAGCCAGGTCAGGATGAACACGCCCCAAAGGCCCGCCAGCAGCCACAACAGCACGCGCAGGGCGCGTGCCCACAGCCGCAGCCCTCGGCCGGCCGGTGCATCGCCATTGGCGCTCGAGGCGCTGGCGTCAAGAGATCGGTTCATGTCCACCGCAAATTATGAGGGTGGGACACCACACAGGTTCCGGTGGTGCTGAGCACGGCTTGTCAACGATTGTGAACACCACCACCGCCGCCCCGACCCCGGCCACCCGACAGGCCGACCATTCCCGCTTCGTGCAGCGCGTGCGCCGCCGCTACGCCGCCGAGCTGGCCTGCCTGCCGCCCGGCGCGCCCGACAAGGCCGCCATGCGCGCCTGCCTGGACGCGCTCGTGGCGCGAGGCCTGGCGCTGCCGGCCGCCTTGCGCGTGCTGCGCCAGCTCGTGCTGGAGCGGCTGGCGGTCATCGACTGCGAGGGCGGCGCCTCGCTCGAGGCCGTCACCGGCGCGGTCACCGAACTGGCCGAGTTCGCGCTCGACCGGGCCTGCGCGCTGGCCTTCGAGGAACTGGACGCGCTGCACGGCGCGCCGCTTTGCGCCAATGGCGCCCGCGCCCAGCTCTGGGTCATCGCCATGGGCAAGCAGGGCGCGCGCGAGCTCAACTACTCCTCCGACATCGACCTGATCTGCCTCTTCGACCAGGACCGCTTCGCGGCGGACGACCTCGCCGAGGCCAAGGCGCGCTACATCCGCGTCACCCGCCAGCTCGTCAAGCTCATCTCCGAGAACACCGCCGAGGGCTANNATGGGCAAGCTGGGCGCGCGCGAGCTCAACGTGTCCAGCGACATCGACCTGATCTACGTCTACGACCAGGACGGCGAGACCGCGGGCAACGCCGAAGGCCGACACCGCATCAGCCACCACGAGTACTTCGCGAAGGCGGTCAAGCACCTCTACAACACGGTGGGGGAGACCACCGAGCACGGCAACGTGTTCCGGGTCGACCTGGCCCTGCGGCCCAACGGCAACTCCGGCCCCAGCGTGGTCTCGTTGGGCGCGCTGGAGGAGTACTTCCTCGTGCAGGGCCGCGAGTGGGAGCGCTTCGCCTGGCTCAAGAGCCGCGTGATCGCCCCGGCCAGCGCGCTGGCCGACAAGGACGGCATGGCCGCGCTGCGCGGCACCGTGCTGCCCTTCGTGTTCCGCCGCTACCTCGATTACGGCGTGTTCGAGTCGCTGCGCGTGCTGCACCGGCAGATCCGCGAGCACGCGGCGCGCCGCGCCGCCGGCAACCCGGGCCGGGCCAACGACGTCAAGCTCTCGCGCGGCGGGATTCGCGAGATCGAGTTCACCGTGCAGCTGCTGCAGGTGGTGCGCGGCGGCCAGTTCCCCGAGCTGCGCACGCGCCCCACGCTGGACGCGCTGCAGCGCGTGGCCAAGGCCGGCCTGATGCCGCCCGAGAAGGCCCGGGCGCTGGCCGAGGCCTACGTCTTCCTGCGCCAGGTGGAGCACCGCATCCAGTACCTGGACGACCAGCAGACCCACGTGCTGCCCGAGCGCGACGACGACCTGGCCTGGATGGCCGCCACCCTCGGATTTGCCAACACCTGCGCGTTCCTGCACGCGCTGGACGCGCACCGCGAGCTGGTGGCCGAGGAGTTCGATACCCTGCTCGGCGGCAGCCCGGGGGCCTGCAAGGGCAAGGGCTGCAATGGTGCGGCGCCGCGTGCCGCCGACGACGACCTGGGCGCCGTGCTGCCCCAGTTGCCCGCCGCGCTGGCCGAGCGCGTGCAGCGCTGGTGCGAGCACCCGCGCGTGCTGGCCCTGCGCGAGGACACGCGCGCGCGCCTGGTGCGCCTGGTGCAGCGCACCGGTTCCTGGATCGAGGACGGCCGCGTGAGCGAAACCGCCGCGCTGCGCNNGCGCTGCGCATGGTCGACTGGATCGAGCCGCTGCTGCGCCGCGAGAGCTACCTGGCGCTGCTGCAGGAGCGCCCCTCGGTGCACGAACGCCTGCTGCGCCTGCTGGGCGCGGCCAAATGGCCGGCGCGTTACCTCATGCAGCACCCCGGCGTCATCGACGAACTGGCCAGCCAGCAGCTGATGGCCGAGCGCTTCGACGCCGAGGCCTTCGAGTCCGAGTGCGAGACGCGGCGCGCCTCGCTGCGAATCACCGGCGAAGACGACGAGGAGACCCTGCTCAACCTGCTGCGCCGCGCCCACCACGCCGAGACCTTCCGCACCCTGGCGCGCGACGTGGAGGGCGTGCTCACGGTGGAGCAGGTGGCCGACGATCTCTCGGCCCTGGCCGACTCGGTGCTGCGCCTGACGGCGCGCTGGTGNNGCTGGTGCTGGGAGCGGTTGAAGACCCGCCACCAGGACACGCCGGCCTTCGCCATCATTGGCTACGGCAAGCTGGGCGGCAAGGAACTGGGCTACGGCAGCGACCTGGACATCGTCTTCGTCTACGAGGACGAGCACGAGAACGCGAGCGAGATCTACGCCGGCTTCGTGCGCAAGATGATCAACTGGCTGCAGGTGAAGACCGGCGAGGGCGACCTGTTCGAGATCGACACCGCCTTGCGGCCCAATGGCAACTCGGGCCTGCTGGTCACCAGCTTCGAGGCCTTCGAGAAGTACCAGACCCAGCGCGGCAGCAACACCGCCTGGACCTGGGAGCACCAGGCCATGACGCGCGCGCGCTTCGTGCTCGGCAGCGCCGGCCTGGCCGGTCGCTTCGACGCCGTGCGCGAGGCCGTCATCACCGCGCCACGCGACGCCGCCGCGCTGGCCGGCGAGATCGTCTCCATGCGCGAGAAGGTGCGCTCGGCGCAAACACTGCGCGGCGGGCGCTTCGACGTGAAGCACAGCCCGGGCGGCATGGTGGACGTGGAGTTCGTGGTGCAGTACCTGGTGCTGCTGCACTCGCGCCAGCACCCCGAGCTGCGCGCCAACACGGGCAACATCAACCTGCTGCGCCGCGCCGAGGCGGCGGGCCTGCTGCCCGCCGGCATGGGCGAAGCCGCCGCGCTGGCCTACCGCCGGCTGCGCCAGGTGCAGCACCGCGCTCGCCTGGACGAGACCTCCACGCAGGTCGATCCGGCCGAACTCCAGGCCGAGGCCGACGCCGTGCGCGCGCTGTGGACGCAGGTGCTGGGCAACCCCCGCGCCTGAGCGCCGCGCCCATGAGAGGCTCGCGCAGTTGGCTCGCGCTGTGCGCCCTGCACGGCGTGGCGAGCATGGTGCTGTGGTGGTCGCAGGAAGCGGCGGTGCAGGCGCTCGTGTGGCGTTCCGCCGAATGGCACCAGGCACCGTGGACGCTGTGGACCAGCGCCTGGGTGCACCTGAACACGCCGCACCTGGTGGGCAACCAGCTCGCGCTGGGCGCGCTCACCGCGGCCGGCTGGTGGTTGCGGCCCACGCGCGTTGCCACGCTGGCCTGGGCGCTGAGCTGGCCGCTCATGCAGATGAGCCTGGTGATGTGGCCGCTGATCGGCTACGCGGTGGGCCTGTCGGGCGTGCTGCACGCGGGCGTGGCGGTGCTCGCGGTGCATCTGCTGCTGGGTGGTCCCAGGGCCCTGCGCCCCTGGGGCCTGCTGCTGGCGGCCGGCTTGCTGCTCAAGCTCTGGCTGGAACACGGCTGGTCCGGCCCCGTGGTCTGGGACCCGGGCAACCAGATGTCGGTGGTGCGCGCCGCGCACCTGAGCGGTGCCGCCTGGGGCGCGCTGTTCGGGGCGCTGGGCGCGGGCTGGAACCGCTGGCGCGCGCGGCGCGCGGTGGCCTGAGGGGCCGGCGTCAGGCCGCCGCCGGCTCGGCGCCGAGCGACTTGCGGAAGCGGTTGAGTTCCTGCACGGTCTTGAAGCGGCCGTCCATGAGCAGGCTCAGGTTGTGCAGTATGCGGTCGACCACCTTGCTTTCCCACACGGCGTCGAAGTTGATCTGCTGGTCGAGCCAGTGCTCCAGCCACTCGGGGTTGGGCAGGCGGCTCTGAATGGTGTCCTTGGGGAACAGCGCCTTGTTGACGTGCAGGTTGGTGGGGTGCAAGGCCTGGGCCGTGCGCCGCGCGCTCGCCATCAGCACGCCGACCTTGGCTTGGCGAACGCGGCGCGGGCCTCGTTGCCGAATTTTCCGATGGCGCGCTTCATGTAGCGCAGGTAGGCACCGCCGTGGCGCGCCTCGTCCTGGCTCAGCGTGGTGTAGATGTGCTTGATGACCGGTTCGCTGTGCCACTCGGACGCGCGGCGGTACCAGTGGTTGAGGCGGATCTCGCCGCAGAAGTGCAGCATGAGCGTCTCCAGCGCGGGCGCGGGATCGAACTCGAAGCGGATCTCGTGCAGCTCCTGCTCGGTGGGCACGAGCTCGGGCCGGAAGCGGCGCAGGTATTCCATCAGCACCAGCGAGTGCTTCTGCTCCTCGAAGAACCAGATCGACATGAAGGCCGAGAAGTCGGAGTCGTCGCGGTTGTCGCGCAGGAACATCTCGGTGGCCGGCAGCGCCGCCCACTCGGTGATGGCGTTCATCTTGATCGTCTGGGCCTGTTCGTCGCTCAGCCGGCTGGCGTCGAACCGATCCCACGGGATGTCCTTGTCCATGTCCCAGCGGACGGACTCCAGTTGTTTGAACAGTTCGGGATACAGCATGGTCTTCTCTCAACGACAGGCAAAACGCGCAATATTGTAGGCGGGGGGTATAACGGGCACCCGGATTGCCCCATGACCCGCACAGAAACCGATACACATTTCCCGCGGAACTTCCCGCGCCGGCCCGCGCTCCAACCGCGCGTGTCGGCGAGGGAGCGACCCGAACACCGTTTTCCACTGCGAAGCCTTCCGGGCCCCTGGGCTCCGGATGCAATCCCGAGGCGCTTCTCCTCCTCCTCCCTCCCTCCCTTGTTCGCGTCGGGGCGCTTCGCAGTTTCTTGTCCACCTTGCCGCCGGGGCTGCCCGGCGGTCGCCGCCCGGGGGCGCGCATGAGCCCGGGCGCCAGCCCCCACCAGGCCCGCGTCGCCGTCGTCGGCTCCGGCATCGCCGGGCTGGCGGCCGCGCACACACTGCAAGGCNNGCTGTTCGAGGGCAGCGAGGCTTTCGGTGGCCAGACCCGCACGCTGGATGTCGCGCTGCCCGACGCCACGGGGGCGAAGGCGAGCGTCGGCCTGGACGCGGGCTTTCTGGTGCTCGACGAGCGCACCAGCCCGAATCTGCTGGCCCTGTTCACGCAACTGGGCGTGCCACTGGCGGCGTCCGAGGGCTCGTTCTCGGTGCAGGTGCCCGGCACCGGGCTGGCCTGGAGCAGCACGGATCTGGCCGGCGTGTTCACGCAGCGGCGCCTGCTCGCGAGCCTGCGCTTCTGGCGCATGCTGGCCGACGCCCGGCGTTTCAAGCGCGCGTGCGCTGCCCTGGCACGGCCAGACAGCGCGTCCGATCCCGACAACCCCCTGCTGCAGCCGCTGGACGGATTCCTGCGCGAACGGCACTTCTCGAGCGGCTTTCGCGAGGACTGCCTGCTGCCTCTGCTGAGCGGCCTCTGGGGATGCCCGGTCGAGGAGGTGCTGAGCGCGCCGCTGTTGACCGCCGCGCGCTTTCTCAGTCACCACGATGTGCTGCGGCTCGGCGGGCGCTCCCGGTGGTTCACGGTGGCGGGCGGTGCGCGTCCGTTCGTGCAGGCCATCGTCGCCGGCATCGGCGACGCGCGCCTGTCCACGCCGGTGCGCCATGTCGCGCGCGACGCCCAGGGCGTGCGCGTGGTCACCGACGCCCAGGTCGAGCGCTTCGACGCCGTGGTGCTGGCCTGCCACGCCGATCAGGCGCTGGCCGTGCTCGGCGAGGACGCCAGCGACGAAGAGCGCGCCACGCTGGGTGCCATCCGCTTCCCGAGCCGGCGCGCCGTGCTGCACACCGACACGTCCGTGCTGCCTGCCGCGCTCGGGGCCTGGGNNAGCCGCTGCCCATGGCATCACCGCTACTGGCCTCGTACGGTGGCTCGCGCGCCATCGCGCCCGAGCGGGTGCTCGGCGCCTTCGACGTGGCGCACCCGGTGTTCGATCTCGAGGCGGTCCGCGCCCAGTTTCGTTTGCCGGCGCTGCAGGGCCGGCGCCACACCTGGTACGCAGGCGCCTGGTGCGGCGACGGCTTTCACGAAGACGGCTTGAAGGCCGGGTTGCACGCGGCGCGTGCGCTGATCGACCGCTTCGACCTGGTGCCGCGCATCAGCGAGCGGCGCGCCCTGCGCCAGGCGCTGCCGGGTGTGCTGGCCTGAAGGGCGCTCAGGCGCTGGGCAGGGAGTCGATGAAGCTCTGGCGCTGCACGAGCTTGTCGTTCAGCCGGGCCAGGTTGGGAAAGTCGCCGCGCCAGTCGATGGCGGGGAAGCGGAAATCCAGGTAGCCCAGCGCGCAGCCCACGGCCACGTCGGACAGGCTGAAGTGGATGCCCGAGCAGAAGGGCTTGTCGCCCAGCCCCTGGCTCATGGACTTGAGCGCCGCATGGATCTTGACCATCTGGCGGTCGATCCAGGCCTGGCTGCGCTGCTCGGCCGTGCGGTGCGGCCAGGTGGACTCCAGGCGCGCGAGCACGGCGGCGTCGAGCACGCCGTCGGCCAGGGCCTCCCAGGTCTTGACCTCGGCGCGCTCGCGGCCCGAGGGCGGGATGAGCTTGCCCACCGGCGACAGGCCGTCGAGGTACTCGACGATCACGCGCGAGTCGAACACCGCTTCGCCGCCTTCCATCACCAGGCAGGGCACCTTGTGCAGCGGATTGGACGCGCCGATGGTGGTGTCGTCGGACCACACGTCTTCCAGCACGAACTGGTAGTCCAGCTTCTTCTCGGCCATGACGATGCGCACTTTGCGCACGTAGGGGCTGGTGACGGCACCGATGAGTTTCATGGTCTGTGGGGCTAGGGAATGGTCGGCGATTTTAGCCAGCGACCTGGGCCTTTCGCCTGACACGCC
>JABAHQ010005956.1_pt2 | contig 15919 bp, 16 predicted proteins | sample 7062091 | NCBI WGS metagenome assembly JABAHQ01 (sample SAMN14534359, study PRJNA622989) | marine sediment metagenome | biome: marine biome [ENVO:00000428]; feature: marine pelagic biome [ENVO:01000023]; material: deep marine sediment [ENVO:00002113] | place: India: Gulf of Kutch | collected...
CTGCTCCTGATCGTCTGCACGAACCTCGCGAACCTGCTGCTCGCCCGGGCTCTCGCCCGGCGCAAGGAGATCGCGATCCGGCTGGCCATCGGTGCGGGACGCTGGCGCCTCATCCGGCAGCTGCTCACCGAGAGCGTGCTGCTAGCGCTGCTGGGCGGTGCGCTGGGCCTGCTGATCGCCTGGTGGACGGCGAAGCTCCTGGTCAGCTTTCAGCCGCCGGTCCTCTTCAAGCTCTCGCTGGATCTCGGGATCGACGGGCGCGTGCTGGCCTTCACGATCTTCGTCTCCCTGCTCGCCGGAGTGCTCTTCGGTCTCGCCCCGGCGCTCCAGGCCACGCGGCCACAGCTCGTACCGGCGCTCAAGGACGAGCTGGACACCGTCGCGCGCCGCTACCGCCGGTTCGGCCTGCGGGGATCGCTGGTCATCGTCCAGGTCGCCGTCTCGCTCGTGCTACTCTCCGGTGCCGGGCTTTTCTTGCGTAGCCTGATCAGAGCGCAGGCCATCGACCCGGGCTTCGAGCGCGAACGGGCCGCCATCGTGACGGTCGCGCCCGAGCTTGCCGGCTACGACCGGAGCCGGGCAGAGAACGTATTCTCTGATCTGCGTGAGCGGGCCCGAGTGCTTCCCGGTGTTGAGGAGGCGGCGCTCGTTAGTCATATGCCCCTCGGAGTATCGGTCAGCACGAACGCCCTGTACGTGGAAGGTGGCGAGGCACTGCCGGATGATGCGCCTTCGATCGACGTGACCGTCGTGAGTCCCGGCTACTTCGAGACTATGGGCATCCCGTTGCTGCAGGGACGCGACTTCAGCGACCAGGACGACGGCTCGTCGCGCTTAGTCGTCATCGTAAGCGAGGCTGCGGCACGGCGGTTCTGGCCCGGCCAGAGCCCGATCGGCACGCGGTTGCGGCTCGGCGGCCCCGATCGCGAGTTGCGCGAGATCGTCGCCGTTGCGCAGGACACCAAGGTGCGGACCCTGGGCGAAGAGCCGCGCCCCTACGTCTACCTGCCGTTACGTCAGAACTACCGCAGCATCATGTCGCTGATCGTTCGCACGAGCGGTGATCCGGCGAGCATGCTGCCCGTAGTGCGGCGCGAGGCGCTGCTCCTCGACGAGAGCCTGCCCATTATGGAGCTGAAGACGATGAGTCAGCACCTGGGCATCATGCTCTTCGCGCCGAGGATGGGCGGTATTCTGCTGAGCGTTTTCGGCGGGCTCGCCGTCCTCCTCGCGACGATAGGCCTGTACGGGGTCGTGTCCTACGCCGTGGCCCAGCGCACGCGCGAGGTCGGGATTCGTGTCGCTCTCGGCGCGCGTCCCAGGGACGTCGTGCGCCTCGTCAGCGAGCAAGGGATGATTCTGGTGGGGGTCGGATCTGCTATCGGGCTCGTCCTGGGCTACGCGGCCACGCGATCGCTGGGCAGCTTCCTGCACGGGGTCGACGTGTCGGACCCGAGCACGTTTATCGGGGTGATGGCTCTCCTCGTCGGCGTCGCCTTTCTGGCGACTCTCATACCGGCCGTGCGTGCGGCGCGGCTCGACCCCATGACCGCCCTGCGGCGCGAGTGAGGATGGAGCGCGCACGGCCCTCGCACCCGCCTCGCTTATAGGTTCTCTATAGCTTGGGGACCTTCTTGCCCTTCTTCTTGCCGCCTTCTTCCTTTCCCTCCTCCTGTAGTTGTCTGATCAGGTCACGCAGCTCCTGCGGCAGCCCCATCTCTTCACCGAGGATCTGCTCGAGGGCCGTCTCGGGATCGAACTCGCCCGGGTCTTCGCCCGTCTCCATGGTGGTCTTGATTCGCTTGTAGTTGAGATCGATCGCCGGGAGGTAGTTGTGAACGATACGGCTGAATTGGCTCTGCGTGAGTTCGTTGTCCATCACCCACGTATCGGCATAGGCCACGATCTCCCCGTCGCGCGGGTCCCAGCCGAACTTCGCCAAGCGGAGCTTGTAGTTGAGTTCGCCCAGTACCTTGAGCACCTCCAACAGATGCGGGTGCTTGACCGGGCAATACAGGTAATTGATCGATCGAAACTGGATGAACTGCCCGTCAACCTCGAGCAGGAGCACGAACTGGTAGCGGCCGTTGATCCCGGTGGCCCCCATCATGAGGGCTTCCCTTTCGGGATCCAGGAAGTACTTGAAGCCCTCTTCGTCGGCTAACTTCCGAAGTTGGTCGAGTGTCATCGCCATTTCCGAACCCCTCTCGCAGTCAAGCCAGGTTGATCACCAGCGTATCACCCTCTCGTTCCCGCGTGGCCAGACCGGTAAGGTCACGGCCATCACCGCCATCCGTCTTCAAGATCTGCAGCCGTATCTTCCCGACACCCGTCAACTCGCCTTGCGCATCGGCCACGCTGAGCTGCTCGATGATTCGATTGCGGAGGATCGAGGTCAGATGCCGTACGCCGAAGCGCGGCTGCCACTGCGATGCCAGGTAGCCGACGATCTTCTCGTCCCACTCCAGCTCGTAGCCCCGCTCTTCGGCGACCTCACGCACTCTATCGAGCTGCATCTGGACGATGTCGTAAATCGAACCCGTCTCCAGGCCCTTGAAGAGGAAGAAGTGGCCGATACGTCCCAGGAACTCCTCCCCCAAACCCATGGCGCGGATCTCGCTCCTGAGCGCCTCCAGATCGGCGCGCGGTGACGGGATCGGACCTTCCTCGGTACCTTCGAACCCGATCTGCCGCTGTCGATCGTAGATGCAGCCGGCGTTTGTCGTGAAGACGATGAAGGACCGGCGAAAATCGAGCAGGTTCCCATCGCGATCCTCGACCCGCCCGTCGTCTATTATCTGCAGCAGAATCTTGCCGAGGGCCGGGTGCGCCTTCTCGATTTCGTCGAATAGCACGATGCTTTCGGGGTGGTCACGTATCCGCGAAAGCACGCCCCCTTTACCCTCAACGTGCCCCACGTAACCGGGTGGGACGCCGAGCAGAATGCTCACCATGGGCGCAGGGTCGCCGAAGGTGCCGTGCAGGGTGTTGCAGTCGACCCTCACGAGAGCTTCCCGACCGCCGCCGAGCACCTTGCTCAGCAGCAGGGCCGTCTCGGTCTTACCCACGCCGGTCGGCCCGCCGAAGAAGAACACCCCCCTTGGTGACGAGCGCTTGGATGCCCAACCGCCGAGGCCGGAGACGAAGGCGCGGGCGATAGGACGCAGCACCTCGTCCTGACCGACGATCTTGGCCCGCAATTGCTCGAGCAGGTCCTCCTCCGTCAGCCGTTCACCCCTCACCACGCTGTGGCCGATCACGTCCTCTAGAGCCTGCCAAAGCGCGTCCTCGGGCACCTCTTCCGCGGGCGGCTCCATCATCGTGCAGTGGGCACAGGCCTCGTCGAGCAGCTGAATCGACTTGTCGGGCTGGAAGCGGCTGGGCAGGTACTCCTCCGTCAGGTCGACGGTTCGCTCGATGATCTCGCCGGATATCCGCATCCCGTCGTAATACTCTTCCATCTTCGGTCGGCGCGCCGTCAGGATTCTGACGGTCGCTTCCGGTGAGGGCGGGTCGAGGCGGATGACGCTGAAGCGCCGAGCCAGCGCACCGTCGGGCTCGATGTAGTGGCGATACTCGGCCGTGGTCGTGCATCCGATGCAGGTGATGTCACCGTGCCCCAGTGCCGACTTGAACGCTTCGTTCGCCTCGGTGAACGGACCCCTCGCGTGCATGCCGCTACTGAGGAACGAGTGGAACTCATCGACGAACAGGATGATCTTGGGGTGGGCTTGAAGGACCTGGATCAGCGCCTTCGTTCGTTCCTCGTACGCGCCCACCATCCGGGTGCCGGAGCGCAGGAACGCCGGCNNCGCAGTCCCTGAGCCGCGCCGGTATGGACTCGTCACCGCGCACCAGACGACGCGCCAGCTCGTAGACCAGCGCCGACTTCCCCGTGCCCGGATAGCCGATCACGATGGCGTTGCGACGCCGCATCTTGCGCAAAGTCCGAATGAGCGACCGCAACGGCTTCTCCATCTCGACCACGCCCCGGTACGGCGGCTCGCTCAGCGTGAGCATGCGCCCGAACGAGCTGAGCGCGTCGATCGCCGCCTTCCGCTGCCGCGAGTCCCTCCACTCGGAAACCTGCTCCTCACGCTTCGCCGACCGCTCGCGAGCATCCGCCAGAGCGTCCAGCACGGCCGAGAGATCTCCCTCCGCCAGGCCGCTCGCCAGCAGGTACTCCCGGCCCAAGTCACTTTCCAGCAGACCCGCGAAGAACTCCGACGGGCTCAGGCGGCGGCCGCTCTCGGCTAGCTCGCCGAGGACCGGCTGCAGAGGTTCCGCCACATCCACCGCGTCGGTAGCCTGCTTCCTCTTCTTCGCCGGCGGCGCCTTGAGGTAGGATGCGAGCTGCGGGAATCGCTCTTTCAGGTCGGTACTGTGGTACAACGCCGCCAACAGCAGCCCTACATCGAGCTCGCCCCCTTTCGGTACGGCACGCTTGGCCAGCTCTACGGCCGCCCAGGACTCGGTGTCGAGATTCAGGTCCATTTCTCCTGGCGTGCTTGCAGCCCGGTGAGCATCCCTTCCGCCAGCCGCTCGGCTCTCGGCGAGCTGAAGGGGATCTCCACGTCGGCGAACCGTTTCTCCGGGCGGTTGACCATGCGGGGCCAGTCCGCGAACCCGCGGAACAGCAAGTAACGATTATCTTTCTTAGTTTCTGGGTTCCCGTACTCCGGCTCGTCGTAGGCGAACACGAAGTCCCGGTACCCTTCCGCCTGACGCTTCATCGGGGACCTCCGCTGAGTGTCGGAGTAGGCACCATGCTGGCTGATCGCTCGTTGTTGGGGTGATCGTCGCAGAACCATTCTAACACTCCTGTCGTCAACATGACAGCCCAGGTTCTCGTGCCAGTTCCTGCGGCCGTTCGGTTCACACGCCTGACCTCCTAGCTGGGAAAAGCAGAGAGGTGCACGAGACCCCCTCTCTCCGCGAGTTCGCCGCCCGTGACACGTCCCGAGAGGACGCGGTAGGTGCCTCGCCCTACGGTGGGCCCCTTGGTCCGCGTCGCGCCTCGTACGCGTTTCAGGAACGCCGCTGGAGCTTTATGACCGACTTCCATATTCTTGGCGGTTGGGCCTGCGGCGATGGCGTCCATGACGTAACCGGTCACCAGCCGCTTGTGCAGGCGTGCGTAAAGCCGGTGGCCGCCGATCACATCCAGCCCGAGCGGTTCGCGACCCAGGAAGGCCAGGAGGCCGATCTGATCGTCCACCCACGGGAAGCGCTTCGACCAGGCGTCCAAGTCGAACGCCTTGAGTTCGTAGAGATGATCGAGGGATCCGGTGCGCGAACGGCCGCCCAACTTCGCCGAGTAATCGGCGATCTCGCTCCAGACCGCGCCCTGAGCCTGGGCGAGGACCCCAGGCGCGACCTGCATCATGGTCGCGGCGCACGCCGCCTCCGATTTCCGCGCGTGGCGACGCACCTTCGACGGCGAGTGATGCCGCGCATGACGGAACCGCCCACTGGTGAAGTGCCAGCGCCCGTGCTCCATGCAGGAAACGGGGAGGGTGATCTTGGCGCGGNNCGTCCGACTGACCGTGCGGTTCTGTTTGGCGCCGATCAGTTGTTCGCCGTCCAGGATGAGGACATCCCGCGGCCCATCGTTTTCCACCAGGACCTCGGGCACCGCGCCGCTGCCCACCTCGGCCACCCGCACGCTGCCCGCCTCCAGCGCGTCGGCCAGGAGCTGATAGGGCAGGTGCCGAGGTGTGGGATCGACCAGCGGGAAGAGGGTCAGGGATTCGTGGCGCTGCGATTCACCTAACCTTTTGTCCGACAACGAGTTGTCAGGCACAGCGCCCCCTTGGCTCTCTCCGGGGTACGGGTTCGTCTCAAGCATCAGGCTCACCTTGGTGGCGCTAGGTTGACATCGTCAAGTTGACAAGGCCAAGCTTAGCCCCGTATGTTGACGCTGTCAACCCCCGAGCCAAGAGGTGTGGCCGTGGCCGGTGACAAGCGGGCGAAGGCCGAGCTGAGGGAGCGGGTGATCGAGGCCGCCCGCCAGATCCTGCGGGAGGAACCCCTGGGAGGGAAGCTGGAACTCCGCAAGATCGCGGAGCGGGCAGAGGTGAGCCGAACGGCGCCCTATCTGGTCTTCGGCAAGGAGCGGGAGGGAGGCGGCCTAACGGCGCTCCAGGCCGCGGTTGGCGCCGATGGGTTCCGGCGTCTGGCCGAGGCCATGCGGGAGGCCGCGGACGCGCACCGCGAGGAGCCGGAGCGCGGGCTGCGTGCGATCGCTGCGGCCTATCTCCGGTTCGCCGAGGCGAACCCGCGCCTCTTCCGCCTCATGTTCGGCGCCGAGGTCGCCGGCAAGCTGCACCTCGAGGGTCTCGGCGGGGCGCGGCTGGCGGCGCTGGAGGTGCTCGAGGATGCCATTCGGCTCTGTCAGAATGCCGGCGTGGTGAAGCCCGGCGACCCGTCCCGCTTCGCCAAGACGGCCTGGGCCACCGTCCACGGGTACGCGATATACATGCTCGACGAGAACGCGGAATCTGTGGCCGGGACATCGGAGCCCGAGGACGTCGCGGGGATGTTCGCCGATCACTTGCTGGATGGGCTGGGATCGTCGCAGGTGGGTGAGGGGGGCAGCGTCTAGAGCAGGCCCAACGACCGCGCCGTAGCGCGTCACGAGCTCCCGCGGTCAGTCGGATACACCGTACGAGGCGAAAGCGAGGTGAGACGTGGTCCTGTCGGAAGCGAACCGTATCGATGTCGTCGCGGAGAAGCCGGGCGGCGAGGTCGTGCTGGGTATCGTGGCGCCCGAGTCGTGGAGCGACCGAGACCGGCTGCTGGGTCAGCTCACCGACAAGCTGTGCACCTACCTGAGGTTCATTCACAGCAGGGAGTACAGGAGCCGGTTCGGCTCCAGCCCCGCCGCGATCCTCCTGCTGACTGCGGAGGAGCCGCCGCAGGAGGTGAGGCGCCTCGTCGACGCCACGTCCCGAGCGGCGAAGCTACGGATCGATGTCGAGCGGGTGCCCGCGGTGGAGCCGATAACGCCCGATCACGTTGCGGCGACCGCCGGGCCGGCCTGGCCAGCGGCGCGACTTCGGCCGCGGGCCGCGCCTCGGGTGCCGAGCCGCGACCGGGTCCGCGTCGTGCGGACCTCTTTCGGGGTGCTGGGGTTGTTCGCCGCGGTGGCCGCGGCGATCTATGCCTTCAGTCTGAGCTCGTCCTATTGGCTGGCGATCTATGTCTTCGTGTTGGCCAACTACGTCATCGCGCGGGGCATAGCCGACGTGATCACCGATCCGTGCAAGCTCCCAAGGGCGGCTTACTTCGCTTTCCTGCCCGTGGTGAGCACGGTGGTTCTCTATGTCGCCTATGTGGGCTGGGGGAAGATGTGGATCGCCGTCATCCTCGGCTTGGTGGGCGGTGCCGTCTTCCACGCCGCCGTCGCACCCTACCTGTTCCCCCGAATCCACGTGGAGGAGCAGCTGGACTCGGCGGAGCGGATGACGGAGGCGCTCGCCAAGCACGGGAAGGCATAGTCCCGCCGCTTGCTGCACGTTCCAGGTCGCAGCGGCTCGGCCAAGATGCGCGACGCGCGGTCGAAACGGTGCGGTTCTGGACAGCCAGGTCCCGGGCGCGCTAGGTTGTGATTTGAGAGAAAACCCTTCGCACCACTCGGTCGACGACGCGCCCGGCGTGCCCACTGCCCCAACCTTCCGGGCTCCAGACAAGGCCCGTCCCTCGTCGACGATACGCCGCGACCAGGTGCTGCCACCAGGCGTAGCTCCTGGGAGTTCTCATGGTCGAGCTGCCTTGCTTACCGATCTCAGCCGGAGCCCACTTCCCGGTTCGGGTAGCCGTGCGCGAGCACGGGCGGTACCATCGCGCTATCCTTCAGAGGACGGACCGTCACCGTCCAATCGCCCTACAGACGAGCGCTGGGTTCTCCGGCAAACGGAGCGCCGCGGCACACGTTCGACGAAGCCGAGGAGATCGCGGATAGAGAACGCCTCGCCCAGCTGATCCGCCCGCGAAGGGGGTACTTGTGTTGCGTCCCACCGGAAAAGACGAGATGCCGGATGGCGAGGGTCGAGCCGATTGCGACTCCGCCAACGGGGCGGTGCCACTCAGCCTCGCGGCGGANNACGGATCGAGCGGTCGGCGTCTGCCGCTGGCTGAGCGCGGTCCTCGCCCACCACAGGGAGTTGGCCGAGCGAGCGAGCGAGGGGGTGGATCTCGGGGCTCTGGGAGCCGAGGCCGGCGCGTCCCGGCCCGGCGGCGAGCCTGATCCGCCGGTGAGCGCCGAGCGGGTGCAGAGCGAAGCCGCAGTCGAGGCGCGGAACGCGGGGCGCCCGGTCATCGCGCCGCAGGATGTGGTGGCGGCGATCCTCAGGCTCGGGACCGATGCCGTCGCCGAGCGGGAAGCGGGTGTGAAGTCGGTGGCTAGCGAGGAGGAGGACGAGGCAGGCGCCGAACTGGCGGCCTCGAAACCGACGGAGCCGGCCCGGCAGGCGAGTCCCGGGGAAGCCGAGGCGGAGCGGGCGGCCCGAGGCCGTGGAACTCGCACCTTCCGGGTGTTCGTGAGCTCCACCTTCGGCGACCTGCAGGCGGAGCGGAACGTTCTTCAAAAGGTTGCCTTCCCGCGTCTGCGGGAGTTCTGCGCCCGGCACGGCGCCCGCTTCCAGGCCATCGATCTGCGCTGGGGCGTGAGCGAGGAGGCAGCGGTCGACCAGCAGGCGATGAACATCTGTCTCGGCGAGATCGAGCGGTGCCATCAGGTGACGCCGAGACCGAACTTCTTGGTGCTGCTGGGCGACCGCTACGGATGGCGGCCGCCGCCGCCACAGGTCCCGGCTGAGGAGTTCGAGCAGATCCTGCAGAGCGTGGACGACTCGGAAGATCGGGCCGTCCTCGAGTACTGGTATCGCAGAGATGAGAACGCCGATCCTGCCGAATACCGCCTACAGCCCCGGACGGGGCCGCGCGAGACCTACCGGGACGCGCAGGCGTGGGGTCGGGTAGAGAGCCGGATCTGGAGGGTCCTCGCCGCGGCGGTCCGCGACGCGAACGGCGTGGAACTCGACGAGGACCGCCGTCGGGTNNCGGGTCTACCTCGCCTCCGCCACCGAGCAGGAGGTGTTCGCTGGCGCCTTGGCGGCCGCCGAGCCGGAGGATAAGGTCTTCTGCTTCTTCCGGACGATTACGGGCTATCCGGCCGACGACGAGGGCAATCCGGTGGGGAAGGCGGAGCGCTACGTCTCCCCCGAGCCCGAGGCGCGGGCTCGCCTTGCCAGCTTGAGAAGCGGCCTGGAGGCGAAACTCCCCGAGTCGAGTGTCGAGACCCGGGAGGTCGAGTGGGGCGAAGACGGTCCGCGCTTCGATGAGGCCTGTCTCCGCGGGCTGGCCGACTGGGTGATCGAATCGCTCGAGGGTGCTATCCGGCGCGAGCTGGCCCGTTCTCCCCGCCTTCCCGCGATGAAGGGNNGTCTGGCCAGGGAGGCCGCGGAGCATCTCGAGTTCGCCGAGGAGCGATGCCGGTTCTTCGTCGGGCGCGAGGACATCCTCCAGGAGATCGGCGACTACCTCGACGGTGGCGACGCCCGGCCCCTCGCCATCTGGGGTGAGGGCGGTACCGGGAAGTCGGCGCTCCTGGCGGAAGCGAGCCGAAAGGCGCGGGATGTGCACCGCAGCGCAGCGGTGATCGCCCGTTTCATCGGCGCCACGCCTGGCTCGACCGACGGTCGGGATCTACTCGCAGGCCTCTGCCGGGAAATCTCGCTCCGCTACGAGGCGGACGCCGGCGATGTCCCGACGGACTACCAGGAGCTGGTGCGGGAGCTGGGCGTGCGGATGCGTCTGGCCAGCTCGGATCGGCCGCTGATCGTCTTCATCGATTCGCTCGATCAGCTCGGCGAGTCGGGGCGCAGCCTCGCCTGGATTCCCACACCCTTAGCCGCCCACGTGCGGCTCGTCGTCTCCACGCGACCGGCNNCGCGATGGCTCGGGATGAGGGGGGCCGCTTGCTCGATAGCTGGTTGGCTGCGGCTCGGCCCCGGCGTCGACTCCAGCCCCGACAGCGAGAGGCGGTTCTGGAGGGCTTCATCGAGTCGAACGGGAACCCGCTTTACCTGAAGCTGGCCTTCGGGGAGGCCCGCCGGTGGCGCGCTTATCGGCCGTCGCCGGACGCACCGCCCGCCGACGAGCTCGGGAAGCAGCTGACTCCCGGCCTTCCGGGGATCATCCGGGACAACCTCTTCAGCCGCCTGGCCGACGAGGACAATCACGGAGAGGAGTTCGTCTCTCACGCGCTGGGCTACCTGGCGGCCTCACGCTACGGACTCGCTGAGGACGAGCTGGTCGATCTCCTCTCCCAAGATCCCGACATCTATTCCTGGTTCGTGAGGAGCGCCGAGCACCTGCCGCCGGACCTGATGGATGAGGCGACCGACCATTGGCTGACCCTCCGGAAGAACGGAGGGCGAGACGGAACGGGGAAGCCGGTTCGCAGGGCGGCAGTCGAGCGGTGGCTCCGACTGCTGCGCCGGGATCCCGAAAGGCTGAGATCGTTCCTGACGGGGCGGCTCGACCTCGGAGATCTCCAGCTCCCGGTCGTGCTCTGGTCCCGGCTGGCCTTCGACCTGCAGCCGTACCTGGCGGACCGCCGGGCCGAGGGAGGCGACCTGTTGGCCTTCTATCACCGGGAGCTCGCCGAGGTTGCCCGAGAGCGGTTCCTCACCGACGAGTTGGCGACAGCGATCCACCGGCGGATGGCGGACTATTTCGCCAGCCGCCCGCTGAGCAGAAAGCTCGACGAGTACCCCTACCAGCTCACGCGATCGGGTCAGTGGCGACGCCTGAGCGATGCTCTGTGCGATACGGAGCTGTTCCCGTTCGCGATGGAGCATCAGCGGGGCTACGAGTGGGTCAGGTACTGGCAGCCGGTCAGGGACCGCTTCGATCCCGCACACTGCTACGAGGCGGCCATCGAGGCGAAGTGGCGCGAGGAGGGCGAATCTCAGGAAGTCGCACGGCTGTTGAATCATGCCAGTCGGCTCTTCGAGCTCATGGGACTGTTCGAGAGCGCGCTGACCTACAGGGAAAGGGCGTTCGGGATTCTGGAGGGGAACCTGGGCCGCGGCAATCCTGCCTTGGCTCCGCACATCGATAATCTGGCCAGCCTCTACTGGAGAATGGGCAAGCACCGTAAGGCCGACGAGCTCAGCCGGCTGGCTGTGGCCACGCACGAGCGGCAAGCCGAGCCGGACGCACTGGAGGAGGCTGTCTTCCTGAGCAATAGGGCCATGCACCTCAAAGAGCTCGGCCAGCCCTCAGAGGCCATACCGCTGGCTGAGCGGGCGCTGGATATCGTCGAATCGGTGAAAGGGCCGAATCACCCGGATGTCGTTCCAATACTATCCAATCTGTCATCACTCTATGGCGATGCTGGCGACATCGAGAAGGCTACTGAGCTGTGTGCCCGCGCGCTGGTCATAGAGGAGCACGCCAAAGGGGCCGACCATCCGGATGTCGGCGAGACCCTCAACAACCTGGCCTTCTGCTACATGCACTCCGAGCGCTACGCCGAAGCTCTGGCCTGCTTCGAGCGTGCGCTCTCAGTGTTCGAGCGACATCTCGGCGCTCAACACCCCAACGTTGCTGGCGTTCTCAGCAACATGGGGCTTTGCCATCAGTTCATGCGACAGCATCAGCAGGCGCTGGATTTCCTGGACAGGGCCCTTGCCGCTGAGCGACGGGCACTCGGCGAATCGCACCCTAACGTGGCGTACGTCCTGTTCAGCATGAGCTACAATCTGGCGATGCTCGGCGACCTGGCGGAGGCGCGGGAGCGCTGTATGCGGGCTGTGGAAATAGCGCGAGAAGTGCTTGGCGACCAGCATCCCAAGACGTTGCTGTACGTGGAGCGCTTGGAAGCCATCGAGGAGGTGTTAGGCTCGGCCAGGAAATCTTAGACTTGAGGCCAGCGCACGTCAGGTGCGTGTCGACTACCTCGAGAGGGGGATCCCATGATTCTGAAGTGCGCTGACTGCGGAGGGATGATATCCGTGTCCTACGGGGTACGGTGACGACAACAAGCTCGCACTCCTGATGAATAACGTGTTCGGCGCCCAGTTCGCCACGCGCTGGAAAACATGCGGCGCTTGTGGAAAGCTGTACTGTGACAAATGCGCCAGCAAGCGTGGCGGCCTGTTGAGAGGCTGCAATTGCGATTGTGGAGGCGAACTATCCGAGGAGCACAACGTTCGTGCCTGAGTCTTGGACAATGGCCGGTTGTGTGGAGTGACCCCGGCGTTGGCGCCTGGTGTTCGAAGGCTGCCGACCGGGATCTGCCGAAGACAGGCGAACGCCGAGGAAGCCGTGGAGCTGTTCAACACCGCCTTCCAGAGGGATCCCCGGGTCCCGGGGACCGCGAGGTGCTGTCCCGAGTGAAGAGGGACGCCGCGTGGCGGAGGGCGTGTTGAGCCCAGCGCGACTGCGCGAGATAACCTAACCAGGGAGGCAGGCATGAAGGAGCGATTCGAATCCGCGGAATGGGAACTCCTCAAGGTTCTTCCTTTCCACCTCTTCCGCGCCGTGGCTATCGCTGACGGAGAGATCCAGAAGGAGGAGCTCAAGGAGTTCCTGGAGCGGCTGATGCGGGGCGCGGCCGGCTACAAGGATCCTCTGCACCGGGAGCTTGCCCGGAGCATCGTGGACGGGGATGTCGCCGAGCTTCTGAAGGGAATGGGCGGCGGCGGGTTTGACCCGGAGCGGACGAAGCAGATCCTGAAGGAGAAGCTGACGTCCGACGAGTATCAGAGGTTCATCGGTAGCCTGTTCATCGACGCGGTCAACATAGCGGCTGCCTCGAAGACCGGGTGGCTTCGGAAGAAGGCGATTTCGGACGAGGAGCAGCAGCGTCTCACGGCCATCGGGTTGTACTGGGAGGTGGACCTCGGCCGGGTTCGGGGGCTCATGGGCTCTTAGGGGACTGCGGGGCGGGGCCGTCCGGGTCGGGAGCGACGCGCTCGTTCCCGGCTCGAGGCCTCTGAGCTGTGACCGACCATTCCGCGCGGACTGTTCGCTTGGCGCTATCGCTATCGTTTGCGCGCCCGTCAGGTCGCGCGTCATAATACTCCGTGCCCGAAGCGCAAGCGCTGCGGCCATCTGCACGCTGTTCCCAGCGACAACGAGGGCTCCGACACGAGGCAACTCGGGGATTGGGACCATGCCCGCTGACGACATGCTGTCCGCCCACCGCCGGGAGCTGGCTGCGCAGTTCCCGATCTACCAGCTCTTCGACCCGTTCGAGCAGTGTGATACCTCCGCTGATACCGTCGCGGAGATCCGCAAACTGCTGGGTCGGTTGGCGGAGCTGGTCCTGTCCAAGGGGCTGCGCACGCGGCCCGAAGCGCTGGCCGCGGTCGAGTCGTTCGCCCGGTTGCCGGAGGAGGAGATCCGAGATGTGTTCTCGGCCTGGGTGGTGACGCTGGAGGCCGCCGGGCCATCGCGGCGGCCTATGCAGCGGGCGCTCGACAGGTTCGGGACTTGGGTCACGGCGACAGACGTCAGCATCCGACCCGCCTTCCTTCAAGCTCTACCACGGTTGGCCCCGTTCATCGAGGACCTGCGCGACGCGGGGATGGAGAGGGTCATCGCGGCCGTGAACGCCCTGGACGGGACCGAAAGCGCTGCCGCGTTCCTGGCCTGCGTTCCAGACTACGCGGTACTGGCGCGCGAGTGGCCGGAGCTCGCGGGCAAGTTCGAGGTCTTCCGGCCTCTGGACCCGTCGGCCGGCGGCGACGCGACGCTGGATGAAAGCCGCCTCAGCGATGGGAGACAGGCGGCGCTACGTGCCGAAGCGATCCGCTTTGCCGAGCTGGTCATCACCCACGGATTGAAGAGGCCGCCTGATCTGCTGGCCACGGTGGAATCGCTCCTGGAACTGGATGAGGAAGAAGCCAGAGAGGCTATCGCGGCTTGGGCATCGACGATTGAAGCGGCCGAGGCCTTGCGGCCCGGCATGCAACTGGTGCTCGATCGCTTCGGTGAGTGGTTCGCTTCCACAAACCTCGAGGTACGAGGGGCGTTACTGGAGGCCCTGCCCAAGTTGGGACCCTGTATCCACGGCCTGGGCAGCGACGGCATGGAGCGAATCGTCGACGCGGTGAACGGGGTGGGTGAGCCGGATNNGATGCCGCCCGCAAGCTGCTGGATTGCATTGTCGAGTACGGTCTCGCGGCGACCCGGACGGTCCCGGGTGTGTGCCGGATCGCCGAGACCGCGCTTCAGTTCAACCGGCCCGAGTACGTTGACAGGCTCAGATCTGCGATCTCACCCGAGGCTGTGCGGGACGAGCGCGATGCCGGGAAGCTCATGCGGCTGCTGGCGGACCTTGCCGACCTGAGTGTGGCGCTCGGGACGGAGCACCTCTTCAAGACCCTGGACCTGATCTTCAGCCTCGCAGAACGCAACTACTCGAGCGCGTACGTCACCGCTCGCAGCCTCAAGAAGCGGTTTCGGAAAATGGATGCCGAACTCGCCGTGGCTTATCTGGTCGATTTCGCCCAGCTGATCAGGACGAACGGCATACGAGCGGTCGGGTTCGGTTGCCGGCGGCTGCCCAAGCTCTACGATGGGTACGGCCGGCATCGGACCCGCGCGTTCGTTGAGGCGGCGGCCTCGGTCGCGGAGGCCTATGGGGTTACCGCCGGCCAGTGGTTCTACGAGACGAGGACGGCGTCGGCGCGGGAGGCCCTGAGCCGGGCGCGGGAGTAGACTTGCATCGGATGGTCGATATCTGCTCTGGCGTCACACAGAGGCCGTGCTTCAAGCCTCCGGGGAAGGGTCAGTCCGGGGCGCCCGATCGTCGACATTGCGGTTGGAGTTCACGATGACACGGAGTCCCGAAACGGCGTCCTGCTCGCATCGGGGCCTGGTGCTGGCCGCCTTCCGCCGGGCCCTGGCCCGGGAGNNCCGGGAGATGCACGTGCTGCGCCGCGATCCGGAGCTGCTGTGGCAGCAGCTTTACAACCGGCTCCAGTGGGAGGACCAGCCGGTCCCCGGCGTACTCGAGCCGCAGTTCGAGCGCCGCAGGGTGCCGGGCGCTTCACCCTTGAAGGTATTCCAAACGAGATGTCTATGGACGAGCATCTCGAGCTGCACGAGTTGGAGGACCGCACCTTCATCGCCGGCTTGACTGGGGAGACCGCGATTAGCACGTGCGGCTTCGGCGCAGAAGGAAACGTTGCAGTGGCAGGAGAGGTCACCGGACGGGGCCATTTCCTGGAACTCAGACGGCCACCATGAGAGGAGCGAGTTTCACTCTCGTGGCTCACGGGCCCGCTGTAGCACATGCCCGCTGGCTTGTGCCGTTGTTGGCGGTCGCGCTGTGTAGCTGCACCATATCCAGAAACTCCGCGAGAATCGAGCGGGAGCTGGCTGCTTGGTTCTCGTGCAGTGTGCCGCCGGGGTACGAGGGGAAGTACTATTTCGAGGTGGGCTACAATTTTGACGCACGCGTCATCATTGTCGCCCCCCGAGATCTGGAGCTCGACGACATTTCCACGGCGCCCCGGGAGCGGACCGTCTTCTTTTTTGGCAAAGCGCTGGTCTACGGGCTGCCGGGCCCGTCAGTAGAAGAGGTAGAGAGTTNNAGAGTGATCTATACAGCCGCCTGGAATCCCGCGGGTATTTACCTGCGACGGGTGACCCCGTGGTCGAGGCGACCGTCGAGCTGTCGGTGCAGGGCGAGCCGGTCGAGGCCGTCCGTGTGGAGGAGATATCGGCGCTGGGGCGCATTGTCCGTTACCGAATTCCTATCCCTCGCGGCGCAGGCCAAGTGTTGGTGGCTCTGGGACCCGCCGAGCACTTCGACCACCAAGCCCTGAGATTCATGCTCGAAGTCGAGCCAGACCCGGAAGAGTATAGCACAGCCCAGCGGGTCGCTGGGTTCGTCTTG
>JABAHQ010017517.1_pt1 | contig 15910 bp, 14 predicted proteins | sample 7062091 | NCBI WGS metagenome assembly JABAHQ01 (sample SAMN14534359, study PRJNA622989) | marine sediment metagenome | biome: marine biome [ENVO:00000428]; feature: marine pelagic biome [ENVO:01000023]; material: deep marine sediment [ENVO:00002113] | place: India: Gulf of Kutch | collected...
CCCTTCTTCATCAGGTCTCGGTTCGAACGACGGTGACACGCACAACGCGGATGTTCCCGTGTCTTAATCCCTTCTTCATCAGGTCTCGGTTCGAACGAAGCAAAGCGCGAATAACCGAGCGTGATATCGTCTTAATCCCTTCTTCATCAGGTCTCGGTTCGAACCGTGTTGCAGGTTCAGCTCGGGCGTTGGACGGACTCTTAATCCCTTCTTCATCAGGTCTCGGTTCGAACCCGGATGGGCCGGCCGAGAGAAGGAGGGAGCAAGTCTTAATCCCTTCTTCATCAGGTCTCGGTTCGAACCGTTTAAACAAGGTCTTGTGCGAGTCCTGCGGCGGTCTTAATCCCTTCTTCATCAGGTCTCGGTTCGAACGAAATGGAGTACACGATCAGGTCGTGGAACAGTCTTAATCCCTTCTTCATCAGGTCTCGGTTCGAACTCGAGCACCACGTACTCTTAGACGCTCGTTGCCAGTCTTAATCCCTTCTTCATCAGGTCTCGGTTCGAACCCCCGCGCGGCAGAAGACGTCGCCTCTTCAGGCGGTTAGCCGACCGGTCGGCGGAATCCGCGGCGTCGTTCGAGCTAACCTTTCGCGGCGCAGTGTCCCGGCGAACGAGGGCCCCGGGATCGTCGGTCACGAGGCTTCGCCCGCCGGTGAACAAAAACACGTCATCGGGCAGCGGCGCCGGCCCGAGCCACCGCCACTTGGGATTTTCCGGCACCGGGTAGATACGGACGTCATCGACGCGCGGATCGATCAGCTCGGCGAGACGATCCATCAGCCGCTCCACCCCCTTGCGACCCAGCTGCGCCACGAAGACGGAATACTGGAGGTGCAGGCCGGCCTCCTTGAGGCAACGGTACACCCTGCGCAGCCGGCGCGGGTCGCGAACATCGTAGGCGATGAGGTAGTTGCGCATCAATAGGCTCTGAGCCGCCACAGCGCCGCGACCATGCGCCGGAGCGACGCCGCCATGCGGGGCTCGAGATAGGCGCTGTAGTAGCCGGCGACGGCGCGGGGAGATCCGTCCGGCCGGGGCGGGCGTGCGCAGACCCGGCCGCACAGCGGCCAGCCGAGCAGGGCGGCAATGTCGCGCCCGAGCGACACCCCGGCCTTGACGCCGCCGATCACGGCGGGGTCGAGGCCCGCGCGCATTAACCCCTCGACGACCTGCGCGCGCAAGAGGGCGTGCAGCGGATGCATGGTCGCTCGCCAGTCCGACCCCAGGGCCGAGCCTAACGCCAGCGCGAGCCGCGCCCGGGCCACGCCCGGACGCAAGTCGTCCTTGGGCCAGCCGAGCGCGTCATAAAGATGCACGAGCACGCGTCGCTCCTGCGAGCGGTACCAGTCGCGATAAGGCGCGGGCCAGGACGGCTGCGCCATGGCGGCATCGAGATGCGCCCCCAACCCCAACGCGTCGTCGAGGCCGCTCAGGCAGAGCCCGCGCAGCCGGCCGTCGGCCTCGACGAACAAGAGCGGGACGCCGGAGTCGATGAGCAGCCGCATCGCATCGCCGTTCCAGCTCACCTGCGGCCGGCTGACGACGCGCGTCAAGCGCCGCACGGGATACCAGTGCGGCGCCTTGCCGGACGAGGACACCAGGAGGGCGGGGCCGTCGCGGCGCACCTCCATGGCCTCCCTGGGATCAAGATAGAGGACCCGTCGGTCGCTCATCGTCCTCCTCCAGGACCGTGTGGCGGCGCATCTCGCGCGCCAGCAGGAGCGCCGTGCGGCGCAACGCCCGCCGCATGGGCCCGGCGCCTTCCTCGTACGCCCGGTAGAACATCGCCCGACCCTCTTTGCCGAGGAGGCACGCCCCCTTGTCGCGGTTGAAGTGATGGGCGCGCAGGGTCCGATCACGGAACCGCCGCCACACCCAGGCATCGAGGCTGGCGCGCAGCGGCTCGATCAGGTCGCTCGCGAGCGACTCGCGACCGAAGGCGGGGGCGTGGTAGAAGCCGACATAGGGATCGAGGCCGGCCGCGTAAGCGGCGCGCACCGCCTCGAAGTGGAGCAACGTGTACGCGAGCGAAAGGCAGGCGTTCACCGGATCGCGCGGCGGCCGCCGGTTGCGCCCGGTGAACCCCACGCTCGGAGGGAAGACCGAGGTCAGACCTTCGAAGTAGGCGGCGGTGGCGGCGCCCTCGAGGCCGCGAAGGGAGGCGACCGTGCTTGCGCCGGCCAGCGACGGCAGGATCGCTTGCAGGCGCCTTTCGGCGCCCGTCAACGCGTACCGCCGGTCGGGCCGGGCGGCAATAAGATCACGTATACAGCGAAGCTGCCCGGCAAGTCTTCTGCGGACCAGGTCGCGGCTCCAGGTGAGGCACCACTCGGGATCGCGCCAGCGCGCTGCCTGGGCCAGGCGCACGGCAACGTCGTTGTGCGGCCTGCCCAGGACGATGGCGAGCCGGCGCCCGTGCCGCGGCGAGAGCACGGCCACGGCGACGCCGTGCTCGGCGAGGCCGGCGAGCACGCCGCTGTCGAGCTGAGTGCGGGCGTGGATGACGACGCGCTCGAGGAGGGCGACCGGCACGCTGCGCACCCGTTCGCCGGCGGCCAGCAGATCGAGCCGGCCGGCCGCGTATCGCAGCGTCAGGCCCTTGCGGTCGAGATAGAGCGTCGTCACCGGCGAGTCCTCACTCCTGGTAGAAGAACGGCGGATCCTCCGGCGGCTCGCCAACACCGAGCGTGCGCACCGGCGCGCGCGGGTCGAGCCGCAGCAGAAAGAAGCGGTCCTCGTGGCGGCGCAGGATGCGCTCCATCTCCGACCACAGCGCCGCCTTCTCGCCGGCGGTGAGGAAGCACTCGTGCACCGAAAGCTGGCCGCCGGTGGCGTAGTGGCGCACCGCCTTGAGGGCCCGCGCCAGGCGGCGCTCGTGGGTCACGTCGTAGGCGGCGATGTAGAGCCGGCGGTCGGGCATGGCGGTTTCGTGCAATAATCCTTCGATGCCCGCCTATACTGGGCCGGCGAAGGCCCGAGGTGGCGAATCGGAAGCTTGCGGCCGGCGTGAGGGGCAGCTCGGTCTATCCGGTCGCCACAGGTGAATCCGGCGCCGCAACGGCTGGGAAGACGCGCGGGGATCAGGATGGCGGTTCGATTGGAAGCTGGGGGAGACGGGGCAGCCGGCGGTCGGCGGCGCATTCCTCCTCGAGCATCGGCAGGAAGTAGTGCAGCAGAAAAGTGTGCGCGTCCGTCCACGCCTCGGCGTCCACCGGCCGGTCGCCGTGTGCCAGGATCGAGAAATTACGGGTCTTGATCCATTCAAGAAGGCGGGCCGTGTGCGCGATGAAGAAGAGGCCGGCAGGGCTCTCCGGGCGCAGTCTGGCGACAAGCTCCCAGGCCGCCGTCAGCGGCAACTCTACAGTGCCGCCATCCGCAGATGTCTTGCAGCTGGCCGCGAGGTCGCTGGGCACCAGGCTAGCCGATACTTTGCCGCTGTCCTCAACGCCGTGGTCGCGGAACAGGAGCCACTGGGCCGTCCACTCGATGAGGCGGTAGCAGCGAGCAACTGCGTCGTCGTAGCGGCCCTGGGCGGCGCGCCGTTGGGCATTGTGCCAGAGGTCTCGGATCGCCAGTGGATCGCGTCGCGCACGATTGTCCCCGGCGAGCAGGCACAAGGCCGGCAGCCAGTCGGCGAGCCACGGACCGGCCGCCGGCGTGTAGGCGCTCAGCAAGTCGAGAGCACGCGCGTGCTCGAATCGGTCCCAGGCGGCGAAGCCGCGGCTGAGTGCACACAGCCGCTCGATCGGCCCGCGTTCCGCTGCGGGCGCCTCGCGCAACAGCGCGTCCAAGCGCTCCGCCGCATCGTCATAGGCGAAGCGCCGCCACGCCCCGGCAGCCTGCTCCAACTCGCTCCGCAGGCGGGGCAGCAACAGCCGGAGCGGCAGCACGCGTTCCATGCCCGTCCGAACCTTGAATAGGTCGGGGCGCGGTCCCGTGACGAGTTGCAGGCGGACCGATGGCCGGCCCGCTGCCGCCAGGACTAGCCCAACCGACATCGACTTGGTACCGCCGGTGAAATCGGCGACGACATCGTCCGGGGGCTCATCGAGCGCACTGGTCATCACCTCGTCGATGATCACATAGGCGGCCTCGGGATCATCGCCTGGAACACGATGAACCATATAAGTATCGGGAGCGAGCCCCGCCCGCGTAGCGATCCCTCTCTGCTTGGTGACCTCGACATGGGAACCCTTGCTGCCTGTTGCGGCATCGTCCTCGCTGCATACGAAATGGACGAACCGGGGCGAGTTCTCACTGATGCTGCGCAGGACGGGCTCGGGCGAGCCGCCGACAGTGCAGATGAGGATCGGACCCAGCCTGCTCATCGGTAGCCATTCAGTCCGGCTCGAACTCGTCGGCCAGAACGAACTCGGTGTCGCCGCTGTCGAGGAAGTGGACGTGCAGGGTGCCATCCAACTCGCGGCCGAGGACTTCCACGCGCTCGCCGCCCACGGTGCCGGTCTCTCGCGCCAGGCGCGGCGGCGGGGCAGCCAATCGCCGGCCAGCGCCCTCCGTCGGGATCGGACCGGCCTCCGGCGGCCGCACCTCTCGCTGAGCCGGTGCCGCGGCCTCTGCCCGTGCCATCGCGCCGTAGCCGACGGCGGTCTTGGCGCCGAAGCCGTGCCAGGCGAAGGCGTGGTCGAAGGCCGCCTCGACCAGCTTTTTCCACATGGCCTTCGCCTTGAGCCTGTCGGGCAGCCGATGGCCGCCAGCCAAGCTCACGTAGAAGGTGAAGCGGCTTCCTTCCGGCACGGTCAGGAACTGGTTGGGCACCGGCTGTCCACTGTCGTGCGGCGGTTCGCCTTTGCCTTTCTGGTAATAGTGCGTGTAGTGCGGGGTGAGGATGTCCATGTCCAACTTGCCGCCGGCGGGTTCCGGGAACACATCCCAGAAGACGAGCCGGCCCTTGAAGTGGATGTCTCGGCGCCAGCCGTCACCCTTCGGCCCGGCCAAATTCTTGAGGAACGCCTCGGGATTGCCGAGGCAGCGCTTGCGCTCCGCTTCACCCAATTTAGACGGAAGGAACGGTTTGATCTGCTGGGCGGCGATCCGAGTGCTCTCGTCACCTGCCCAACCGAGGTAGGCATTTCGGCGTGCCTCGGCTTCGTCGCGCAGCACGTCCGGGTCGTCGCGGTTCGGTCCTACGAGATAAGCGGCAGTTGCGTCGAAGCCGAACAGCCACCATACGGCGGGCACGTCCCACCCCCGGGAATCGTTCGTCTCGAGCCCAAGCGCGAGAGACTCCGCCGCTTGGCGCAACACGCCCTTGACGCTCGCTCCGGGAAGGTAGGGAAGGCCGTAAGGGTTGAGGAAGGCGAAGCCGTTCTCGAGCGGGTGCTCCATGCCCACCCCGGTCATGAACGGGGCGGTACTCTGGGTCTCGATCCTCAGCACCTCGTCGCCCAACGCACCGGCGAGGGCCGCCTGCCGGACTCGCANNACTCGCACTGCCGCGAGCTGGTCATTCGCCGCCTTGCCCATGGACAGGACCTTCCTGAGCGCCTCGCGCTTGGCCTCGTCGCCGGCGCGCTCCCAGATGCCGGGCTTCCACATCTCGAAGTAAAGACCGAAGCGGTGGCCGGGTGGGGTGTCGGTGAAGTCATTACCGACGTACGAAGGCACAGCCGCGACGCCGGCCGGTTTGCGTTGCCCCTTACCGCGACCGCCAGGCGGGCCGCCGCGGCGAGGCTGCCGGGTGCCGCGACCGGAACGCCAAGATTTCTGGGTAGGCGGCACGGCTAGCCTCCTTTCTGCACGGCCGCGGCGAACTGCCGGATCCAGCGCAAGAGCGCCAAGGCCTCCGTTGTCGCCCGGCGGTACGTGGAGGGCTCCATCTTGCACAATGTCTCCATAGCGTTCTTAAAGCCTGCCCGGTCGCCGGCTTCCGGCCGGAATCCCAGCCCGGGCAACTTCGCAAGCCAGCCGCGGATGTGCTTGCCAAGGTAGGCGTGGTGATCGCGCTTGCCGTCCTGCGGTTCCTTCGACTTGTAAAACGCGAGCGTCTGCATGAGCCCGTTGTTCATGATCAGCGCCGGCGCCCCCTTGGCGAGGTTGGCATACTTCTCGAGGTTGCCGTTATTCACGCCCTCGTTGACGCATTTCCATGCGTACGCCGCGCGCGCGTGGTCGAGGTTCTCGCTTGCCATGGCTTTAGCCTCCGACGGCGGTGACGACGACCAGGCCGCGGCCGGAGGTGGAGTCGCCGCCGATCTGCATGACCTGTCCGTCGAGGCCCGGTTTGTCGTCGTCCGGGCCGCGGATGAGTCGATTCATGATCTCCTCCGCCCCGAGCTTGCCGTCGCCCGCATTCCCTTTCTTGCGCCGCTCGAGCGAAGTCATGACGACCGAGAGGAGCAGGCTCTCGGGCGGCAGGTTCTCGCTGTAGAAGAGGCCTCCTTCCTCCGCGGTGCCGCTCGTATCGTCGATGCGCACGTGCGGTTCGACCACGGTGGCGTGTTCGACGAAGTAGCCGAAGTCCTCGTCGGGAAGGACGACGAGGTCGGTCTTGAGCTTGTCGCGGAAAAAACCGTAGCCGTCGCCCTGCGGGAGAGCGTGCTCGGCGAGCCAGGCGCCGACCTTCCCGACCACGGTGTCCACTTGGCCGTCAAGGGCGAAAGCCTCGATCACGAGCTTGCCGCCGTCGCTCAACACGTCCTTCGCGGCGACCTTCGCCTTTTTGTCATCGGCTCCGAGTGAGCCCCAGCTGCCGAGGGAAGGTGCTTTGGCGAGGCTGAGCGCGCGGTGGGCGCGGCCGAGCGCGGTGGCGCTGGTGGCATAGACGAATCCCTTCTTTAGGCTGCGCACCGGAAAGGCGGCCAGCTGGGCGTCGGTGAAGCTCACCGCCCCGGCGTGGTCCGATGCCTGTTGCGAATCCGGGCCGAAGAGGCGGGTCAGCTCACTGTTGTCCCAACCGCTTGCTTGGAAGTGATGGCGGACCGCACCCTTGAGCCCCGAACCCGCGAGCATGGGGTGGTTGGTGTGACGCTCGCGCTGGATCGGATTGTCGATGATGCCGATCGCGGTGCCCGCGCCCATGTGCACCGGTGTCACGGCGTAAACGAAGAGCGCTCGCTGTTTCTCGAACATGGCCGTTTCCTCACACATCGTCCCGCGGCCAGGCCGCGATCAGGACGTTGTTGTACCCTTCGGCGCGACGGTGCCGGTCGCCGTTTTCGGCCCACAGGCCGTCGCGTAGAAGCGCCTGAAGCGCTTCCGCTTCGCCGTCGAACTCTTCGAACCAGTAGACCGCTCCCGCCGGCACCGCGCGCACCGCCGACTTCGGCTCCCACTTGGCCAAATCCCAACCGCTGATGACTTGGAAGCGGGGCACCGCCGCCGCGACGAGGCGGGCCGTGAAGCCCGGCCGGCGCCAGACGTTGTCCCCTCCAAGCCCGGCGAGCCGCCAACCGCGCGCGAAGACGCCGGGGGTCGCAAGGATCACTCTGAACCGGCGCTCGGACTCGATCAGACTCAAGTTCGGCCGCGGCGGCTCGACGGCGCACGCCTGGATCGCGGCCGCGCGGCCGTCGCCGCCGAAGCGCAGGAGCCCATCCTTCGGCACCAGCCCGTCGGCACCGTCCACTCCGACGAGGAAGCCAACGTTGTCACAAAGGGCCACCGTGTCGGTGGTGTAGATCTGGCCTTCGGCGGCGGTGCGGCTCTGCGCGTCGAGAGCGATACCGAGCCGCGGGTCGTCGCGCCAGAGCGCGCCCCTCGATACAAGGCGATCATTCGCGATCGCACCCCCGGCGAGATAGGCGCGAAGCCCTTCCTGGCTGAGCCACAGCCCGGATTTCGCCTTCGCGGCGACGCGCGTGCGCAAGACGGCAAGTTCCGGCAAGGCGCAACTCGTCCTGACCCCCTCGACGGCTTGCGGCCGTAGGTACATCGGCTCCGTTTGCTGCTCGCCCCCGTCTCGCGTGTCCTCGGGAACGAAGAGGTCGGCGGGGACGGGGAACAGGGGTTCGACTCCGCCGTTCGCGCGCTTCCCAAGAGTGAACAGGGAAACCCGGAAGCTTCCGGGCTCCCTCACCGTGCCGAGGACGCGCGCAAGGGGTTCGGAACGCGGGCGCTCCCCGTTGGCGAAAGCCTCCAAGGGCTCGTGCCCATCCACCAGCATGCGCGAGCGCAAAGCGCCGGCGGCGAGCGACGGCCACGGCGGCATCAGCGCTTCGGCATGATCGCCGGGGCCACCGAACAGCCGGTTACCGCGCAAGAAGAGCACATCGAGCGGGCGGATGAAGCGGTACTCGGTCATTCCGCGGCCTCCGTTGCGGCCCCGACGTCCGGTTTCGCTCGGGGTGCGCGCGAGCGGCGCGCCAGGAACTCCGCCGTCGCGAGGAATGCCTCGATCGCCTCGGCGACCGGCTCTCCGCCTCGTTGCGCGCGCACGCCGCGCCGTGCGCGGTCCTCCGCTGACTCGAAGGTGACGCTTGTAAGGGCGGCAGCCACTTCGGCCGCCTCGTTCTTGGCCTCCTCCTTCTCGGCCTGACGGCGCAGCTGGTAGCGCAGGTTATCCTCGACGAGCCGCCGGTAACCGGCTCGGACTTCGTCCTTGCGCGGCAGTTGCCTCAGCCACTCGAAGGTGTGGTAGGCGGCCCGGCGCGAGACGCCTTCCCGCGCCAAAAAGTCACGCAGCCGGATGAGCACGCCCATAGGCGTGTCCGCCAATGCAAGCGCCGTCGGGTCTTGGCCGCCAAAGTACCAGGGGGCGACGAGGCTCACCTCGCCGCCGGCGCGTTTCATCACGCGGATGGCGAAGGCATTGCGCCCGCCTTCCCCCTTCGCCCGCCTCTCGGTCTCGCGCAGCGCCCGGATCACGCGCCCCAAAGGTACGCGGTTGTGCGCGACCACGGCGCCGATCGAGGCCGTCGCCTGCGGCCCCATGACCCGGTGGAGACGCTTTCGAAAGAGCACGTAGCCGTCCCCGAGCTTCGGCACGTCCTTTGCCCGCCACGGCCTAGTGAGGTCCCGCCAGAGGGGATCGCCGTCCCCTGCCGGCAGAATGCCGCTGTAAAGCGACCTTAAGGTGGTCATCAGCGGGAGCAGGTCGTCGACCGACACCATAGCCATAAGGTCGTCGCCGCCGGCGTAAATGAGCCAGCCCTTGTGCAGCTCGTCGACGGCCGGTCGGGCGAGCCCGAGCGCGAAAGAATTGAGCGCTTCGGAGATCGCAATGTGCCGGCTCGGCGACGCTCCGCGTTCGGTGAGCATGTAGCGCCGGAGGTCTGGGAACTGGCGCCACACGTGGTCGCGGACGCGTTCGTGCCAACTACCTCCGACCGGCAGGTTGTAGCCGGAACCTGTGTCTTCGGGCCACGTGTTCTTCTCATCAAGCTTTCGTAACGGCTCTCCGATCGATTCGGAGCTGCCGCCGGTCAGCCACGCGCCCATGCGATCCCCGTCCATGAGGAGCAATGCGTAATACGTCTCAGGGGCATGCCCGAGCAGACCGCGAAGTTCGGATTCCGCCTTGTCGAGCTTCTCTTCGCCTTTGCGCTGCGTCTCCGGATCGTCGCTCTCGGCCCGATCCCGAAGGTCGTCGAGGTGCGCGGGCAGGCGACGGACGAAGCTCTCGACCTCTCCCTTGTCCCTGAGGAGGCCGGCGATCCGTCGTGGCAGCGCAGCCCGTTCCCCGTGCGTCCGGACTCGGTCCCAAAGCGGGCTGGCCTCGAGCTTCTCTCGCTTCTTTTCGTCGAACTGCGCGATCTCCTCGAGGTCCGGCGCGAACGCCATGGTGCGGGTGGAGATGACGAAGCGGCGGGCTTCCTTCCCCACGATGCCTTCAACCTCGTCGAGAACGAGGTCGGGCCACAGCCGCTTCAGCGCGCAATGGGCGCAGAGGTGCTCGCCCTCGCTTGCCCAGCGGGCATCCGCTTTCGCGACTTTCGTCCACAACGTGCCGTGCCCGTGCTTTTCGTTTTCGAGCCTCTGGTTCCGGGTCCACCTAAACTGCTCGCGGTCAAGCGTGAGCCACTCGCGCTCGCCGCACACGCTGCAGCGCAATCCCTCCTGGTGCAGGTCGACGAAGGGACGGTGCGCCTTGGTCGCGCGGAGCGTCCGGTCGGCAAGGTCGTAAACCGGGTCGTAAAGAAGGCCGGGGTTCGGCGCGTAGAAGTCGCCTTGTCTTTGCGAAAGCACCTTCCACGCCTCGGTTTCGAAGAATCCCGGCGTGCAGTCCGGCGGGTAGAACGCGCCGAGTGCCGCCTGCAAGGGCTGTACCCCGAGATCGTCGCCTTGCGTGGCCGGCGGCCAGGCTGCCACCGACCAGTGCACCTCGGGGAAATCCGCGAGCTGTTCGGCGAGTTGGTTGTGGCATGCGAGGTCGGAATCGGCATCCTGTTCGGTTTTTTTCAACAACCGCTTGAGCACACTTCCCCCTTGCTCCTTCACCCACGCACAGACGCGCTCCGAGACGTGTCGCGCCAGTTTCTCGGCCGCGGCCTCGGGAACGATGGCCACGAACACGTTGGGCAGCGCCGCCGCGAACAGCGGGTTGGCGTCGGAGGTGCTCTCGCACCACGGTTCATCCCTGAACCAATCGCTTGCTGCCGCTCCGAGTTTCTCGCGCAGCCACAGGTCCACCTGGGCGACGCCGCGAAGCTGCGGGTAGGTCACGCAGTCGGGGCCGAGGCGCTCGCAGATGGCCTTGATCCCCTCCCAGGCGATCGCCGAGAGAAGGTGCGAACCGGCCCACAGGTCCGAGGTGGTGCGCGCCTGGGCGATGAAGCCCTGCACCGGCCCGAAACTCACCCTGAGCAAAGCCGGCCGCCTTGCGGGGTCGGCGGCCAACGCCCCGGCGAAAGCGGATGCGAGATCAAGGTGCCCCCAGATCGTGTGGTCGGGCACACGCGTGTCCGCCGGGAGCAGCCGCCACAGTGCTGCCAAGTCCTTGTGGGGACTCTCCGGCCCGAAGCGCCAGAAGGCGAGGAAGGTGCGTTCGAGGTCTGGTGTGCCATCGGCCTCGACGATGCGCCCGGCGAAATGATCGAGGCTCACGGACTTGATGTCGGCAAGCGGAATGTCCCCCGCGAGACCCCTGAGGCGCGCGACCTTTCCCGACAGCGGATGGATGAGCACCCCATCCTCCCAGAACCTGACCTGGGCCCAATTCGGGTAGCGGTCGCTCGAATCCTTGGGAAACTGGGGCCGGTCGGCCGCCGCGGCCCAATGGTCCGCCCTTTTTACGAGCTCCTCGATCTCGGCCGGAATCCGATCGGGGAATAGCCGTTCTCTGAGGGCCTTGACCGTACCCCTCTCGTGGCCCGAGGGGTCGCGCAAGAGCACCAGCGCCTTCTCGGCCGGGTCGTGCGTCCACGCCGCGAGCTTCGTTTGCCAGAGGGCGTCGTCGCGTTCACTCATCTTACGCCCTCCCGAGGCGGGTCAGGCTCGGCTGACGATCGAGCCATTCGTGCACTTTCTGCCACACGCGCTGCTGGGCCGCCGGGCTTACAAGTTTGCGATCACCCTCCCCGAGCTTGGAGACGAGGTCGCGCGGCACCCCGCAAGGCACATGAAACACGAGCCCCACCAGCCCATTGTCTCCGCCGTGCACCACCTTGAAGCGAAGCTGGTTCGGGAACCGGGCGTCCTGGCCCCAGGCATGCACCGGACGCTGTGCGATCGGATAGGCGAGCAGGTGCCGCTCGCTGAGACCATCACCTTTGAGCGGAAGAGTTCGCCTGAGGCCGATGCGGAGCGTCGCCAAGTGCTGAACCACTTCCAGCCAGTCGCCGAATTGGCGCGTGCACCAGACCGCCAGCCCCTTCCCGTCCATGCCGATGGCATGCGGCCAGTCGAGGTTAAGGCAGTCGGCGAGAGTCCGTGCGTACGGCGAGAGAGCGCTCGGCTCGCGGATGAGTTCCGCGGTGGAGGACAGATGGCCATTGCTTTCCGCGTCCAGCACCACAGAACCAGCGCCATTGCGCGACCGGCTGCCCAAAGTGCCGAGCCAAGAGAGGAGTTGGAAGGCAGCCTCGATCTCGCCCACCACTTCGTTCGGGTAGCGCACGGTCAGCCTCCGGGTTTCAACTGGGCCGACTGCGGGCGGGTGTGCCAGGTCTCGGGTTTTCTGATCGACCGCTCCGTACCAGAGGTAGACTAACGGGTTGACCTGATACTGGCCGACGCTGACTCGTGCGGCCCACCGGCCAGCCATCGCCTGCAGGCTGTTCCCGGTCCCGGGATCCCAGTGATCTAGCCGCAGCTGCACCCGACTGCGGCGACTCTCGCCTTCCTTGTCGGCGGCGACGCCGAACAGCTCTCCCTCCGCCTTGCGGAGCTTTCCGTGGTCGTAGTCGTAGTCCTTGGCAGCTGCGATCCGCCACCACTGGCGCAGGAGCGCCTTGAACGGCGGCGTGCGCCACCGGCCCCTCTGCTCGGCGTCGCCGAGGAAGGCGGGGGTGATGAAGCGGACGGTGTATTTCCGGCTGATCATCGGCGTTTCCATGATTGGATTATGGGCTCGAAGCGGGCGCCCTTGGCGCCTTGGAAGCTTCCGATTCCGGCGCCGCCAGCTCAGAAAACCGTACCGCTCCGCGCGGAAGGTCCAAACCATAGCTCGTCGCCGGCCGCGAACCGAACCCACGCACGAGATACGGTGGCGACGCGGCCCCCAAACCCAACTCGATCCGGCGGTTGAGCTTGCTCTTGTGCGACTCGAAGTAGGCCTTGTCCATGCCGCTGCGGAGCGCGCGCTCCGTCCGTTCCGTATCGGCGTCGGGCCCCGCGATCGCGCGGTACTCGGCCAGGAACGCCTGGGCGTACGCGGGCTCGAACGAGCCATCCGGCGGGCAGGGAAGCGGCGGCTCGTCTTGAGCACGCCGCCGCGCCATCCACGCCAGAAACGCCAACTCGGCGGGCGGAATCCTGATCACCCTCCCGCCGGCCCGGACCCGCCGAGCCTTCAGCTCGAGGACAAGTTCAGGCGGGCCCAAGGCGACCTGGGCGGCCTCTACGGCCTGGCCGAACGTCGCGCGTCCGTCGAGCAGCTCCCGGGGAAGCCCGTGGCGCAGGCGAACGAACGGAATCTCGGCCAAGCTCACAACCGCGTCCCTGGTGTCCAGCGGGCGGCTGTCGGGCGGCGGCGAGTAAATGATCCGGCTGTAGGGCGTCGGGTAGAAGAAATCCTGGTGGGACTCGAACGGCGGCGAGACCAGGACATGGGACAGGCGGTCCTGCGGCCGACCGAATAGCGACAGCGCATATCCTGCGTAGAAGCCCATGGTCTTTCGCCCGCCGGCGATAGACACGTGCAGTGCCACGTCCGGCTCGGCGGTGAGCCCGCGAATCCGCTCGGTGATGGCGTTGGCGGCGCACGTGTTGTCGGCGCCGTCGCGAATGTCCTCCAAGGGCCGCCCCGACGCATCGTCGAGGACGCTGATGCAGCGGTCGTCGAAGCGGATCCCGTCCAGGCGATAATCGCTGCGGAGTCGAGCGAACCAGCCCGGCTCCTCGCTGAGCAGCGTAAGACGCGCGCGCTCGGCGCCTTCGCGGGTGGTGATGAGAAACACCTCCGTCGGCACGAACGGCGGGCGGCGCACGACCGCCAGGGCATGGAGCGTCTCGGTCACGACCTGCGGCGACAGGCCGGTGACGACGAGCAGCACCCGGCGCGGAAACTCGTGCGGTTCACTCGGCGTCCATCGATATTCCCTATTCACCGGTGTCGCCCCCTTGGCTTGTCCACCAAGTCTAGCCGAAATTGCTGGCAAGGATCCGGCTCGCAAGCTTCCAACTCACTCGATGCGGAACTTGCCGAGCCCCATGCTCGTCCCCTTTCCGGCGTGCAAAAACTGTCCGACCCACAGATACGGCCAGAACTCGGCGAGCCGGTCATCGTGGACCGTAAACGACCCGACCAGGCCCCCCATGCAGAGATAGGTGTTTTGGCGGCCCGAAAAGCGGCGCCAATCCCGCCAGTCCAGTCGAACGTCGTCGATGCACACGTCGCGTGAACTTCGGACGAGGCCGGCGAAGTCTACGTCCAACGGCTCTTCCGTGTGAAACGTGCTGAGCATCGAGATTCGGCGCAGCAGGTTTCGAAAGAGGTGATGAAAGCGGAACGTCTCCGGCCTCACGTTGCGATCCGCTTCCTTGAGGCGAAGGGGCAACACGAGGCGGAGCATCGCGCGCTCGGGACACGGCGGAACGGGTATGGGACGCGCGGGCGTCGACCCCAGCCGATCGCCGGCCCTGGAGACGGCACGCCAGGCGCCACTGCCCGGGCCCACTTCCTGCTCCACGAGGCTGAGCCGCAAGCGGCCTCGGTTTCGACCCAGGCCTCGTTCCGCCGCTCGTGAGAAGGCTGCCAATGCCGCGGCGGCGTAATCGGCACCACGGCCCACCAGGGTCGTCCCAAGACTCACGACGTCCCCCGGAGGGTGCGCGCCGGCAGCCTTCTCTGGGTCGAGCACGAACGGGTGCGGCACGCGTGCGTAAAGACGCATCTTCGTCGCGCCCGCCGGACGCGGCGTTTCGAACAAGTAAGTGTAACTGCACGGGGGGATGCGTGGACAGTCCGCACATGACGGGTAAACGCCTTCACACGATAGGCCGCGAAGTGCCCGCCCGAAGGCGCCGCGCCATGTCGAGCCGGCCAGCGGCGGAAGGTCAAGCTCCTCTATTGCCTCGAAGGCGAGGCGATAGCGCACGATACGCAGACTATCGACAGGAGAATCGGAACGCACGCTGCCCCTCGCTATCTCAGCTTGACCGTTCTCCTCCACGTTCCCCAAGTCTTGTGAGGCCTTCCCGATGCGCCGTCCGCGATTGCCGAACATGAGCTACCGAAGGTTGAATGTTCCCCGCGAACCACATGCGCTTTGATTTGGCTCTTCACAAGTCCTAATACTATGAAAAATTACACGTTCATGCGACCAATTTCAGGCTGGCCAGGATGACTCGGGAGAGTCTGGCCTGGCACACTGACAAAAAGGTGCCGCCAAACCCCTGTTTCGCCTTATGATTCAACTAGTTGAATTGCACCAAACGCGAGGATTTGGCGGCGACGAATTGTACCCGTCCGAGGCTTGATTTCCAGCCTGGCGCAGGCGCCGAGCTTGTGCCGCGTCGAGAACGCCGCCGGGGCGCCTGGGCGATCCACGAGGTGCTGGGGGAGACGTTCATCGCCGCGTTCGCGGCCGCACCCGAGGAGATGGTGCGCGATATGGAGGCCACCGACGATGCGCTCCGTAGAGCTTCGGGCGGGGCGCTTCTTGCACGGTTCTTGCGGCCACGACCGCTTCCTGCCGCTCTATGTGTTCGGCGGCGACCACCTGGTGGTGGCCTACCTGTCCTTACCGAAAGTCCCATCCGGATCCGATTGGCCTCGACTCGGAGGTCTGTGACATGAGCCGCGTCGATGTTCGAGATCTTGAGGGCGCTGGGGTCGACCATTGGCTCGCGGTTCAGATCACGTGGCCCAGCCGAGGCCGAGACCCTGGCTCTGCGCCATCAGCTCGACATTGTGCACCGCCAAGCTTCACGAAGGGCGCAGTGTGGAACGGCGTGCAATGTTGGCTCTGGCGCAAAGTCTGTGCAGTCGGAGCGGATTCACCTCGTTCTGGGTACCGGATATGGTAGTGGCAAAGGAGACCTCTACCATNNTCCGCCCGGGCTCGTCGCGGACCGGTTCGAAATCATCGATCGAGCGCTCGTCGTTGACGCGTGCAGTGCGGACCGGAACGCGGCTTGTCCAGATTGCGGTGTCGTCTCGGAGCGTGTGCACAGCCGCTATCAGCGAACCCTGTTGGATCTTCCCGCTCACGGGCGGCGCGTGGTTATCCGGGTCAGCGTCCGGCGATTTCGGTGTGGCGAACCCCTCTGCGGGCGCAGGACGTTCGCCGAGCCGTTGGTGAACGTCGTGGACGGGCGCTACGCGCGGAGGACATCCCGTTCCGATCAG
>JABAHQ010006059.1_pt2 | contig 15900 bp, 13 predicted proteins | sample 7062091 | NCBI WGS metagenome assembly JABAHQ01 (sample SAMN14534359, study PRJNA622989) | marine sediment metagenome | biome: marine biome [ENVO:00000428]; feature: marine pelagic biome [ENVO:01000023]; material: deep marine sediment [ENVO:00002113] | place: India: Gulf of Kutch | collected...
AAGCTCGGGTAATCGGGAACCCATGTCACATCACCGAACTCATAACGGAAGGGGCTCTCATCCGGAAGGCACCGAAGCAGGCGCTTGAAATCCAGGTAGTACGCGGACCGCTGCCCGCGACGCTTGAACTGGCGGGGCCGGATCGCTTCCGGCCCCGGATCGAACGGGGTTTCGATACGGTTGTACCAGGCTACCCTCGCATCGACCTCTGCCCTGGCCTCAGCACCCAGAGCGTGGTACTCCGCCATCAAGCGCTGCCCGTGCCACAACCAATACGAGCGAGGCACCATCAGATCAAACAGAGCGGCGAGATAATACCCCAGCTTGTGCAGGTTCCGTTCGTACCGGGTCGTGAGCTTCATGACTGCTCCACCCGGGTCGCGTAACCTGCACGGAGATGCCGCCAGGCACTATCCAGCGCCAGTGGGGTGTGTGACCAGTCCAGCTTGAGCAATGAGCGGTGAAGGCGTTCTAGGTTACGGCTCTGCCAGCGTGCTCCGGTGATCCCTCGGGCTCTCTGGCGCCCCTTGTCGAAGTCGATCACGTAAACGGCATTCTGGACCCAGAGAATATTGAAGGCGTTGAGGTCCGCGTGGTCGATGCCTTCCTCGTGGAACCAGCGCAGGGTTGCGCCCACCGCTTCCCAGTGCTCTCCGGAAAGGGCCTCCAGCGCCGAGGGTAAAGGCCGGGCCGCAGGCAGACGCTCCACCAGGATCGCAGCCCGGTAAAACACCCCAGCCCTGGGCCAGAACGCCGCCGCGACAGGCACCGGCACGGGAAGGCCGCGCCCGCTCATACGCTGCAATAGATCGAACTCCGCAAACGCCCGGCTCCGGTCCAGGCCCGTACGGATATAGGCGTCCCTCGAAAGCCGGGCCATCATCCCCCCGCGCTGATAGAAGCGAAGCACCAGATCGCCCCCGGGCGCGGTCACAAACCAGGCACCACCACGACCGCCCGCATCCACGGGGCGCGCGCTCTCCCCCCAGAATCCGGGATGGAACCAGTCGGCCGTGAATGCGTGTGACCAGTCAGCGTTCACCCGAAAACGGGCGCCATCGTCGGCTGGAAGGTCTGGAAAATGACTCATCGAGGCGGCTCTAATCGGGCTCTAACCGGCTTGATTCGCCGGAGGAACAGGACGCGGCAGTCATATTGCGTTACCATGGCTCGTCTCTGTTGCAGATGGGCTATGGTGCAGCGTCTGCCGGCGGTATTCTAGCAAGCAACAATCAAGCGACTCCAATCCGGGCCAGTCCGACTTAATCCATGCTGAGTGATTCATCCGGTGCGTCCATCAATTCCATCTGCATCCTGCGCCTTTCCGCGATCGGCGATGTCACCCATGTCCTGCCGGTGATCCACAGCCTGCAGAAGCAACTGCCAGGCGTCCAGATCACCTGGGTCATCGGTAAGACCGAGGCGCGCCTGCTTGAAGGCCTACCCGGCGTGGAGTTCGTGGTATTCGACAAGAGCGCCGGCCTTCGTGGTTACCTGGAACTCTGGCGACAACTCCGACAGCGCCGTTTCGATGTGCTTTTCCACATGCAGGTGGCCCTGCGCGCCAACCTGGCGGCCATGCTGATTCCGGCCCGTACCCGTGTGGGCTATGACCGGGAACGCAGCAAGGACCTTCATGGGCTGTTCATTAATCAGCGTATCCCACGATGCGGTGGTCAACACGTGCTCGAATGCCTGGCCAGCTTCCCAACGGCCCTGGGCCTTGAGCCCGCGAAACCCCACTGGCAGATCCCCCTTTCCGAAGCGGATTACGCGTTCGCGGACAGCGTTCTGGACCCCGCCCGCCTGAATCTGGTGATCAGCCCTGCCGCCAGCCACAGGCTGCGAAACTGGCCGGCAGAACGTTATGCAGCACTGGCCGACTACGCGGTGCGCTATTACGGCGTGCGAGTCATTCTGGTCGGCGGTCCCTCGGACCAGGACCGCCAGTACTGCCAGGCCATCGAACAGAGCATGCAGGAAGCCGTCGTCAATATCTGCGGGAAGGATACCCTGAAGCAGCTAGCGGCCCTGCTGGGAAGGGCGGACCTGCTGATTGCCCCGGACACCGGCCCAGCGCACATCGCCAACGCCATGGGCACCAGTGTCCTGGGGCTTTTCGCCGCTTCAAACCCTCGCCGGTCCGGTCCCTACCACTCCATGGACTGGTGCGTGAACCGATACCCGGAGGCCCTGGAGCAGTTCACCGGCCAGCCGGTAACACGCGCGCGATGGGGCGCCAAGGCGGAATTCAGTGGGGCGATGGAGCTGATCTCGGTGGCCGATGCGACCGGAATGCTCGACCGCTGGATGGCCCAGCGGCGCCAAACGGCCTGACAGCCATTCAGCGGACGTAATCGCAGTAGGATTTTTCTTCCACGAAACGGGACCCCAGAGCCAGGTTCACCCGTTTCTTGATCGCGGCGCGCTCGTCATTGGTGAAATAGACCGCCCGTGCCAGTTCGACAAAACGCTCACCGAAACGGCCTGCGGCCTCCTCCTCCCGGATGGCATCTTCAATCTCCCAGAGCTTCTCGTTGACAGCTTTCAGCTCACGGCGCTCACTTTCAACACATGTGCGGTCGCTAACCGTGTCGCGCCAGTGCTGTTCCAGCGCTTCAAGCTCGGTTCGGACGTGGTGGAGTTTTTCGGGGTCGAGGATACGCTCGGACTTGATCTCGAGGATGGTAATCTTGTCCAGGACCTCGCCGAACGAGACCGGTATCTGAATCGTGTCTGTCATTGCCCTGTGTTGTACCCCGGCTAACCGCGTTTCTGAGCGCCGCATTCTACCATCACCCCTGGACTTACGGGTTGTCATCCAGTGACAGATGCGACACATCCGGCGTCGGGGCCTCCGGCTCTTCCCTCTCAGGACCCAGGTCCTCGCCAGGTGGGGCCACGGACCAGTCGTCCAGGTGCTCGAACACCGGTTCCGGCTCCTCCCGGGGCTTGCCGAGCTGCTCACCGGGCGCCCCCAGGCTGAGATCCGAACCGGACAGGATGCTGTCGACCTTCTCCCCCGCAACCGGCAATCGGTCTCCCGGCTCGACCGATACCCCGGACCCCGCGGAGGCAGCCGGCGCACTGCCGGAAGCCGGGGAAGGGGCGCCCTGGCGCGGCTGGTCGTCGCCGGAGGGCCCGGACTGTTCCTTGTCAGTCGTCGCGCCCCGGGCCTGCTGCATCGGCTCGATGTGCGCCACCAGACCGTTTTTCTTCATGGCCGCCTGATACTTCCGGGCGGCCGCGTCATCCAGACGGTTCTTGATGACCACCCGGTCACCGGAGAACATCTTCTCGAGTTGCGCATCATTGGCCTTGAACAGGCCCCTTGCCCGCTCCCGGGCCGAGGCCTCGTCGAGCCCGGCTTCCCATTCGCCGCGAAACACCAGTTGATACATAACGCTTGCCCGTTGTGACTTCACCTGCTCCAAAGCATAGCGCACATGGCGCCCGTGATCTCTGTATCACTCCAGTCAGTGAAACGTAAAAAAGCTGTCAAACCGGCTGCACTCGTTGCGGTTCCAAACGATAATGTCCCAAGTTACGTTCTGTTACGATGAGAACCATGATGACCGCCGTTTCCCGAAACAGCCTGCTTCCGATTGTGACCAGCGTGCTCCTGCTGGGTCAGAGCGCACCGACGCCCGGGGACGATGGACTGGACCAGCGCCTGAGCACGACCCTGGAGCAGCTGCACGCCAGTTATGAGGGCTACGAACGGGCAACGGTTCCCGAGGACGGCCACGCCAAGACCTATCTACTGCTCGATTTCGACGACCGTAACCTCGCCCGGCGCGAAGAGCGCCAGAGGCGTATCCACCACATCTGCAGCCGGATACTGACCAACCGGGACCTGGTCAGGGACCTCTCAGAACAGGGGGTTCATATGGTTTCGGTGGCCTTCAATCGCGATTACCAGTACGACTGCCTCTAGCGGCTGTCAGCCCTGATCGGACAGGAACGCCTCGCGGGCCAGCTGTTCGAGCAGTTGCTGGACCCGATCCAGCTCAAAACCATGAATCGCTTCCGCCAGCTGCTCAGCAAAAGCCACCAGTTCCACCACGCCCTGCTCCCGTGCCAGTGACTGGAGTTCTTCCGCGAACGCCTGGAGCGCCTCCGGGTCCCCGGAGTCCGCCAGCGATGTCGCCTGGGGAATCAGCGAGTAACGCAATGCCCGCATGACACGTTTCTGCTGTTCCTCGGTCAACTCATGCCAGGCCGTAAGATCGTCATGGTCTCCCGTTTCCTGTGCCTGCTCCAGGTCGATCCGCTCATGCGTCAGATAATGGGCCAACTCGCCCAGCAGGATTTCCCGGCTCACCGGCTTGTGCAGGTAGCCATCAAAGCCGGCTTCACGGATACGCGCGGCTTCACTGGTCATGACCGAGGCTGTCAGTGCCACAATCGGGATGTCACTGAGCTTCCGGTCGTCGCCAAAGGCCCTCAGGGCTGCGAAGCCGTCCATTTCCGGCATACGGATATCCATCAACACCATGTCCGGATGGGATGCGCGGGCCCGTTCAAGGGCCTGGATGCCATTCTCCGCCTCATCCACTTCGAGCCCTTCCGGTTCGAGCACATCCCTCACCAGCTGACGGTTCACGGGGTTGTCGTCCACGATCAGGACGTGACTGCGGTCGAACCGGTAGCGCACCGCGAGCGTCTCGTCATTCACGTCGGGCGCGGCAAGCGCCGTCTCAACGTCCTTCAGGTGCACCCGGAAGGTCGTGCCCTGCCCCGGCTGGCTGCGGACACTGAGCTCGCCATTCATCATCTCAACCAGCTTACGGCTGATCGCCAGCCCCAGGCCGGTCCCCCCATAGCGCCGGCTGCTCTGCCCGGCCTGTTGCTCAAAAGCCTCGAAGATCCGCTCCTGCTGCTCCGTCGGGATCCCCACGCCGGTATCCACCACCTCAATGCACAGCTCCGGCGCCTCGCCCTCCTTCCAGGCAACGCGGACCCGCACCTCACCATGGTCGGTGAACTTGATGGCATTGCCCACCAGGTTGAACAGCACCTGGCGAAGGCGCGTCTCATCCAGCACCATGACCGGTGGCATGTCCTCTTCCATCTCGAAGACAAGCTCAAGGCCTTTCTCACGCGCCCGGATCTGGAAGATATGCCGCACGTCCTCGAGCAGCCGCCCGAGGTCCAGTGGCCCGTACTCGAGCCGCATCTTGCCCGCCTCGACGCGGGACAGGTCCAGAATGTCGTTGATCAGGGTCAGGAGGCTCCGGCTGCCCGCCTTGATCGACTCCAGGTATCCCTTCTGGCGCTCATCGGTAATGGTCCGCTCAAGCAGCTCCGTGTAGCCGATGACCGCGTTCATGGGCGTCCGGATCTCATGGGACATGTTCGCGAGAAACTCGCTCTTGGCGCGATTGGCCTCCTCGGCCTGATCCGCCAGATCCTCCGCCCGCTGCTTGGCATTGATCAGTTCTTCCTCGCTGCGCCTCAGGGCCTGCTCGGAACGGACCCGCTCGCCCACCTCGCGGGAGAGCTTGCGGTTCCAGTAAAAGAAAGCAGCCAGGACCAGAAGCGCGATGATCGCCACCCGGCGGACCACGGTATAGTCGGCCTGCTGCTCCACGTCGAGCTCAATCCAGCGGTTGTAGACCTTGTCCAGCTCGGAACGGTCAATCCGGCTCAGCGCCTTCCCCAGAATGCCCGCCAGCTGCGGATGCTCCGAGCGGACCGCCAGCCGCAGGTCGTACTGGAAGGGGGCGATGCTGGTGATCCGCAGGTTGTCCAGACCCAGGCGCGAGATGTTGTAACTAACGCCGGGGATGTGCGTGATCATTACATCCAGCTCCCCCTTGGAAACCCGCCGCAGACCCGCTTCGATGGAGGCCACAGGTGTGATCGCCAGCGCGGAGTGGTGGCGGTTGAGGTACTCCTCGGACGCCATGCCGCGCACCACGCCCACGCGGTCGCCACCATCGAGTTCCGAAAGATCCCCGACGAAGCGGTGATCATCCCGCACGACGATGGCGACCGGCAGACTCAGGTAGCTGCGCGTGAACAGATACTCATCCTGACGGTTCGGCGTGCGCGGTAACGCGGGGACGATATCCACACGCTCCTCCTTGAGCATGTCGTCGGCACCCTGGTCCGGTGGGACCGGGACCCGCTCGAAGTCGTAATCCAGCTCTTTCTCAATGAGCGCGAGCAGATCCGGAATCACGCCTTCCAGATCACTCCCCTCGCCGAACTCAACCGGCGGCCAGCCGGTACGCAGCGCTACTTTCAGGTCCGGGTGGTCCGCTAGCCACTCGCGTTCGGTGGCGGTCAGCACCACCTCCTCATCCTGCTCGCCGGAGATGACCTCATGCCCGATCCAGGCACCCTGAATATTCCGGTGCTCCAGCGTGGTCATCGAATCAATGGCCGCATCCAGAACACCCCGCAGTATGCCTTCCTCAAAGGGAACCGCGTAGGACATCGCCAGGGGGCGTTCCTCCAGTACCTGCACCCGCTGGACCGAGCGCACGTCATTGTTCTGCAGGTAACGATCCCCCACTGGCACGGGGGCGAGCAGCGCGTCCGCCTCCTCGCTGCGCAGCATGTCCATGGCTTCACCAAAGGTCAGTGCTGCCAGCGGCGTGAACGACGGGATCCGGTCGAGCAATTCGAAGGGGTAGCGGTCACCGTCCAGGAAAACGACGCGTTTGTCCTCGAGACTGCCAAGGCGACTGATGCTGGCATCATCACGACGCGCGTAGATCGCATACCGGACCTGCATGTAAGGCCTGGTGAACCGGTATTCGCCGGTGGAGCGGTTGGCGAACCGCATGCTGATGGCATCGATCTGCCCCCGCGCCAGCATGCGTTCCAGAAGCAGTGGATTGCCGCCGACCATTTCCACCCGGGTGTCCAGCTTACGCTCCAGCAACCGGGCATAGCCGGATTCCGTGCCCAGAACCCGGCCGAATTCATTGCGATAGGCAAGCGGAGGTCGGCCAGTGGGAATGCCCAGGCGGAGCTGTTCCTTGTCGCGCAACCAGAGCTTCTGTTCCACGCTCAGCTCCGGAAGGTGTTCCGTGGCGGGAAACGGGATGGCCCCGGAGACGGCAGGCATCCCCAGCAGAACCGCGATCAGCAGAACCGGCACAAGCCTCATCAATGGCTTCCCCCGGAGTGTTCGTCTTCGTCCCCGGCCATCAGGACACGGTCACGCCCCTGTTTCTTGGCCCGGTAAAGAGCCCGATCAGCAATATCGAGCAGGCGGTGGGGGCCGTTCACCTCCCGGAAGCCGGTGACACCACCGGAAAAGGTCACTTCCACGCGCTCATGCCGGAAATGGAACGGCAGCGCGTGAGTGTGTTCGCGAAGCTTGTCCAGGACATCCACGGCCGTCTCCGGCGATGTGGCGGGCAGCAGAATGATGAACTCCTCGCCCCCGTACCGGGCGATGTAATCCGTCTCACGGAGATTCTCCCGCATTGACCTGGCCAGAAGCTGTAACACCTTGTCCCCGGCCAGATGGCCGTAGGTATCGTTGATGGTCTTGAACCAGTCAATATCAATAATGGCCAGGCTTGTCGGCTCCCTGTAGCGGTGCCAGCGACGGTATTCCTGATCCAGCCGCTGCTCCAGCGCGTCGCGGTTGGGCAGCTGGGTCAGCATGTCCGTGCTCGCTCGCTGGCGTTCCTTCCGGAGTTCCTCGCGAACCTCTCGGGATTCGGTCTCCATCGCGGTGACCTTCTCCTGCAGATCCTGGACCTGGGCACGCAGGGCCTGCTCGCGCTCCTCTTCTGCCTCGCGGTATTCCGTCAGTGTCGCGTTGAGGCGTTCAACATGGTCGCGCACCGCCTGCTGAAGCCCGGTCAGTTCCGTCGCGCCGAGCGCGCTGGCCCCCATATCGTCCAGTTCCCTGTGGATACGCTGGTCAAACTGCTCAGAGACCTCCTGCCAGTACTCGAAATCCAGCGCCCCGGTCTCGAACTGGGTGCGTAACCGCACCAATCGTCGGTCCAGCCCGGCCAGGAACTGCTCGAACTCCCTCTGGCCCCGACCCACGGCCGCAACGATCAAGTGGACGACTTCGTCCAGTACCGCTTCGATCTGCCCCCAGTGCTCACTCTCGATAACCCTTTCGAGCAGTACCTCCAGCCGTCGACGCGCCGCTTCCGGCAGCACGATCTGGCTCTCGAGATGGCGCAACAGCTGCAGAAGACGGGCGCTCAGTTTCCGGAATTCATCGTCCTCATCCGCGGACTCACCGCTGTCCAGTTCCAGGCTCTGCCCTCCGTCCACGGCTTCCTCCGCGACCGCCGGGGCCAGCCCACTTTCGACAGGCGCCATCTCCTCATCAACCGCAGGATCATCCGAAGCGGGGGAGGCTTCGGAGCCCGTCCGGTTGCGGCCGAACAGACGCTGCCACAGGGAGGGTCGCGACGGCGAGTCGCCCGAGGCCTCCAGGACGCGCTCCTGAAGGTCCGCCAACTGTTGCAGTACCGCCGGAAGGGCATTGAACTGCCCCAGGGTTTCAACCGGGGTCCGCTCCAGCGCCTTCAATTGTCGGCTGTCTTCCCGCGTGGCGCGCGACCGCAATGTCTCGATCAGGCGCGCCAGGGCCTGTTGGAGTTCATGGATGGCCGCATCACGCTCGTCATCGAACCCGGATACCCGCTCCTCAATCTGCTGCTGGAGCCGGAACAGGCGCTCCGGTTCCGGATCCTCCGAGCGTGCCAGCTCGCGCAGCTCATTAAGCTGCCTGTCGAGGTTGCGGTCCTGACCTTCGGCCACCAGGGAAACGCGCACCAACAGCCGCTGCAGATTGTTCTGCCGCTCCCGCCAGTGCTTTTCCGCCTGTTCCTGCTGCTCAAGGGCGGCCAGATACTTCTGCCGCCAGTCCTGGTCAGTCATACCGCCCCTTCTCCGTTTCCATTCCGGCCCCCGTTGAGCGGTCTCTACGCTTCCGCGCCCGCGGATGCGCGCTGTCGTACACCTGGGCCAGGTGCTGGAAGTCCAGGTGGGTATAGATCTGGGTGGTGGAGATGTCGGCATGGCCCAGCAGCTCCTGGACCGCCCGCAGGTCACCGCTGGACTCCAGCATGTGACTGGCGAAGGAATGCCGCATCAGGTGCGGGTGGAGCCCCTGCTCTGCCTGGTGCCGCTGCCCCCAGCGGCGCAGCCGGGTCTGCACGGTGCGCCGGTTGATGCGCTGCCCCCGCTGGCTCACGAATACAGCCCTCTCCCCGCGCGGGGCCAGGGCCGAACGCTGCTCCAGCCAACAGTCCAGTGCTTTCAGGGCGGCACGCCCGACCGGAACGATACGGGTCTTACCGCCCTTGCCGGTCACGCGGACACTTGCATCCCGGCGGTCGAGGTGATCCTCATCCAATGCCACCAGTTCCGCCAGTCGCAACCCCGAGGAGTACATCAGTTCCATCATGGCGAGATCCCGCGCCTCGAGGGGATCTTCGGGCGCCTGTTCAAGCAGGTGGTGCAGCTGGTCCACGTCCATGACCCCCGGGAGGGGACGCTGATTGCGGGGCGGACGTATATCCAGCGCGGGGTTATCGGACACGAGGCCTTCGCGGATCAGGAAGCCGTAGAACCGTCGGATGGCGGAAAGGTGGCGGGCAATGGTTCGCCCGGAACGCCCTTCACGGGCAAGACTCGCGGCGTACCGGCGGAGCTCCGCCTGGGTCAGGCCGACCAGCTCACGTCCCTGTGCCTCGCACCACCGGCTCAGCCTCGTGAGGTCGCGGCCATAATGCTCACAGGTTCGCTGGGCACTGCGTTTTTCCGAGGCCATATAGCTCAGAAAGCGCTGTACGGACTCCGGCAGCGCCCCGCCTTCCCCATCCCGTTCAGCGCGCGCATCAGTAGCGGCCATGCGGAAACTCCCAGCGTCGTGGCTCAGTAACCCGCTTCCGCCTCGGGCACGGGAATCCTTCCTTCCGGCGCCAGCAGCGGCGGCAGGAGCCGACCCAGAGTGTCGCTGATGTAGGTCATGAAAAGCGTTCCCATGCTGCTGTGGAAATAGCCTTCATCCTCGCTCGCGATGGCGATCAGCCCAACACACTCATCACGGCGAACCGGGATCACCGCGGCGGAGCCCACCTGATCCGGTGCCGAGAACAGGGCGGCGCGATGACTGTCGCGGAGCCGACCGAACAACGGCTGGCTCTCATCCAGAACCTCGCCGAACACCTCCCTGGCCTCACTGCTGCCCAGATAACGGACCGCGCCACATTGGGACGGCGGTTCGCCCTCGGTAAGGATGGTCAGGGTTGCCCCCTGAAGCTGGAACTCGCCACGAATGGTCTCGTCCAGAACCGCCGCAACCTCCTCGACCGAGCGGGCATCCAGCAGTTGCATGAGCAGGCGCTTACTGCGGGCGAACAGCTGATCGTTCTGACGCGCAATGCCGATCAGGCCCGTGAGTTCCTCGCGCAGGGCGTCCCGCTGTTCCCGGAAGAGGTGGACCTGGCGTTCGACCAGGGATATCGCCTGACCGCTGTCGTGTGGCAGCGTCAGCTGCTGCAGCAGATGCTCGTGACGCTCAAAGAAGTCCGGATTCGCCTCCAGGTAGGCGGCGACATCGGCTTCTGAAACCGCCTCGGTTGCCGGTTCCGCTGTCGGGTCTGTCATTCACTACCTCCCGTACGTCAGGCGGAGTTGCCGTCCCGACCCTTCTTCTTCCTGTTGTTCTGCGGGCGACCACCACCCTGACGGGAACGGCGCCCGTCACCGGGTGTCTTGATGCGCCCCTCGAAAACCCGCGTGGCGGGCCCTTCCATCGTAACAGCTGCCCCGTCCCCCGGCCACGAAATGGTCAGATAACCGCCCAGCAGCTCCACCGTCACGGTCTCGGCAAGCAGCCCCTGGAGTCGCCCGGCCACGACCGCTGCACAGGCGCCACTACCGCACGCGCGCGTTTCGCCGGCCCCCCGTTCAAACACCCGGAGGCGGATACGATCCGGTGCCACCACCTGCATGAACCCGGCATTGGCGCGCGCCGGGAAACGGGGGTGGGATTCGATCCGCGGCCCCAGGGACGCCACCGGCGCCGTATCCACATCGTCCACCACCAGGACCCCGTGCGGGTTCCCCATGGAGACCGCGGAAAGCGTCATCGCCTCGCCATCCACTGTGATCGGATAGGTTACGGCCTGCTCGTCCGCCGCGAACGGGATGGCGGCGGGCGCCAGTTCCGGCACGCCCATATCCACACGCACCAGGCCCTTCTTCGTGACCTCCAGCGTCATGATGCCGGCTGCCGTCTGGACCCGTATCCGGTGCTGTCGGGTCAGCTGCTGATCGCGGACGAATCGCGCGAAGCAACGAGCGCCATTACCACACTGGTCCACTTCCGAGCCATCCGCGTTGAACACCCGGTAACGGAAATCCACATCGGGCCGTTCCGGCGGCTCCACCATCAGGAGCTGGTCGAAGCCCACCCCCAGGTGGCGATCGGCCATCTTCCGGATCTGGGCGGCCTCCAACTGCACCGGCTGGGTAATGGCGTCCACCACCATGAAGTCGTTACCGAGTCCGTGCATCTTGGTGAAACGCAGCCACCCGCCACGTCCCCGGCGGCCTTCACTGCTCATGATCCCAGCTCCGGCAACGGCATCTCCGGCGCCAGCTGCTCCTCCAGGGTTTCGCGCCGGCGCACCAGGTGCGTGGTTTCACCGTCGACCAGAATTTCCGGCGGCCGGTTCCGCGTGTTGTAGTTCGAACTCATGACAAAACCGTAGGCGCCAGCCGAGCGCACGGCAAGCAGATCCCCTGCCCCGATCGCCAGGGTACGCCGCTTGCCAAGGAAATCCCCGGTTTCGCAAACCGGGCCCACGACGTCGTAGACCCCCGCTGCAACATCCGCCCGCTCCGTAACCGCCTCGATCGCCTGCCAGGCGGAATAAAGCGACGGCCGGATCAGGTCGTTCATGGCCCCATCCACAATGGCGAAACGATGATCCTCGCCCCCCTTGAGACCTTCGACGCGCGTGACCATGATGCCGGCGTTGGCGGCAATCGAGCGCCCGGGCTCCAGCAGGAGCTCGAGGTGCCGGCCGGCCAGGCGCTGCTTCAGGGCCTCACCGTAAGCGGCGGGACTGGGCGGCTTTTCATCCGCATACGGCACCCCCAGACCACCGCCCATATCCAGGTGATGGATGACGATGCCCTCCTCGGCAAGCCCGTCAATCAGCGCGAGCATCCGCTCCAGCGCATCCATCAGTGGGTCCAGGCTCTGCAACTGGGAACCGATGTGGCAGTCAGCACCGACCACTTCCAGGCCCGGCATCGCCGCCGCTCGGCGGTACAGCACACGCGCCTGCTCGATATCGACCCCGAACTTGTTCTCCTTCAGGCCCGTGGAGATGTAGGGGTGGGTCTGGGCGTCCACGTCCGGGTTGACGCGCAGTGATACCGGCGCGGTCTGGCCCCGTCCCGCCGCCACCTCGCTGATCATTTCCAGCTCGAAGTCGGACTCCACATTGAAGCAGCGCACTCCGGCATCCAGGGCCCGCTCAATCTCCCAGCGCTGCTTGCCCACGCCGGAAAACACGGTGGCCGCCGGGTCACCGCCGGCCCGGATCACACGCTCCAGTTCGCCGCCGGAGACAATATCGAAGCCAGCGCCAAGACGGGCAAGTACATTGAGAACCGCGAGATTGCTGTTGGCCTTGACGGCGTAACAGATGCGATGCGGCACCCCTTCCAGGGCCTGGTCATAGGCATTGAAGTGACGCTCCAGTGTCGCCCGGGAATAGATGTAACAGGGCGTACCGTGCGTCGCCGCGATCCGGCTCACCGGCACGGATTCGGCGAAAAGCTCACCGTTGTATCGGTTAAAGAAATCCATGAATCGGTGTCCGCCTTGATCAGCTGGGGTGGCGAGGGGGTGCGGGCATGATGGGCTGCCGGGCATTGCCGGCGGCCTCCTCTCCATTCTCGCGGTAAAGCGGCCCTTTCTGGCCACATCCGGCCAGCACCAGCATCAGTGCCAGAAGCCCCGGGATCAATACCCGCATAGCCACCTCCTAGGATAAACCCGGTATTATAACGCCACAGGTGACGGATCTCACACACAGTGTTCTCCCGCTCAACCCCCTATCTGCTAATCTCGGACGCTATGAGAGAATTCCTGCTCAAGCGGGTTCGCACGGAGCCCGGTACCAGCGCCAACGCCTCTCCCGCCAGCCTCCAGGTGGACGATGAGGGCGTCATACAGGCGGCGGACGACGCCGCCGAGGCCCTGTTTGGTTACGGCATTCTCGAGATGCAGGGGCTTGCGATGGACCAGCTGGTGGCCAGCCGCGAGGACAACCCCCTGATGCCACCGCTCAATGACGCGCTGGAACAGGGCCAAAGCGCCCTGATCACCGTCCGTCATGCCTCCGGCTACTTTTTCACGGTCAGCCTGCACCGCTCCGTCAGTGACACCAGTGCCAACGTTGAGAATGCCATACGCATCCGCCCCCGCCAGGCCTCACCCCTGGATACCCGGGTCTTCCGGCTTGCTGAGGAAAGCGGCGGCATCGGCATCTGGGAACTGGACCCCGACAGCAACCGCCTGCACTGGTCGGAGGGCCTTTTCCACCTTCTCGATCTCCCCCCGGGCAATCAGCTCGATCCCGAGCATGTGCTGTTCTATTTCCAGGAAAACCAGAACCAGGTCCGCCAGGCCATCCTTCAGTGCGTTCGCCGGGGTGAGTCCTTCTCCATGGAAGTCCCGGTACTGACCGCCAACCAGAACCACCGCTGGCTGCGACTGACAGGGCGCAGTCTGGACGACTCGGGCAAACGCCGCCTGATTGCCGGCAGCGCCGTGGACATCACGGCCCGGCGTGCAGATGCCCACTCGGCCCAGGTCTGGAAATACCGCACGGAAAGCGTGCTCGCGGCCTCGGACGACCTCATTGTCATCATGAACCCGGAGCTGGAAATCGTGGCCGTGAACCAGGCCTACAGCGAAGCCTTCCATGCCGCGTTCGGGGTTGTTCCCAATGTGGGCGACCAGCTTCAGGACCTGCTCTCGGAGCATCCCGATGAACGGCGGCTCTACGCCCGACTCTGGGAACGTGCCATGGGCCAGGAAGGATTCTGCATCGAGATGCCGCTGGCCCAGTCCGAGGAACAGCAGACGGTCTACGAGATCCAGTTCAACCGGATCTTCTCGCCGAGCGGCGAACTCCTCGGGGCCGCCCATGTGGGGCGGGATAAGCGCGCCGCCCAGCTGGACGGCGAGGACCACGTCCACTACCTCAACCGCCATGACCCACTGACCGGCCTGCTCAACCGCCGCGAGATCCTGCAGCGGCTGCGCCGGGCCCTGAACCTGCAACGCGAGGCAGGCACCCCTCACGCCCTGGTACACATGGACCTCGATGGCTTCAGCACCCTAAATGCGCGCTTCGGTTCCGGTGGGTGCGACCGTTACCTGCGTGAACTCAGCAGCATGATGTCGGACCGACTGCGCCAGCGCGACGCCATCGCCCGGGTGGCCAGTGACCAGTTCGTGGTTATCCTGGACAACTGCGGCACCGATGAGGCGGTCAAGGTGTGCCACAGCCTGCGCGATGCCGTCAGTGGTTTCCAGTTCGACTGGCGTGGTGACACCATCCAGACCACGGTCAGCACCGGCCTTCTGCCGCTGCATCTGGTGCCGGACGAAGCCCCGGAGCAGTGCCTGACCCTGACCGCGGATCTGTGTGAGACCGCCAAGGCCACGGGCCCCTCCAGTCTTAACCTCTACCGCACCGACGGCGACCCGGGCGACGGAACGGCCACGCGCGAGGACCTCGCCCAGCTGATGTACGCCATCACCACCGATGCCATCGAGCTGCACTTCCAGGCCCTGCGCCCGATTGCCAGCGCCACCTGGGGGGACCACGTGGAGGTGCTGGCGCGCCTGTATCGGGAGCCGGACGACCAGGGCCGCCGTGCTGAGGAACTCTGGCGTCCGGCCTCATTCATGCCGCTGGCGGAGCGCTTCGACCTGGGGTATGCCCTGGACCGGCGGGTCATCGCACGTGCCATGGCCTGGCTGGAGGAAAACCCGCTGATGCAGCCGCGGCTGAAGATGATCAGTTTCAACCTCTCCGCCAGCAGCCTGCTCGATGCATCGTTCGCCGAGGAGATCGCGCGCCAGATCGAAGCCAGTTCCTTTGAGGCCGCCAGTTTCTGCTTTGAGATCCGGGAGGTTCACGCCGGTCGGTACCCGGAGGAAGCCCGTCGCTGCGCCGAGACACTGCGGGCCGCCGGGTGCCGCATCGCCCTGGACGCAGCCGGCGTCAGCGGCAACACCCACAACCTGATCGGGGAGCTCGGAGCCAGCATCATCAAGCTGGATGAAAGCCTGATGAGCGAACTCGCCGACAACCCGCTTCAGGCCATCATGGTGGAGGCCATCCATCGCATGGCCCTGATGTGCGACGCCGTCACGGTTGCCCCCTTCATCGAAGACGATGCCACCCTGCGCAAGGTGCGGGAGCTGGGGTTGCACTTCGGCCAGGGCTATCGCCTGACCAGACCGGAACTGCTCAACGAACTCGCGCCGCCCAGGCACCCCGGCAACCGGGGCGGTTTCTTCAGGACCCGGGGTTAACCCACCGCGCTCGCCTGGCCCAGCGCATCAAGCCGTTGCGCAGCTTCACGGGCGGCCTCCCGCACGCGTGCCGGAGCCGTGCCGCCCACATGGGCGCGCGCGCTGACCGATCCCTCCAGGGTCAGGACCTCGTAGACATCCTCACCGATGACATCGCTGAACCGCTTCAGCTCGGTCAGCTCAAGATCCTCCAGGTCACGACCATCCCGGTCGGCATAGGCCACGGCCTGCCCGACCACTTCGTGGGCATCCCGGAACGCCAACCCGTGCCGCACCAGATAATCGGCCAGATCCGTGGCGGTAGCAAAACCGCGCCGCGCCGCCGCCCGGGT
>JABAHQ010000486.1_pt3 | contig 15895 bp, 10 predicted proteins | sample 7062091 | NCBI WGS metagenome assembly JABAHQ01 (sample SAMN14534359, study PRJNA622989) | marine sediment metagenome | biome: marine biome [ENVO:00000428]; feature: marine pelagic biome [ENVO:01000023]; material: deep marine sediment [ENVO:00002113] | place: India: Gulf of Kutch | collected...
GAGGTGGTGGATGTCACCGGCCACCTCGGCGGACACAATTTCCAGTGGGCCTGGGCCTCCGGCGTTGCCGCCGGCCAGGCGGTCTAGGAGCCGCGTATGATCATACTGGTTCTCGTTACCATCCTCTGGGCGTTCTCGTTCAGCCTGATCGGCGTCTATCTCGCCGGGAACGTGGACAACGACTTCGCGGTGCTCACCCGGGTCCTGTGCGGCGCCCTGGTCTTCCTGCCCCTGCTGCGCTGGCGCGGTGTACCGCCGGGTTTCCGGCTCGGCATGACCCTGGTGGGCGCCAGCCAGTTCGGCATCACCTACCTGCTGCTGTACCGCTCTTTCGCGTTCCTGACCGTCCCCGAAGTGCTGCTGTTCACCGTCTTCACCCCCATCTACATCACGTTGATGGACGACGCCCTGCACCGGCGCTTTGCTCCGGTGGCGCTGCTCGCGGCGGTACTGGCAACCCTGGGTGCGGGCATCATCCGTTACGACGGCCTCAGCGAGTCCTACATCACCGGTTTCCTCATGCTGCAGGGCGCCAACCTCGCCTTCGCCGCCGGACAGATCGGGTACCGACGCCTCTATGAGCGGTATTCACTGGCCATGCCCGCCTGGCGGCTGTTCGGCTACTTCTTCCTGGGCGCCATACTGATCGCGCTGCCCTCCTTCCTGGTCTTCGGGAACCGGGAGATGCTGCCGGCCACCCCCTGGCAGTGGCTCGTCCTGGGCTGGCTCGGTTTCGCCGCCTCGGGGGCCGGGCTCTTCTTCTGGAACCAGGGGGCCCGACAGGTGGACGCGGGTACGCTCGCGGTCATGAACAACGCCCTGGTGCCGGCGGGACTGCTGGTGAACCTGCTGATCTGGAACCGGGACGCGGATCTGCTGGGGCTTGCGTTGGGGGGTGGACTGATCGGCCTGTCGCTCTGGGTAAACCAGCATTTCCGGCGGCATACGGCTGGAGTCCCGACATGACTCCGGATACAGAGACACCAGCCCGGGTCCATAGGGTCCACACCCCGGACGGTCGGCGTCTGGTGGGTCTGGAAACCGGGGCACGTGACGGACGCCCGGTGGTCTACGCCCACGGGATGCCGGGCTCGGCGCTGGAAGCGCTCTTTTTCCACGAACAGGCCCAGGTGGCGGGNNGCTCCGGCACAGGTCCACACCGTTCAGACCCCGGATGGTCGCCAACTGGTCGGCCTGGAAGCCGGGGCCTCGAACGGCACGGCGCTGGTCTACGCCCATGGTATGCCGGGCTCCGCACTGGAAGCGCTTTTCTTCCACGAACAGGCCCGTGTGGCGGGATTCCGCATTCTGGCCATGGATCGCCCCGGCATCCGGGACTCGAGCTACCAGCCAGAGCGGACGCTGCTGGACTACCCCGGCGACCTCGCCCTGTTCCTGGACCACCTGGGCATCGATCAATGCATCCATATGGGCTGGTCGAGCGGCGGATCAAGGACCCTGGCGGCCGCCTATGCGCTGCCAGGGCGGGTAAGGCTGGCGGTGCTGCTCTCAAGCTACACCCACTTCGCGGAAATGCCCGGCGCCCGACGCCTCCTCCTGCGGACCCTCTGGCCGGGACCATTGATTGCCGGTATCAGCACCCGGCTGTTCCGGGCCCTCGTCTCGGTTATAACCACCGTGGCCCAGCATCGGCCGGACTTCTACATGGCCCGCGCACGCAGCCTGTTCAGCGATGCCGACCATGCCATCCTGGGGGACCCCGGGCAGATCCGGCGCTTCCGCGCCAGCCAGCTGGCCTGCCTCAATTCGGGGTCGCGGGCCATTGCCACGGACCTGCTCACGGAGATGGGCGACTGGGGCTTCAGGCTCGGCGCCATCCGGACACCGACACTGGTGCACCAGGGCGCCGAGGATCAGCTGCTGCCCCCGGCCTACGCCCGCCACCTTGCCGCGACACTGCCTGATGCCGAACTCACCATGCTCCCCCACTCCGGCCACTTCTATCCGCTGAGCCGCCCCTTTCAGGGCGATCTGTTCCAGCGCATCCAGGACGCACTCAGTGCACCTCGCGATGGCCGATGAACCGGTAGTAGGCCAGCGGCACCACAATCACTGTCAGCAGCGTGGACATGGCCAGTCCGAAGATCAGTGAGATCGCCAGACCGTTGAAGATGGGATCCGTCAGGATGAAGAAGGCCCCCAGCATGGCGGAGACGGCGGTCAGCGCTATGGGTTTGATGCGCACGGCGCTGGCCATGACAACCGCCTCCTCCAGCGGCCTGCCCTCGCGCAGCAGGTCCCGGATGAACACCACCAGCAGAATGGAATTGCGCACGATGATGCCGGCCAGCGCGATCATGCCGATCATGCTGGTGGCGGTGAACTCCGTACCCAGCAGCGCGTGGCCCGGCATGATCCCGATGAGTGTCAGCGGGATGGGCATCATCACGATCAATGGCAGCCCGTAGGAACCGAACTGCGCCACCAGGAGCAGGAAGATGGCAATGATCCCCACGCCGTAGGCAATCCCCATGTCGCGGAATGTCTCGTAAGTGATCTGCCACTCCCCGTCCCACTTGATGGCGGCCTCGTCCGGCCATTCCGGCTGCTGGATATAGTACTGCGGCAGGTTCTCCAGCTCACCGGCCAGCCGGAACATGCCGTACAGGGGCGAATCCACATCGCCGGCCATGTCGGCGGTGACATAGGTCACCGGCATCAGGTTCTTGTGATGGATGGCCCCGGGCCAGGCACTGGGTTCGATCGAGGCCACCTGTGCCAGCGGTACCGCCTCGCCGGAGCGGCTCCGCACCGTCAGCGAGAGCAGCGCCGCTTTCTGCGCCCGGTCGCCTTCATCCAGTATCACCCGGATCGGAACGGCGTATTTGGCATTCGGATCATGGAAGTACTCAAGGTTGCGCCTTCCCAGCGTGGTCGCCAGAAGATCCACCACCTGGGCCTGGGACACACCCAGGGTGGCCGCGCGCTGGCGATCGACCACCACACGCCAGCGCTCCACCGGCGCCTCCACCGTGGTGTCGATATCCACCAGGCCCTGAACGCCCTCCATGCGCTGCGCCAGGGACTCTGCCTGCCGGGCACGCACTTCCGGCCCGGGGCCGTAGACTTCAGCGACCACGGGCGAGAGCACCGGCGGGCCCGGCGGCACCTCGACCACCTTCACGGCGGCCCCGTAACGCTCACCAATCGCCGTGAGCGGTCCGCGCATCGCCCGTGCAATGGCATGGGAGGCCTTTTCACGCTCGTCCTTCAGGTTGACCTGAAGGTCCCCCTGCCAGGGCGCCTGGCGCAGATAGTACTGGCGCACCAGCCCGTTGAAGTTGATGGGCGAGGCCGTCCCGGCATAGGCCTGCCAGTTGGTGACGGCCTCATGGTCCTCCAGGTAGCCGCCCATCGCTGTCAGAACCCTCTGCGTGGTTTCCATGGGGGTGTCCTCCGGCATGTCCACCACCACCTGCAGCTCCGATTTGTCGTCAAAGGGGAGCATCTTCAGGATCACCAGCATGAACACCGGAAGCGCGGCCGCCCCCAGCGTAAGCGCGATGACCCCGGATGCCAGCCCATGGCGCCGCCAGGGATGATGGCCCATGAAGGGCCCCAGGACCCGGCTGAATAGGCGGTAAAGGCGAGGGTTAACCTCCCGTTCTTCGGCCGCCTCCGTCTCCTTCCCCCGATCGCGGGGACGCACCAGCCGCAGGGCCAGCCAGGGTGTGAGGGTGAAGGCCACGAGCTGCGAGAGCACCATCCCGGCAGAGGCATTGATGGGAATCGGGCTCATATAGGGGCCCATCAGCCCGGTCACAAAGGCCATCGGCAGAAGGGCGGCCATGATGGTGAGGCTCGCCATGATGGTCGGGGTGCCCACCTCATCCACCGCGGTGGGAATCACCCGGAGAGCCGGGTCCCCGGAACTCCGGATGCGCCGGTTCACGTTCTCGACGATCACGATGGCGTCATCGACCAGGATCCCGATGGCGAAAATGAGTGCAAACAGGGAGACGCGGTTCAGGGTGAAGCCCCAGGCCCACGAGAACACCAGGGTCAGCAGCAGGGTCAGAAGCACTGAAAGACCGACCACCATGGCCTGGCGCCAGCCCATGAACGCCAGCACCAGCAGCATGACGGACAGGGTGGCCATGATCAGGTCCGAGATGAGCTTGCGCGCCTTGTCACTGGCTGTCTTACCGTAGTTCCGGGTAGTCAGGACCTCGACGCCCTCCGGGATCACCCGCCCCCGAAGCTGGTCCAGCCGGTCTGAAACGGCGGTGGTGACATCAATGGCGTTCTCACCGGCTTTCTTGGCGATGGCAAGCGTTACGGCCGGATAGCGCTGGCCGGGTTCCCCGTCGCCCGCGGGCCCGAACCCCAGCTGGACCGATGCCTCCGGCACCGTACCGCCACGGCTGACCGTGGCTACATCCGAGAGGTGAACCGCCGCACCGTTGTTACGCGCAACAACGAGCGACCGCAGCGCCGCCACCTGCTGGAGCGGCTCGCCCGGCTGTACCGGGATGGACAGCCCCGAACGGGTGATCCGGGTTTCCTGCCCGGTCGCATTGGCAGCCCGGATGGCCTGCCGGAGATCACTGATGCCAAGGCCGTACCCAGCCAGGCGGGCGGGCTCAACCCGTACATCGATGCGATCCGGCACGCCACCAACCGTGTAGATATCCCGGGTCCCGGGTACCCGCTTGAGCTCCGTCTCCAGGGTGTGGGCGAGGCGGGTCAGATCCTCGGCACTCTGGCGCCGTTGCGGATCATAGAGCGTCAGGGTCATGACCGGCACATCATCAATGCCCCGTGGTTTGACCACGGGATCGCCCGCCCCCAGGCCTTCAGGGAACCAGTCACTATTGGACTGGACCTTGTTGTGGATGCGCACCAGGGCGTCCCGGCGCGGGAGCCCGACCTCGAACTGGACCGTGATGATCGCCATCCCCTGGCGCGAGACGGAATAGATGTCCTCAACGCCCCGGATCTCATCGAGAATCTGTTCACCGGGCGTGGCGATCAGACTCTCCACCTCCCGGGCACTGGCGCCGGGAAACGGCACCATGACATCGACCATGGTGACGTCGATCTGGGGCTCTTCCTCCTTGGGCGTCACGATGACCGCGATAATACCGAGCAGCAGCCCGATCAGGGCAAGCAGGGGGGTAAGGCGGCTGGCCTGGAAGACCCGAGCGATCTGTCCAGACGGACCCAGGCTGTCATTCCGGGCCATCAGTACAGGGCCTCACGGCGCACGGATTCGCCCTCGCTGACCCCGGCCAGAACCTCGACCAGCCCATTCCGGCGACTGCCGAGCCGCACCTGCCGGAGACGGGGCTCATTATCGGGGCCCCGCACGAACACGGCCCGTAACTCGCCACGCCGGTAGATGCTCGATTCCGGTACCCAGAGGGCTTCCCGCCGGGTGGTCGGAATGTCCACACGCACCAGCATGCCCGGGAAAAGACGGGCCTCGGGGTCGGCCAGCTCAAGCCGGAGCCGGAAGCTGTGGCTCTGCTGGTCCGCGTAGGGATAGAAGGTCATCCCGTCCGTTTCGAGCTGCTCCCCGCCGTCGAGGGTGACGCTCGCTTCACGCTCTGAACGGACACGCTCCGCATACTGCTGGGGCAGGGAGACCACAACCCTCAGCTTCTCCAGCGATAACCCCCGCATGAGGGGCTGCCCGGGCGAGACAGTCTCCCCGACTTCCACCATGCGCTCGGTGACAATCCCACTGTAAGGGGCCCGGACCCGCGTGTAACCGAGTTGCTCGCGCGCTTCCGCAAGCACGCCCTCAGCCCGCGATACCCGCGCCCGCGCCGCATCAAATCGGTTGCGTGCCTGATCCAGGGCCTGCTGGGAGGCAACGTCGCGCTCGCGCAACCGCTCCACGCGCTCAAGGTTCTGCCGTGCGTCGGTGAGTTCCGCGCGGGCCTCGTCCAGGCCGGAGCGGGCCTGTGCCACCCGGGCCTGCTCCTCACTGTCCTCGAGCTGGACGATCAGGTCGCCTTCCGGGACGGCGTCATCCACGTCATAGGGCAACGCAACAACAGTTCCGCCGGTCTGCGCGGAAACCGTGCTTTCGCGCACGGCTTCGATGACACCGTCCAGGCGCAGCGTCTCGGTCAGCGTCTTCCGGCTGACCTCCACCCAGTCCGCGGCCCCCGCATGGGCACTGCCCAGCAGGCATAGACCAACCACCGTCAGGACCCGCCACATGCCCGACTCCTCCCATTGAAACCCAGCTGATACCTGAGCCTAGCATCCGCATGGGCGTGCAGGAAGATTACCCGGCGCCCGAACCTTCATTCGGGGACCAGCCACCGCCCATGGCCTTGAACAGGGTGACGGTGGCGTTGAGGCGGTCACGCAGGGCATTGGTCAGGGTCAGCTCGGCATCCAGCAGCACGCGCCGGGTATCCTGGACCGTCAGGAAATCCGTCAGGCCTTCTTCGTAACGGACTTCCGCCAGCCGCAGTGTCTGCTCCAGGGCCTCGACCTGCTCCCGCAGGCGCCGGACCCGTTCATCCGTGGCACGGTAGACCGCCAGCGCATCACGCACCTCCCGGAAGGCGGTGCGGACCGTCACGCGGTACTGGATTTCCGCCTGCTCACGCAGGCTCCGGGCGGTGTCCACACGGGCCTTGTTGCGACCGAAATCAAAGATCGGACCGAGAACCGAGGCGCCGATATCCCAGGTCTCGGCAGGGCCGGTGAACAGGTCATCCGACTCCGTTGCGACACTGCCGATGGAGGCGCTCAGGTTGAGACTCGGCAGCCGCTGGGCCACCGCGATCCCCACTTCCTCGGTCGCCGCCATCAGCGAGGCCTCGGCGGCCCGGATATCGGGGCGGCGACGCAACAGCTGCGATGGCAGCACTTCCGGGACCTCATCCGGCAACGTGATGTCACTCAGCTCGCTGTCGCCGAAATCGAGATCCGCCATCAGCTGTTTCGGCGTCATGCCCACCAGAATGGCCAGGGCGTTGCGAAGCTGGGCGACGCGCTGGCGCTGCTGGGGAACAAGCGCCCGGGTGGCCGCCAGTTCGGATTCCGCCTGACGCAGGGTCAGCTCATTGGTATTACCGCCCTCGTAGCGGGCACGCTCGATCTCGACCGTTTCCTTACGGCTCTCGAGCGTGCGTTCCGTGATCGTCAGGGACCGCTGGGCCGCACGCAGCTCCGTGTAGGTGGAGACAACATCCGCGATGATGCTCAACCGCACCGAATCATGGGTGAACACGGACTCCTGCAGGGCCGCCCGGGCCGCATCGCTCTCACGCTGCAGGCGCCCCCAGAGATCCACCTCATACCCCAGCAGGCCGTTCACCGAGAATGTATTGCCAACCCGGCCGCCGCTCCGGGGGTTTGCCAGCTCGGACGGCTGCCCCCTCACCGCCTCGGCCTGGCCATCCACGGTGGGCATCTGCTGGGCATCCGCCAGGCCGAGCTCGGCGCGGGCCTGCTCAATACGGGCGTACTGCAGCTGAATGCTGAGGTTATCGTCGAGGGCCCGTGTCACCAGCCGGTTCAGGTCCGGGTCCTCGAAGCGGGTCCACCACTGGGACCAGTCCTCACGCTCCTGTTCCGAGAGCAGGACCTCATCCGGCCATTCCTCGGGCACATCGACCCTGGGTTGCTCATAGTCAGGGCCGACCGCGCAGCCGGCGAGAATCACGGGGAGCACCAGGCTCCCGAGCCATGTCTTACGCATGCTCCGAGTCTCCTTTACCACTGTTACCGGATCCGTCTTCAGACTTCAGCCAGATGGAAAGCTCCTCGAACAGCCGGTAGAACAGCGGCACGAAGAACAGGGCCAGGGTACTGGCGACGATCATGCCGCCGACCACAACCGTGCCGATCTCCTGGCGACTCGAGGCACCGGCGCCGGTCGCCACCACCAGTGGCAGGGAGCCGATGATGAAGGTCAGAGCCGTCATCATGATGGCCCGGAAACGCTGCTGCGCCGCGGCGATCGCCGAGTCCCTGGGAGACAGGCCCTCGTTGCGGTTCTGGGCCGCGAACTCCACGATCAGGATGGCGTTCTTGGCGGCCAGCCCGATCAGCACCAGCAGCCCCACCTGGAAGTAGATGTCGTTGGGGAAGCCGCGCAGCAGGGCCGCCAGTGCCGCGCCGAAGACGCCGAATGGAATGGCCGTGGCCACCGCCAGCGGCAGCGTCAGGCGCTCATACTGGGCCGCAAGGATCAGGAAGACCATGACCAGACCCAGGGCAAACGCGATGGTTCCGGCCTGCCCGGCGGCCTGGAGCTGGTAGCCCTGGCCGATCCACCCGAGCGGCGTATTGGCGCCCAGGTTCTCGTCCGCCACCTCACGCAGGGCGTTCATGGCATCGCCGGTGGTATAACCCGGTGCCGGGTCCGCCGCGACGTTGGCCGCGGGGTAGACATTGAACCGGTTGATGATGTCAGCCCCGGTCTCGCGGGTCAGTGTTACCAGCGAGCTGAGCGGGATCATCTGGCCACTGTTGGAGCGCACGAACACCCGCCGCAGATCCTCGGGCCGGCTGCGGAACTCGCCCTCCGCCTGCATGTTCACCTGCCAGTTGCGACCCCGCATGGTGAAATCATTGACGTAGAAGGTGCCGAAGGTGCTCTGCATGGCCGAGAACACCTCACTGATGGGCACGTCCAGCGCCCGGGCCTTCTGGCGATCCACTTCCGCCTTGTAACGCGGGATGTTCACGTTCAGGTCGGTACGGGCGTTGGTCAGGACCGGGTGCTCGTTCGCCGCATTGACCACCTTCTGGGCCAGTGCATGGAGCTCCTTGGTGCTCATGCCGCGCTGATCCTGGATGAAGGCTTCCACGCCGCCGGTCAGTGACAGCCCCTGGATCGGCGGCGGGGAGAATGACATGACGTTCGCTTCTTCCACGCCGGCGCCCATACCCATGATCTTGCCGGACACAGCGGACGCCGATTGGCCGGGTCCCTGGCGCTTCGACCAGTCCTTCAGCGTGACGAACGCGATGCCGGCGTTTGAGCGGCTTGCGCCCGCGAGCAGGTCATAGCCGGCAAACGCCACGACGTTCTCCACTTCCGGCAGTTTGAGCACCTTACTGACCAGTTCCTCGCGGACCTCTTCCGTGCGCCCGAGCGCGGAGGCCGGGGGCAGGTAGGAGGCCATCAGCACATAGCCCTGGTCCTCCTGGGGCACCAGCCCCGAGGGCAGACGGTCCAGCATCCAGAGGGTAGCGCCAATGAACAGGAAGAAGAGCGCAACGCCAATGACGGCATGGTTCAGGATCCAGGTCACGCCCGCCACGAAAGCGTTGGTGATCTTCTCGAAGGCCGTGTTGAACCACTGGAAGGGCTTTGAGACGTCCTTGGGCTCGCCGTCCAGCAGGCGCGCGCACATGGCCGGGGTCAGCGTCAGTGCCACGATGCCGGAGATCACGATCGAGACCGCGATGGTGACCGCGAACTGGCGGTAGAGTTCACCGGTCAGGCCCCCGAGGAAACCAACCGGCGCAAATACGGCCACCAGCACCAGCGTGGAGGAAACCACGGCCCCGGAAACCTGGCCCATGGTTTCCACGGAGGCACCATGGGCCGTCATGCCGTGTTCCTGCATGAGACGCTCAACGTTTTCCATCACGATGATGGCGTTATCCACCACGACGCCAATGGCCAGGATCAACCCGAACAGGGTCAGCAGGTTGACCGAGAACCCGAGCAGCGTCATGCCCGCGAAGGTGCCGATCAGCGCCACTGGAATGGCGGCGAGAGGGACGAGCGTCGCCCTCAGGTGCTGGAGGAACACGAAGGTCACCAGCGAGACCAGCACCAGCGCGATCACCAGCGTGATCAGCACCTCCTGGATCGACATCTCGATGAAGGTGGTGGTGTCGTAGGGGATGGCGTACTGGAGGTCCTCGGGGAAGCGCTCTTCCAGGTTCTGGAGCACTTCACGCACGTTGGTCGCCGTCTCGAGTGCGTTGGCACCCGGCTGCAGATAGACCCCGAGCGGTACCGCGGCCTGGCCGTTGAAGCTGGCGGTAAAGTCGTAGTTCTGCGCGCCCAGCTCGACCCGGGCCACATCCCCCAGGCGCAGCGAGGCACCATCGCTCGTGGTCCGCAGCATGATGTCCTCGAACTCCTGCGGATCGCTCATCTGCTGCGGCGTGGAGACGCTGAACGTAAACGCCTGGTCCACGGGCGCCGGCTGACCGCCGAGACGACCCGCGGCATACTGCGCGTTCTGGGAACGGAGGGCGCTGGCCACATCCATGGGAGACACGTTGTATTCCGCCATCTTGTCCGGCTGCAGCCAGATGCGCATGGAGTAGTCCTTGGCCCCGAAGAGCGAGGCATTACCCACGCCCGGGGTGCGGACCAGTTCGTCGATGACGTTGAGGAGCGCGTAATTGGAGATTTCGATGGTGTCGGTGTTCCCGGACCTGGAGGACAGCGTCACCACCTGGAGGATCGAGGTGGAACGGGCCTCGACCGTCACACCCTGATCCCGAACAGCTTGGGGCAGGCTCGACATGGCCCGCTGCACCCGGTTATTGACGTTGATGGTGGCCTGGTCCGGATCCGTACCCACCTCGAAGGAGACCGTGATCTGCACGCTGCCGGCGTTGGTACTGCCCGACTCCATGTAGATCATGTCGTCAACGCCGTTGATCTCCTGCTCCAGCGGCGCCGCCACGCTGTCGGCCAGGACCTCGGCACTTGCCCCTGGATAGCTGGCTTCTACCACCACCTCGGGGGGCACCACGTTCGGGTACTGCTTCACCGGCAGCCCCATGAGCGAGGCCGCACCGGCGATCAGGATGATGATGGAAAGGACCGCCGAGAAAATCGGGCGGTCAATGAAGAATCGGAACATCAGTTAGTCTCCCCGCCGTTCTGGCCACTGCCCTGACCGTCTTCGACCTTCACCTTCATACCGGGCTGGCGGATGCCGGCCATGCCACCGACCACCACGCGCTCACCGGCTTCCAGGCCCTGGGTGATGATCCGCCGTCCGTCGACCACCTGACCGGTTTCCACCGTGCGGGGGTGGGCCCTGTTCTCGCCATCAATGACGAACACCTGCAGGCCGCCGTTCTGGCCATCGGAAACGGCCTTGGCGGGCACGGTCACAACATCGTCAAGGGTCTGCAGCCGGACCCGGATCCGCACGAACTGACCGGGCACGATGCGGTGCGCCTCGTTGGGGAAAACGGCACGAGCCGTAACCGTGCCGGTTTCCGGGTCGATGGTGCTGGCCGTGAAATCAATGGTGCCCTTCTCGTCATAGACCGTGCCGTCCGGCAGGATCAGGGTCGCGGTGCTGCGATGGTCACCATTGCCATCAGACTGCATGGCCTCGCGCGCCCGGCGGCGGGCTGCCGCATCATTCTCCGGCAGCGCGAAGCGGACGTGCACGGGATTGAGCTGGGTGATGTGCGTCAGCTCGGTTCCCTGTTCGACCAGGTTGCCCTCCGACTGGGCCTCGAGAGAGGTCACGCCGGTAACCGGCGCCTCCACATCGGTGTAGCCCAGTTCCAGGTCGGCCCGTTCAACCTCGGCCTCGGCAACCGCCACCTGGGCCTGGGCCAGCTCAAAGGCGGACTGCGCATTGTCCCGCTCGCGCTCGCTGACCGCGTTCTTCTCGTACAGGCTGGAGACCCGGTTCCATTCGCGACGCGCCTGGTTCAGGTCCGCCTGGGCAGAGGCCAGCTGGGCCTTGGCCGCCTGGAGGGCTACCCTGAAAGGCTCGGGGTCAATGCGGAACAGGGGGTCACCCTGCTCAACCACATCCCCCTCGTCATAAAGGCGTTCTTCGAGAACGCCCTCGACACGGGCCCGTACGCTGACCTCCCGGGCCCCGCGGACACGCCCGGCATAGTCCTCCCGGATGGTCACGTCCTCGGTCTGCACCTTCGTCACTGAGACCGGAGGCGGCGGCGTGGCCCCACCCTGCTGGCCCTGGCCGCCATCGCCACCACAGGCCGCCAGACCCAGGGTCAGGGCCAACAGCCCGACAGCACCGCCAATACCACGGGCATTTCTGACCCCACTGCGCTCTTTCAGGGGAAACTGACTCATGACTCCATCTCCATAAAGTGACAATTGGTGTGTGGCCACACCCTGGAAAGCCGATCCCGGCGGACGACCCCTACTGGGCGTCCGGCCTGAGAATGCCGTTGAACAGCAACGCCACGATTTCATCCGCCCGGGCCGCGCGTGACTCCCGGTCGCCCGCGAGGAGCTGGGAGAACACCGCACCGTAGAGGAGGTCACTGAACACCTCCTGGGCCAGTGCCGGCGACATGTCGGGCCGCATGCGCCCCTGTTCAATCAATACCTCGAAGCGCTCGCGCCACTTATCCTTCTGGGTCTCCTGGTAGACGAAATAGAGTGGCTTGCCATTGCGGGGGAACTCGGCCCGTTCCTGGATGAACAGCTCGACCGTCTCCGGGTTCTGCTCGAAGAATTCGAGATAGCGATGGACCCCGAGGCGAAGCTGTTCCAGGGGATCTTCGAGTGGATCAACCGCGTCGCTCACATACTGGGTCAGATCCTCGAGCGCCTTTTCCACCGTTGCCATGAACAGGGTTTCCTTGCTCGCAAAACAACGGTAAACCGTGCCCTTGCCAGCCCCCGCGCGCTCGGCGATCCGGTCCATTTCCGCGCACCGGAACCCGACGTCCGCGAATACCACGGCCGCCGCCTCCAGAACCTCACTGCGGCGCTGCTCCGGGGTCTTATGGGTGCGGCTCGGACGCTGCGGGGATGCCACGTTGGCTCTCCTTAAATTGGACTGACCAGTCCGTCTAATCATACGGACGTTAAAGTGGACTGACAAGTCCGTAATCGGTATAACGGCTTTCTGATAGAATCAGCACAATCCGAAACACCCCACCACGGAGTCGTCCATGACGCCGGATTCCTTTTCCCAGCGCTTCGGGGGCATGGAGCGCCTTTACGGCAAGGACACCGCCCGCGCCGTCACCAATGCCCATGTGGCCATCGCGGGAGTCGGGGGCGTGGGCTCCTGGGCCGCCGAGGCACTGGCGCGCAGCGGCATCGGCACCCTCACCCTGATCGACATGGATGACATCTGCGTGACCAACACCAATCGCCAGATCCACGCACTGACCGGGACCATCGGGCGCCCCAAGGTTGAGGTCATGGCGGAACGGCTCCAGGCGATCAACCCGGACTGCCGTGTTACGGCGGTGCCACGGTTTGTCACGGCCCGCAACATGAAAGAGGTCCTCCCTGACGCCTGCGATGCGGTGGTGGATGCGATTGACAGTGTTAACCACAAGGCCGCCCTGCTGGCCCACTGCCGCCGGCATCGGCAATGGGTGATCTGCGCCGGCGGCGCCGGCGGGCAGATGGACCCGACCCGGATCCGCGTGGCTGATCTCAGCCGCACCACCCAGGACCCGCTGCTGGCCAAAGTGCGGAATCGGCTGCGCCGCGAATACGGTTTCTCCCGCAACCCGAAGCGGCGGTTCGACATTCCCGCCATCTATTCCGAGGAACAGCTCACCTACCCCACACCGGAAGGCGGAACCACCCATGAGAAACCCGGGGATGGCCCCACCCGGCTGGACTGCAGCACCGGTTTCGGGGCCGCCAGCTTTGTGACCGGCACTTTCGGGTTCGTGGCCGCCTCCCGGGTGCTTGAACACCTGGCCCGCCGCCATGAAAGAATGCGCACCGGATCCGAGAATGAAGGCGAATGACCATGCCCCGTATTCCCGAGAGCCTCACAGCACAGCTTGCAAGCCCTGTCGCAACCGCCCAGCCGATCGGGGGCGGCAGCATCAACGACGCTGCCCGGCTGGAGCTTGAGGACGGGCGGACCCTCTTTCTCAAGACCCATCCGTCGCCGCCCACCGGATTTTTCGAGGCGGAAGCGGCGGGGCTGCAGACACTCGCCGACGCGGAGGCCGTGCGCGTTCCCGCAGTGATCGCTGTGGCCGAAGAAGGACTGATCCTGGAATGGCTGGACGGCCGCCCCGCTCATGGGTTTGCCCGCGAGCTCGGCGACCGTCTGGCCCGCCTGCACAGCGTCACCGCCGGGGAATTCGGCTTTGAACGGGCCAACTTCTGTGGCCTGACGCCCCAGCCCAACCCCCGCATGCGCGATGGGTTCCAATTCTTCGCCGAGGCCCGGCTGCTGCACCAGGGGCGGATGGCCCGGGACAGCGGTCGGCTCGGCCAGGGCGACATCCGGCAGCTGGAGTGGCTCGCGGCGCGGCTGGACCGCTGGATCCCGGAGCAGCCCGCCAGCCTCATTCATGGCGACCTGTGGTCCGGCAATATCCACTGCGGCCCCGCGGGTGAACCCGTCCTCATCGACCCGGCCACCCACTACGGCTGGGCCGAGGCGGACCTCGCCATGACCACCCTGTTCGGCCGCCAGCCACGCGCCTTCTACGAGGCCTACCTTGCCAACCGTTCCATCGAAAGGAACTGGGAAGAGCGGGCACCGCTTTACAACCTCTACCACGAGCTGAACCACCTTAACCTGTTCGGTGGGCCCTGGGCCGATGGGGTCCGGCAGACCCTGAAGCGCTTCAGCGGCGACTGACCCTGTCAGCCGGGTTTTGCAGGAGTAAACCATCCTGCCTATCCTGACGTAACCGGTTGAGTATCAGCAGTGGATACCCTCACATGCAGACACCCTCCATCGGCGTCGTAAGCGATACGCCCGAGACCGCCTCTACAACGAACCGCCAATACTTCCACACCGTTAAGGCGCTGCTCGAGGCTGGCCCCTTTGATGTGATCCTGGTCGACCTGGAGCAGGAGGACGCGGCCGACGCGGTGTTTCTCCTGCGCTGCGACAGACGCTACCGGCTCGCGCTGATCCCGGCGGGCCGGGAACGGGCCGGCTACGTGGCTCTCAGCGATGGCCCGATTCCGGATGATCCCCACGCCATCACCTCAGCCTGGCAGCGAATCCAGGAGCGCCTGACCGCCTTCAATCAGGGGCGCGTCCCGGAACGTTTCGATGAGTATGTGCTTGCCTGGCTCTGGACACGCCCGGAAAACGCGCTTGATCCCCAGCGCCATCCCCATCACCCGCAGTTCTACTACTATCCCCTGCTCAGTGCGTTTTCGGATGACGAACCAGTCAACGAAATGGTCTGGCTCCAACTGATGACCGAGCAGGGTTGGCTGGAAAGCGGTCACCTTGCGGACCGGATCCGACTCTGCACCTATTGTGGTTCCGCCCGCCTCAACTACGTGGATGTCTGCCCGGACTGCCACGCGCTCGAGATCACCCGTGAACCGTCACTGCACTGCTTCACCTGTGGCCATGTCGCACCCCAGGAGCATTTCCTCAAGCAGGGACTGATGCTCTGTCCCAACTGCCTGACCCGACTGCGCCATATCGGCAGCGACTACGACCGGCCACTGGAGAACTACCGCTGTCGCTCCTGTCAGAGCTTTTTCGTGGATGCCGAGGTTGAGGCCCGCTGCCTGGACTGCGATACCCACCACACGCCGGATGAACTGCGGATTCGTGAGGTGCGGCACTACCGGCTCTCGGAACAGGGACGACTGCGCTGCCGCCAGGGCTTCTCCGGTGAAGCCCAGGCCGAGAGCCAGTTCGGTCGACTGAATCTGATCACGCCCCGGGCCTTCACCCATCTCCTGAACTGGCAGATCCAGCAGAGCCGTCGCTACGGCAGCAACGCCACCGCATCACTGCTGCTACTGCGTTTCGGCAATCTTGGAGAGGCCCTCACCCAGACCCGCGGGACCGCGCTTCTTGACAGTCTTATCGATCGCATCCGCGAGACCATCCGGGACACGGATCGCTGCACCCGCACCCAGGATGAGATGCTGTGGCTGATCCTGCCCCATACCGGACGTGAGGGCATGGACCGCCTGCGCCAGCGCCTTGCGGAACTCAACCGGATTTTCCATGAACAGGACAACGTCGCC
>JABAHQ010000296.1_pt2 | contig 15893 bp, 18 predicted proteins | sample 7062091 | NCBI WGS metagenome assembly JABAHQ01 (sample SAMN14534359, study PRJNA622989) | marine sediment metagenome | biome: marine biome [ENVO:00000428]; feature: marine pelagic biome [ENVO:01000023]; material: deep marine sediment [ENVO:00002113] | place: India: Gulf of Kutch | collected...
CATGCCCCTGTCCGAATTCGAGCTGATCGAGCGCTACTTCGCACGCGGCCCCGTCGCACGAGGCGACGTGCGTCTGGGCGTCGGCGATGACGCCGCCGTGCTCGCGATCTCCGCCGGACACGAGGCGGTGGCAGGACTCGCCACTGTGGTCCTCGCAGGTCAACCCCCGGCCCGGCGGGACCCCCGGCGCGTCGGCCACCACGTTCTGGCCCTTGCTCTGAGCCGGCTGGCGGCGACCGGGGCCGAGCCCGCATGGGCGACGCTTTCCATCACCCTGCCGGCGGCGGACGAAGCCTGGCTGGCGGGGTTTCGAGACGGTTTCAGCGCCCTCGCCGAGAGGTTCGGAGTGCAGCTCGTGGGCGGCGACACCACCCGCGGGGCCGGCGTGGTGACGGTCGTGGCGCACGGACTCGTCCCCCGTGCCCGGGCCCTGCGCTGTGACGGCGCCCGCGCGGGCGAATCCATCTACGTCACAGGCTCCCTCGGGGGATGTGCGCTGGCAGAGCGCCCGGGCCAGACCCTGCGAGACTCGATGCCTCGAGTCGGCGCCGGCGTCGCGCTGCGCGATCTGGCCAGCGCCGCCGCCGATATCCCCTGCGGGCTCGCGCGGGGCCTGACCACGATTCTGCGGGCGAGCGGGCTGGGCGCGACGTTGCAGGCGGCGAGCGTGCCCCTCGAGCCCGCGCTGGGCGGCGACCCGCGATCCCTGGGCGGCTGGCCGGGAGTCCTCACGAGCGGCGGGGATCTCGAACTGTGCTTCACGGTCACGCCCGCGCGGGCCGCCCAGGCCGAAGCGGCTTGCGCGGTGGCGGGCGCGCGCGCCACGCGCGTCGGATACGTCGAATCCGCGTCCGGCCTGCGCTGCGTCGGCGCGCAGGGGGAACGGATTCCGCTGGAGGACATGCGCTAAACTCACACCCATGTCGGCGTGGGGATGCCACTGAACGAGGTGTACGGACCTTCCAGCGAAGCGATGTTGCTGCAGCGGGCGGGCGACATCGCCGGCGGCACACTGGGGGAGCTCGCGACCCGCTACGGGTGGCCGGTGCCCCAAACGCTCCGGCACGCCAAAGGGTGGACCGGCGAGCTCATCGAGCGCGCGCTGGGGGCCACCGCGGGCCCGCGCGCCGGACCCGACTTCGCGCATCTCGGCGTCGAGCTCAAGACGATACCCGTCGCGCGCGACGGCCGGCCCCGGGAGTCCACTTACGTGTGCACCGTGACCCTGAGCGGCCATGAAGGGTCCACCTGGGAGAACTCCCCGGTGCGCCGCAAGCTCCAGCGCGTGCTGTGGATGCCGGTGGAGGCCGAGCCGGAGATCACCATCGCACGGCGACGCATCGGTTCGCCGCTGTTATGGACCCCCGATCCCGACGAGGAGTCGATGCTCCGCGCCGACTGGGAGGAGCTCATGGAGATGGTGTGTCTGGGCCAGCTCCACCTGGTCACCGCCCGTCACGGAGTCTGCTTGCAGATCCGGCCCAAAGCCGCCAACTCGCAGGCCCGGCGGTGGGGCACGGGTGAGAGCGGGGACCGCGAGCTCACACTGCCGCGAGGCTTCTACCTGCGCCCCGCGTTCACGCAGGCCATACTCTCCCGCCATTACGCGATGCCCCGCTGAAGACGCGTGCGGAAAATGTGCTGAAGCCCCATGCTCGGCCGATATTCCGGGAACAAGCTCTTTGCCCGTGCAGGTGAGCTCCTTCCGCCTGTCGCCCTTCGCATCGCCAGGCGCGCGCCCTCGGACAACAGCGTTCCACCTTATTGCTCACGTATCCAGCAACGAGCGTGCATTGTGCACAGAAGCATCACCCGAACGGCGTTCACGAGCATCGGGGCAGCGAGCCGCGTGTCGCGGGTTGAGCGGCAGGTCGCATGCACCTATAGTGAGCCCGCCGCTCGGAGCTGAAAGGTAAGGATTGGATCACCAAACGCTCGGGAGGAGCCGCGTGAGGATCGGCGTTCGCATTCTGCTTTGCTGGCTCCTGGTGCCTTGTGCGCTGGCCCAAGACGTCCAGTACGTGTCCGACGTGCTCACGGTCACCGTCCGCACGGGCCAGGGCAACCAGTATCAGATCCTTCGCACCATCTCCACCGGCACACAGGTCGAGGTCATGGAAGAAAGCGAGACTGGCTACAGCCGGGTGCGCTTGCGTGATGGAACCCAAGGCTGGGTGCTCAGTCGCTATCTGACCGACGAGCCGGTGGCGAGGGAGAAGCTGACGGCGGTCCAGGAACGCGTGGCGTCGCTCTCCACCCAGAACGCGCGCCTGCGCGATCAACTTCAGGCAGTGCGCGAGGAACGCGCGAATTTGGAGCAGCAGGTCCAGCGCGCGGAAGAACAACGCAGCCAACTGGCGCAAGAGAATTCCGAGCTGAGAGACCTTGCAGCGCGCCCCCAAGAGATCCAGGAGCAGAACCAAGCGCTGCAGCGCCGGGTCGCGGAGTTGCGCGAGCGCATGGGGTTGCTGGAGGATCAGAACCGCCAGCTTCGAGACGACAGAAGGCGGGATTGGTTTCTCGCGGGCGCCGGGGTTCTGCTGGGCGGCATCATTCTCGGCGTGATCTTCGGCCGTATGCAGCTTCGTCGCCGCGATACTCTCTTCCGATCCTGAACACAGGAGGGGCGACGCGATGGTTCGAAATGCGGGCTGGTTCACCGCACCATCGCGATCAGGAGCATCACGAATAACGCCACCAGCCCCACGGGGACCAGCACGCCCAACCATTCCTGCGCGCTGGCGCGCCGGGTGTTTTTGACCGCCTGCCGCACGCCCGGCCCGAACCACAGCAACAGCAGCAGGACGAGCACGCCGAGCAGTACCGCTTCCCAGGTCTCTATCGCCATGGCTCACCCCGTGTCATACGTACTCCGGCGCAGCTATCGCACCACGAATATTGAACCACGAAGAGCACGAAGAGCGCGAAGGTCAAGGAATCGCGATTGAGAACGGGCAGCACGCGTGCGACCGTCGGCGGTGGGCTCCGGTACCTGCCCTTCGTAAGGCGCCACGTCCGCCGGTGCGGTCTCCGAGAACGAGGTGGCGAGCGGTGGTGACCGGAGTTTGAGCAGGGACTCGAGCTCGGAGGCCAATTCACGGTAACTCTGCCTACTCGACATCTTTCATCGTCTTTTTCCGGGAACTGTTTCCGCCGGCACGGGCTTCAAACGGATCTCGAACAGCCGGGGCCAGAGCTTTCCGGTGACGAAGAGGCGTCGCGTTCGCTCGTCGTACGCGATGCCGTTCAAAACACCGCCATGCGATGCCTCGTCCTGGGACAGCGTCTCGAGGGCTATCCAGGCGACGACGCGGCCGCTGGCCGCGTCGATGCGCGCGATGCGCCCCTGGCCCAGCACGTTCGCGTAGACCTCACCGCCGACATACTCCAGCTCGTTGAGGTTGGACACCGGTCGGCCGCCGTCGGTCACGGGCAGGCGGCCGATTTCCGCGTACGAGAGAGGATCCAGATAGTACAGCGTTGCGCTGCCGTCACTCATGATGAGCCGCTCGCCGTCGTAGGTGAGCCCCCATCCCTCTCTCGGATAGGAGAAGCTCCGGATCAATTCGAAACTCTCGCGCTCGTAGACGAAGCCGGTGCGCGAGCGCCAGGTGAGCATCACGACGCGGTCGTCGTAGACCGCGATCCCCTCTCCGAACAGATTGTCGGGCAGCTTCACCAGCTTCAGAACGCCGCCGCTCTCCAGCTCTACCTCGCGTAGCGTGGATAGGCCCCAGCGCCCCGTGCTCTCGTACAAAACGCCGCCCGCGAACACCAGCCCCTGCGTGAAGGCGTCGCTGTCGTGAGGATAGACGTTGAGTACTTCGTAGCCCTGGAGCGGCGCGCGCGCCGCATGCGCCACGTCATCCGTGGAGGCGCTCACCCGCGAACGCGCGTCACACCCCGTCAGCCCTGCGGCCGCGCCCGCCGCCAACCAGGCGAGAGCCGCCGCCCACCGACGAGCGGTGCGCGAGCTCACGCGGCCCCCGCGAGCTCGGACAACCGGCCACCGCCCTGGTCGTACCAATCCTCGATCAGACGATACGCAATGGAGATGCGCGAGGGGATTCGCAACGCGCCGCTGGAGACGTCCGCCGCGAGCCGGTCGCGAGAGAACCAGCGTGCGTCCTGCAGCTCGCCGTCCGTCAGCCGCACGCATTCGTCCGTGGCCCTGGCGGTGAAGCCGAGCATGAGGGAGCTCGGAAACGGCCAGGGCTGGGAGGAGTGGTAGCGTACCTCGTGCAGGCCCAGCCCGGTCTCCTCGTAAACCTCGCGCAGCACCGCCTCCTCCACGGCCTCCCCCGGCTCGACGAATCCTGCCACCGTCGAGTACAAGCGCGCCGGCCAATGCGAGGGGCGGGCCAGCAGGCAACGGCCGCCGCGGGCGATGAGGACGATGACCGCCGGATCCGTCCTCGGAAACTGCTTTCGGGCGCACCGTTCGTCGCTGCATACCCGCAGGGACCCGGCTTCGACGCTGTAGGTGAGGCTCCCGCAGTCGCCGCAGTACCGGTGGTGTCGGTGCCAGTAGGTCATCGCACGGGCGTAGGCGAGCAGACCACCTTCCCGGGGATCCAGCAGCGGAGCCACCGAGCGCAGATCCTGAAACGAACCGTGAGCGGAGAGTCGCAGCGCCGGCGCCTCGTCCTCGCCGGGCAGATCGATGGCAAAGTAAGTCGCGTCGGTGTCCTCACCGAGGAGGATCAAAGTGTCGAGCGCAGCGAGGTACACGTCGAGATCACGCGGCGCGAGCACCGCGGCCCGCAGGGTGTCCTCGCCCGCCACCAGGTTGCGCGAGCGCCACACCGGCACGATGCGCACCGCCCCGCCCGCTACCCGCTGCGCCACCCACTCCGGGTCGCGTCGCCTGTGGGTGATCCGGTCGACGCCGTAACAAACGAACCAGTTACGGGTGGAACGCGCGTGGTGGTCCGGCTCCTGCGCGTCACCCATCGGGCACCTCCATCGTGCCCTCGCTCACCAGGATCGACGCTCCGCCGACGCGCACGGCCTCGGCGGCGCCCTCTCTCAGATCGACCTCCAGCTCCAGCAGGCTCGGGCGGCCCATCTCCAGCCCCTGCTCCACGCGCCATCCCACGGTGCCCTCGCGGCGCCCCTCACGCGGCGCCAGATAGCCGGCCAGCGCCGTGACCGCCGCCCCTGTCGCAGGATCCTCCTCGATGCCCATGGCCGGCGCGAACATCCGTGCGCGCACCTCCGCCCGCGGATCCCCGGGTTCACGGCATATGACATACACGTGCGGCGCCCAGAAGTCGGCGAGCAGCGTCTCCCACCGGTCCCGCCGCAGGCGCGCACGCGCCAGTGCCGGCCGACCCGTCACGGGTATGAACAGAAACGGCACGCCGCCGGAGATGGCCAGGGGGTGGTCGCTCTGCGTCTCCAGAACCTCCGATGGTCGGAGCGAGAGCATGTCGGCCAGCACGTCGCGCGCCGGTGCCCTGGGGCCGTACTCGAGCGGGCGGGGCGCCCACAGATGAGCGCTTCCCGCCTCGCCCCGGCCGCCGGCACGTACGGTGACACGCACCGGGCCGACGCCTTCCTCGAAGACCAGCTCCAGCGTCTCACCCCGAAGCCGAACGGCGCCGGTGTGCACCAGAACGTGGGCGCAGCCCACCGTCGGGTGCCCGGCGAAGGGCAGCTCGGCGCGGGGTGTGAAGATGCGCAGGCGGCGCGCGTGGCCCGTCTGCTCCGGAGGGAAAACGAACACCGTCTCCGAGAGGTTGAGCTCGGCGGCGATGCGCTGCATGCGCCTCGCATCGAGACCCTGTGCGTCGGGGAACACGGCGAGCGGATTGCCCCCGAAGATGCGGGTGGTGAAGACGTCCGCCGTGTAAAAGCCGTAACGCATCTTCCCGGCTTCAACTCACGAAAGGTCTTCCAGAAAGATCGGCGCGTCCAGCAGTCGCACCGACACACCGCGACCCGTCGCCTGGACGGTGCCTCCGCCGCGCAGCTCGAGGCGCAGCGACACGCCGCCCGACCGGGAAAAGGGCAGAGGAACGAGCTCGTAGCGGACGCCCCCCGCCTCCAGCCAACCGCCGACGATATCGTCCGGCAGGTGGATGTCATCATCGCGAACGCGAGCCTCGTGCACGACGACGAGGAGCTCCTGACTCCACGCCGTGCCCGGATCGCTGCCCGGCTCGCCCGGTGACTCGTGGATGTAACCGTGGGAGAAATGAACTTCCAACCGACCGTCTCTCGCCGAGAGGCGATCGACCCGGGACTCGAACAGCTCCAACGCACGGTTCATGGATCTGCTCCCACGGTTGTCAAACGCAAGCGACCTTCGCGCTCGGGCGGCGCTCTGCCACGCCGCGCACGGCCCACGGCGCATGGCGTGGAGTTGCGGTTGCCTGCGACATCGCCTAAGACGAAGCCGACTCCTCCGAATGCTGCGGCAGCCCGTCGCTCAGCTTCACCCAAGGAAGGCGGCGGCGGGTCCAGATGTGGCGCTGGGGTGGAAAACGTTCCGGCTCGTCCATCGTGCACACGCTGACGTCGATCTCTTCGGGGCTGGCAAAGAGCTGAAACGTCAGCGGCGTGCCGCACCGGACACAGAACGTACGCTCCGCGCGCTTCGAGGAACCATAGCGCGCCGGCTCGGCGCGCGTGTATCGGAAGTCGGCCGCGGCATAGGTCGCCCAGACCACGAACGGCGCACCGCTCGCCCGCCGGCACAGGGTGCAATGACAGCTCGTGACGCTCACCGGCACACGGTCGGCGCGGTAGCGAACGGTCCCGCACAGGCATCCGCCTTCTGCATGTCTGGATAACATTGCGCTACGTATCCCATTTCCAAAAGAATCACCCGAGCCCGGCATTGTAGCCCGCATTTCTCGGCGGTCCACGGCGCGGGCGCGCGCCGCGCACTACAGCGTAAGCCGTCCCTCGAGGATGGCCACCGCCGAGCCTCCCACGCGCACAGTCTCCATGTCCGCCCGCGGACCCACCACCTCCACCTCGGCGCGACCCGGTCTGTTCATCCAGTGCCCCTGCTCGGCGACGAAGCGAGGCTCGTCGATGAGGCGGTAGCGCCACAGATAGGCGGCCATACCGCCGGTCGCCGAACCGGTGAACGGGTCCTCGAGCGTATCCGGCGGCGTCCCGAAATGCCGCGCGAAGGTGCGGCCCGCGGGCGTCGCCCCTTCCAGGCAGAACAAGTGCGGGCTGAAGAAGTCTGCCGACGCGCGAAACTCGGCGTATCCGCGGATGTCGAGGTGCGCGCGCCGCAGCGCCTCCAGGCTGCGCACCGGGATCATGAGCTGAGGGGTCCCCGTACTGACCGTCTGAATGGGCACGTCGTCCCGCGCGTCGCTCTCGCGCAGACCAAAGAGCGGCATCACCCGTGTGGGCGTGTACGTAGCCAGGAACCGCGGCTTGCGCTGCGTCATGGTCACGCGCACCGGGTTACCGGAGCGTGCCTCGATGGCGACGGAAATCACGCCCGCCGCAAGCTCCAGCGTGATGCGCGTGTGCTCTGCGGCCGGGCGAAGCCGTCCGGAGTGCACCAGGGCGAATACGGTGGCGATGGTGGGGTGGCCCGCGAGCGGAATCTCCTCCGCCGGCGTGAAGTAGCGCGCGCGGAAGTCCGCGATGCTCGATGCGAGCACGAAGGCGGTCTCTGACAGATTCATCTCACGCGCCAACGCGAGCATCGTGCCCTGGTCGAGCGCGTCGGCGTCGAACACGACGGCGCAGGCGTTCCCTGCCAGAGGTCGGTCGGTGAAGGCATCCACCTGCATGAAGGGGTACGTGGGCATGTCTTCAGACCAGCGACTCCGCCTCGCGCAGCCACGCGCGCAGCTCTTCCTCGGTCGAGCGTACGAGCTGACTCTCGGCCTCCAGCCTGCTCGCTGCGGCGAGCATCAGGCGACGCATCTCGCCGCCGCCCTCGACGGAGAACAGAAGAACCAGGCAGCCGTAGGATTCCTTGCCGACCACGACCTGCCAGGAGCGTCCTCGATCGTCGACGAAGCTGCGCATCGGGTCTACGCGTACGGGCCTCTCGGCGTATTGTCTGACACCGATCTCAGAGATTCATGCGGGCGTGCGCAAGCTGCCGTGGACGCGGAGCGTGCTCGATGGCCTCCTCCTGGGGGCGAATCTGTCGCAACCCGAATACGTAACGTGTCTCCTCGATGTCGCTCACGAAGTGAAAGGGCCGGCGTCGTGCGCCTCTGAAGCCGGGCGCCCGCATCAGGATGACGTTGCCCGGCACAGCGTCGACGAAGCGGGCATCGCGTCCCGAGCGGTCCGGGGCGACACCAAACCGCCCGCGTCCGGCGAGATTGAAGATGCACACGAGGTTCACGTAAGCGATGTGATCCCGGTGCGGCGTGATGCCGATGGAGCCCCGCTCGTACTTCTGAAGCACCGTCTCGTTGAACCAGAGCCGCGACTCGAACGGGTAGCCTTCGAGCTGGGAGAGGAGTCCGTCCATTAACCGTTGAAACTCGTCTCTGAGGGCACTGAATGCGCCTCCCTCGGGAATCTCGTCGGCGACGGCGAGCTGCTGGCGAACCAGGCGATCGCCGCTGCCGACGACCGCTTCACCGGGCCGGTAGGCACACCGCGCCGCCTCCTCTGCCAGCACGACGCGGTATTCCTCGTCCATGCACCGGACCGACGTGGCTCCGAGAGAGCGCAGCGCCTCCAGGATGGCCCCGATGTCGAAGTTGTCCGCGAGTAGGCGATCGACCATGTTCGTGCACCCCCTCGACGCCGTCTCCCGCCCGCGTCAGCGCTCCGGCGGGCAGCGTCGCGGTGAGACGTTCGCACGGGGGCGTTTCCACGCGCGCCCCGACCGACGGCGCTCCAGGGGCCGAACATTATACGCACTCCCCGGCGCTGAGCACCGTCCCGGCCGGCGATGCCTCTTTCAAGCATCTGATTTTACCCACATCAAAGCCCCTGCCACGCAGTCGTCATTCCCACCGTTGGCGGACGCCACGGGCTCTGCGTCCAGCTCTCGCAGTAGGCCGCGCCCGGACCCTGAGCGCCGGGCGCACACCGGCCCGAGAATACGTCCGACGGCACAGGGCCGTCCCCACCCGCGGCTTACACGCAACAGCGAGCTCGGGGTCAGGTCTTGCAATGCCGCATCGCACCGCTCCATCGCGCAAGCTCCCGTGGTGATGCGGCATTGCAAGACCTGACCCCCCCCGGGCGTGGACCCCCAGGGGCGTGCGGGCGCCGGGCGGCCGTCCGCCGCCGGGCCCACCCGCCGTGTGCGTTTTGCCGCCTATCCGACCCCCAAGAGCCTCACCAATGAGTCGAGATCCGGGACCTGGACGTCCGCCTCGTCGCTGGACTGCGGGGATCGCTCCGATCTGCGCACCCAGACCGTTCCCATGCCCAGACCTCTGGCGGGAATGATGTCGCCCTCCAGCCACTGCCCGACGTGCAAGACCTCGGCCGCCGAGCAACGAAGGCGCTCCAAGGCCAGGTGAAAGATGCCCTCGGCAGGCTTGTAGCAGCGCGCCTGCTCGGCCGTTATGACGGCGTCGAACGGCACTTGCAGGCGTTCGGCGGTCTCGGCGAAGAGATCGTCGTCGATATTCGAGATCACGCCGAGGCGATAGCGCGTCTTGAGCACGCGGAGCGCGCGAATGGTATCCGGGAACGGACGCCACGCGCCGATCGACTCGGACAACGCGTGCATCTCGCCCGGGTCGAGTCTGCAACCGAAGTGCTTCGCGATGCCGAGTACCGTATCGGCGAGGATCTCCTTGTAGGGACGGTACCCGCGTGTACGCTCCCGGGACTGGAGACGATGAAACAGCTCGATCACCTCCGCTTCGCCCGCGTCGACGCCGTGCCCCGAGAGCAGCGATCGCAAAGCGAAGGCGCCGCCGCGCTCCCAGTCGATCAGGGTCCCGTAGCAGTCGAAAGTGAGCGTTGTAAAACGTTCGAAATCGAGCATCCCGGGATGCGGTGCCTCCTCCCGATTCGATGACCGCCGGCCGAACGTCCGCCCGCGGCGAGGTTGGGCCGCCCCTATCGCCGCGCGAGCCACGCCGGCTCAGAGGTACGAGTGCTTCAAGCCCTTCTCGCCTTCGTGGCGCTCCAGCGCGAGCTGAATCAGCCGATCGATGAGCTCCGAGTAGCCGATCCCGCTCGCCTCCCAGAGCTTCGGATACATGCTGATCCGCGTGAACCCGGGGATGGTGTTGATCTCGTTGACGATCAGCTCGTGCTCCCCGCGCAGGAAAAAGTCGACCCGCGCCATCCCCTCGCAGCAGAGCACCCGGAAGGCTTCCACAGCCAGCCGCTGTACTTCGCGTAACACGTCGTCGGCCAGCTTCGCCGGGATCTCCAGAGCCGCCCCGTTCTCGTCCAGGTACTTGGCCTCGTACGAATAAAATGCGTGGCGTGGAATGATCTCCCCCGGCAGCGATGCGACGGGGTCCTCGTTGCCGAGCACCGAACACTCGAGCTCGCGGCCCTCGACGTACTCTTCGATGATGACCTTCCTGTCGTAGTCGAACGCATCGGCGAGGGCACGGTTGAACGCCTCTGGGTCCGCCACCCGGCTCACCCCCACCGAGGAGCCGAGGTTGGCAGGCTTGACGAAGAAGGGCAGCCCGAGCTGCGCGACCACCTGATCGAACGCCGGAGGTCTGCGGTGTCGCTCGGCGACCACGAAGCGCGCGATGGGCAGTCCTGCATCGCGCAGCAGCCGTTTCATCACGTCCTTGTCCATACCGACGGCGGATCCCGTCACGCCCGCCCCCACGAACGGAATGTCCGCGAGCCTGAGAAGGCCCTGCACCGTGCCGTCCTCGCCGAAAGGACCGTGCAAGACGGGAAAGACGACATCCACCGAGCCGAGCGTTCCCTGGTCGTCGCGCCGCACGAGGTGCGCACCGCCTTCGCCGGGCACCAGCGCCACCCCCTGATCGGCTTGGGCCAGGACTTTGAGCTCGCTGGGCGACTCGAGCAGGAAACGCGATGCATCGTTCAAGTACCATTGCCCGTCCCGATCGATCCCGATCAGGACGACGTCGTACTTGTCCTTATCGATGGCATCGAGCACATTCTTCGCCGATTGCAAAGAAACCTCGTGCTCCGCGGAACGCCCTCCGAAGAGAATGCCGACTCTCGGCCGCTTATCCGCCATGCTCACACTCTTGGTTGCTGCTCGGTGACTTGGCGACCAGGCACGCCTGGACATGCCCGTTCGCGCTCGTTCGACGGTCCGCGCGCTTCCTGCGACCGCCTCGGGCGATACCGCTCAGTGTTGCACTCCCATCGGCCGTCGTCGAGACNNCCCCATAGCTCGCCAATGGCCATACTCTCGCGGACCAGATCCGGCATCACTCGTATCGCTTTCTGACCGAGCTCGGTTCGATAGAACGCCAGCAATCCCTTGATCTCGCGGGCCGAGAAATGTCGGCTGTACACGGGCACGATCATCTCGACGAACCCGTCCAGATTCTCCGCGATGGTCGAGCGGACCTCCTCGCGCAGCGCGTCGTACGTAGCAGCGGGTATGTCGGGGCGCGCCTCTCTGAGGCTCTCGAGCATCTGACGCATGAAGGTGTCCGCCATCTGCTGTCCCACATCCAACGTTCCGGTCATCTCGAGCAGCACGCGAATATCTCTTTCCTTCTCGCTCTCGCTGGCCGGCGCCGGCGTGGACGTCGCGAGCGCGCTCAGCAAGGCAACGATGGTGGCGTAATGCAATCTCGGCATGGCGCCCTCCTGGGCCGAAGGCAGGATCGGAAGGCGGTCGTGCGCCTGGCGGGGCGGGGACCGGATCGCGCCGGCATCGCGGTGGCGGAGCCCGCCGCAGACCGGGTGTGGCAGTGCACCAAACGCGCCCCATGCGCTTCATCGACCGGCATGACGTCGTGTATCGACGCGCGCACCGGTTCTTTTAGCTGATTCGCGGAATGCGGGAGAGCGGCGGTTTGGCCGAGCGGCAGCGGGTCCGGGGCATGCGCCTCACGCGTCCGTCACGCAGCCCTCGGACGCCGGCCCCACGGTTTTGATGTAGCGGCGCAGCGTGCCCTGCGTCGCCTTGTACGCGGGCATGCGCCACTGAGCCCGGCGCTGCTCCATCTCGGCATCACTCAGGTCCACGGAGATCTCATTGGTTTCGGCGTCCACGGTGATCCGATCCCCGTCACGAACGAGCGCGATGGGGCCACCCTCCTGGGCCTCGGGGACCACGTGACCGATGATGAAGCCGTGGGAGCCGCCGGAGAAACGACCATCGGTCATCAGCGCCACGTCCTTGCCGAGACCGGCGCCCATGATGGCCGAGGTCGGCGTCAGCATCTCCGGCATGCCGGGACCCCCTTTGGGCCCCTCGTAACGGATAACGATGACGTCGCCTTTCCGGATGCGCTGGCCCTCCAGGGCCTCGAGCATCTCCTCCTCGGAATCGAACACCTTGGCGGGGCCGCTGAAGCGCGTCCCCTCCTTGCCGGTGATCTTGGCCACGGCGCCGCCGGGGGCGAGATTCCCGCGCAGGATCTGGATGTGCCCGGTCTTCTTGATCGGGCGCTCCAGCGGGTAGACGACCTCCTGCCCCTCGGTGAGGCCCGCCGCGTCGGCCAGATTCTCGGCCAGGGTGCGGCCGGTGACCGTCGGGCAGTCTCCCTCGAGGAACCCGTTCTCCAGGAGATACTTCATCACCGCGGGCACGCCGCCGACGTTGTGCAGATCCTCCATCACGTACCGGCCGCTCGGCTTCAGATCCGCCAGATACGGCACGCGGTTGCTCACCGTCTGGAAGTCGTCCATGTGCAACTCGACGCCGGCCGCGCGCGCCATCGCCAGCAGATGCAGCACGGCGTTGGTGGAGCCGCCGAGCGCCATCACCACGACCATGGCGTTCTCGAACGCCGCGCGGGTCATGATGTCGCGCGGCTTGATGTCGTTCTCCATGAGATGACGAATGGCTCGACCCGCCGCGAAACACTCCTCCAGCTTGCCCGGATCGGTGGCGGGGGTGGAGGAGCTGTACGGCAGCGACATCCCCAGCGCCTCGATGGCGGAGGCCATCGTGTTCGCCGTGTACATCCCGCCGCACGCGCCCGGACCCGGACAGGCGTTGCGCACGATGCTCCTGCGCTGCTCTTCGTCGATGGTCCCGCCGATGAACTGGCCGTAGCTCTGGAACGCGGACACGATATCCACCGTCTGGCTCTCACAGTGCCCCGGCCGGATGGTGCCCCCGTAGATCATGAGCGAGGGGCGGTTGAGACGCGCCATGGCCATCACGCACCCCGGCATGTTCTTGTCGCACCCCGGGATGGAGATGTTGGCGTCGTACCATTGCGCGCTCGTGACCGTCTCGATGGAGTCCGCGATGAGATCGCGCGACTGCAGAGAAAAGCTCATACCGGCCGTGCCCATGGAGATGCCGTCGCTCACGCCGATGGTGTTGAAGCGCATCCCGATGAGCCCTGCGGCGTCCACGCCCTCCTTCACCTTGGCGGCCAGATCGAGCAGGTGCATGTTGCAGGTGTTGCCCTCGAACCACACGCTGGCGATGCCCACCTGCCCCTTCTGCAGATCCTCCTCGGTGAGGCCGGTGCCGTAGAGCATGGCCTGGGAAGCGCCCTGGGATTTGCGCTGGGTCACGCGCGAGCTGTAGGGATTGAGTCGACCGGCCATCAATACCTCCTGACTCCTGTATCGTACGAACGCGCCGCAGGCGCGCAGCCACGGTCCCCACCCAAGCAGCGGGCCGCTTGCCCGCCCCCGGCGACCCGACGAGAATCACGCCATGGCACGTATCCCCGACCGGCTCACCATGATCGCGCGGTTGATCGAGTCACCCTCGATCAGCAGCAGCGATACGCGCCTCGACATGGGGAACCGCGCGGTCACCGACTTGCTGGCCTCGTGGCTCGAGGACCTCGGTTTCTCCGTCGAGATCATGCCCCTCGGCGGGCGGCACGACAAGGCGAACCTGATCGCCACGCTGGGCGCGAAGACCGGGGATGCCGCCGACGCCCTGGTGCTGGCCGGACACACCGACACCGTACCCTGCGACGAGAGCGCCTGGCAGCACGATCCCTTCCGGCTCACGCGCGCCGACGGTCGCCTCTACGGGCTCGGCACCGCCGACATGAAGGCCTTCTTCGGCCTGGCTCTGAGCGCGGCGGCGCAGTTCCGCGCGCAGGATCTGCGGGCCCCTCTGGTGGTCCTCGCGACCGCGGATGAGGAGAGCACGATGGGCGGCGCGCGGGCGCTGGCGCGCGAGGGGCGACGCCCTGGGCGCTACGCGCTCATCGGCGAGCCCACCGGCCTGCGTCCACGGCATGCCCACAAGGGGATCTTCATCGAGGCCATCACCGTGCACGGACGCGCCGGGCACTCCAGTGATCCCAGGCTCGGAGCGAACGCCATCGAGGGGATGCAGGGTGTCGTGACGGAGCTTCTGGGGTGGCGGAGCGAGCTCCAGGCCCGGCATAGCGACGAGCGCTTCGAGTACCCGGCGCCCACCCTCAACCTCGGTCGTATCCAGGGTGGTGACAGCCCCAACCGTATCCCCGCGCGCTGCGAGCTGCACCTGGATCTGCGCCTGTTGCCCGGGATGGATGTAGATGGACTCAGACGAGACCTGCGCGAGCGGGTACGCCGGAGGCTGGAGGGGACGGGGCTCGACGTGCGCTTCACGACTCTGTTCGAAGGGGTGCCAGCGTTCGCGACGGACACCGGGTGCCCCATCGTGCGCGCCACCGAGGCGCTCACCGGCCACACCAGCACCACCCTGGGGCTGGCCACCGAGGGGCCGTTCCTGAACCGGCTGGGCCTGGAGACGGTCATCCTCGGCCCCGGAGACGTGGACCAGGCGCATCAGCCCGACGAGTACCTGGCCGAGGCGCGGCTGGCACCCACCGTCGAGCTCTTGAAGGCGCTCATCCACCGCTTCTGCATCGCACCGAGCGAGCACTGAACCGATCCGGCCGAAAGCCCCTCTCAACCCGAACGCCGCTTCACCCACGCCGCGCACGCTACGGGCGGTGCGGAGATGGCGCTCGACCGGGGCCTTTCGTCCACCGGCCGGTCGGCTCCTCTCGGCCGGGTATCGTTGGCGGGGCGCATGGTGTCCGTTGACCGGGCTGGCCACGGCGTGCCGTCTTACGCGAAGCTCGTGTGACGAATCTCCCGCGAAGGTGGCGCGAGCGGTTGCCTCGGGTCTGCACGCGCAGCGAGCCCACCCACCCCCACTCACGCGGGTGCACATGGCATGAGCAGGAACGGTCTCACTGGACTGATTTGGGAGGTCCGCTCCAGAGCGGCCTCACGGCAGGCCTACGACCTCATGCGAGCGCCCAGAACGGGCCAGTGAGCCCCATCTTGGCGAAATGGGCCGAGAGCTCGGCGGCGACGGGGCGCTCGTAGTCGACGTCCATCTCGTGCCGATGGATCGGCAGGCTGAGCTCGATCGCCTGCCCGAGCGTCAACGCCTCGCCGTCCTGCCTCGCGTTGTCGGCCTTCCACCGGTCCATCCGCTGCCGGGAGCCGAAGGACACCATGGTGTTCGAGCACGTGTGGATCTGGAATATTCGAGTCACCTTCTGGGGCGGACCGCCACGGCGACGCTCCCTAAAACATCCAGATATTCCTGTCGATATAAGAGGCTGCGACTGTGCGTACACAGAAGCTGCCGTCACCGCCCGGGAATATACGGCGCGGGGCTGTCTATCTCCGGGCGCGGGGCAGGGCGGGCTCCTGTGACCATCCGTGGCGCCCGGTCCGCGCTGCTCACGGCCAACGTCAGGTGTCAGATCAATGCCGCAGCCACGTATCATTCGAAACAACTCGTCCAGCGGACCGTGCAAAGACGGCGTGCCGAGCTCCAACGTTACACGGGAGCGAAGGAATAGATCGCGCGTGTTTCAACGATA
>JABAHQ010008211.1_pt1 | contig 15889 bp, 13 predicted proteins | sample 7062091 | NCBI WGS metagenome assembly JABAHQ01 (sample SAMN14534359, study PRJNA622989) | marine sediment metagenome | biome: marine biome [ENVO:00000428]; feature: marine pelagic biome [ENVO:01000023]; material: deep marine sediment [ENVO:00002113] | place: India: Gulf of Kutch | collected...
GCCGGTGCATAATCTGGCCGCCGTTGACAGTGCGCGCCGACAGTTTGGCCGAGGGCTCTTTTCCACCTGATTATGGCCGAGCTGTTCGCCGGCCCCGCCCCCAAATAGGTCCTCAATCGGCCTTCTTAACGGTCAACAACTGAGAGCAATTCAAGAAAATCGATGAATAATGAAATTGCTCTGACCATTAATTCCTCCCTACAGTTTTTCCTTGCAGAAGAAGTCAGTGATTGGGGCGGCTCTGGTGGCGACTCGACGGAAACGAGTCGAGGGACGTCGGACTCGGAAGGCGATTCGGGATGACAACCTTGCAGTTCCTCCTTCTCGCCCCGGGACTTTGGGGGGCGCTATGTCCCGTTAATCCATTTGGAAATCCGTCGCACCAATGGTTCCGCAGTGGGGGCGGTGGGTCCCGAACGCGTCGCGTTCGCGAACGCACCGAAAACCTGCGTTGATGTGGTCACCTAGCGCAGCAGTATCGGCAAGTACGCCATGTTCAACACAGCGGCCGCACATTCAGCCGGGCAAGCAATACCCCTTGGCGGGGAACCCGCGAGGATATTCACAGAGTTTGCTGAAAGCGGCAGCTTAGAGTTGAGTTTTTCAGAATTTTGTCAATCTTTATGTCTTAACGGCCAGCCTGAGGAGGATCTTTGAAATGGCAACATCTTCCACGCTACTCGAACCAAGATTGCCTGATCGGGGGCTGGCAGGTTCTTTCATCGGCGGGAAGTGGCACTGGCCGGAAAGCGGTGAGAAGCTACCCGTCGAAAACCCATCGCGCCGCACAATGCTCGCCGAGGTTGGCCGCGGCACGGAACGTGAAGTCGACCTTGCGGTTTCTGCAGCCAGGGCTGCGTTTCCGATGTGGCGCACCCTGGCGGCCAGCGAACGCGGGAAAATGCTAAACGAACTTGGAAATCGGCTGGCCGCCAATGCCGAGGAAATTGCCCGAGTATTAGCCGCGGAGTCAGGCAACGCGCTCAAGACCCAGTCTCGCGGAGAGACCATGGGGGCCGCTGCAGTGTTAAAATATTATGGTGGCACAAGTGTTGAGCAGAAGGGCGAGACGCTTCCGCTCGGTCCTGACATCTTCAGCTATTCCACACGCGAACCGTTTGGGGTCGTGGGTTCGATCATTCCTTGGAATTCCCCTTTGCAACTGGGCACGCTCAAAATCTCAATGGCCCTTGCCACCGGCAACACTCAGGTTCTTAAGCCGGCCGAGGATGCTCCACTAGCGGTCCTCAAGCTTGCGGAACTCGCGGAGGACATTTTCCCACCAGGTGTGTTCAATGTGGTCACCGGATTGGGCGAGGAAGCAGGTGCTGCGCTGGCGAACCATCCGGACGTCGCGAAGGTCTCATTCACCGGCTCCTCTGAAGTTGGCAAGTTGGTCGCGCATTCCGCAGCCGACAGAATCGCAAATGTAACTTTGGAACTTGGCGGAAAAAGCCCTTGCATCATCTTTCCGGATGCGGCCGAGGATAAGCAAATTGACAAGACAGTAACGGGTATCGTCAACGCTATGCGTTTTGCTCGACAGGGTCAGTCCTGTACTGCCGGATCGAGGCTTTTCGTGCATCGCGACATTTGGGACCAAGTCATGCCGCGTGTCGCCGCGGCCGCGGCAGCAATGAAGGTTGGTGATGCGCTGGACACCGAAAGTGATATAGGCGCGGTGGTCAATGCCGAACGCTATGGCGAAATCCGGGCCTATGTGGCGGAAGCTGAATCCGAGGGGGCAGATTTCCTTATTGGCGGTACGCCGGAGCCGACAGAGAAGGTAACCGGGTTCTTCCCGGAGCCGACCATATTGACCGGCCTCGACAACTCCTGGCGTATAGCGCGGGAGGAGGTATTCGGCCCTGTGCTGGTCGCTATACCCTGGGCTGACGAAGCCGAAGTCTTAGCCATGGCCAACGACACCCATTACGGGCTCGCAGCATTCATCTTCACCCATGACGTCAGCACGATCATTCGCATGACCCGGGCTATTGATGCCGGATGGATCCAGGTCAATCAGGGAGGCGGCCAGATTCCCGGAATGTCCTATGGCGGCATAAAGCAAAGCGGCATGGGCAGCGAGTACTCAATCGAAGGGGCGTTAGAGGCCTACACCTTCAGAAAATGTGTGACCATCGCGATCGAAAGGCAGTGATGCCTGCGGACCGTTTCGGAAACACGGTCGATGCCAGCGTCGGTTATGCGCGCGGCACCCTGATCAGGTCGAGTGCCGACGAGACTCGCCGCTTGCGCCATGCCCAGGCTGTCGCTGGCCAGGTGATGGCCGACCGGGGTATGGACAGTATTGGAATCTTCACCGGCAACCCTCGCCATTTCCCGATTAAGGCCGATGATCTGCCGACCCTTTGCGAGGAGTGGATCGGACCGGGCCTATTTTTAGCAGCCCTGAGACGGGCAGCGACTGTNNAGCGACTGTCCATTTGGGTGGCAACGGGTCCGAGGCGGTCGCAGTCTTCAACCGCACAAGTGCCGGCATCGTCGCAACCACGCTGGCAATCGCGGATGGCCGACCGGTGGTTTCCGTGGTGCCCGACGGAGATCGTTCACATACCTCGGTAATTCGTGGATGCAATTTGGCCGGCGTGTCCCTGGTTGAGGTCGAGGCAAGGCTCGACGCTGGCCGGGTCATTGCCGAACACCGTCCCGCGCTCGTCGTCGTGACGACCGTGACCAGTACGCTTGCGCGGCTCAAAGATGAGGTGTCGCGCGCCGCTATCACCGCGGCGACGGCGGCCGGGGCGGTGGTCCTTCTGGATGAGGCCTATGGGGCCCGCTTGCGCCCAGTCCTCCACAGTGGCGCACCCAGTCTTTCGCTCGGCGCGGATCTAACGATCACCAATACTGATAAGGCGGGACTATCGGGCCCTCGCGCCGGCGTTATGGCGGGGCGCCCTGAGTCCCTCGTCTCAATTGTCGCAACAGCCTCGGAGATGGGCATGGAGGCCCGCGCGCCGATTGCATTAGGCGCTGTGCGCTCGCTTGAAGGCTTTGATCCCGAGGTACTGCGCGAAGAGGCACACGATGGGAAGGTCATCGCAGATGCATTAGCGGTGCGCTTCGGTGAGGACATCGTGAGCCGCACCGATCTTGGTCCGGTGCTGAATGAGCAGGATGTACTCGCAATCGTGATGAAACGGGCAGGACGGGACCGGACTTCCATTGTGCCGGCCGAGGCTACTGCCGCCATCGGCATGCTCATGCTTCGCGACCACGGAGTGCTAACCGTGAATACGCATGGCCAGCCTGGAGCACGTGTGTCATTCCGGTTAAAGCCTACAGCCGGAGCCACGACACGTGTGGGCGGGGCCGAAGCGCTGGCTGCGGCACTGGATGCCGTAATTGACGAGGTAAGCGGCCATTTGAACGACCGCAGCTGGTTTTCCGAACTTTTGTTCGGTGAAGGAGCGGGCTTATGAGCGTGTCGCACGACCGCATTGCCGCCATGGACGACCGGCTCGACCGGCTTGTCAATCTCGACATCGGCGCGCGCGGCGTCGAATATCTATATGATGCGGCCCGAGCGCTTCAGGGCAGTTCGCTGACCGGTGCGGCGGCCGATGCCCTGCTGGGGGTGCCGCAGGGTGGTAAAGTCATCGTCACCACCGGATCGGTGTCACGTGCTTGGATCTCGCCAGCTGTGGGAGAGAACGACGGGCCTTCCGGAGCGGCCGCCATCGTCCGGGCGCTTGTTCTTGCGCGCACAGCGACCTGTGTGGTCTTAGCCGAGGAATCCCTCCTTGCCCCGATCGGTGCCGTGATGGTGAGTGCTGGGCTCTCGCCCGTCAGCTTCGACGCTGCACGGACCGCAAGTTCTGATGCGAGCCTTGCCACAGTCGTGATGCAAGCCTATCCGACTGAGGATCGGACAGCTATCGCGGCCGCATCCCGAATGCTTGATGACTTCTCCCCGGATCTGCTCTTCTCGACTGAGCGCGTTGGGCGTAATGACAAAGGTATTTATCACAATATGCGCGGTCGTGATTACGGCATGGGCCGGGCGCGGGTGGATTACCTTTTTGACAAGGCGTTAAGGCGTGGTTTGCCCGTAGTTGCCGTCGGAGATGGTGGTAATGAGATCGGTATGGGCAAGGTGGCTAAAGCGGTACGAACCCACATTCCTTTCGGAAACCACTGCAGTTGCGGCTGTGGCGGCGGTCTGGGCGCTATGACCGGGGCGGATGTGCTGGTTACGGCGGCTTGCTCGAACTGGGGGTGCACTGCTATCGCGGCAGCCATGGCAGCGCGCGCCGGCGATGCCCGATTGCTCCACACGCCGCAGGCGGAGGAACGCCTTTTGGAGGCCATGGTCCAGAATGCCTTGGTCAATTCGACCCATGGAATCATTGATCCGAATGTGGATGGCATCGCTCGGGACAGCCACCTGGCGGTTGCGGAGCTATGTCAATCAATCGTGAAAGCTGCCCTGTGATGCCGAACTCAACGCTTGCCAATGTTGTTACTTTCGGCGCCCCGTTGAGCCGCCCGGCGGATGCGTCATGAAGACCCATGCGCGCGTCGTGATCGTCGGCGGTGGCGTCGCCGGCGCATCCTGTGTTTATCATCTGACCAAAATGGGCTGTAGTGATGTGGTGCTCGTTGAAAAGAACGAGTTGACCTCCGGTTCCACCTGGTTGGCGGCCGGCAATATCCCAACCTATGCCATGAACAGGGGATTGATGCGGGCTGGCAACTACGCCTGGCATCTCTATGGGGACCTCGCCGACGCGGTGGGGTGTCCCATCGACTATCACCTCACTGGCGCGTTCTGGCCGGCCCACGTGCCAGAGCGCATGGAGCTGTTCGAGCATATCGTGGGGATATCGAAAGGCCTCGGCCTCGGGATGCGCACGCTCACCCCTGCCGAAATGGAGGCAATGCATCCGTTCTACAGTGCCGCCGACACCCTCGGCGGCATCCACGATCCCTACGAAGGAAACATCGATCCGGCGCAGGTGACCCAGGCAATGGTGGCGGGGGCGCGCCAGGGCGGGGCCAAAATCGTCCGCTTCAATCCGGTCTCCAGCATCACGCGGACCGCCGGCAACGAATGGTGCGTCCATACAGAGCAAGGCGACATCATCTGCGAGATCGTCGTCAATGCGGCCGGGTACTATGGGAAGCGGGTTGCCGAAATGCTCGGTCAATCTCTGCCCATGGTCACCCTGGAGCACCAATACCTAGTCACCAGCGAGGTGCCGGAACTAGTCGGCAGGGAGGACCGTCTGGTCCTGGTTCGCGATCCGGACATGTGCTTTTACGTGCGCCAAGAGGGGATGGGATTGCTTCTAGGTTCCTACGGCCACAAAGGCCACCCCGCATGGCCGGACGAGATTCCCGACGAATTCAACATGCAGGTCTTCCCCGACCGCGTCGACGATATGGAGTGGATTCTGGAGAAGGCCATCCAAGAGATTCCGCTTCTTGAGCAAGTTGGCATCCAGCGCTTCGTCAATGGCCCGATCCCGTACTCGCCTGACGGTCAGCCACTAGTGGGCCCGTCCTTCGGATTGGAGAACGTCTACCTCTGCTGCTGTTTCCCAGTCGGAATCACCCACGCACCGGCCGCTGGCAAGGCTATCGCCGAATGGGTGGTTGAAGGGGAAACTGAATGGGATATGTGGGGGTGGGACCCGCGGCGATTCGGTGAATGGGCGACCACTGACTACACGGTCGGTCGCGCCTGTGAACTCTATGAAAACCAGTACGCCATCCCCTATCCACACCGCCAGTGGAAGACCGGTCGACCGGTCTATTCAACACCCCTCTACAAACACCTCGCTGACAAGGGGGCCGTGTTCGGGCAGATCGGTGGATGGGAGAGGGCCCTCTGGTTTCAGCGGGACGGCGTCGAGGATGATGGGCACCTCAGCTACCACCGAGAGGTCTGGCACGACGTGGTGCGCGGCGAGTGCCGGGCAGTGCGAGACGCCGTCGGTATCATGGATCATGGTGGCTTCACCCGTTATGAGGTGAGCGGTCCGGGTGCCGCGGTTTTCGTCGATCACATGATCTGTGGTGACCTGCCGAAGCCCGGTCGCATCAAACTTGCTTATATGCTCACCGCCAAGGGGATGGTCTTCAGTGAAGTAACGGTAACCCGCCTAGCCGAGGATCGGTTCCTCCTTTGCGGCCCCACGCTGGCTGATCTCCGGGATTTCGACTGGTTGCGTTGTCATCTGCCGGAGGACGGATCGGTCAACCTTCGGCACGGTTCCGATTTTGACGGCGCCCTGATGCTTATGGGACCGAAGTCCCGCGAACTCCTGTCGCGCGTCAGCGATGTCTATCTATCCACCGAGGCGGCCCCATGGATGTCGGTCCGCGAAATCGTCGTCGCCGGCATTCCGGTGCGCGCCCTGCGCGTTTCTTTCGTTGGTGAGCTCGGGTGGGAGCTGCATGTTCCCATGGAGCAGGAAACAGCCCTCTACAACAGCCTGTGGGGGGCGGGCAGCGACTTGGGCTTGCGCGATTTCGGTTCCTATGCGCTCAACGCTATGCGCCTGGAGAAGGGCTATCACGGCTGGCAAGCTGACTTGGGACCCGAGTATACGCCCTTTGATGCCGGCCTCGATCGTTTCGTCAAGCCCGAAAAGCCTGGTTTCGTCGGCCGCGATGCCGTACTCAGGCATCGGGAGGCTGGGCGCAGCTGCGCCTTCGCCGCCTTCCTGGTGGACGCCGGGGAAACCGATCCGCTGCCCGGCGACCCCATCTGCCAGAAGGGCGAGATTGTCGGTTACGTCACGTCTGGTGGCTATGGCTACCGGATCGACAAAAGCATCGCGCTCGGCTACGTGCGGTCGGGGCTGGAAACGCCCGGCGGAAATTTCGAGATCGTTGTCCTCGGCATACGCAAGCCGGCCCGGTTGGTTTCGACACCCATTTATGATCCGGCGAACCAGAGAGTGAATTCCTGAAGCGAGTTCCATGATCAATCCGCTCCCCAAGAGCACGCGCGTCGTCATCATCGGTGGCGGCATCGTCGGCTGTGCTACGGCTTATCACTTGGCCAAGGAAGGCTGGGCCGATACGGTGCTCTTGGAAAGGAAACAGCTTACCTGCGGTACGACGTGGCATGCCGCCGGACTGGTCAGTGAGACACAGGCCGTACCGTCCATGAGCGCCCTAGCCAAATACAGCCTCGACCTAATGGAACGCCTGGAAGCCGAAACGGGTCAGGCGACCGGATTCAAGCGGGTCGGTTCCATCAGCGTCGCTACCAATGCCGAACGGTTGGAGGAGCTCCGCCGGAAAATGGACTATGCGTACTCGTGCGACCTGGAGGCGCGGGAGATCTCCATCGATGAAGTGCTTTCCATGTGGCCGTCCGTCGACCCGTCCGGTTTGCTCGGTGCCGTCCATTTCCCCAATGATGGGCAGGCCAACCCCATCGACACCACGATGGCCCTGGCCAAGGGGGCGCAAAAGGCAGGGGCGCGTATCGTCGAGGAAGTAACCGTTCTGAACTTGACTAGGGAGGGCGGCCGAGTCGTCGGCGTTGAAACCGATCGCGGGCCTGTGCAGGCTGAATTCGTGGTGAATTGCGCGGGTATGTGGGCGTACGATTTGGGCCTGAAGACTGGGACCGACCTCCCGCTTTTTCCCTGTCAGCATTTCTACGTGGTCACCGACCCCGTTGCTGATCTGCCCGGGGATCTCCCAGTACTGCGCGTCATGGACGAGTACACGTACTACAAGGAGGATGCGGGCAGATTACTGATCGGCTGCTCGGAACCCCATGCCGTCGCCTGGGATCCAGACGGCGGAATCCCCGATGGTTTCTGCTTCGACGAGTTGCCGTGCGACGAAGAGCATCTGCTGCCGATTCTCGAGATGGCACTAAAGCGGGTGCCGGCACTCCAGTCCGTCGGCATCCGAAAATTCTTCAACGGGCCAGAGTGTTTCACGGCGGATGCCCTGCCCTATCTCGGCGAGGTGCCAAACCTGGATGGTTATTTCGTTGCCGTAGGCTTCAATTCTACCGGACTGCAGAACGGCCCCGGAGCCGGAAAGGCCGTCGCCGAGTGGATTATACACAGCCACCCGACTGTGGATCTGGCCGATGTTGACGTCCGTCGCGTGAACCCCTTTCAGGCGAACCGCAGCTACATACGCGCCCGCGCGCCGGAGACTCTTAGTCGCGCCTACGCCATGCATTGGCCTTATCTCCAGCCCGCCGCGGTGCGCGGCCTCAGGCGGACGCCCTTCTACGACCGCCTAATGGCGTGCGGCGCCTGCTTCGGTGAGGTCGCCGGATGGGAGCGCCCCATGTGGTACGCCCGAGACGGCATGGAGGCGCAATACACCTACGGCTTCGGGCGCCAGAATTGGTTCGCATGCTGGGAGGCGGAGCACCGGGCGGTGCGCGAGGATCTCGGCCTGATTGACCTCACCATGGGGAAGTTCCTGGTCCAAGGAGCGGATGCGGAAGCGTTCCTGCAGCACCTGTGTGCCAACGATGTCGGCGGTCCGACAGGCCAGGTGACTTATACCCAGTGGCTCAATGAACGCGCCGGAATTGAGGCCGACGTCACGGTCACTAGGCTGGGCTCGAATGCGTTCATGGTGATAACGTCGGCAGCAAGCACACCGCGCGACTGGGGTTGGATTAACCGGCACTTGCCAAAGGACGGTCGGGTAACGGTGACGGACGTGACCTCGGCTTACGCGGTGCTCGGAATCATGGGGCCGCGGGCCCGGGAATTCCTGTCGGCCTATACGGACTCGGATTTGTCCAACGAAGCTTTCTCGTTCGCCAGCAGCCGGGAGATCGAAATCGGCTACGCTAAAGTCCGGGCGCAACGCATTACCTATGTCGGGGAATTGGGCTGGGAGATCCATGTGGCGACAGAATTCGCCGCCCACGTTTTCGATGTCCTGATGTCGGATGGCGCCGCACGTCCGCCGCAACCTGTCGGCGGACACGCCGTCGATTCCCTCCGCACGGAAAAGGCCTATCGCCATTGGGGCCACGACATCGCCTATGACGACACGCCATTGGAGGCCGGCCTCGCCTTCGCCTGCAAGCCGGACAAGCCCGGCGGCTTCATCGGCCGGGATGCACTCGTGGAGAAACGGGAGCAGGGGATCCGCAGGCGCCTGTTGCAGTTCGTTCTCGACGACCCGAAGCCGCTTCTGTTCCACAATGAACCGATTTTTCGGAAAGGGCGCTTGGTCGGGCGCACCACATCCGCGACTTACGGCCACACGTTGGGCGCGGCGGTTGCCCTCGGTTACGTGTCGGACGAAAACACGATTGACCTCGCCGGCATCGAAGAGGGGCCCTACGAAATTGGCGTCGCCGGTCGCCGCGTAGCGGCCCGCGCCAGCCTTCGTCCCCTTTACGATCCGCGAGGCGAGCGGGTGCGTTCCTGAACCTGAGCCTCAGCTCGGGCGGATCGCCCGGTAGATCGCCGAGAAATCTAGGTCCCCGCCACCGGTCGAGGCAAACTCGGTGAAGCGGCAAGCCGCGTCTGCTCCAAATGGAGTGTCCATGCCCAAGGTCTTGGCAGCCGCTTGGGCTAGGCGCAAATCCTTGGCCATGAGCGCGGCGGTAAAGCCCGGCTTATACTCGTTGCTCGACGGCGCGTTCGGTGCCAGCCCCGGGACCGGGCACCGATTCTCCAGTATCCAGCTCTGCGCTGCCGCCCCCTTACACAACTCGAAGAACTGCCCAGAATCGAGGCCAAGACCCTCGGCCAGCGCAAAGGCCTCGCAGACACCGAGGGCCGTGATACCGCAGATCATGTTGTGGCAGGCCTTGGCAGCCTGTCCGCTTCCCGGTGAACCGAAATTGACAATCTTGCTACCCATCACCTCAAGATAATCGAGAGCGCGCTTCACCGCATCATTCGCTCCACCGACCATGAAACTGAGCTTGCCAACCGCGGCCCCCTCAGCGCCACCTGATACCGGGGCATCGACCATGGCGAACCCCTTCTCGGCTGCCTTTTCAGCGAGATCGCGCGTCGTCTCCACGTCGATGGTTGAGCAATCGATGAGTAACGCGCCCCGCGGCGCTCCGGCGAAAATAGACTGTTCGAAAACCGCGCGTACGTTCGCCCCGTCTGGCAACATGGTGATGATCACATCGCCGAATCCGGCCGCGGTTTCCGCGTCTGAAGCAACTATGCCGCCAGCCCGCTCTAACTTCACTCTCGGTTCAACCGCGATATCGAATCCGGTCACGTCGTGCCCCGCTTTGACCAGATTGATCGCCATGGGAAGGCCCATTGTGCCGAGTCCAAAAAAACTGATTGCTGTCATTCTTCTCTTCCTTTGGGTTCACGTTTGGTTCGATGAAATCCCAGTCGGTCTTCGATAACCCATGTGGCAAGAGCCTCCGCGAACATGTGGATGGGGCTGTCATCCGCGTCCTCCTCCCGCAAAGCTGCCGACCACTCGACAGCTAGACCCTCGGAGGTGAGGCGCGCGGCAATGAGTCGTCCGTCCTGCAATGCCCGTTCCACCGCCCAACGAGTCAACACGCTCGTTCCAATCCCGGCTGCGACCAATTCAACGATTGCCTCGGGCAATTCGACCGGAGCGGTCCACTGCGGAAAAGCCTCCGCCGGACGCATGAAGCGCGCGAATTCCTGATCCGGCTCGGGGACCAGCGTGTAGGTGATGAAGCGTTCGTTCTCCAGATCCTTTGCCTCGATATACTGTTTCCTGGCATGCCGATGATTGGGCGGCATGATGAAAACGAACTCGTCGACAAACAGTGGAATACTGATGATACCAGCTTGGGTTACTTGGCCGGGTACGATCGCCAGGTCCAATTTTCGGTTCAATAAGTGCGTCAGTGTTTCGCGGACGGCATCCGCGACCACCTGTACGTCCAGATCGGTGCGGCGTTCACGGAACCAGGTCAGGAAAAATGGCAGCCAATGGTATGAACTGTAGCACTCAGTGCCAATCCGCACGACATGGCGGATATCGCGGTTCATGCGACGGATATCGGCCTCGGTCCGCTCCAAGTCGGCCAGAACGCGCTCCGCGGTTCTGGCCAGATACTCGGCGGCCGGAGTCATCCGCAGACGCTTGTGCATTCGTGTGTACAACGTAACGCCGAGACGGCGCTCAGCTTCGCGAATTCGATGACTCAGGGCCGAAGGCGTCACGCCTAGCTTCTCGGACGCATCGATCACTCGCCCGGTTTCAGCCAATGCCTTCAGCATCTCAAGGTGTCGGATTTCCAAACAGATGGTCATTTCCAGACCACTCCCCACGCGCTATGGTGTCAGACAACTTTTTCCCAAACGACCGTTAGCCACATAAGTCACGCCTTTGAAGTTGCAATACTAATCCTCCCATTTCAAAAAATTCATCAAATCATGTGAAGTATTTTCTAATCTTAAATTGATATGCATGTTATAGTATTGCCTGATGATGTTCTTTTTGCTTAGCTGGATTGTCCAAGAGATTTCCGTCCAATGAATTTACTCGAAATGCTCGATCGGCTCATATCCTTCGACACGGCCCCAGACCGGTCCAACTTGGCCCTTATCGACTTCGTCAGTGATTGGTTTCGACGCAACGGGGTGGAACCGACGTTGATCCCCAGTGAAGACGCCGAAAAGGCGAACATCTGGGCCACCATCGGCCCCGCTCGCGAAAGGGGGGGTATCTGTCTTTCGGGGCATACCGATGTTGTGCCCGGTGCGACGCAGGACTGGGGATCGGACCCGTTCGTGCTGACACGAAAGGGAACCCGGTTGTACAGGCGCGGAACTGCTGACATGAAGAGCTTCTTGGCCGTCGCGCTGGCGTTGTTGCCGAAGATGGTGGAAGAACCGCTTTCGCAGCCAGTCCACCTCGCTATGTCGTACGACGAGGAGATGGGATGCCATGGGGCAAGGCGGATGGTTTCGCAGATCGGAGCCCGGCTGCCGAAGCCGTTGGTCGTCATCGTCGGTGAACCGACTGAAATGAAAGTGGTGTCTGCCCACAAGGGTATGTGGCAGTTTCGAACGACAGTGACGGGGAGGGAGGCCCATTCCAGCCGCATGGATCAAGGGGTGTCCGCCGTCATGATCGGGGCCCGCCTGATCAGCCGGTTGGCTGAAATCGCCGACATCCTCGCGGCAAACGCCCATTCGCGCGTTGCGTGGAAGCCGCCATACACCACCGTCCACGTGGGGAAGGTACATGGCGGCACGGCCCACAGTATCGTGGCGCGCGATTGCCGGTTCGCCTGGGAAATCCGGAACCTGCCGGACGATGATCCGGAGCAAATGCTGGATGACTTCGAGGCGTGGTGTCGCCGGGACGTCCTTCCGGGCATGCACGCTGTTGATCCGGCGATCGATATCGTCACCGAAAACGATTTCATCGTGCCCGCCTTGAAAGAAGACCCCGGGTCCGAGGCCGAACGCCTGGTCCGCGCGATCACGGGAGACATGGATACGCGATATGTTTCCTATGCTAACGAAGCCGGGATTTTCCAAAGGGCAGGAATGTCCGTCGTGCTTTGTGGGCCGGGCTCCATCGAACAGGCCCACCAGCCCAACGAGTACATCGACATGGAAGAGGTCGGGGCGTGCGAACGGTTCCTTCGCGACCTTCTCGTGCGCTGTCGTGCCTAGAAGGCGATCCTGGGAAGCCACAGGGCAACCTCAGGAGCAGCGATCAGCAAAGCGACCATCAACAACATGGCGACCACGAAGGGCGACGCTCCGGCAATCACTTCGTTGAACGAGCCGTTCGGTCGAATTCCCTGGATCACATAAAGGTTCACGCCGATCGGCGGGGTGATGAGACCGGTTTCCAGCAACACCATCAGGAGAATGCCGAACCACACCGGGTCGTAGCCGAGCGAGACGACGATAGGGGCAACCAGGGGAACTGTGGTCAGCATCATCGAGAAGGTCTCGAGAAAACATCCCAGGATCAGATAGAAGACGACGATGACGAGGATCGTTCCGGTTGGGCCGAGTCCCAGGTTCTGAACGAATTCCGCCAGCTGGTGGGTGAGGCCGATCGCCGCCAAGATGAAATTAAGAAAAATCGCCGCCAAGATGATGAGCAAAACCATGCCGGTGGTGCGCATCGTTGCTTCGAGCGCCTCCCACAGCATCGGCCAAGTCAGCGTCCGGTTCCCGGCCGCCAAAATGAGGGCACCGACGACGCCCAGAGATGCCGCCTCGGTTGGCGTCGCCAGCCCCGCGTAAATGGAGCCGATTACCAGCAGGAAAAGGAAAATCGGCGGCAGTAGATGGGGAAGAGTCCGCATGCGTGATGACCAATTCGTAAATACCGGTGTTCCTCCCCACTGTGGGCGAAGAACGCAGGCCACTAAGATGGTGCCCATGAAGAACATTGCCAAGATGATACCTGGAATGAACCCTGCCAGATAGAGCTGCGGAACCGATGTTTCCGTGAGAAGGCCGTACACGATCATGTTGACCGACGGCGGAATCAGAATGCCCAGCGTACCGCCTCCGGCAAGGGTTCCGAGGAACAAGCGCTCATTATACCGGTATCGCTCACGCTCGGGGAGCGCCACGGTGCCAATGGTCGCTGCCGTGGCGACGCTCGATCCGGAGGTCGATGCGAAAAGCGCGCAGGTCCCGATGTTCGTATGCATGAGGCCGCCGGGAAGCCATGACAGCCACTGAGCCATGGCCGTGTACATGCGCAACGCTATGCCGGATCGTAGGACGATCTCTCCCAGGAGAATGAAAAGCGGCACGGCGACGATGAGAAAGTCGTTGCTGTGACGCCAGAAGATCTCACCCAGGCCGCGATGTAAGGGCATCGGCGAGAACAAATAGCCCAGGATCATGCCCAGTGAGCCGAGCACGCCCGCGATGGGAATGCTCAGGGCGATCATTACAGCCAAAAGAATGGCTGTCGTCAGGAGCACTTCTTCCTCATGAAACTTGTTGTGATGCGATGCGCCGGTTTCGGTCCTCGGCGGAGCGGGCCGAGGTTCCGGCTAGTTCGTCAATCTTGGCCAGGTCACCCTTGATCAAGGCAGAGCCGCCGCGGAGAAGGACGGCGGCCAGCGTGAAGAGATACAGGACAAGGCCGCACACCCAGATCGATTGAGGAATCACCAGGGGCGTGCGCAGCGGGGTGACGGCGCGGGCGCTCATCTCTATGGTTTCCAGAAGAACGAGGCCGCCGCGGAAGGTGAGGAGTGAAATGAAAGAACTCAAAACACCGAGTCCAAGGATGTCGAGGCAGGCACGGATCCGTGTTCCCAACAAATTGTAAAGGGCATCGACCCGAACATTGGCCCGCAACAACAGGCAGTAGGGCAATGCCCATGCCGTGGCGATGGCCAGGGCATATCCCGACAACTCATCCGCACCACCGACATTCCAGTCGAAAAATCGTCGCGCCAAAACATCCACGGTGACCATAAAGGCGGATAACAGGATGAGGGCGCCACCGCACAGGGCGCAACAACGGGAAATCCGTGTCAGCAATATTAACAACCGGTCAAACATAGCCTTGTGATAAATTCGAGAAAAAGGAGAGTGATTCGCGGGTTGTTGCGGGAACCACTCCTCCTTCAGACGAGCGAAGAACCGGAAGGCGCCACCGCTTCTTATTGGGCGGCCGCCTTAACCCCGACGACCTTGCCCACAGTCGCATTCCACCGCTCGGCACATTCCGCGCCGCAACGTTTGGCCCAGTTAGCAAGCACGCTCTGCTCGACAACCCGCGTCATCGTTTCCAAATCGGCTTCGGTTGGGGTCACCAGCGTCATTTCCGCTTGTTCGCCGATCGTGCACGGCCCTGCACCAGTATTGCAGTTTATTCCTTCCTGATCCGCTTTCACAATGAAGTCCCACGCCTTTTTCTCAAGCTTGGCAACCTGCTCTAGAAGGAACTTCTGTGTCGTCGCGTTCAGTCTGTTCCACGTTGCGTTGCTAACGGCCAGGAACAGGCTCGTTCCAGCGGCGGCATGGATTGTGTACATATGTGTCGCCACTTCATACCATTTTGCCGTAANNTGACGGCGCAGTCCACGACACCTCGCTGCAGAGCGGGCACGACTTCGGCAAAATCAATGGTTGTCGGGATACCGCCCAGGCCGTTCACAAGGTCAGCCAGGGGTTTGTTATAGACTCGCACTTTCTTACCTTTGAAATCGTCGATCTTGGTGACGGGCACACGGCAATAGAACACCTGTGTCGGATCGCTGTAGATCATCAGCAGCTTGGCATTGAACGTCTTCTTGATCGCTTCTGCGAGCACAGGGCGATAGGCTTCCACGGCCTTCTTAGCCGTATCCCAGTCCTGCANNCAAGACAGGATTGTCGCCAGCAACATAGGTGAAACCACCGTGCACAAAGTCGAACAGGCCCAACTTTAGAAGCCGACCAACTTCATAGCCGGAAATTCCGAGTTCATCGACGGCCGCAATGTGCCCCTTCAGAGCTCCATTGGAAGCTTCGGGCAACTCCTTTGTCCAGAACGGCTTGTCAACGGCTTTGAAGTTCGGAGCGCTGGTCCACTGTCCGATTACCTTGAACTCACGGGTATCGAGGGACCCAGCAATGACCGGTGCCGTGAAAACGAACGCAAAGGCCAGCGCTGTCAAACTTAAACAAGTCCTTGGCAACGGTTTCATCTTGCTACCTCCCAGTTACCGGAATAATTCCGCATCACGGGTCCGAAGACATCGGATCACCTTCCTTGCCGAGGCATTCGATTCCAACGTCATTTCCTATTCGACCCGCGCGGAAGCTTCGCGCCATTCTACAAAGCGAGCAATTTCAAAATTCCCCGAATTTGATGAATCGTATTTCATCAGTCGATTTGAAACAGGCTCAATCCAAATGGGACGGAAGCGAATCAGTGGAAGTCGGGCCCGTAGAAGCCGCGGCTATTTTCCCCTTGTTTTTTCCCA
>JABAHQ010027278.1_pt1 | contig 15888 bp, 9 predicted proteins | sample 7062091 | NCBI WGS metagenome assembly JABAHQ01 (sample SAMN14534359, study PRJNA622989) | marine sediment metagenome | biome: marine biome [ENVO:00000428]; feature: marine pelagic biome [ENVO:01000023]; material: deep marine sediment [ENVO:00002113] | place: India: Gulf of Kutch | collected...
TACACGAACACCGAGGCGAAGGAGGTGTGCCGCCGCTTGTTGGCGTCGAAGGGGGAAATCCGCACCAACCGGTGCACCCCGATCTCGGCTTTCAAATAGCCGTACGCATAGTCCCCGAGAATATGAAGGGTGGCGCTTTTGATGCCCGCTTCTTCCCCGTACTGCACATCCAGGATGTCCACTTGGTAACCGTTCCGTTCCGCCCAGCGGGAATACATCCGCAGCAGCATCTGAGCCCAGTCCTGCGATTCAGTCCCTCCCGCCCCGGAATTGATGGACAGGATCGCGTTGTTGGGGTCGCTTTCGCCCGACAGGAGGGACTTCAGTTCCGCCTGGGACAGACGGTCCCGCAGCCGCTTGAGCGACGCTTCGATTTCCGAGACCAGCGCATCGTCCTCCTCTTCCTGGATCAGTTCCACCATCGCCTCCACGTCTTCGCAGGATTGATGAAGGTTTTTCCAGAGATCGAGGGTGCGCTGAAGGCTGGAACGTTTCTGAAGGATTTTCTGGGCGGCTTCGTTGTCATCCCAGAATCCCGGATGGGTGACTTCCCGGTCCAGGGACGCGATTTCCCGGTTCAGGGCATCGACGTCAAAGATACCCCCGGAGCTGGTCGATACGGCGGCGTAAGTCGGTGCAGTCTTTTTTGTAATCTTCGAGAATCATGAACTCTCCAGGTGATGGGTCGGTTTTGGGTTTATTTTCTCCAATCTGCCGCCGGAAAGCAAGCCGCTCGGCCGGTCGGCCCCGGATTTCCTTCTCGCAAACCCGGCAAATGAATTAAAATAGCCCCCAAATCGACGACCCCGGATTTCCCGTGAGCGCCTCTCCCTTCACATTCCTGCATCCCGCGTCTCTCGATCTTTCCCTCCTGATCGTGAGTTTCAATACCCGCCCGGTTCTACTCGACTGTCTGGAGTCGGTCCACGCGCATACCCGGGACCTCACTTACGAAATTTTCGTGGTCGACAACCATTCCCCGGACGCGAGCGCGGCCGCCGTCCGGGACCGCTTTCCCGAGGTCCGGGTGATCGAAAACTCCGTCAACCGGGGTTTTTCGGCGGCCAACAACCAGGCTCTTCCCGAAATCCGCGGCCGGTACGGGGTGCTCCTCAACCCCGACACCCGCCTTTTGGAAAACAGTTTTTTGAAAATCGTTCGGTACCTGGACGCGCATCCCGAATGGTCTCTCCTCAGCCCCCGGATCGTCGACCCGCACGGGCAAACCTGTCCCATGCGGCTATGGGAGGATTCTCCCCGGGACGCGGTCCGCAAGATTCTCGGCCGCACCGACCCCGCCCGCGAACTGATCAAGATGGGGTCCGGGGGACCCCGGGAAGTGGAAGTGGTGGGCGGATCCTGTTTCGTGGTGCGGCGAACGGTGTTCGAAGCCATCGGCCTGCTGGACGAAAATTTCTTTCTCTACAACGAAGAAGACGATTTCTGCCGCCGGGCCCGGAAAACCGGTCACAGGGTTTGCTATTTCCCCGAAACGGCGGTGCAACACCTGAGAGGCTGCAGCACGCACCAGCCCGGAATCCGGGAAAAGGTGATCGTGGAAACTTACCGGAGCAACCTGTACTTCTTTGCCAAGTATTATTCCCAACCCTGGAACTGGCTTCTGAGGACCTTGTACCGCCTCACCTTCGGTTTGGGCATCCTCCGCACCCTGGGCAAGCGGTTGCGGGGCCGACGCCTGGACGGCCCGGACGACTCCATTGCCTTGAAATTCCGATTGTTGCGAATGCCTTCCGGAATCCGACGCGCCCCCCCGTCGGCGGGATTCGGACCCCGGTAACCCGGCTTTTTCTAAAGAAAAATCCGCCAAATTCCGATCCGGAAGAGATGGCGCGGAGTCTCCGTCTCCGGTCCGGTGGAGAAACGGAACCCCTCGGTCCGTTCCCGGTATTTTCAGGCCTCGTGAATTCAGGCGACCCATGGATGCTACTCATTTCCTGTTCGGCGGCCTCGTCGTGCTTTTGGGGATTCTTTTCCGGATCCCGTTTTTGAATTTCCCCCTGGACGACGATTTCGCCATCTACACCTACATCGCCCGGTTTCGCCGAAGAGGTTTGCGCTGGAAAAAAGATCTCCAGGTGATCGGCATCCCCCTCTGGCGGATGCGGCTCCAGGATCTCTGGTACCGCGATCCGGAAACCGGGGTGCGCCGCATCCGGCATCTCCAGACCGTCTTCCACGTGACCACCTCGCTGGTCCTTTACGGGGCGGTGTGGGTGTGGACCGGGAATGCCTGGGCGGCGTTCGCGGCGGGAGCCCTGCACGCGTTTTATGGGACCAATCCCGACCTCACCGCGGGGTCCTACAACTTTGAACAGTTCTACATCCCCTTCATCCTCCTGGGTTTCCTTTTTCTGGTCTCCGAGCCGTCCCATTGGGTTTTATCGGGCCTTTGTTTCGGCGCCGCCGCGATCTTGAAATACACCACCGCGCTGTACCCGGTTGTCCTGGGCGGCCTGGCCGGGATCCAAATCGGGGGGCACGCGGCGCTTCCCTTTGCCCTGGCCGTGGCGCTGCCCCTGGGAATCTCCCATCTGGTGGACCGGACGCTGGGATACTGGGACGCCGAGTCCCGGCGGCAAATGCGGACCCGGCTCGCCACCACGCTGCGGCTGACCCGGACCAAAAGCATGTATTTCAGCATCCTCCGGGAATGGAGAGGCCTCCTCCGGCAAACCTTTCCCGTCTGGCTGGCCGGGGTGCCGGGGCTGATCCTCTCCCTGGGGCATCCCGCCGGCCTCTGGACGGCGGCGTTCACGGGGGTGACCGTGGCGATGATTTTTTTCCAACGGGGGTTTTCCCGCTACCATTACCTGCCGCTCATCGCCTGGCTCGCCTGGGGCAGCGGCCTCGCGCTGGACGGGCTGCTCCGGCAAGGCGGACCGGTGGCCGGAACGCTCCTGGCACTCTGGGGAGCGGCCACGGTGTGGAATGGGTTTCAGCTCCGGGATTTTTACCGGCGCCCCACGCATCCGCGCACCCTGGCCCGGATGGAAAAATTCGACCAGTACCTTTACCTGCCCCGGATCGGCAAACTGCTTCACCGCTACACCCGGCAGCGCCGGGAACGGGAGGGGCGGATCTTCGTGTGGGGCACCTTTTCCCAGGTGTATCACCTGACCGGCCTGCCCGCCGCGGATTCCTTCCTGCACCACACCATCGGTCCCTGGGATCACCCGGCCCTGGAAGGGTTTCACGATGCGGTGATCGGCGGTCTCCTGCGCCACAAGCCCCGGTACGTGCTCAAAACTTTCCCCGACCTGGACCTGGACACCCTGGAAGAAATCACCGGGCTGCGGTACCGTCGAGTGAAGGTGTTGCTGGCGCGGTTCGCCCTCTACCGGCTGAGCGGATGGACGTCGGTGGCGGTCAATCCGCTGACCCGTCCCTGGCGGGAAAAAATGCAAGTCATGGATCGCTTGACGCGTCACCCCTGGCACGCGCCCAACGTCATGAAGGACGACCTGGAAGCGGGCCGCCTTCGTACCGCTTTTAAAGAATGCCGGAAACTGCTCCGCCTCAACCCCGACGATTTCCGCGGCTGGATCTATCTCGGGGAGATTTACGATCAACAGGACCGACCCGAGTCCGCCGCCCGCGCCTTCGAGACCGCCCTGCGCCTCGAAGCGGATCACGGCCACGTCCGCATCCTCCTGGCCAAGCAGTGCATCCGGTTGAACCGCCTGGAGGACGCAGAACGCCTGATGCAGGAAGAGACGCGCCGCTTCGGTCCGAGTCCGGAAACCGAATACCTGCGCGGGTTGATGGCTCAGCATCGAGGCGATCCCCGGGAAGCGGCCCTTCACCTGGACCGGTTCCGGACCCGCTTCCCCGCCCGGTCGGACGCCTGGCAGGCCCTGGTGGAATCGTTCACGGCCCTGGAAGACCGGGAACAGCTGAAACGCCTGTACGTGGAAGCGTCTCACATCCGCTCCCTGGCCGATCGGGAATGGGTGCAAACCCGGATCGCCACGGCCCTGGCGGGGCTGGACCGGGAGGAACGGCCCGAGCATGAAACGCTGGCGCATTACTGGAAACGGAATCCCGCCAATTCCCTGCTGCTTTATGCCCGCGCCTCGGCTTTCGAGCGCGCCGGGGAACCGGATCGCGCCGCCGAGCTGTTCCGGCAGGTGACGCAGGCCACACGCTCCTCCGATCCGGTGCGGGGCAGTGCCTGGTTTCGCCTCGCCCGGCAAGCCGCGGGAGCCCAACGGATCGAATACGCCCGGAATTGCCTGTCCCTTTGTCCCGACCACGAAGGCGCTCGCAACCTGCTTTTGCAGGAGGTCGCGGAAGGGACACCGGACTTATCTGGAATCAAGAAAACCGGCCATCCCACGGAGGACCCCGCATGAAATTCCAAAGCCCCCTGAAGCCCGCCGACCCCGCCGTGACCGCCAGCATCGTGGTGCCCAACTGGAACGGCCTCCAGTTCATCGGCATGTGCCTCGACTCCCTGGCCCGGCTGGAGTTCGACGGGTACGAAGTGATCGTCGTGGATAACGGATCCACCGACGGCTCGCGGGAACAGGTGGAGCGGGACCACCCCGGGGTACGCCTGGTCCGGCTTCCCAAAAACCTGGGGTTCGCCAAAGCCTGCAACGAGGGCATCCAGGCATCCCGGGGACGCTACATCGTGCTCTTGAACAACGACATCGAGGTGGAACCCGACTGGCTCCGGGAACTGGTCGACGGCATGGAACGGCATCCCGAGTGCGGCATGGGAACCTCGAAAATGATGTTTTTGGACCAGCGGGATGTGTTTTACAACACCGGCGACCTGTTTCACGCCTGGTCGTCGGGCGGCGGCCGGGGGCAGGGGGAAAAGGACGTCGGCCAGTACGACCGCGAGGAAACCGTCTTCGGCGCCTGCGCCGGGGCGGGCATCTACCGGCGCGAACTGTTCGAAATTGTGGGCCTGTTCGACGAGGATTTTTTCATCTTCGCCGAGGACGTCGACCTCAACATGCGCAGCCAGCTCCAGGGATTTCAAACGGTCTACCTCCCCCGGGCGAAGGTGTACCACATCGGCACCGCCACCGTGGGCCTGTACAGCGACCGGTACGTGTTTCTGTGCAAGCGGAACGACGTCTACGTCCTGATCCGCAACATGTCGCTGAAAATGTATTTCCAATACCTGGCCACGATTCTCAAACACCAGTTCGGCGACATCCGCTATTTCTGTTACCGGGGTCAGGGAATCGTTCTGCTGAAAGCCCGGCTGGCGGCGCTGGCGATGCTGGGACCCATGCTGGTCCGGCGGTTCAAAATCCAGCGGACCCGGACGGTGCCGGACGCGGAAATCGAAAAACTCATCCTCACGGATTGACCCCGGTCGAAAAACCGGGGGACCGTTAAGGAGGCCCCCCCGACCGCAGAAACTTTTATGGACGGGATCCCTGTTCAGCCGTCATGACCGAGGCCGTGAAAAACAAAATCATCGAATCGATCCTCCGGGACGATCTGGAGGAGGCGCGTTCGCTCCTGGATCCGCCGCCCTCGGACCTGGAACCGCTTTCCGCTCTGCTGAAATCGGTGGAAGGCCGGCCGCGGCCGCTCGCCCGCCTGACGGCCCCGCCTCCCCGGTTTGTCGTGGTGTTCCCGTCCTACACCTGCGGCATCGGCTGCCGCATGTGCAACGCCGGGTTCGCCGACCGGACCGAGCTCTATGAGGACTACCGGTACCTGGAACCGCACCAGTTCGACGCCTGGCGGTCCTGGTTGGATACGGCCTCCCACGTTTTATTCGTCGGCCTGGGAGAGACCCTCGATTCGCCGCATATTCCCTACTTTCTCGATCGCACCTCCCGCAAAGAAACGATCCTTTATTCCAGCGGGGTTCCCCTGACCCGGAAAAAAATCCATGCCTTGATCGATTCGGATCTGAAATTTCTCACCCTTTCCTTCGATGGCAAAACCGCCGTGGGGCACGGCTCGGGAAAAAACGCCTACCTTCGGAACTTCTGGGAGAAGGTGAAGCTTCTGCAACGAATCAAAACCGAGCGCTCCAGCAAATTCCCGGTCGTCGGCCTGACCATCACGGTGAACCGGGAAAACCTGGACCAACTGGAGGAGCTGATCGGCCGCGCCCGGGACCATGGGATCGGAGACATCATGCTCACGCCCATGACGGTGCAGCGGCAGGAACTGTACGAGGAATCGATTTTCTCCTTCTGGGAAGAAGCCCGGGACGCCCTCAACCACGTCATGAAGCGCTGGAACGACACGGGTCTGCATGTCGACTACCTGGGATTCCGGAAAACGCTTCCGGACCGGGTCGCCACCTGTCCCTACATCGACAACTGGGTCACCTTCAACGGCATGGGGACGGTCAACATCTGCGAGGGTCCGCTGACCCTTCCGCAGGTCCCTTCAGAATTTTCCCGGGAAAAAGATTGGAACGCTTTTCCCATGCGGTATCTGCGATTCCTGCATTTCTGCGCCGATCCGGGGGAGCGGCCGCAAGCCTGCCAGGCCTGTTTCATCACCCAGCCGCAAAGCCATTCCCGGTGGTGCGACGCGCGGTACGGACGGGACGCGTCGCCGGCGCCGGCGGCGATCGTCGAAACCTACCGGGCCGCCTCCCGGCTCAAAAAAGAGCATCGATTCCATGAGGCGGAGGAAACCTTCCGGCAGGTCATCGCCGCCGCCCGGGATGGGGATTGGATCGGCAAGGCGTATTTCCACCTGGGGGAAATGGAGGTGATCCGGAACCGTTTTCCGCAAGCCTTGGAGCACATGAAAAACGCCGTTCGCCACGCTTTCGATCACCGGCTGGCTTTCGCTTTCCTGTCTTTGCTGATGATGCGGTTGGACATTCCCGAGCCGCCGGAACCCCGGGAAAAATTCGATCTGCCCGCAGCGGTAAAAGACAAAAGGGACCGGCGGCTTTCGGTCCGCGACCCGGTTTTCCTGCGGCGCGGGTCCGAACTGGCGCCTTCGGTTCCCGGCTCGGGGGAGGAATCGCCCTGAGCCGGCGGGCTTCCGGAACGGGGGAAACCGGGGATCCCGGATTTTCTTCTTTTAAAAAGGAAGAATCGAGACTAGGATTGCCCCGAGTTCCCCTCCCGTTCTTTTCAAATAAAGCAACCGTCCGAAACATGAAAAAACCTTTAAACCCCCATTGAAACTTTACCGGCACCCGTCATGAACCTTTCGACTCCCGTTTCTCAAAAACAAAGTCCTGGCCCCGTTCGCCGGGAAAGCCTGCTCGAAAAGGACTCCCACCGGCCCCTGGGCCAATTCCGCCAGGAAAGGCCGTCGGGCGAAATGCTGTCCCCGCCTTCCGGGTTGGCCTTCACTCCCGAGGGCGGCCTGGTGGTGGCGGACGATTTCAATCACCGCATTCAAGTTTACGACCGGGACCACCGCCCGGTGCTCACCTTCGGACAAAAAGGCAACCAACCGGGAGAATTCCATTACCCCAAGGGGGTGACCCTCGACGCCGAAGGGAATTTCTACGTTGCGGACAGTTGGAATCACCGGGTGCAGAAACTCGATCCCGAAGGCCGGCCCCTGTTGTCCCTGGGGTCCATCGGCGAAGGCAAGGGGCAACTGAACGAACCTTACGACGTGCATCTCGATCCGTCCGGACGGCTCATCGTGGTGGAGCGGTACAACCACCGAATCCAGTTTTTCACTCCCGAGGGTCAATCTTTGGGCTGGGTGGGCGCCCGGGGCACGGTGTTGGAAGAAGAGCTGGCCTTCATATTCGAGACGCCCGGCCATTTGCTGGCGCCCCCGGTGTTCGAGTTTCCCACCTCCCTCACGCGGGATCACCGGGGCCATTATTATCTCACCGACAGCGGCAACCACCGGATCGTCCAATTCGACCCCCATTGGAGAGAAATCGGGAGTTTCGGCCGGCGCGGCAGCGGTCCCGGCCGGTTCCAATATCCCCTCTGGATCGCCGCCGCTCCCAACAACCTCCTCTACGTGGCGGACCTCAACAACGATTGCATCCAGGTCTTCACCCGGTCCGGGCAATTCCTGGCTTCTCTGACTCATGCCGCCGACGGGGTTCCGCTTCAGGCGCCCGCCGTTCTGGCGGTCGATGCGGACGGCCGCCTGCATGCCGGCCTCACGTTCGATCCCCGGATCTTCCTGTTTCAAACCTCGCGCCTGCCGGAAACCTCCCTGGCCCGGGATTGGGCGCAGCGCGAACCCGCCAACCCCGAGGTCTTGTGGCTGCAGGCCCGACTGCGGGAAGAAGAGGGGGATTCTCGGAAGGCCCTGGAGGCGGTTCAAAAAGCGGTGCCCCTGCTTGGGCCATCCGAGACGGAACCGGATTTTTCGGAAAGGGAGCTTCTTTTGACGCTCGGACGGCTTTCCCGCGAGGCGCCCAACGAATCCCTCCTGAAACAAGGGCTCGATCGGTTCGAGGCGAAACTGGATGCGGCGCGGCAAACGGTTCTCGACACCTACCGGGAATGGGAAGACGCGGCCGCCGATTTCAATCTCCAATTGTTCCAGGAACAGCAGTTGATTCTCTCCGGCCAGGACGACCGCCGCAGCTTCAACAAACCCCTGTACCAGGCGGAAAAAAAGGACAAGACCCTCTTCCGCAAGCTCCGGCGCCTGTTCCATCCTTACCGGAAAACCGCCCGGGGCTGGGCCCAATACCTTCACCACCTGCTCCAGATTCCCGGATCGGACGCGTTGCTCGACGCCGGGATAACGGGCATCGACCGCCGGCTCCGGGACATCACCCACGTCACCTCCGAATGCCTGAACAGCAAGGAAAAAAACGAGGAGGCGATGGTCCAATGCTTCGCCGAAGTTCAGGACGCCGGCGGGAAATGGCAAACGTTTCTCACTCAATACAACCACACCCGGCGGTTATTCGATATTCTGCGGCATGTTCAGTTCGAACTTCGCTGTGCGATGGAGGCCCTGAAAGCGCTGGCCCTGGCGCGGCCGGAGTCTAATTCCGTGCGGGACCTGTTGAAACGCTGGATCGCTGAGGGTCCGGGGGCGGAAACCCTGGTGCGGATCCTCGTCGGGTACCAGGAAGACCCGGCCCTTTACACGACCCTCGACACGCTCCACAAGGACCTCGTGGATGCCTGGATCGCCGGAACGCCTCCCGGGGAGCGGGAGGCCGCCTGGCAATGGACCGAGAACGATTTCGAACCGGTGCCGTTCAACTCGGAAACCCTCGACCTGAGAGGGCTCCTGCGCGACCGTCTCCTCGAAGGCGCGCGCCTTCAAAAAACCCCCGACGGACCGGCGTTCGGACCGCACCCGGTTGAGGCGCCGGGGATGCCGTCCCCCCCCGAACGCGTGGTGAATCGGTTGGCGGCCCTCCTTTCCAACCAGCAAACGTACGACCAGAAATCGGGAGAAATCTTTCAGCAGCTCGAAGAGCTCTCGCGCCAAAAACTGGAATGGGAGGACCGGGCGGAACAGACCGTCGGGCAGGATCCCAAGACCCCCATCACCCTGCAGAACAACCTGGCCGTGGTGGATTTCCAGATCGGCCTGCTCCGTCGGATGCTGTGGACGCTCGAATTGAACGAAACCCGCAACCGGGTCCGCCTAATGGTGGGCGCGGCTCTATTGGGAACGGGCGATGGCGTCTCCGGAGCCGCATCCTTTCGCGAATCGTTGCACCGCCTGCTTCCCGGGGTGGAAGAAAAGATCGAGCGCGGCCTTTCAGAACGTAAAACGCTTTTTCTCGAAATTTCCCGGTTGAACGCCGAACAGGACACCCTGGACCTGCGGCGGGAAATCACCGAACTCGACCAATCCCTCCAGATCCGCAACCGCCTGCAGCAGACCGAAATGGAGCGGGAACGGTGGGATTTCGACTTGGACCGGGCGTTCAAAACCCGGTCGGCTCTGAAAAAGATCCTGCACTTTGGGACGGCCCCGGAGGAAGTCCCGCCCATCCGACCGACCCCCGCCGAACCTCGCTTTTTGTACTCCTTCTCCACCCAGCTTTCGGCGATAGGGGGGCCGTTTCGTCCTTACGGGCTGGCCGTGGTGAACGAAAAGGACGTGGTCGCGGCCGACCACGACGGCCACCGGGTGTTTCGGTTCACCCTCGAAGGCCTGTATCAAGACCAGTTCGGCGGCTTCGGAAATTTCGCCGGCGCCTTCCGGTACCCCGTGGCCCTGCAAGCCGACGGGGAAGGAAACCTGTTCATCGCCGATGAGCAGAATCATCGAATTCAGAAATTTTCTCCCGAAGGAGCCTTCCTGCTCTCGTTCGGCGATTCGGGAGAACCCGACCAGCGGCTGGGACCCGTCTTTTCATTCTCCCTGGACGGCGAAAACCACCTCTGGGTGGCCGACCCCACCCACCACCGCATCCAGATTTACGATTCGACGGGGGTCCGGACCCGAACCATCGAACCCCGGGGGTCGTCTGAGGAAGCGCTGGTGGAACCGGTCAGCGTGTGTTGTTTGGCCGACGGAACTTNNCGATCGCGAGGGGAACCTGCGGCACCGCCTGTCCCGGGAAGACTGCCCGGGCGGGGAAATTTATTTCCTGACCGCCGATCCGACTTACGGCCTCTTCGCCTCGGATTTCTGGAGCCATCAATTCCTCCACCTCAATTTCCAGCTGGACGTGTTGCATCGGTACTGGAAACCGGGAACCCGGTCGGGCGAGTTCGGCAAGATCGGCGGCCTGGCCGTCCACGGCGACCGGCTTTTTGTGGCGGACTACGACAACGCCCGCATCCAGGTTCTGGAACTATGCGCCCCGCCCTCCGGGTGAAAGAACCTCCCCCCGTCCGCGCGGTTAATTGAAACTTTTAATGGGATAAGGGCGGGGCCCTTTTTGGTCGGTATTGTTGCGGCGCACGGTATCCAGAAATTCCCCGGGACCAAAATCATCCTCGAACGGTTCGGCCGCGCCCTCGGCAAACCGGCCCGGCCGGAACATCCGGGCCACCTGCGGCCAGGAGAATCCCGGAGAATCGGCGAGCCTCTCGGCCCGGTCCAGAAGCTCCTCCACGGTCCAGGATTGTGCCTCCCGGGTGGCGATCAGGACGGTGGCCCGTTGGTCCGGGTCTTCAAAGCACTCCACCTGCGGAAACACCGAAACGAACGTGGCGCGGTCCTGCGGTTTCAACCGGTTGCTTTTCCCGTACAAGTTGGAAGCCACCACCCCCGAAGGGCGGAGAATCGAACGGATCTCTTCGTAAAACGCGCGGGTCTTCAGGTGGTAGGGAATGGAGCCGCTCTTGAAGGCGTCGAGATACACCAGGTCGTACGCCTCGCGGCCGCGCCGGTTCTGCACGAACAGGCGTCCGTCTCCCTCATGCACCCGGCACCGGTCCGATTCCTGGAAAAAGAAATATTTTTTGCACAGGCGGAGGACCTCGGGATCGATTTCCACGATGTCCAGGACCGCGCCGGGATAGCGTTGGCGGAGAAAGTCGGCGAAGGCCCCGCCTCCGAGCCCGATCATCAAAATCCGCCGCGGGAGCGGACAAAAAAAGAGCGAGGCCGCCATCATTTGCGTGTACACCAGGGACAGGTGCCGACGATTTTTCAAATCGATCCGGCTTTGCAGGAAAAACCCCTCTTCTCCCCGGAACCACATTTCCCGGTGCTGGCCGCTTTGAAAGACGTAAATCCGGTTGAACCGGGAGTGGACCCGGGCCAGGATCTCCAATCGCTCCGGGCCGGAATTTTTATTGAAAAGTTTCATACCGGTCGGCGTGCAGGGCTTCGCGAGTCGGCGTCGAGGCGAAGCGGGGGAACCTGCCGTCGCCCCTGGAAGACACTTCGTCGCGATTTGATGCAAAAATCGTGCGAAATAGGGCAATTATTTGCACCGAACGGCAGATTATATGTTAAGATGAGAACATTCAATCGGAAATGCAGTGGGCGGCCCCGGATCTCCCCTTCAAAACCGGCGGAAAGCCTTATAACCTAACAACTTATCTCATCCCCTCAGGGCGCGAAAAAGGAGATTTTTCATGCCTCAGAAAGTCCTCAAACACAAGGTCGGTCTGGAACACCACGGCATCCGGAATCTCAAAAAAATTCACTGGAATCTTTCCAGTCCCCTCTTGTACGAGCATATCATCCGCCGGCAGGAAGGCATTCTGGCTCACCTGGGACCGGTGTGCGTGACGACCGGGGAACACACCGGCCGGTCCCCCAACGACAAATTCATCGTCCAGGAACCGTCCAGCCAGGAAAACGTCTGGTGGGGCAAGGTGAACAAACCGTTTTCGGTGGAACAGTTCGACGCCCTGTATTCCCGGGTGCTGGCGTACCTCCAGGACCGGGAGGTTTACGTTCAGGATTGTTACGCCGGGGCCGACCCCGACCACCAGCTCCACATCCGGGTCATCACCGAAACCGCCTGGCACAGCCTGTTCGCCCGCAACATGTTCGTCCAGATTCACGACATGGTCAAGCTGGAGACCCACGACCCCGCGTTCACCATCGTCCACGTCCCGGGCTTCAAGTCCGTTCCGGCCATCGACGGCACCAACAGCGACGTCTTCATCATCGTCGATTACGGCAAGCAACTGATCCTGATCGGCGGCACCAGCTACGCCGGCGAAATCAAGAAGTCGGTGTTCTCCGTGCTCAATTACGTTTTACCGCAGAAACACAACGTGCTGTCGATGCACTGCTCCGCCAATATCGGCCGCGAGGACGACACGGCGATCTTTTTCGGCCTGTCGGGAACCGGCAAAACCACGCTGTCCGCCGATCCCGAGCGGAAACTGATCGGCGACGACGAGCACGGCTGGAGCGACAACGGGGTCTTCAACTTCGAGGGCGGCTGCTACGCCAAGGTCATCCGCCTGTCCCGGGAAGCCGAGCCCGACATCTACGAATGCACCCGGCGGTTCGGCACCATCCTGGAAAACGTGGTCGTCGATTACGATACCCGGAGGCTCGACCTCGACGACGCCAGCCTCACCGAGAACACCCGGGCCAGTTACCCGATTCCTCACATCCCGAACGCCATTCGGCAGGGGATGGGGGGGCACCCCAAAAACGTGATCATGCTCACCTGCGACGCGTACGGGGTGATGCCGCCGGTCTCCAAGCTCACGCCGGAACAAGCCATGTACCATTTCATTTCCGGTTACACCGCCAAGGTGGCGGGAACCGAACGGGGCATGAGCCGCGAACCGACGGCGATTTTCAGCACCTGTTTCGGCGCCCCGTTCATGACGCTTCATCCCTCGGTGTACGCCAACATGCTGGGGAAGAAAATCGCCCAGCACCACGTCTCCTGCTGGCTGGTGAACACCGGCTGGACGGGCGGCCCGTACGGGGTGGGCCAGCGCATGGAAATCGCTTACACCCGGGCCATGATCAAGGCGATCCTGGAAGGCCAGCTCGATTCGGTCCCCACGTACCAGGACCCGGTCTTCGGCCTTCATATTCCCCAGCAGGTCGAGGGCGTGCCCAAGGAAGTCCTGAACCCGAGAAACACGTGGAAGCATACCGATGCCTACGATGAGAAAGCCCGGCACCTGGCCGCCCAGTTCGTGGAAAATTTCAAGGATTATGAAAAAGCGGTGAGCAAGGAAATCCTGGCCGCCAATCCCAAGCCCACGGCCTCGCCGGGACGGGCCCGGATCCACAAACTCAGAAAATAAGAACCGGCCTTCCTCGGCGCCCGAACCGGGGGCGCGGGGAAAAACCGGCGGGACAGCGATCAACCCTTGGGAGATTCCGCATCGTGGAGTATTTACCGCGAATCGCCATAACGATGGGAGATCCCGCTGGGATCGGCCCCGAAATCATCGTCAAAGCTTTTTCCGACCGGTCTCTGGAAAAGGTCTGTCGGCCCCTCGTCGTGGGCGACGCCCGGTGGCTGAAAATTCATGCCGACCGGTTCTCCCCGTCCCTGGCGCTGCGCCCGGCGGACTCCCTGGGCGACACCCGGTTCGAACCGGGCGTGCTTGAGGTTTTGGACCGGGCGACGGTTCCCCCGCATTTAAAACTCGGAGAACCCTCCCGCGAAGGAGGAGAGGCGGCCGTGGACTGCATCCGAACCGCCGTGACCCTCGCCCGCGATCACCAGGTCGATGCCATCACCACCGCTCCCATCAACAAGGAAAGCCTGCACCTCGCCGGGTACCCCTATCCCGGCCATACCGAGCTCCTCGCGGAGCTCACGGGAGCCGAACAGGTCGCTCTCATGCTGGCCGGGCGCAACCTTCGCGTCGTCCTGGCCACCACCCACATTCCCCTCAACCAGGTAACGTCGCATCTGACCCGGAAAAGTTTGGCCGGGGTTCTGCAGCTCACCCACCGCTGGCTGGAACACCATGTCACCCCCACGCCGCGGATCGCCGTGACGGGGCTGAATCCGCATTGCGGGGACGGGGGGATTTTTGGGCGGGAGGAACAAGACCTCATTCTTCCCACCCTGGACACCGTCCGCTCCCAGGGCCTCGCTGTTTTTGGTCCGTTCTCCGCCGATTCCTTGTTTGCCCAGCGCCGGTACGAAAATTACGACGCGGTGGTGACGATGTACCACGACCAGGGGATGATTCCCGTTAAAATGGAATCGATGGGGCAGGCCGTCAACATCACCCTGGGTCTGCCGATTCTTCGCACCTCGGTCGACCACGGCACCGCTTACGACCGGGCGGGGAAGGGCACGGCTTCAGTGGAAAGTCTCCAAACCGCGTTGCGCACCGCGGCGGCTCTGTGCAAACCTTCGCTCGCGTCCCCATGAAGAAGCGGCCCCTGGGTCAAAACTTCCTGACCGATTCTTCCATCGCCCGGGAAATCGTCCAGCGGGCCGACATTCGACCGGGCGAACGCGTCCTCGAAATCGGTCCCGGGAAGGGCATCCTGACCCAATATCTCCTGGACCGGGCCGACCGGCTGACGGCGCTGGAAATCGACCCGAAACTGTGCGACGCGCTGCGCCGGCGGTTCGGTTCCCGCGAGAATTTCGAGCTTTTCCAGGAAGACGCGCTGAAATTCGATTTCAGCCGCCTGGGCCGCCCGTTCAAGGTGGTCTCCAATCTGCCGTATTATGCCGCCACCCATATTTTGAAACGGTTATTGCTGTACCACGACCGCATTTCCGACATGACGGTGATGCTGCAAAAAGAAGTGGTCGACCGGTTCACCGCCCGGCCGGGTCAGAAGGAATACGGGTCGTTGACCATTTTTGTTCAATACCATTGCCGGGTTCAGCGGCTCCTGGATGTGAGCAAGAGGGCCTTTTCCCCTCCCCCGAAAATCGATTCCTCGGTCATCCGGCTGATTCCGCATTCGCGGCCCCCGGTGGAGGTGGAGGACGAACACACGTTTTTCAAGGTGGTGAATGCGGCGTTTTTCCACAAGCGGAAGATGCTCAAAAACAACCTGAAAGTCTGGGCCAAGCAGTTTCGCCGGGGGCAGAACGACCGGATGAGCCTGGCGGACATCGACTTGTCCCGGCGGGGGGAAACTTTGTCGATGGAAGACTTCGCCCGAATTTCGAATTATATTGATACCCATCATGGCTGAGCATTCATTGTCCAAAGGACGAGTCTACCTGGTGGGCGCGGGCCCGGGGGATGTGGGGCTTTTGACCCTGAAGGGCAAGGAATGCCTGGAACGGGCCGATGTCCTCGTTTACGATCACCTGGTCAGCCTCAACCTGATGCGGTTTGCCCGTCCGGGCATTGAAAAGATTTATGCCGGCAAGGTGGCCGGCCATGCCACCTTGTCCCAAAACGAAATCAACGCCCTCCTCATCGAACACGCGCGCGCGGGGAAAACGGTGGTCCGCCTCAAGGGCGGCGATCCCTTCATCTTCGGGCGCGGCGGCGAGGAGGCGCAGGCGCTCCGGGAAGCGGGGATCCCCTTTCAGGTCGTTCCGGGCATCCCTTCCCCGGTCGGGGTGCCCGCCTATGCCGGAATCCCGCTCACCCACCGGGA
>JABAHQ010011742.1_pt1 | contig 15883 bp, 16 predicted proteins | sample 7062091 | NCBI WGS metagenome assembly JABAHQ01 (sample SAMN14534359, study PRJNA622989) | marine sediment metagenome | biome: marine biome [ENVO:00000428]; feature: marine pelagic biome [ENVO:01000023]; material: deep marine sediment [ENVO:00002113] | place: India: Gulf of Kutch | collected...
GCGCGCTCAAGCCGAAGCCGGATGCGGCGCCGAGGCGGTGCCGGAGGTCTCCGGTTCCTTCGGGGGCGGATCGGGTTCGGGCAGAAACACGGTGAAACACGTGCCCCGCCCCGGTTCGCTCACCACCTCGAGGTTGCCGCCGCTGCGCTGGATGATCTGCCGGACCGTGGCCAGTCCCAGGCCCACCCCGTTGTCCTTGGTGCTGAAGAAGGGATCGAAGATTTTGTCCAGTTTTTCTTCGGGAATGCCGCATCCTTCGTCGACCACCTTGAGCACCAGGCCGCCGCGGGGAGCGTGGTAGTCGCCGTTGTGGAACGAGGCCACCCGGTGGAGGCACAAAAGCAGCCGCCCGCCGGTTTTCATGGCTTGCATGGCGTTGATGCACAAGTTCCAGACCATCTGTTTCACCTGCTGCTCATCGCAATGGAGGATCAGGTGGTCGGCCTCCCGCTCGAACACGATTTCAATGGAGAGGTCGTTGTTCTCGCTGTTGCGGAGGAGCAGGATCACGTCCTCGATGAGTTGCGTGAGGTCGACCAGGGCGTTGCGGTTTTCGCGGGGCTGGGAATAATTGAGGAAATCCGACAGGATGAAGTTGAGCCGATCGGTTTCCTTGATGACGATGTCCATCAGCCGCTTGTAATGGCGGTCCAGCTGGAGGCCCTTGCTGAGCACCTGGATGGAGCCGCTGAGCGAGGCCAGGGGATTGCGAATTTCGTGGGCGAGTCCGGCGGAGAAGCGCCCCACCACGGCGAGCTGCTCGGCCTGCGCCATTTTGGCCTGCATCTCCCGAACCTGCGTCAGGTCTTCGAACACGCAAATGAATCCCTTGGCCGGTTTGCCATGACCGGAGAACCGGCTGACCTTCATGCGGATGAAGATCTTTTTGCCGTCCTCGCGCCGGGTTTCCCCCTCGATCTGTCCCGGCAGGTCCACGTGGTCGGGTTGTTCGAACACCACCTTGAGGGCGGGCAGACCCAGGACCTCGTCGCCCGGCCGGTCGAGGCATTCCTCCAGCGAGTATCCGGTGATGTCTTCCGCCGCCTGGTTGGCGGAGGTGATGCGCCCCTCCCGGTTGGTGGTGATGAGCCCGTTTCCCATGTCCTGAACCACGTGGGAATGGAAATCCTGGAGTTCCTGCAGATCGGAGCTGGCCAGGGCCAGTTCTTCCTTCATGATTTGCAGCCGGTCGGAGAGAATGCCGCTCAGGTACGCCACGGCGTAATACGAGGCCACATTGAGGATGACGATGTAAAACCCGTATCCGCTTTCAAAGGAAAGGGTGGAGCGGCCGAACAGATAGACCGGGTGGATGATCTGGAAGTATTCCAGGTCGATGATGCCGCCGTAAATGAGACTCGCCCCCGAGGCCATCAAAAAACACGCCGAGCGCGGCAGGGTGATGCTGGTGGCGATGATGACGAACACGTACAAAAAGGAGAGGGGGCTGTGGATGCCGCCGGTGGTGTAGATGATGCCGCCGATGAGGAGGAGATCGCCCCCCGCCTGGACCATGGCGGCGTGACTGGGTTTCATGGCCCGAAACAAGACGGCGTAGAGCAGGGAGAAAAAGTAGCCCGCCCCGATGACGATGCTGAGCGGCACGATGGAGGCGGAAAAGCCGAAGCGATTCTGGAAGAACAGGACCAGCGCGACGAATCCCGTCAGGAAAACCAGCCGCAGGACCATGATGGTTTTCACCCGCAGCTGCAGTTCGGTGTCCGGGAATTCCCTTCTTCGGCTCATGCGACGGGGACCCTCCCCCGCCGGTTTCTCGGAACCGGCGGGGGACTGGAAAATTAGATGGTCTCGCCCATCTTGAAGATGGGCAGATACATGGCGACCACGATAAAGCCGACCACGATGCCCAGAAACACCATGAGCATCGGCTCCAGGAGAGAGGTGAGGGCGGACACCGCCGTGTCCACCTCCTCGTCATAGAAATCGGCGATTTTCTTCAGCATGGCATCGAGCGAGCCCGAGTTTTCGCCGACGTCGATCATCTGGATGACCATGGCGGGAAACACGTTTTCCCGCGCCAGGGGGGGCGCGATGCTTTCCCCTTCCTTGATCGATTCGATGGTCCGGACCACGGATCGTTCGACAATCTTGTTGCCCGACGTCCGGGCGCAGATGTCCAGGGCTTCGATGAGGGGAACGCCGCTGCCCACCAAGGTGCCCAGGGTTCGGGAAAACTTGGCGACGGAGACTTTCCGGATCAACGGACCGAACACGGGGAGCTGGAGCGCCAGGCGGTCGATTTCGAAGCGACCCCGCTCGGTCTGGTACACCTTCCGGAACAGGAAAATGAAGGCCACGATGCCGCCGAACAGGTAGTACCACTTGGTCCGGAAGAAGTCGCTGACCGCCATCACGATCTTGGTGGGTCCGGGCAGGTCGCTCCCCGCCCCCTCAAACATGGTGGCGAACGCGGGGATCACGAAGATCATCAGGAAGCTGACCACGCCGACGGCCACCGTCACGATGACGCCGGGGTACACCATGGCGGACTTCACTTTTTTCTTGAGCGCTTCGGCCTTTTCGATGTACTCGGCCAGTTTTTTCAGGATGCCGTCCAGAATCCCGCCCGTTTCCCCCGCTTCCACGAGGTTGCAGTAGAGCGAATCGAACACCTTGGGGTGTTTGCGGAGGGCATCGGAAAGGTCGCTGCCTTTTTCGATATGGGTTTTCACCTGGAGCACGACGTCCCCCAGGGTTTTGTTGTCCGCCTGTTTTCCCAGAATGTCGAGACACTGGACGAGCGGCAGGCCCGCATCCACCATGGTGGAGAACTGGCGCGTCAACACGGCGACGTCCCGCCCCGTGATCGGCTGCTTGCGGGGCTGGAACAACTGGCTCTGGCCGGGTTTCTTTTTGATGGAGGTGGGGCGGATTTTCTGCTGCCGCAACTTGACCGTGGCGGCCTTCTGATCCTCCGCTTCGATTTCGCCCGTCTGGATCTTTCCTCGAACTCGGGTTTTAAAGGTAAACGTCGGCACCGTGAATCCCCCTTGAATGACAAATGACCGCTAGATAGCCTTCATGCTTTTTCGGGTGTTTTCCAGTTCGCACCCGATCCGTGTCAACATCTCGGTGGTGCTGCGCAACCGACTGACCAGGGCGATCATGATGGCTCGCAGGTCGTCGGGCAGGGAGTTGAGCAGTTCGTCGAAGGTTTCCTTGTCGATGAACCCCACCGTCACATGGCCATGAGCGACGACGGAGGCGCTGCGGACGGTATTCGAGAGCAGGCCCATCTCCCCGAACACGTCCCCTTCCCCCAGCGTGCCCACGATGACCACCTTGTTGTTGACTTTCTTGGTGATGCGCACTTCGCCCGAAAGGATGATGTAGGCGTTGTTGCTGACGATGCCCTCGGAAATGATGACATCGCCGTCCGAATACCTTTGAATGACTGCCGTGTCTTTTAAGCTCATGACTTCCCCATTGCATGCAAGGTTTCTTTGAACACTTTATAAAACGCTTCGTTGTCGCTGATTCCCTTCTTGAGAATCTTGTGCAGCTGGTCGAGATCTTTTTCGTTGATGACCACGTTCACGCTGTAGGCGAACGCTTCCATGTTGTTGAGCGAATGGAAATTCTTGCCCAGAAGCGCCACGAAAATGTTGCGGCGGAGGGCCATCGGCATTTCCAGGAGAAACCGGTACACCGGGTTTTTTTGAAGGGCCAGCCCGCCGTAGTCCTCCTGCAACGCCACCAGGTTGTACTTGGTCCGCCGCAGCTTGTGCACCGCGTGTTCCGGCGACTTCGCGTACTGGACCCGGTACCCCTTTTCCTGCCCCAGGGCGGGATTGATGCTGCCCCACTTGGGGTTGTATTCCGAGAGCACCTTGGTCCACAGGTCCTGATGCTTCTCATCGAGGATGAGGGCGACCAGATCGTCCTCGTCGTAGATCACGAGTTCCTCGTCGTCGGAAAAATCTTCGGCGATGACCAGCCCGGGGGATTCCGCTTCGAGCTCCGGGGAGACGTCTTCTTTGGGCTCCGGCTCCGGGGATTTTTCGGGGTTCCGGGGCTCGGCCTTGATGTGCTGGTCGATCCGGATCTTTCCCCGGCAACCGGGGCAGGTGAGATGGACCACCTGGTTTTCGGGAAGTTTTTCTTCCGGAACGTTGATCGAGCGTTCGCAGATATGACAGGTCACTTGCATACGTTTTTTCCTGGTTCCCGGTTATTTTCGAATCTTCTGTTGATACTCGTCGTCCAGGGTCAGGCCTTCGATGTCGGTGGTCTTTTGCCCCTGGGCGGCCTTGATGGTGTCGATGCCGCGGCCCACGATCGCCCGCCGCGAGGCGTAGGCCATGGCGGTCTCTTCCGTGATTTCCCCCGCCTTGTAGCGCTTGAGGATGTGCTGATCGAAGGTCCACATGCCGTAGGCGTCGCCGTCTTTGATGATTTCATAAAACGTCTTGCCTTCCTGTTCGCCGTTCAGGATGGCGTCCTTGACGCGCAGGCTGGTGGACATGATCTCGATGAGCGGCACGCGGCCGCCCCCCACCCGGGGCACCAGCCGCTGGGAGATGATCCAGCGGATGGAGTCGGCCAGGCGGATGCGGATCTGCTGTTCTTCCTGTTTCGAAAACATGCCGATGATGCGGTTGATGGTTTGCCCCGCGTCGACGGTATGCAGCGTGCTCAGCACCAGATGCCCGGTTTCCGAGGCGCTGAGCCCGATCTCCACCGTCTCCCGGTCGCGCATTTCCCCCACCAGGATGACCTTGGGCGCCTGGCGGAGCGACGCCCGCAGCCCGGTGGCGAAGGAACTGAAGTCGGCTCCCAGTTCCCGCTGGTTGAAGGTGGACTTCTTGTGCGGGTGCACAAACTCCACCGGATCCTCCAGGGTGATGATGTGGATGGACTGCTCGTTGTTGATCTTGTCGAGAATGGCGGCGAGGGTGGTGGTTTTCCCGCTCCCGGTCGCCCCCGTCACCAGGACGAGCCCGTTTTTCTCCCGCGCCACCCGGGCGAACTGTTTCGGCAGTTCCAAATCCTCGATGGTGGGAATGAGGGTTTCAAGTTTACGCAGAACGATACTGTAATTTCCACGCTGCGAAAAAATGTTGACGCGAAAGCGGACTTTCCCCACCAGGAAATAGGAGGTGTCGCAGGAGCCGTCGCGGATGAGAATTTCGGTCAGGCGCCGGTCGGAGTGGATGAGGTTCAAGGCGAACACCTCGGCCTGATAGGGGGTGATCGAGGGAATGGGCGGCGCCATGGGCACCTCCATCAAATTCCCCGCCGCCTCGACCTGGAACGGTTTGCCCACCGTGATGTTGAGGTCGGAGATGTTGTGATGCGCCTCCAGCATCGTGGTCAGGATCTGGTCGATTTCGGGCTTTCGCATGACTCCCCTTGCGTTCGAAACCTTAAATGAATTCCGGCGCCGTTTTCAAAAACGGCAGGAACCGGTCTTTGACGATGGCTTTGTCGTAAGCGTCTTCCGCGCTGATCTTGTTGGACTGGAGCGCGTCCAGGATGGCATCGTCGAGCGACTGCATGCCGTATTTTTTCCCCGTCTGAATGGCCGAGGGAATCTGGAACGTCTTGCCTTCCCGGATCAGGTTGGCCACCGCGGGGGTGACCACGAGCACTTCCAGAACCGCCAGCCGGCCTTTCCGGTCGATCCGGCGGAACAGGTTCTGCGCCACCACGCCTTTCAGGGTTTCCGACAGGGTGGTGCGGATCTGCGGCTGCTGGTGCGCGGGGAAAACATCGATGATCCGGTCGATGGTTTTGGCGGCGCTCTGGGTGTGCAGGGTGGCGAACACCAGGTGGCCGGTGGAGGCCGCCTCGAGCGCCAGTTCGATCGTCTCCAGGTCGCGCATTTCCCCGACGAGGATGATGTCGGGGTCTTCGCGCAGGGCGCCCCTCAAAGCCGCCTTGAAACTCTTGGTGTGCACCCCCACCTCCCGGTGGTTGATCACGCAGCTCTGGTTCTTATGGACGAATTCGACCGGGTCTTCGATGGTGATGATGTGGCTTTTCTTGTTCTTGTTGACATGGTCGATCATCGCCGCCAGGGTGGTGGATTTCCCGCTCCCGGTGGGCCCGGTCACCAGCACCATGCCCTTGTGAAGCATGGCGAGTTTGCTGATCACGGACGGCAATTTGAGGTCCTTGATGGTCAAAATGGTGCTGGGAATCTCCCGGAACACCGCCCCGATGCCCCATTTCTGCATGAAGTAATTGGCCCGGTAGCGGGCCAGGTTGGGGATTTCGTAAGCGAAGTCCACGTCGCCGGTTTCCTCGAACAACTTGATCTTGTCTTCCGGCGCGATCTCGTAAAGCATGGACTTGAGCTCGTCGTTCTGGAGCGTCTTGTACTTGACCCGCTCCATTTCTCCGTGCACCCGGAGCACCGGCTGCGAACCCGCCACGAGGTGCAGGTCCGAAGCGCTTTGTTCATTCATCAACTTGAAGAACGCATCCAGTCTCGCCACAGTTCACTCTTCTTTTGGGTTGTCGATCCGTTGCGCCGTCACCTCGAAATCGCGGATCACCTCGTCCGGACTTTCCGGCAAGTTCAGGGGTTCGCCGTTGAGAAACAACTGCGTGCCGTTCTTGTTTCCGATGGTGATGCGGAAACGCTCGCGGCCGGAAAACGTTTTTTGGGACCCGCTGGGAAGGATGAAATCCTCTTCCCGGGCGTCATCGATGGTCATGTTGAACCAGGAATTTTCTTCGACCTTGATGGTCAGCCTAAGTGGGGCCACCTCGGTCTCGACGGCCGGCTCCGCCGCCGGTGCGTTTTCCTTAACATTTTGAATTATAACCTCTTTTTCTGATAAATCGGAAACTTTTTCTGGTTCGGCCGGGGTGGGGCCGGGCTCGGCGGGAAGGGAGGGGGAGGACGGTTCTTCTGGCGGCGGCGGGGTCACGGTTTCGGAAACCGCTGTTTTTTCCTTAATTTCATTTACTTGCTCTGTGGATTTTTTAGGGGGTTCGGGACCGGCCGGGAGTTCTTTTTCCGCCTCGAAAATTTTTTCCCCGGGAGCGGGCAAGGGGGCTTCTTCGGGTTTCAGGATTTCCGCCGGCGCGGACGCCCCGCCCCGGGCGGCCTGTTTCTTTTCCGCAAACATCTGGAACAGGAAGGCCCCCAGGCCGATCAGGGCGGCCAGGAACAATCCGATCAAAAGGTAGCCCAATTTGGCTTTTCTTTGGTCTCGGCGCCGTTCTTTCTCCACCTGCGATTCCGGGGCTTCCTCGGCGCGGCTTTCCCCGAGCGCTTGGTCGTAGGCGTTGACCAAATCTTCCTCGTTGGACCCGATGGCCTTGGCGTAGGCGCGGATGAAGCCTTTGACGAAAACCTCTCCCGGCAAGGCGTCGAAGTCGTTTTCCTCCAGCGCCCGCAGGAAGCGGATGTGGATCTTGGTCACGCTCGCGATTTCCTCGAGCGGCACGCCCCGCAGTTCCCGTTCGTGTTTCAAGTAGGCGCCGAAATTTTCTTGCATCGCTTATTCATCACCCCGGATCAATTCGAGATACTTGCGGGAAGCCCGCGCCCATTGGCTCTTGGGAGCCAGGCGGGTGACTTCCTTGAAATGGATCGCCGCCTCGTCCAGCTTCTTTTCTTTCACCAGGAGCAGGGCCATTTCGTAATGCGCCTGGGGAAATCCCGGGTTGAGTTCCACCGCGCGTCGAAACGATTGCATCGCCAGGTCGAACCGTTCACGGTCCCGGTAGGCCAGGCCGAGGTTGAGGCGGATGCCGGCGTTGTCGCGGATCTCGAGCGCATTTTTCCATTCCGCCTCGGCCCGGTCGAACTTTTCCTGGTTGTAATAACACAACGCCAGCCAGTTGTAGACCCGGTGGGGCAGCGGGGTTCCGGGTCGGCTCAAATCTTCCTCGAAATTCCGCGCCGCCTTCGCCCATTCCCCCTTTTGCATGTAGAGGCGTCCCAGTTGCCGGTAGGCATCCTTGTAATCGGCATCCAGCTCCAGGGATTTCTTGAATTGCTCCTCCGCTTTTTGGAGTTGCCCCACCATGAAATACGCCGTGCCCAGGTGCACGCGGTAGCGGGGTTCCTTGGGGTCGAGCTTCACCGCTTCCTTGAAACTGGCGATCATTTCCCGACGCATGTTGAGCGAGCCGAATTCGATTCCCTCCCGAAGTTTCTGGCGCGCGCGGGAGGATTGTTCCAGCTCGGCTTCCGGGGAGGTGGCGCAGGCGGAGAAAACGAACAGAAGCCCGATCCAGCAAATTCCCAGGATCCGCTTGGGGGAGGCGGGGGGGTTGTGCCGTGAGCATATCATAACGGATTGAGTTTTCATTGGTTATAAGTTAAGGCAGGCGGAAAAAGTATATCAAAACACGCAGTGGATCTCAACCCAACGTATCGAGAGGCCGAGGTCCAAAATTTACCTTAAAATGGCAAAAAAATCTAAAGAATCCCCCCCAAGCCGCCGATAAGAGACCTGATTTATTTTGCGTTACGCCGCTCAGGCCGGCCGAACCCCTGAGGCTCCCGGGCGGCGGCGGACGCGCCGAACCTTGATAACCTGTTGAAAAATAGGTTATTATTTTAAACCCCCGGGCGCCCGCCCGCGGAGGCGAAGGTTTCAGCTTGGATTTCCATCGTTCATCATCGCTCGCGATTCACAAGCGCCGGAAGGGATCGCCCCTCCGAGCGCTTTTTATTGCCCGGATACAACCGGCGCCCTGTTGGGCCCCGAAGGTCCCACCCCGAAACGAAAGGAGGTGACGCTCCCACGCATCGCTGGAGGAATCCCAAACGCGAACTCAATTTCAATTTGAATATATAGGAGAGAAGTATAATGAAAACCAAGCTGATTTCGCGATCCATCTTAGCCGTCACCATCCCGGCGGTTCTCGCGCTCCTGGCGGGAAACGCCTTGGCTATAGAAAACAAGTCTCGTGTCGTCTCGCCCTACTGGCAGTCCGACACCACCTCCTATACCTTTATCGCGGTTACCCATCCCTCGCTCTCCGGTATGGCTTCCCAGATCGGTTTGGTCCTGAACGCCATTCAGAACGATAAGTCGGCGTTCGGGACGGCGACGACCTTCACGATCAGCGCCGGGAACACCACCCGGGTGTTCATCGTCCGGACCAATCACAGCTCCATCAACCCCACCAGCATTTCCTCGGCGAAGTTCATTTCGGGCACCACGAACTTCAAGCACGGGCACGTGCGCATCGACCCGAAAGCCAGCAACCCCGAGGTCCGCACCAGCCAAAACGACGGCGACGGTTGGCGGGATGTGACCATGCTGTCCTTCTGGGGCGCGGTGGTGGTCGAGGCCAACACCACGGGGTTCGCCATGGAGTTCATCGGCGACGCCCACGACAGCACGGCGGCCCCCACCCTGCACAACAATGCGGGGATCACCGGTGTGGGTCCGTAATGGTCCGAATGTCGCATGAACCGATTCAAGCCATATAGACGAAGGAGACGAACGATGAAAAAGCTTTCCATAGCAATCATGCTTACCCTGATGGGGTTCGTGGCTTCAGGGCAGACCGCCCGGGCCGAAGTGACCTCGGCGCCGAGCACCTCGGACAGTGCGCGGCTGGCGGTTTCTCCCTATGCCCAGGCGGTTCCCAACGACAGTTACACCTTCATGGGCATCAGCCATCCGTCGCTGGACACAGCGCATACGTCGATCGGCGTGGTGGTCGAGGTGCTCGACATGAGCACCGTGCCCAACAACGCATCCGGCCGCTCGGCGGTGTTCACCGTCGATGCCGGGGAAACCCACCGGGTGTTCGTGGTCAACGTGACCCACAGCGTCATCAACACCACCAACTCCGACTTCACCGATGCCCGAACCCACCTGATCTTTACTGAAGACACCGCCCAGTTCGGGAACGTAAAAGTCACCGGCGTCTTCGAAAACCCGAACACCAAGGTCAGCCGCTCGGGTTACGCCGGCGGATCGCAGACCCGCTTCGACAACGTGGGCCAGCTCAACATGTGGGGCGTGGTCTTCATCCCCTCCAGCGGCACCGGGTTCGCCATGGAGTTCATCGGCGATGCGCACGATTCCACCATCGGTGGAAACGTGACCGAACCGCAAGGGTTGAGGCCCGACGTCAACACCGGCCTGACCGGCGCCGGACGCGGAGTCAACTGATCGTCGCATCTCATCAACCGTCAGGGGCCAACCCTCCCGGTTGGCCCCTTTTTTCTTTTCAGGGGAAACCGACATGAACCGATTACTTCCATGCGCCGCGATTCTGCTGCTTCTGGCTTCCTGCTCGTCCCGGGACGTCCCGATCCATCCCGCCGAATCGAACTCGCATTACCAGCTGGGCCTGGAGTTCGCCCGCATGGCGCTGTACCAGAACGCCCTGGACGAGTTCGACCTGGCGCTCAAATTCAACCCCCGCCACGCCGAAGCCCATCGCAAAAAAGGCCTCATCCTGTTCGGCCTCAAGAAATACGGGAAAGCGCGCGAGCATTTCGAAAAAGCCCTGGACGTCCGCCCCGAAGACGTGCAGGCCCACATCAACCTGGGCATGGTGGCCTACGCCACCGGCCAAAAAGAAGAGGCCCAGCGGCATTGGCGNNATTGGCGCCAGGCCATCGAGGTGAAACCCGACGACAACGACGCCAAGGCCTACAACAACCTCGCCAACCTCTACAAGGAAGAAAAAAATTACCCCCGGGCCATCGACTATTACCAAAAGGCCCTTCAGCAGGAACCGTCGAATTCCATGTTCCTGAACAACCTGGGCGACAGTTACCGTCTGCAGGGGAATTTCGAGGAAGCGGAACGCGTCCTGAACCAATCGCTCCAGCACGACCCCCAGGGCATGCTGACCCATTTCAACCTGGGCATGCTGTACAAAGACCAAGAAAAGTACAGCCGGGCCGCCGCCTCGTTCGAGGCCTCGCTCCAGGTCAACCCTTACTACCCGGAAGCGTTGTACCAGTTGGCGGACGTCCACTGGCGGCAGGACCGGCGGGAAACCGCGTTGAACTACGCCCAGCAGGCTCTCGCCGCCGCGCCGGGAAACCCCGCCTACCAGAAACTGGTGAACCGAATCCAGGCGTCCTGATCGTTCCCCCCGCGCCGGTCGAGGGCGTCCGCCGCCCGGCCGGCGTTTTTTCTTCTCCCCTCCGGCCAACTCCGCCTTGCGGCGGCCCTCGATCCACGATACCTTAACATCGGCCGTCCCCGGGGCGGCCCGTCCATCGACCGTTTCAAGAGGAATTCCCGGAATGGAATCGGAGACCCCCCGCGGCGCGAAAGAGCCGTCCGGGCGCCCCTTCGGCAGGGACGAATTGAAAGCCCTTCTCGAAGAGCACCGGAAGTGGAGGCAAAGCGACGGACGCGAGGGACAAGCCTTCGACGGGACCGGGGCCTTCCTGCGAGGCGCCGTGCTCCTGGGGGCCAACCTGAACGCCGCCCGGATGGAAAACGCCAACCTGTACGGCGCCTACCTCAAAAACGCCGAGCTGGAAAACGCCCGCCTCGCCGGCGCCAACCTGAGAGGCGCCAACCTCCGCTTCGCCAACCTCCAACACGCCGACCTCCGGCGCGCCAACCTCGTCCGCGCCGATCTCCTGAACGCCCGGCTGGAGGGAACGGATCTGCGGGACGCCAACCTGCAAATGGCGAAAGGATTGAAACCCGACCAGCTCCAACGCGCCCGAATGAACGAGAATACCCTCCTGCCGGAGGGACTCGAACCGCCGGCCTGACGTCCAGGAAAACGGACGCCCGCAGGTCTCGGCCCGGGCGGCCGGGAACTCCCCTTCGACTCCGGCGCGGTGCTGGACCGCAGGCGGGGAATAATAAACCCGGGTCCTTCTTTCCCGGTCGATCCTTCGAGAACCTCAGGATGACCGGAAATAAGGAAGCCCCCTGCGGGGAACAAAACCCCGTCGGTCATTGCCCCCACCCCGTCCCCCTGAGCTCCTCCACCCGTCACCCTGAGCCACGTCGAAGGGTGTGGGCGGGGGAAAGTCGGAACGGAAGAGAGTCACCGGCGCGGCGGGCCCATCGGCCGGGCCTTCGCCCGTCGTTGCCGAACTTACTGGAAGACCGCCTTGGCGGAGAGAACGATGTTTTTCAGGTTGGAGGTGGCGTCTTCCACCGCGGTGGCCTCGTACCCGCAGTGGGCCGTGCAGTCGGCGCATTTCGGATTTTTCCGATGGCCGTAATGATCCCAGTCGGTGGCCTCCATCAGTTCCCGGAACGATTCGGCGTAGCCGTCGTCGAGCAGGTAGCAGGGTTTTTGCCAGCCGAGGACCGAGTAGTTGGGGTTGCCCCACGGGGTGCAGTCGTAATCGCGGTTGCCCCGCAGGAACTCGAGGTACAGCGGCGAGTGGTTGAGGTCCCACCGCCCCTTGTGGTTTTTCGACAGCAGCCGGTCGAAAAACTCGTGCGTGCGTTTGCGGCCGAAGAAGTGATCCTGGTCCGGCGCGTCGGGATACTGAAACGCCGAGGCGAGCGTCATCCCGTCCACCCCCAGCGGTTTCAGGAAATCCATGAACCGTTCCGCGTCCTCCACCGAAACCCCATCGAAGAAGGTGGTGTTGGTCGTCACCCGGAACCCCATCGCCTTGGCCCGGCGGAGGACGTCCACGACGGCCTGGAAGGTGCCTTGCCGGTCGACGATGCGATCGTGTTCCTCCTCCAGTCCGTCCAGGTGGATCGACAGGGTGAGCCGCGGCGATCGCGGCAGCTGATCCAGGTAATCCTCCAAAAGCAGGGCATTGGTGCACAGGTAGACGTAGCGGCCCCGCTTCACGAGGCCCTCGACGATCTCGACGATCTGCGGGTGCATCAGCGGTTCGCCGCCGGCGATCGACACCACCGGCGCGCCGCACTCCTCCACCGCCCGGAAACACTCCTCCGGACTCAGGTTCTGCTTGAGGATTTCGTTGGGTTTCTGGATTTTGCCGCACCCCAGGCATTCCAGGTTGCAGCGGAACAACGGCTCCAGCATCAGCACCAGCGGGTACCGTTTGTTACCTTTCAATTTCTGCTTGAAGATGTAAAAACCGACTTTGAAGGCTTGTCTGAGCGGGATGGCCATGAACCGGGATTCTCCTGATATCGTAATCCGGCCGGGAAACGAGGACCGGCCGGCGGTCTCAAAGGATGGTCGAGGCAAACCGATTGAAACTTACAAGAAATAATATTATATGGAAGAAAAGACGGGGGGCAATGCTTTTCCCGGGATCGACCCGATCGACCGGGCCGGGGAGACCTGCCCCGCTCGATCCTTCGAGGGTTTCAGGATGACTGGTTTGGGACTCAGGCAGACCCCCAGCCGGCACTCGGAGCCCCCAGCCGTCACCCGGAGCCCCCAGTGGGCACTCGGAGCACCANNTCGATGCTTCGAGAGCCTCAGCATGACGGGTTATTATGCCCCGTCACCCGGGGCTCCCCTTCCCGGTCATCCTGAGACTCCCGTTCCCTGTCACCCTGAGCCCTTCGACAAGCTCAGGACAGGCTCTGTCGAAGGGGGTCGACGGGAAAAGGCGATCCTTCGACCGGGCCAAAGGGATTCGGGAGGAGAAGATCAAACGCGGGAGCGTCCTTTGAAAAAACTCGTTTTTCTTTCCATCGTCATCGTGCTCGCCCTGGCTCTGGACGGCATGCTTTCCTACGGCATTTTCGACCTGGACGTGGGGTCGGTCACCCTGTGGACCACGGCGCTGATCCTGGTCGGCATCTTCCTCGCCATCGCCTGGGCCGACGCCACCAAAAAACACGAAAACAAAAACAACCCAGGGTAAGGTCGCCCCGGATCGAGGCGCGTTTTTTCGTGCCCGAATCGGCGCCCCGGGAGCCCGATCCCGGTTCTCCGGGGGTCTAACCCGTTCCCGGCAATTCCGCCGGCCCGTTCACCCGGCTCAAGAGCGCGTAAGGCTCGACCGGCGCGGGGGTGCGGATCCAGACGCAGCCGTTGCCGCCGTGGGCCACGGAGACTGCGGCGCCGTCGGGGTCCTCCAGGGCCTCCAACACGAACCGGAACGGGCGGGCGGGGGAGAGGACTTCCACCTCGTCGCCCACCCGGATGCGATTTTTCACCTCCACCCGGATCCAGCCGCCGGGCCGCTCCCCGGTCACCTGGCCGGCATACACCTGGGGCAGGGAGTCCTCCTGCGCCGAATCGAACCGCTCGGTCTCGCGGTTGCCGGGAGAGACGAGAAACGCCGAGGTGAACCCGCGGTTGGCGGTCTTGGCCACCTCGTCCCAAAGCGCCGGGTCGAAGGGACGGCCGGCGGCCAGGTCGTCCAGCGCCCGCCGGTAGGCGCGGGTGATGCGGGCCAGGTAGTAAATGGATTTCGACCGGCCCTCGATCTTGAACGACCCCACCCCTGCATCTTTCAGGTCTTTCAGAAACTCGATGGCGCGCAGGTCCTTCGAGTTCATGATGTAGGTGCCGTGCTCGTCTTCCTCCAGGGGCATCCGCTCCCCGGGCCGTTCCTTCTCCTCGAGGAAGAAGTTTTCCGTCAGGCCGTCGCCCCCGACCTCCCCCGGCTCGCGGCCCACCTGGTATTCCCAGCGGCAACTGTTGGTGCAGGTGCCCTGGTTGGCGTCGCGGTGGTTGAAGTAATTCGACAACAGACACCGCCCCGAATAGGCGATGCAGATCGAACCGTGCACGAACGCCTCCAGCTCCATCTCCGGCACGCGCTCGTGGATGTCCCGGATCTCCTGGAGCGACAGTTCGCGCGACAGGATGATCCGCCGCACCCCGAGATCGCGCCAGAACGCCACGGAAGCCCAGTTGATCGTGTTGGTCTGAACGGACAAATGCACCGGAACGTGGGGAAACTCCCGGAGGGCGAACCGGATCATCCCGGGATCGGACATGATGAACCCATCCGGTCCCGCCTCGGCGAATTCGGCGAGCGACCGCTGGAACGAGGCGAGCTTGCGGTTGGGGGGCAGAATGTTGGCGGTGATGTAAATTTTCTTCCCGCGCGCGTGCGTCTCCCCGATCGCCGCCCGGAGCGAGGCGTCGCGGAACCCGTTTTCCCGCGCCCGCAGGGAAAACCGGGGAATTCCCGCGTACACCGCGTCCGCCCCGTACGCCAGCGCGTAACGCAGTTTTTCCGGACTCCCCGCCGGCGCCAGGAGCTCGGCGAACGGGGACGAGGAAGAATCCTTCTTCCGGGTTTCCTTGCGGGACTTCATTCGGTCAGGACCGTTTGTAGGTGCCCATGATCTGGCCCTGGTCCAGGACGTTCCCTTCCATGGCCTGCAAAAGCTGCTGCTTGGTGGCTCCGGGACCCAGGTTGAGGCCCCGATCGAGGGCGTAAATTTTGAAATAGTACCGATGCGTGCCGCTGGGCGGACACGGGCCGCCATAACCAATCCGCTTGAAATCGTTGGTCCCGTGCACCCCGCCGAGGGACAGTTTTTTATCCGGCGGCACCTTTTCCGGCAGTTCGTTGACCTTCGCCGGCAGGTCGTAGAGCACCCAGTGCACCCAGGTGCCCACCGGCGCGTCGGGGTCGTCGGCGATCAGCGCCACGGTTTTGGCCCCTCCAGGCACCGGACCCCACGCCAGCGGCGGCGACACATCGGGTCCGTCACACGTGTACTGCCGGGGAATGGGTCCCCCGTCCTTGAACGCTCTGCTGGTGACCTTGATCGTCATGATGTTCCTCCCCTTCCTGACCGGTGGACCCCGGTGGGTTTGGATCGATGTTCCAAAATACACCACGGTCCCGGGATCCCGCAACCCGTTCGTGATCCCGCGGACAGGGAGGAGAAAAGGGACACTCCTTCCCTGTCGACCCTTCGACCGAGCTCAGGGTGACCGGGAAGGGGCGCTCAGGGTGACGGGTTATTAGGCCCCGTCATGCTGAGGCTCTCGAAGCATCGACGGGCCGGTCCTGGGGTTTTCTTCCCTGTCGACCCTTCGACCGAGC
>JABAHQ010005584.1_pt1 | contig 15873 bp, 20 predicted proteins | sample 7062091 | NCBI WGS metagenome assembly JABAHQ01 (sample SAMN14534359, study PRJNA622989) | marine sediment metagenome | biome: marine biome [ENVO:00000428]; feature: marine pelagic biome [ENVO:01000023]; material: deep marine sediment [ENVO:00002113] | place: India: Gulf of Kutch | collected...
GCGCGCTGGCCCCGCTGCTCGACCTGCAGGCGCGCGCGTCGGCCCTGCCCACGGCCGGGACGCTGCTGGTGGAGTCCGTGCCGGCGCGCGGCGGCGGAGGCCTGTTGTTCATCTACCCGTTCGCGGGCCGCTCGGTGCACGAGGGCATGGCCGCGCTGTGCGCGCTGCGCTGGGGCCGCGCTTCGCCCAACACCTTCCTGTACGCGGTCAACGACTACGGTTTCGTGCTCGATGCGCAGCGGCGCGCCCCCGTGGACGAGGCCCTGCTGCGCCAACTGCTCACGCCCGAGGCGCTCATGGACGACTTGCGCGAGGCNNGAGGCCCTGAACCTGAGCGAGATGGCGCGCCGCCAGTTCCGCGAGATCGCGCGCGTGGCCGGCCTGCTCACGCCCTCGCTGCCCGGCGGCACGCCGCGCAGCCTGCGGCAGTTGCAGGCCTCCAGCGGCCTGCTGTTCGATGTGCTGCGCCGCCACGACCCCGGCCACGTGCTGCTGGCCCAGGCCGAGCGCGAGGTGTTCGAGGCGCAGATGGACGTGCAGGCGCTGGCCGCCGCCCTGCAACGTGGCGCCGCGCGCCGGCTGGTGTTGCAAGCGCCGCGCACACTCACGCCGCTGTCGTTCCCGCTGTGGGCCGAAACCACGCGCGGCGAACTCAGCACCGAAGACTGGTCGGCGCGCGTGCGGCGCGCGGCCGAACAACTTCAGAAGCGCCATGGGTGAGACGCAGGACATCGCACTTGGCGGCGAGGCCTTGCGGCTGCACGCCGACCGCGCGCTGCACTGGCCCGCGCGCCAGCGCCTGCTGGTGGCCGATGTGCACCTGGGCAAGGACGACGCCTTCCGCGCCGCCGGCATCGCGCTGCCCACGGGCGGCGCGCGCCACGACCTCGACCGCCTGGCCGCGCTCATCGCCACCACCGCCGCGCAGGAACTCTGGGTGCTCGGCGACCTGCTGCACGGCGCCCGGCCCGACGCGCCCTGGCGCGACGAATGGCGGCGGTTCCGGACACGGCACGCGCAACTGCAGATCGTGCTGGTGGAGGGCAATCACGACCGCTCGGCCGCGCGCGCCGACCTGGGCATCGCGCGGCTGCAGGGGCGCGTGGTGGACGGCCCCCTGGCTTTTGCCCACGCGCCGTCCTCGGCGCCAGCCACCGGGCCCGCCGGCGGCGCACCCCACCCGACGGTGTGCGGCCACGTGCACCCCGTGGTTCGCGTGCCCGGCCTGCGCGGCCGCTTTCCGGCGTTCGTGCAGGTCGATCACCAACTGGTGCTGCCGGCGTTCTCGGCCTTCACGGGTGGCTGGCTGATCGACCGCGCGCAGGCGCGCCACGCCTGCCTGAACGGCCACCTGCTCGACCTGGGCCCGGNNCCGGTGGGCTGAGCGCGCCGGCCGTCCCCGGCCGTTCCCGGTTCGTCCCGGCCCGCCCCCGGTCCGTCCCTGTGCCTTTCGTCCGTCCCGCCGTGCACCGCAACATGCCGGCATGAACCGCCGACACGACATCGACACCCTGCGTTTCCTGGCCTTCGCGCTGGTGATGGTCTACCACCTGGGCATGGCCTACGTGGCCGACTGGCCCTGGCACCTGAAAAGCGCGCACGCGGCCGAGTGGCTGCAGTGGCCCATGCGCGCGCTCAACCTGTGGCGACTGGACCTGGTGTTCCTGGTCTCGGGGCTGGCACTGGGCTTGCTGATGCGCCGCGAGACGCCGGCGCCGGCGCTGTGGCGCCAGCGCAGCGCACGCCTGCTGCTGCCGCTGGCCTTCGGCATGGCGGTGGTGGTGCCCTACCAGGCCTATGCGCAGGCGCTGGCGGGGGGCTTCATCGAGCCCGGGTTCGGCGCCTTCCTGTGGCGCTACGCACAGGGCGGCCCCTGGCCGGCCCAGGCCTTCGACGGCGCGCACGTCGGCGTCACCTGGAACCACCTGTGGTTCCTGCCTTACCTGTGGGCCTACACCTCGGTGCTGCTGCTGGCGCGGCGTGCGCTGGCCCCACTGGCCCCGCGCTTCCAGGCGTTGCGCGGCGCGTGGCTCATGCTGCTGCCCCTGCTGCCGCTCATGATGGGGTCGCTGCTGCTGCGCCGCCATTTCCCGCCCACGCACGACCTGGTCAACGACTGGTGGATGCACGCCGTGTACTTCACCGTCTTCCTCTACGGCTGGTGGATCGGCACCGACGCCGCGCTGTGGCGCGAGCTCACGCGCCTGCGCTGGTGGGCGCTGGGCGGGGCGGTGCTGGCCTTCGCCGCGCACCTGGGTTTTCGCCTGGGGCTGACGACGCCCTGGCCCTGGGCGCGGCTGGCGGCCGACGCCGTGTCCTGGTGGGCCATCGTGGCGGCGCTGGGCTTCGCGCACCGCCACCTGAACCGCCCCTGGCCCTGGCTGGGCTGGGCGCGCGAGTCGGTCTATCCCTGGTACGTGCTGCACCAGACCCTGATCATCGTGGCGCTGGCCTGGCTGATGCCGCTGGGTCTCGGGCCGGTGGCCGAGCCACTGGGCGTGCTCACGCTCACGGTGCTGGGCTGCTGGGCGCTCAACGACGGCCTGATCCGCCGCGTGGGGTGGTTGCGCGCGTGCTTCGGGCTGGCGCCCCTGCGCCGGATCTCAGCGCCCTTGCAGGCGCAGCTGCCCCGGCAGGGGCAATGAGCGCCGCAGCACGTCCTCGGCCAGCCACAGGGCGCTGCGGCGCGCGCGCTCGGCCACCATGGGCAGGGGCATCTGCTGGTAGTCGTCGTTGAAGACCTCGAAGCTGTAGTCGCCGCTGTAGCCCATGGCGTCCAGTGTCTGCACCATCTCGATGAGCTGCGGCGTGTGAACGCCCTCGCCCGGAAAGACGCGCCAGGTGCGCGCCGTGGTCATGCGCTCCTCGAAGGTGCGCGTCTCCTGCCACAGGAAGTCGGAGAGCTGCACCAGGAAGACCTTGCCGGGCTCGATGTCGGCCAGCGCGTCCAGCGGCGTTTTCGCGGCCAGGATGTGGAAGCTGTCCAGGCAGACGCCCAGGTTGGGGCAGTCGGCGCGGCTCACCACGTCCCAGGCGCTGGTGTATTCGTTGATGGTGCGGCCCCAGGACAGGCCCTCGTAGGCGATGCGGATGCCCAGTGGCAGCGCCAGCATGGCGAGCTTGCGCAGGTCGCGCGCGAGGTGATCGGGGTCCTGCGAGGCGTGGGCCGAGGTGGACGAACAGGCCAGCAGCACCTGGCTGTCCAGCGCGGCGCACATGCGCAGCATGGTCTTGGCGATGTCGAGCTTGTAGTCGTGCAGGTGGCCCGAGAGGCCTTCGAAGTCGCGCAGCACCTGAAAGCCGGTGGCGCGCAGGCCGCTGGCCTTTACCTCGGCCACCGCGGCCTGCCAGCCGGCGGGGTGGCCCACGAGGTCGTTGGCCTTGAGCATGACCTGGCCGAAACCGGCCTCGCGCATGGCGCGCAGCTTGGCGTCCAGCGGGCCGGCCAGGGTGATGGTGTCCATGCCGACGTCGCGCATGGCCTCGCGGGCGCTGCGTGGGTCGTTCATGGTGCCGTCCTGGCCTGCGGGTCCTGCACCAGCTCGAACACCACGCCGCCCAGGTAGGCCCTGGTGATGGCGCCGCGCCGCTCGGCATGCACCGCCTCCGACTCGACGAATTCCACGCCGCGATCGCGCAGCGCGCGCACGGCGGCCAGCACGTCGCTCACGCCGATGCCGATGCGCTGCCACTGCTCGCGATCATCCAGGGCGTCCACGGGCGGCTCCACGAGCTGCAGCAGGAAACCTTGCCCGGGCCGCCGCCCCGGCACGCGCAGCAGGTGGCCCGCGGGCATGATGCCGAAGCGCTCCTCGTCGGGGATGGGCGTGGCACCGAGCAGGGTCTCGTAGAAGGCGGTCCAGTCGCCGCTGCGGCCCAGGCCGATGTACTGCACCAGGCCGAACAGGCGCATGTCGAACAGCGCGGGCGGGTGCGGGTCCACGCCGGGGATCGGGACGAAGTCCACGTCGTAGATCGAGAAGTCGCGGTAGCGGTCGATCAGGTAGAGGCGGCTGCCGCCCACGCCGTGGATGGCGGGGATGTTGAGCTCCATGGCCTCGGGGTGCGTGGGCACCTCCCAGCCGCCGCGCGAGAGCACGTACTCGCGCGCGGCGCGGGCGTCGCGCACGCGCAGGCCCACGGCACCGATCACCGGCCGCGCATCGCCGTGCGCCGCGCCGAGCGCGTCGATGGGGTGCGCGTTCACCACCAGGTTGAGCGCGCCCTGGCGGTACAGCAGCACCTCGCGCGAGCGGTGCCGCGCCACCGGGCGAAAGCCCATCATCTCCAGCACCTGGCCCAGGGCCTGCGGCTGCAAGGTGGCGTACTCGACGAACTCGATGCCGTCGAGGCCGAGCGGGTTGTCGGTGTCGCTGGTGGACGCCTGCAGCGGCTCGCGCGCGGGCAAGGCGTCGATCGACGCTTCGTTCATGGTTTCGCCTCCTGAGGGGCCGGTGGCGGCGTGTCGAGCTGCGCGAGTTCGCGCAGGCGCTCGGGCGTGGCCACCGGCAGGCCGAAGAACTCGAGGTAGGCGGGGATCTGCTCGAACAGCATGTCGGTGCCCACCTGCACGCGGCAGCCGCGCGCCTGCGCGGCCGACAGGAAGGCGGTGAAGCGCTCGCGCATGACCACCTCGCCCACGAAGCTGCGGGCGTCCAGGCGGTCCACGTCCAGCGGCAGCGGGTCGCCGGGCGCCATGCCCAGCGGCGTGGCGTTGACCACGAGGTCGACGCCGGCCGGGTCGCGTTCGCCGGTGCTGATCTGAAGCAAGGGATAGGCCGCGCGCAGGCGCCCGCTCAAGGCCTCGCTGGCCGCGCCGTTCGTGTCGAACAGCGACAGATGCGCCACGCCCGCCGCCGCCAGCGAGGCCGCGATGGCCGAGCCCACACCGCCGCTGCCCACGACGAGGGCGCTGGCACCTTTCAGCGCCAGGCCCTTGCGCTGCACGCCGCGCACGAAGCCCTCGCCATCGAACATGTCGCCGATCAGGCGGCCGTTGGGCGCGCGCTTCACCGCGTTGCAGGCGCCGGCCACCTGCGCGGTGCGCGAAACCTCGTCGAGCAGCGCCACCACGCCCACTTTGTGCGGCATGGTGATGAGAGCGCCGATCACATTGGGCGCGGCCATCAGCGGCGGCAGCAGCGATTCGAGCGCGCCGGCCGGGCAGTCGATGGGCACCACCACCGCGGGGGTGCCGCTGGCCGCGAANNCCGCGAACCAGGGGTTGTAGATCAGCGGCGCCTTGAAGCTGTGCGTGGGATGGCCCAGGTGGACGATCACCCGGGTGTGGCCGTCGATGCGGGGCGTGTTCATGTCGCGGCGCCCCGTTCGGTCAGCCGGTGTAGCCGGCCAGGCGCGGCAGGAACAGCACGAAGTCGGGCCAGAAGGTGGTGATGGCCAGCGCGATCAGCATCACGCCCAGGAAGGGCAGGGTGGCGCGCACCAGATCGCCGAGGGAGACGTTGGCGATCCTGGTCATCATGAACAGCAGCAGGCCATAAGGCGGTGTGACCAGGCCGATCATGATGTTGAGCACCGCCATCACGCCGAAGTGCACCGGGTCCACGCCCAGGGCCACGGCCGTGGGCAGCAGCACGGGCAGGATCACCAGGATGATGGTGGAGCCTTCGAGGAAGGCGCCCAGCACCAGCAGCAGCAGGTTGGCCAGCAGCAGGAAGGTGAAGGGCGAGAGCTCGAGTCCCTTCATCACCGCGCTCAGCGAGGCGGGGATGTTCTCCGAGGTGATGACGAAGTTGAACACCGTGGCGCCCGCGATCAGGATGCCGATGGACACGCTGGTGCGCGCGCTCTGCTGCAGCGACTCGTAGACGTCGCGCAGGCGCAGGCTGCGGTAGTAGAAGGCCGCGATCAGCAGCGCATAGGCGGCGGCCACGCCGGCGGCCTCGGTGGGCGTGGTGATGCCGCTGTAGAGGCAGCCCAGCAGCAGCAGCGGCATCATCAGCGCGGGCAGGGCCTCGCGCGTGATGCGCGGCAGCTCGCGCAGCGGCACCGCGTCTTCCACCGGGAAGCGGTGGCGCTTGGCCAGGTAGTGGATCAGCGCCATCTGCACCGCGCCCAACAGCAGCCCGGGCAGCACGCCGGCCAGGAAGAGGTAGCCGATGGAGGTGCCCGAGACCAGCGCGTACAGCACCAGCGGAATCGATGGCGGCAGGATCGGCCCGATGACGGCCGACACCGCGGTGAGCGCGGCCGCGAAGGAGGCCGGGTAGCGGCCGTCGCGCGTCATCATGGCCTGCATGAGCTTGCCCGAGCCGGCCGCGTCGGCCAGGGCCGAGCCCGACATGCTGGCAAACACCACGCTCTGCAGCACGTTCACCTGCGCCAGGCCGCCGGGAAAGCGGCCCACCAGCGCGTTGCACCAGCGCAGCAGGCGGTCGAGCACGCTGCCCGAGCTCATGAAGCTGGCGGCCAGGATGAACAGCGGAATGGCCAGCAGCAGGTAGCTGGAATAGGTGCTGTTGAGCAGTTGCTCGGCCGCGCTGCCCATGTCCATGCCCTTGAGCCACAGGTAAAGGATGGACGCGCCGATCATGGCCTGCCCGATCGGCACGCCCAGCAGGCTCAGCAGCACGATGGCCGCGACGGCCAGCGAGAAGGGACTCGTCGGGTTCACAGGGAGCCTATGTGGGTGGATTCGGTCTGCTCACGCCCACGGATGGCGTTCACGATCAGCCACAGGTGACGCGCGATGACGGCCACGGTGAACACGAGGTAGATCGAGTAGAGCCAGTCGAAGCGGATCTTCAGGTACGAGCTGCTCTCCACCTTCATGAACGTCACGTAGTCCCAGGTGGCGGGCAGGGCCAGCGCGAACAGCAGCACGATGGCGATGGAGCCCAGCGAGGAGAGCACGCGCCGCCCGCGCGGGCCGAACATGGACAGCAGCAGATCGATGCGGATCTCCTCCTCGTCGCGCAGCACGAAGGCCGAGCCCCACAGGATCAGCCAGAGCCAGGCGACGAGCGAAATCTCCGCCGTCCAGCCCACCGGCAGATCGAACAGGTAGCGCAACGCGATCTGCAGGATGAAGGCGAGGAAGATCACACCCAGAAGGACGGCGGCCACAGCCTCGGCTGCACGCGCGAGGAGGCCGAACCCAGAGGCACCGAGGAACCGGCTTTGCCGGGCCTCAGGTGCCGCCCCCTCGAGGGGGTCGCGCGAAGCGCGGCGGGGGTGATTCATCACTTGACCGCGGCGATCTTGTCGATGATTCCGGGCGCCCAGGCCTTCGCTTCGTCCGACGCCAGGTAGATCTTCTGCGCGTGCTCGCGGAAGGCGTTGATGTTGGGCACGTACACGTCCAGCCCCTGGCGCTTGAAGCCCTCGGCCAGTTCGGCCTCGCGCTTGACGTGCTCGTTCGCGCTCCAGGTGATGGCCTTGTCCACCGCCGCCTGGAAGGCCTTCTGCTTGTCGGCCGACATCGCCTGCCAGGCCTTGAGGTTCATGGTGAGCAGGTCGAAGGCCACCAGGTGCGAGGTGAGCACGACCTGGCCCATCACCTCGTAGAACTTCATGTTCTGCACGTTGGGCAGCGGGTTGTCCTGGCCGTCCACGGTGCCGGTCTGCAGGGCCGTGTAGGTCTCGGCGTAGGCCAGCGGCGTGGGGTTGGCGCCCAGCGAGCGGCCCAGCAGCTGCCAGGCGTCGCCCGCGGGCATGCGCAGCTTCACCCCGGCCAGGTCGGCCGGCACGTTGACCTTCTTCTTGCCGCGCAGGCCCACGTGGCGCGTGCCGAAGAAGGTGGGGCCCAGGATCTTCACCTTCAGCTGGTCCTCCACCTGCTTCTTCATCTGCGCGCCCAGGTCGCTGGCGAAGAAGGCGTTGAGGTGGTTGGCGTCGCGGAACAGGTAGGCCGAGGTCAGCACCGACCAGGCCGGCACCTGCTTGGAGATGTCCTGCGGCGCGATGTTGCCCATCTCCAGGTTGTCGCGCTGCAGGGCCACGAGTTCGGTCCCCTGGCGGAACAGCGTGGAGTTCAGGTGCGCCTCGATGCTGTGGTCGGGTGCGATGTCGGCGCTCAGGCGCCTGATCATCTCGGCGCGGATGTCGGTGTCCGAGAACACCGCGGCGAAGCGCAGCTTGCTTTGCGCGCGGGCGCGGCCCGGCAGCAGGGCCCCGGCGGCCAGGCCGGCGCCGGCGCAGAGGAGGGAACGGCGGTCGATGGTGCGGTTCATGGTGCTTGTCTCCGTTGGTGTGACGGTTGTTGTGAGGAAAACGGCTCAGGCGGTGGCGGCCTCGCGCAGCCGCTGCGCCACCGCGTGCAGCGCGAGCTCGTAACCCATGGGGCCGAGTCCGCAGATCACGCCGGTGCTGGCCAGGGAGGTGAGCGAGTCCTTGTAGGGCGCTTCGCGGCGGTGGATGTTGGTGATGTGGACCTCGATCACCGGCAGGTCCAGCATCTTCAGCGCGTCCAGCAGAGGGATCGAGCGGAAGGACAGGCCAGCCGGGTTGATGATCACCGCCGCGCCGGCGGCGCGCGCTTCCTGCACCCAGTCCACCAGCACGCCTTCGTGGTTGGACTGGCGGAACACGCAGTTCAGCCCGAGTTCGGCGGACAGCGTGAGGCAGCGCGCCTGCACCTGCGCCAGGGTGGTGTGGCCGTACAGGTGCGGCTCGCGCACCCCCAGCAGGTTCAGGTTGGGGCCGTTGAGGATGTGTACGGTGGCGCTCATCGTGGGGGTGGGAGTGCGGCGGCGGGCTTGGCCGGAAGGGGCGCGTGGCCTACAGTCGTCTCCTGCTGTCGTGTGGCTGGAAGGCGATTCTTGGGCCGCCACAGGAAACACTTTCCGCATTGGAAACAGCTTCCGCATCACAAAAATTCAGAGACATGAACCTCGCTCTTGACCGCGGCCTCTCGCTGCTCGAACACCTCTCGCGCCACCCCGACGGCCTGCCGCTGGCCCTGATGGCCGAGGAACTGGACATCCCCCTGAGCGCCTGCCACCGCCTGCTGGGCGACCTGCAGCAGCGCGGTTACGTGCGCCAGAAGCGCAAACAGGGCGACTACCAGCTGACCACCAAGGTGGTGGCCATCGGCCTGGGCTACCTCAGCCACGGCGGCATCGTCGACATCGCGGGGCCCTTGCTGGAGCGGCTCGCGCAGCTCTCGGGCGAACTGGTGCGCCTGTCCCTGGTGGACGACGACCGCCTCACCTTCGTGGCCAAGGCCCAGGGGGCGCGCCAGCAGGGCGTGCGCTACGACCCCGACATGGGCGCCGACGTCTGGCTGTCGTGCTCGGCCTCGGGGCACGCCTGGCTGCACACGCTCAGCGACGAGCGCGCGCTGGAACTGGTGACGCGCCAGGGATTCGGCACGCCCAGGGACTACGGCCCCAAGGCGCCGACGACGGTGAAGGCCATGCTGGGCTTTCTGCACGCGGCACGCGTGCGCGGGTACGCCATGATCGATGAGGTCTTCGCGCCCGGCATGAGCGCCATGGCAGCGCCGGTGATGCGCCGCCACGAGNNTGATCAGCATTGCCGGACCGCGCACGCGGCTGAGCGTGGCGCGCATGCAGGAACTCGCGCCCGCGCTGCTGGCGGCGGCGGCGGAGTTGGGGCCGATCAGCAACGCGTCCAGCCTGTTCGGTCGGCCACCCCTGGGCAAAGGGTGAGCCCGCGGCGCTCAGGGATTTCACGCGGCGCCGGGCCGCTGGCCACGGGTAGCATGGGACAGGAGGAACCCGATGGACCTGTTCGACATGCCCGATCACGAGACCCTGGCCCTGTACAAGGAAATCGCGCGGCACCTGCTCTTCGCCATGGTGGCCGGCGGCCTCATCGGCCTGGAGCGCAGCTACCACGGCCGACCGGCCGGCTTTCGCACGCACACACTGGTGTGCCTCGCCTCCAGCCTGCTGATGCTGGTGACGCTGTACCAGGGCGTCTGGTTCGAGCAGGACAACAGCAAGGGCACCGTGACCATGGACCCCACGCGCATGGCCCAGGGCATCATGACCGGCATCGGCTTCCTCGGTGCGGGCGTGATCTTCAAGGAAGGCCTCACGGTGCGGGGCCTCACCACGGCGGCCTCGATCTGGATCACCGCCTCCATCGGCGTGCTCATGGGCATCGGCTTCTACTTTCCGGCCGTGCTGGCCACGGTGCTCACGCTGGTGGCGCTGGTGGTGTTGCACCGGGTGGAGCGCTTCGTTCCAACGCACACCTACGCCCAGCTCAACGTGCGCTTCGACCGCCTCAAGGCCATGCCCGAGGCCGATCTGCGCCAACTGCTCAAGGAGCACGGCTTCACCATCGCCAACCTGAGCTACCGGCTGGAAGAGGGCGACGCCTTCGAGTACCGCATGATGCTGCGCACCATGCGGCCGAAGAACCTGGCGGTGCTGGCCCGCTCGCTGGGCACGCTCAAGGTGGTGGAGCAGTTCCGACTCTCGCCCACGGGCGACTGAGCTTCAGACCATGTAGCGGTCCCAGTAGCCGGCCTGCGGCTCGATCTGCTCCACCACGTCCACCCACAGGCCCGACGGGTCGCGGAAGCCGAAGCGGCGCTGGCCGAAGGCCTCGTCGGTGAGCGGCAGGCCCACGTGGCCGCCGCGCGCCTCGAAGTCCGCGTGCGCCGCCCGCGCGTCGGCCACCTGCAGCTCGAAGCACAGGCCCAGGCCGCTGAAGGTCTCGGGGCCGGGCGGGGCCGAGGGGTGGTCGGGCGACATGAAGGCCAGTGAGGCGCTGCCGTCTTCGCTGCACAGCCAGACGAACCAGCTGCTGGCGAAGCCGCATGACCAGCCCAGGCGCTGCTCCCAGAAGGCCTGGCAGGCGCGGATGTCGGGTGTCACCACGATGGGGTAGTGGTCCTGATAGCGGGGTTTGCTGTCCATGGGAAACTCCTTGTTTGAAATAAACAGACTGTCGGTCTGTTTGTTCAATGTAGGATACCGACAGACTGTCTGTCAATGACGTTCCTGGTCAAGGAGAACGAGGATGAAGAACGTTGAACGCGCCCATGCCACTCGCGCGCGCCTGGTTGGGGTGGCGCGCCGCATGTTCGGCGAACTGGGCTACGCCGGCACCGCCACCGAGGCGGTGCTGCAGGAGGCCGGTGTGGCGCGCGGCGCGCTGTACCACCACTTCGCCGACAAGGCCGCGCTGTTTGAGGCCGTGTGCCTGGCGGTGTGCGAGGACATCGTGCCGGCGGTGGACGAGGCCGCCGGTGCGCGGCGCGATCCGCTGGACGCGCTGGTGCAGGGCTCCATCCGCTGGATCGAAAAGACCTCGGAGCCCGAGGCGCGGCGCATCCTCATGATCGACGCGCCCACGGTGCTGGGCTGGGAACGCTGGCAGGCGCTGGACGACCGGCTGAGCCAGGCCTCGCTGGCGGCGGGCATGAAGGCGGCGATCGCCGCCGGCGCCATCCGCTTCGACTGCCGGCTGGAGCTGGCGGTGGCCATGATGAACGGCGCGCTCAATGCGCTGGCGCTGCGCGTGAACGCGCCCGAGGCGCCGGTGCCGCCGCGCGAATGGCGGCGCGCGGTGCGCGCGCTGTGGGCGGCGCATGCGGTCGATCGGGGGTGAGCGCGTTTGGCCCCGCACCGTTTGCCGATCGTCACATCTGCCGGCTTGACGAACATACCAACTGGTCGGTAATCTCCGCTCCCTTGCCGAATCCGCCCGGAGAACACCCATGGACGCCCCGACCCTCAGCTCCCGCGACCGGCTGCTCCAGGCGGCCATGACGCTGGTGCGCACCAAGGGCTACACCGCCACCACGGTGGACGACCTGTGCGCCGCCACCGGCCTCACCAAGGGCGCGTTCTTCTATCACTTCAAAACCAAGGAAGACATCTTTGCCGCCGCCGCGCAGCGCTTCGGTGAAGAGGCCGACGCGCTGTTCCGCCGAGCCGGCTACATGGACAAGGCCGACCCCCTTCAGCGCCTGCTCGGCTATGTCGACCTTCGCATCGAGCTGCTGCAGGGCGAGATCGCGGAGATCACCTGCGTGCTGGGCACCCTGGTGCAGGAGGTGCACATCACCCACCCCGCCATCCGCGAGGTGTGCGACCGCCACATCACGGCCAACGCGGACCTGGTGACCGAGATGGTCACGGCCGCCAAGCGCCAGCACGTCCCCCGCGCGCGTTGGAGCGCCGAGGCCCTGGGCCTGTACGTGCAGGCCGTCATTCAAGGATCGCTGCTGCTGGTGAAGGCCCGGCAGTCGATCGAGCCCGCGGTCGAGTGCCTGCGCGTGCTGCGCCGCCACCTCGAACTGCAATTCCTTCCCACCCCCGCCAAGGAGACAGTGAAATGAGCTCTGTCGATGGCTTCATGGCCCCCGTGCCATTCGATGCCGAACGCATGATCCATGGCGGCTTCAACGTGATCCTCGATGTCTGAACACACCTCTCCCGCGCCCGCCCGGGCCACCGGCCGCGACTGGCTGGGCCTGGCGGTGATCGCACTGCCCTGCATGGTCTATGCGATGGACATGACCGTGCTCAACCTCGCGCTGCCCGTGCTCAGCGCCGAGCTGCGGCCCAGCGCCGCGCAACTGCTGTGGATGGTCGACATCTACAGCTTCCTGGTGGCGGGCTTTCTCATCACCATGGGCAACCTCGGCGACCGCATCGGCCGGCGCAAGCTGCTGTTGATCGGCGGCGCGGCCTTCGGCCTGGCCTCGCTCATCGCGGCCTTCTCCACCAGCGCCGAGATGCTGATCGCCATGCGCGCGCTGCTGGGCGTGGCCGGTGCCACGCTCGCGCCGTCCACCATGTCCCTCATCCGCAACATGTTCCACGACGAGGAGCAGCGCCGCTTCGCCATCGGCGTGTGGATCGCGAGCTTTTCCATGGGCGCGGCCATCGGCCCGCTGGTGGGTGGTGCGCTGCTGCAGTGGTTCCACTGGGGCTCGGTGTTCCTCGTGGCGGTGCCGGTGATGGCGCTGCTGCTGGTGCTGGGGCCGCTCGTGCTGCCCGAGTTCAAGGACCCTGACGCGGGGCCGATCGATCTCGCGAGCGCGCTGCTCTCGCTGGCCTCGGTGCTGGCGGCGGTCTACGGCATCAAGACCATCGCCACCCATGGCCTGGTGCTGGCGGGCCTGCTGCCGCTGGCGGCGGGCGTGGCCCTGGGCTGGGTGTTCGTGCGGCGCCAGTCGCGTCTGGCGCACCCGCTGCTGGACATCGCGCTGTTTCGCCAGCCGCGCTTCGCGGCGGCGCTGGCGGCCTACGCGCTGTCCTGCCTGGCCATGTTCGGCGTGTACATCTTCATCACGCAGTACCTGCAGGTGGTGCGCTCACTGGACCCGCTGAGCGCGGGCCTGGTGACGCTGCCCTGGGCGCTGGCCTTCGTGTTCGGCTCACTGGGTGCCCCGCGTTTGGCGAGCTGGTTCGCGCCGGTGCGCATCCTCATCGGCGGCCAGGTGGCGGCGGTGATCGGCTTCCTGATGCTGCTGATGGTGGACACCGGCACGGGCCTGCCCTGGCTGGTGGCGGGCACGGTGGTCATGAGCCTGGGCATGGCACCGGTGTTCACGTTGGGCAACGAGATCATCATCACCTCGGCCCCGCCCGAGCGCGCCGGTGCGGCTTCGGCGCTGTCGGAGACGGCGTCCGAGTTGAGCGGTGCCCTGGGCGTGGCCCTGCTGGGCAGCCTGGGCGTGGCCTGGTACCAGGCGCGCGTGGGGGCGGGCATGCCGGCGGCGCTGCCCGAGCACGCCGCCGACGCGGCGCGCGACACACTGGCGGGTGCGCTGCACGCGGCAGGTTCACTGGGCGGCGCGGACGGCCCGCTGTTCGCCGCGCTGGCGCGTGGGGCCTTCGTCGAATCGCTGCACCTGGTCACGCTGGCCGGCGCGGCGGTGATCGCGGCGGCTTGCGTGATGACGGCGCTGTTGTTGATGCGACGGCCGGCGGCGGCCGCTGCCTGAGGGGTCCGCCATGACCTTGCGGGGGTGACTCACATCAGATCATTTGAGCGATAATCTAAGCTCAAAGGAGCAGATTCATGCCGGGTCCCGCATCATCCCGTCGAAGCGCGCCCGCACGGCCCAAGGCGCGCAAACCACCCATGCCGGTGCCCGCTGCCAGGAACACCACCGGCTTTGTCACGAGTTTCCTGAAGGTTTACGAGACGGATGCGATGGAGCGCGTTCGCATCGTCAAGCTCGGCGTCCCGGCAAGCGCCGTTGATGCGATCGCGCGCCGCATGGCCATCCCCAAGGAGAAGCTCGTCGGCACACTCGGCCTGGCGCGCGCTACCGTCGATCGCAAGGCACGTGAGAACAAGCCCTTGTCATCGGACGAGAGTTCACGCGTGCTGGGCATGGCGCGCCTCGTCGGCCAGGTCCAGGCCATGGTCGAGGAGTCCGGTCAGGCGGAGGGTTTCAACGCGGCAGAGTGGGTGGCTCATTGGTTGGAGAAGCCGCTGCCGGCCCTGGATGGCCAACGCCCCGCCGACCTGATGGACACGCCGGAAGGACAGAGCATCGTGTCGCAGTTGGTGTCCCGCATGCAGAGTGGGGCTTACGCGTGAGTGTGGTGTTGTGGCGCATCGCCACGGACGCGCGGGAGTACAAGGCCGACGATCTGGACGGCAAGGGCGCTGAAAGAACCGGCGGTCGGTGGAACCGACCCGGCCGCCCCGTGGTTTACACCGCTTCTTCGGTGGCCTTGGCATGCCTGGAGACCGTGGTCCATCTCAATGCGGGCGACTTGCCGCTGAACCGGTTTCTCGTGCGAATCGTGGTGCCGGATGATGTGTGGGCAGCCCGCAAGGTAGAGGCTGCAGCGGATCTGCCTTCGGGTTGGAACGCCATTCCCGAGAGCCGGGTATCGCTGGACATCGGTGACCGCTGGTTGCGAAACGCATCAAGCGCACTGATGGCCGTGCCCTCCGTCGTCGTGCCCGAAGAGTTCAATGTGCTCATCAATCCCATGCATGCGCACGCCGCAGGGATCCGGGCTGGCAAGGTGCGGTCATGGTTCTACGACCACCGACTGGTTTGAGGCATTCCCGTCGGCGCCCGGCCTCAATGGAAATCCCGGCTCTCCGTCGCCAGCCGCCCCAGCAAGGGCGTCAGGTCCTCCAGCCGTCCCGCGATCAGGTTGCACAGCGGCCCCTCGCGCTGCCACACGCCGTGCACCGCCAGCAGCCGCGCGTGCAGCAGCGCGGCGCGCTGGCGTTCGCGCACGTGGCGCCAGACGATCACCTGCACTGCACCGGTCTCGTCCTCCAGTGAGACGAAGACGGTGCCGTTGGCCGTGCCCGGCTGCTGGCGCACGGTGACGATGCCGCAGGCGCGCGCGAAGCGTTTGTCGGGCAGGGCCTTGAGCTCTTCGGCCGTCATCAGGCGCCGCGCCTGCAATTGCGGGCGCAGCAGGGCCAGCGGGTGGCGGCGCAGCGTCAGGCGCGTGGCCGCGTAGTCCCACACGATGGCTTCGCCCTCGGGCGCGGGCGGCAGTTCGATGGGCGCCTCGTGCACAGGCGCGTGGCGCAGCAGCGCGGGCGGCGTGCGCAGGCCCGCCGCGTCCCACATCTGCTGACGCCGGTGGCCCGAGAGACCGATCAACGCGTCGGCCGCGGCCAGCAGTTGCAGCTCGCGCGGGTCCAGGCCCGCGCGCTGCGCGAGGTCTTCGGCGTCGCTGAAGGGCGCGTCGCGGCGCGCGGCGGCGATGCGGTCGGCCGCCCCGCTCGACAGGCCGCTCACGCGGTTGAGGCCCAGGCGCACCGCGGGTGCCTGCGGCGGGCCTTCCAGCGTGCAGTCGCGCTCGCTGTGGCAGACGTCCACCGCGCGCACCACCACGCCGTGGCGCTGCGCGTCCTGCACCAGCTGGCTGGGCGTGTAGAAGCCCAGCGGCTGGCTGTTGAGCATGGCGGCGAGGAAGGCGGCCGGGTGGTGGCGCTTGA
>JABAHQ010009936.1_pt1 | contig 15871 bp, 12 predicted proteins | sample 7062091 | NCBI WGS metagenome assembly JABAHQ01 (sample SAMN14534359, study PRJNA622989) | marine sediment metagenome | biome: marine biome [ENVO:00000428]; feature: marine pelagic biome [ENVO:01000023]; material: deep marine sediment [ENVO:00002113] | place: India: Gulf of Kutch | collected...
CGCAGCCGGGGTTGCCGCCCGGCATGTTGATGTCGGCGTCTTCGATGGTTCCGCTGCAGCGCGGGTTCTTGTAGTGGTCGACCAGTCGGAGGATCGCGGTCTCGCGGTCCATCCGCGGCTATCGCTCGATCGGCGCGCCCACCAGGTTGCCCCACTCGGTCCACGAGCCGTCGTAGTTGCGGACGTTGGGATAGCCGAGCAGGTGGTTGAGCACGAACCAGGTGTGGCTCGAGCGCTCGCCGATCCGGCAGTAGGCGATCGTCTCCCGGCTCCCGTCCACGCCCGCACCCCCGTAGATCCCCTTGAGCTCGTCGGCCGATTTGAAGGTGCCGTCCTCGTTCACCGCCTTCGACCAGGGGATGTTCTTCGCCCCGGGGATGTGGCCGCCCACGTAGGGCTGCTCCTGGGGAAGGTGATCGGGCGCCAGCTTCTCGCCGCTGAACTCGGCCGGAGAGCGGACGTCCACGAAGACGGCCTCTTCGATCCGTCCCAGGACGTCGTCCCGGAGGGCGCGGAGCTCGGGGCGCTCCGAGCCCCCGATCCGGAAGGTGGTGGTCGCAAAGGAGGGCGTCTCGCTGACCAGCTCCCGGCCCTCCATCTCCCACTTCTTGCGGCCGCCGTCCATGAGCTTGACGGCGTCGAAGCCCCGGTAGCGGAGGAGCCAGTAGGCGTAGGCCGCGAACCAGTTGTTGTTGCCCCCGTACAGGACGACGGTGGTGTCCTCGTCCACGCCGGCCTCGGCCAGGAGGCGACTGAACCCCTCCTGGGCCAGGTAGTCCCGCCGGACGGGATGGTGCAGGTCCTCGGACCAGTCCCAGCCCAGCGCGTTCGGGATGTGGCCCGTCTCGTAGGCGCTGGTGTCCTCGTCCACCTCGATGATGCGCACCGTGGGATCGTCGAGATGCTCCGCCACCCACTCGGTGCTCACGAGGGCGTCGGGGTTGGCATAGCCCTTTGCTGCCACTCCTCCTGCGTCGCTCATCACAACCTCCTGGGAATGGGTAACGCCCGCTGCCCGGAAATCGGGAGACACACGGCCCCTTTAGGCAATCCCCCGAGCGCCCGCTTCGGTTCCCGTCGGCCGGCAGGGGCCCACGAGCGCGCCCCACCTGCCTAGCGGCTCGCCGCGATCCCCCCGCTCTCCAGGAAATCCACGATCAGGTTCGTCATCGTCTCGATCCCGATCGGCACCGACGCGTCGTCGGCCCGGAAGCCGGGAGTGTGGTGGCCGCCGGAGCCGACCTCCGGATCCCGGGAGCCGAGGCGGAAGAAGAAGCCCGGCACCTCGTTGGCGTAGTACGAGAAGTCCTCACCCCCCATGGTGGGCTCGAGGAGCTCCACGCTCTCGGGCCCCAGCACCCGTTCCAGGGTGGGAGCCATCTTCCCGGCCAGCGCCTCGTCGTTGATCGTGGCCGGGGTGCCCCGGTCGTAGACGAGCTGGTAGTCCGCCCCGTGGGCGGTGGTCACGCCCAGCAGGATCTCGTCCATGCGCTGCTCGACCGCGTCCCGGACGTCGGGGTTGTAGGTGCGCACCGTCCCCTCCATGTGCACCTCGCCCGGAATGATGTTGAAGCGGGTGCCGCCACGGAAGATTCCCACCGTGACCACCGACGGCTCCAGGGGATCCAGGTTCCGGGAGCGGATCGTCTGGAGCGCCTCCACGACCTCGGAGCCGATGACGATGGGGTCCACGCTCTGGTGGGGGGCCGCGCCGTGGGCCTGGGTGCCCAGGATCTCGATCTTGAAGTGATCAACCGCGGCCAGGGCGGGGCCGATCGAGTAGCCGACCTTCCCCACGTCCATGTCGGACCAGGTGTGGAGCCCGAAGATCGCCTCGGGCCGAGGGTCCTCCAGGACCCCTTCCTCGACCATGAGGCTGGCGCCGCCCTCCTCGCCCGGAGGGGGCCCCTCTTCGGCGGGCTGGAAGATGAACTTCACCGTTCCGGGGAGCTCGTCGCGCAGCGAGGCCAGCACCGAGGCCACGCCCAGCTGGACCGCCGTGTGCACGTCGTGGCCGCAGGCGTGCATGACGCCCACCTCCTGGCCCAGGTAGGTAGTGGTCTTCTCCGAGGCGAAGGGGAAATCGGTGTCCTCCGCCACCGGCAGCGCGTCCATGTCGGCCCGGACCGCCACGACGGGTCCGGGACGCCCGCCTCGGAGGATTCCCACGACACCGGTGTGGGCCACGCCGGTCTCGACCTCGTCGAAGCCCAGGGTGCGCAAGTGCTCGGCCACCAGGGCCGCGGTCTCGTGCTCCCGGTTTCCGAGCTCGGGATTCTGGTGGATCGCATGGCGTTTCTCCAGGATCTCGTCCCGGACCTCCGCCACGATCCGGGCCACCTGCTCCGCCCGTTCCTGGGCGGTCGCGCCGACAGGTGCGACGAAGGTGCTGACCGCCACGCCGAGCGAGATCGGCAGGGCCAGGAGGAGCGATGCGCCGCTTCGCCAAGTATTCTTCTTCATCGGTGCCTCACTCTCCGGCAGATCGTGGAACGGGAGTTGCGCCCTTCTATTAGCGCGTCACGGGACGTTCACGGCAACCCCGAGAGAGCCACGAGACTCGAGAGCCTGCGGGTCGTGTTCGGTCACGAGCTCCGGGACCTCTACAGCGCCGTGAAGCAGCTCGTCGCGGCGCTGCCCCGCTTCACCGACACGGCGAGGCAGCCGGAGCTGACGACGGTCCTCCGCGAAGATCTCCAGAAGACCTGGGAGCACGCCCGGACGCCGGACGGGAGAGGAGACAGAGGAGGAGCCGGTGCCGCTTGACCCCGCCGTGGGTGCTGCCGAGGAAGACGAGGCGGTGGGTGTCGAAGACGCGGGCCACTCGGTCGGCCACCCCGGCGTGACCCCGCGACGGGCACTCCGGTGCGCGGTCCGCGGCCGGGCCGGGTGCCCGGCCCTCGGCCGGTGTCGTTCCCCACCCCGGCCGCCCCCGCCAGCCACCTCCTCATCTCCCTTCCTCCCTTCCCCGGCCCCGGACCTACGCGGCCTACCGCCCTCCCCCGAAGGGCAGGCGCTCCGGTAGGTCGGCCACCACGTACGCCATCACCGCCAGGGCGGCGACGCACTCGGCCACGTCGCGGGCGTCGAGCTTGTCGATCGTGTCCGCGTCGGTGTGGTGGTACCAGAAGTAGCGGGCGCCGTCGACCCGGAGACCCATCCCCGGCACGCCCTCGCGCATCAGGGGCCCGATGTCGGCCCCTCCCCCGCCCCGGCTCACCTCGCCGGCGCCGATCGGGTCCAGGAGCCGGCCCACCTCCCGGACCACGGCGTAGGCGGCGTCGGTGCCGCTGAAGCCGAAGCCCAGGGGATCGAAGACCCCGGAGTCGGACTCGATGGCGAGGACGTGGTTCTCCAGCGCGTCGGCGTGGCCGTCCCGGTACGCCGTGGCTCCCCGGAGCCCGTTCTCCTCGTTCGTCCACAGCACGACCCGGACCGTGCGGCGGGGGCGAAGCCCCAGGGCTTTCATGAGGCGCACCGCCTCCCACGCGGCGACGCTCCCGCCCCCGTCGTCCATGGCCCCCTGCCCCACGTCCCAGGAGTCGATGTGCCCGCCCAGGACCACCACCTCGTCGGGGCTCTCCCGGCCCCCGATCTCGGCCACCACGTTCCGCGAGGGGACGTCGGGCAGCGTCCTCGCCTCCATCTCCAGGTGGAGTTGGATCCGCTCCCCCCGCTCCTCCATGCGGTGGAGCATCGTGGCGTCCTCCACGGTGATCGCGGCGTGGGGGATCCGCTCCACCCCCTCCTCGTAACCCATCCCCCCGGTGTGGGGGGTCTGCATCGAGTAGGGGCCCACCGACCGGATCAGGCTCGCCACCGCCCCGGACCGGGCCGCGGCCACGGCTCCCCGGGTCCGGTACTGGACCGTCTCGCCGTAGGAGGCGAAGGGCACGTCGAAGAGGACGATCCGGCCCCGGGCTTCGTCGGCCCGTAGCTCCAGCTCGTCGAAGGAGCCCACGACCAGGACCTCCGCCTCGACCCCCCCCGGAGGCGTGCCCACGCTTCCGCCCAGGCCCAGCATCGGGAGATCCCGGCGCCGGGGATGGAGGAGCGTGGCCGACTCCTCGCCCCGGACCCAGCGGGGGACGATCACCGGCTGTCCGTGGACGCTCTCGAGACCGTCGGCGGCCATCTCGTCCAGGATCCAATCGATCGCCCGCTCCAGGGCCAGGGTCCCGCTGAAGCGGGGTCCGAAGCGATCCACCAGCTCGGTGAGGCGGTCGAAGGCGGCGCTGTCGGCCAGGGCGGCGTCGACCAAGCCTTCCGCGGCCTCCCGGGTATCGGCGGGGATGCGGGACGCCCGCTCCTGGGCCCGGGCCGCGGAGGGGGTGGCCACGACGCCCAGGAGGAGCGCGGCGCCGACGGTGAGCGGACCGGGCAGGGCAATAGGGAAGCTCACGGCTGGGACCTCCGGATCGGGGATGGGTGCGTCGGACCGTCTCGGGAGTCGGTGTCCAGGATCGGGCCGGGGAGCGGTGCGGGGCGTACGATCGGGTGTCGGCCCGAAAAAGACCAGGGCCCGCCCCCTTCCATTCGGGAGCGGGCCCACGAGATGGTTCTCGCGTCTACGACTCTACCGTCGGTCTCCGGACTCCACGTCGAGGCGCCGGACGAGGGCATCGCGTTCCTCCGCCTCCAGGTGCGGAGAGCGGGTCAGGAGCCGGGCCCGTTCCAGGAGGCCCCTCCCCTCCAGGGTCCTCCCCGCTTCCGCCGCGACCCACGCCCCGTCGAGGAACGCCCGGGCGGCCCCAGGCACGTCGCCCAGGGCGAGAAAGGCTTCGCCCGCCTCCCGGTGCGTCCGGAGCGCCGTCTTCGCTCGATCGCCGTAGAAGTACAGTGAGCCCGCCAGGTGCAGGATCTCGGCGGCGCGGAATTGCCCGGGTCCCCGGAGCCGCGCGGCCCTTCGGTAGAGATCGGCCGCCCGCTTCCAGCGCGGCCGCCCCTGGGTCAGCGCCCACGCCCGGGCCTCGAGCGCCTCGGCGAGGGTGACGGCGGCGTTCGGGGCTTCGAGGACGGCGACACGATCCTGGCTCGCTCCGTCTCCGGGAGCGGCTGCGAGAGCCAGGAGCGCGATCGTCAGGCCGAGGGTCCGTCTCGTCGTAAACATGGAATCTCCCCTTGAATCTGATCTTCGGAATGGACGCCGGTGGATCCCGCGACTTCGCTCCTCCGGGCGTGTCCTGCGTCTGCACGTTCCAAGCTGGGACCAGCGCGCGATGGCCGGAGGACGGGCCAGAAACTCCGCGGTAACGTTCGTGTCGTGACTTCGACGTCCACGCCCCGGCGACCCCGGAACGCCGCGCCACCGCGGCCTCCTTTGAATCTCCAACCCGGGTGGATACCTTGGGCGCCACGGGCCGTATCGAGAACACCCCACCCGGAGCACCCATGGATCTCCGCCCTCTGCGGCGTCCCACCGTCCTCGCCCTCGCCGTTCTCGGAGGGATCGCTCTCGCCACCCCGCGCGCCGCCCGAGGCCAGTCCGGTCTCTACGACCTCCCGATCCGGGAGCACGTCCTGGACAACGGCCTCCGGGTCCTGGTCCTCCACCGACCGGGCGATGAGCGGGTGGCGTGCAAGATCTTCACGGACTTCGGCGCCCTGGTGGAGCGCCCCGGTCAGCTCGGGGCCGCCCACTTCCTCGAGCACCTCATGTTCAAGGGGACCCACACCCTGGGGACCACGGACTGGAGCGCCGAGCGGCCGCTCCGCCGGAGCCTCCTGGAGACCGAGGCGGAGCTGATCCGGGCCCGGAACGGAGCCCGCAACCGGATCCGGATCCGGGAGGTGTGGCACGGGGACACGCTCTACTCCACACCCCGGATCGATTCCCTCCAGAGCGAGATCACGCGGCTCGAGGAGGAGATGTCCCGCTTCCGGGACAACGGGGCGATGATGCGCTGGTACCAGGCGTACGGGGGCACGAACCTCACGGCCACCACCGAGCAGGAGTACATGAAGTTCGACATCAACCTGCCGGTGGAGCGGGTGGATCTCTTTCTCCGTGTGGAGGCCGACCGCATGAGGAACAGCGTCTTCCGGGAGTTCGACGAGGAGCGGACGATCCTCCTGGAGCAGCGCTACGGCGACCTGAACGACCCCACCACCCCCTACTACGAGCAGATGAACGCCGCGGCGGGCCTGGTCCATCCGGTGTTCTGGCCCGAGGGCTATCTCACGGACTTCTGGAACTACACGAGACACTACGAGCGGGCGCTCTACGAGGAGTGGTTCGTCCCGAACAACACCACACTCGTCTTCGTCGGTGGGGTGACCCTGGAGGCGATGATCCCGAAGGTGGAGCGCTGGTTCGGGGCGATGGAGCGTCGGCCCGAGCCCCGTCGGGTGGAAGCGGTGGAGCCGGTCCCGGCCGCCGAGCGCCGGGTGATCTACCGGAGCCGGGAGATGGCGCCCCGGGTCGAAGCCCGCTTCCTGGTCCCGGGGATCGGCCATCCCGACCGTCCCGCCCTCGACGTGGTGGCAGAGGTGGCGGGGATGGAGATCGCCGACGCCCTGGAGCGGGCCCGGGTGGACGGCCGCGTCCGCCCCAACTTCCGGGTCGTCCACACGAGCCGCTTCGGGGTCCCGGCCACCGTGAACTTCGAGGTCGTCCTCTCCGAGAATGGCAATCTGGAGGCGGCCGAGGGCGCTCTCCTCGAGGCCCTCTCCGAGGTGGCGCGCCGGCCCACCTCGGGCGCACGGCTCGCCCTGGCGAAGAAGCGCCTCCGGACCGAGTGGTACCGCACGGCCCGGGATCCCGACGGCCTGGCCTTCGAGATCGGCCACTTCGAGACGATGGACTCGTGGCGGACCCTGGAGGAGCACCTGGAGGGGAGGGAGGCCACCACCGCCGACGCCGTGCGTCGCCTCGGGGCCCGGTACTTCGTTCCCGATAACCGGACCCTGGGAATCGTGAAAGCTCCGGAGCGGACCCGATGAGGGCTGCGTCCTCGGGCTCGGGGGCCCGGCCGGCCACGGTGGGTCCGACCGTCCTCGGACTCCTCGTCGCCGGCTCGAGCGTCCTCGGGGCCGTGAGGGCGACCCGGGCCGTCGCCCAGGAGCTTCCCCACCCCCGGGAGATGGGCCTGCCGGAGGTCGACGTCGCCCGACCCGATCCCGGCGACCACCGGCTCGAGCTGCCCAACGGCCTGATCGCCTACGTCGTCGAGGACCACTCAGTGCCCCTGGTGACGATCTCGGCGTTCGTCCGGGCCGGATCGGGAGCGGGACCCGCCGGGGCGGCCGCCGCCCTGGAGGCCGCCCTCGGGGGGGGGCCCGGCGACCAGACTCCCGGCCTCTTCGAGGACCAGCTCCGGGCGATCGCCGCCGAGTGGCGCACCTCCCTCTCGCCCGAGCGCCTGGAGCTCACCGCCGACGTCCCCGCCGAGGACGCACACAACGCCCTCGACCTCGTGGCCCGGACCCTCCGGGACCCGGTGATCGTCCCTTCCGACGGGCAGTCCCCGGGTGCGGGGCCCGGCCCCGCGGGGCCGGACCGCTACCGGGGAAGCCCGGCGGGCGCCACGGCGCTCTTTCGCCACCGTCTCTACGGGGACCACCCCTACGGGCCGGCGCGCCGGGGCGCCGGAGTGGACCTGGCCGTGGCGCGCTCTTTCCACCGGGACCGGCTGGTGCCCGGGAACACGGTAGTGGCCGTGGCCGGCGACTTCGACGGCGCGGCGATGCGCCAACTGATCCGGGACAACTTCGGGAGCTGGCAGGGGGCCGCGCCCCGCGCCCGGGAGCCCGCTCCCCCCCTGGACCCGCCCCGGGGCCGGACGGTCCATCTCTATCCGGCGGAGAAGCTCCAGGGGTGGATCGTCCTGGGACACGCCCTCCCGCCCGTTCCCCCGGAGGAGCGGGCGGCGCTGGAGGTCATGAACTACATCCTGGGAGGCGGCCACTTCGACACCCGCCTCTTCCGGGAGACCCGGGACGAGCGGGGCCTCACCAACGACGACTCCGGCTACCTGGAGCCCTACGTCCGGGGACCGGGGACCTACACCTTCCGGACCTACGGCCGGCCCGGGGCGGTGAAGCTCCTCCTGGAGATCACGATGCGGGAGATCGAGCGAATCCGCTCAGAGCCCGTCACCGAGGAGGAGCTCTTCGTGGCCCGGGGCGCCCTGGCCGACGGGAGCTTCGCCGATCGCTGGGCAGGCGGGACCGGCGTCGCCCGGAGCCTGGCCCTCGAGGCGTTCGAACGGGGCGGCCACCGGGCCAGCGCCACCTACCGCGAGCGTGTCCGTGCGGTGACCGCGACGGACGTCCGGGCTGCGGCCCGGAAGTACCTCCACCCCGAGCGCATGACCGTCGTGATCGTGGGCCCCCTGGACGAGATCCGGGCCGCCCCGCCCCTGGAGAGCGAGCGGGAGCTGGAGGCGTGGGGCGAGGTGGTGGAGCACGGGCCGGCGCCGGGCGGTCCATAGGCCGGGGACGGAGACGATTCGGAAGAGCCGCCGCCGGGCGTGAAGAGAGCGGAGAGGAGGAGGACGGCGACGATGTCGACGGGCGGTCCCAGACGGGAGGAGCTCCGGGAAGTCGTGGAGCTCGTGACCCGGGAAGCCCTGGAATACCTGGACGACGTGGACCGCCGTCCCGTCCTCTCCCCCGGGAGGGACGAGGCCCTGGCCAGCTTCTCCCGGCCCCTCCCCGCCGAGGGCGTGGGCGCCGGCGCCGCCCTCCGGGAGCTTCTGGAGGAGGGGCCGGCCGCCGCCGTCGCCAGCTCGGGCCCCCGCTGCTTCCACTTCGTGATCGGAGGGACCACCCCGGCGGCCCTGGGAGGGGACTGGGCGGCCACCCTCCTGGACCAGATGGCCTACGCGTGGGTCTCCTCGCCCCTGGCCGTCGAGCTGGAGCTCCTGGCCCTGGAGTGGCTCAAGGAGCTCTTCGACCTGCCCCGGGAGATGAAGGGGATCATGACCACCGGGGCGACGATGGCCAACTTCGTGGGCCTTGCCTCGGCCCGGCAGTGGTGGGCCCGGCGGCACGGGGCGGACCTCGGCGAGGAAGGCTTCTCCGGACTCCCGGAAGTTCCCGTCCTCACCAGCGGGTTCGTCCACGCAAGCCCCGTCAAGGTGCTCTCCCTCCTGGGGATCGGTCGGGCGTCGCTCCGGCGATTCCATGCCGATCCTTCCGGGCGCCTGGACGCGGACGCCCTGGAAGGGGCGCTCCGGGAACTGGACGGAGCCCCGGCGATCCTCATCGGCAACGCCGGGGAGGTGAACGCCGGCGCCTTCGATCCCATCGACGCCCTGGCGGACCTGGCGGACGAATACGGCGCCTGGCTCCACGTCGACGGAGCCTTCGGCCTCTTCGCCCGCCTCTCCCCCCGAACCGCCGACCTCGCCCGGGGCGTGGAGCGGGCCGACTCGGTCACGGTGGACGGCCACAAGTGGCTGAACGTGCCCTACGACTGCGGCTTCGCCTTCGTCCGGGACGGCACCGCCCTGGCCGAGGCGTTCGCGTACAGCGCCGACTATCTGCCCGACCCCAGCGACCCGCGCCCCACCCTGGGCTCCCTGGGCCCGGAGAGCTCCCGACGGGCCCGCTCCCTGGCGGTGTGGGCCACGCTCCGGGCTTACGGACGCGAGGGCTACCGGCGAATCGTCGAGACCCACCTGGATCTGGCCCGGCGCCTCGCCCGGTCCGTGGACGAGGCCCCGGACCTGGAGCGGCTGGCCGACGTGCCCCTGAACATCGTCTGCTTCCGCTACAATCCCGGCGGCCTGGGCGAGGGGCGCCTCGACGACNNCGACGTCCCCTTGAACATCGTCTGCTTTCGGTACAATCCAGGCGGCCTGCCCGAAGAGCGGCTCGACGCGCTGAACGAGCGCCTGGGCCGGGCGATCGTCGACGACGGCCGGGTGTATGCCGGAACCACGCGCTACACGGGGAAGGTCGCCCTCCGGCCCGCGATCTCGAACTGGCGCACCCGTCCGGAGGACGTCGACCTGCTGGTCGAGGTGGTCCGGGAGCTGGGCGCCCGCCTCGGCGGAGGCGCCGGAGAAGGGAATCTCGCCCCCGATGTGGCCGAGGCCTGACGCCCCGGCTCTCAGAGCAGAGCGACCCCCGGGGGACGGACCCACCGACGAGAGGAGGAGAAGGATGCCCGCAGCCCACCAGAGAGGGACCGAAGCCCGCCTCGCGGCCACGACGCTCCTGGCCGCGGCACTCGCCGTCCCCGGAATCGCTCCGTTCTCACCGGGGTCCCTGGCGGCCCAGGATGCACCGGCCGTCCTGGGAACCGTCGAGTTCCCGAACTCCGGCGCCGACGCCGCTCAAGAGCCCTTCGTCCGGGGGGTGCTCCTCCTCCACAGCTTCGAGTACGAGGAGGCGGCAGCGGCCTTCCGGGAGGCCCAGGAGCGCGACCCCGACTTCGCCCTCGCCTACTGGGGCGAGGCGATGACCTACAACCACCCCATCTGGATGGAGCAGGATCGGACCGCGGCCCTCGGCGCCCTGGCCCGCCTCGCGCCCGGCCCCGAAGCCCGGGTGGCGCAGGCGCCCGGCGAGCGGGAGAAGGACTGGCTCCGTTCCCTCCACGTGCTCTACGGGGTGGGCGACGCGGCCCGGGAGCTCGGGGTCGGACCCGGCCCCGACGGGAGCCCGGCGTCCAAGGAAGCCCGGGACGACGCCTACCGCGCCTTCATGGAGCGGATGCACGAGAAGTACCCCGGCGACGACGAGTGGGCCACCTTCTACGCCCTCTCGATCCTGGGGACCGCCCACGAGGGGCGGGACTTCCGCACGTACATGCGGGCGGCCGCCGTGGCCGAGCGGGTCCTCGACCGGAATCCCGATCACCCGGGCGCGGCCCACTACGTGATCCACTCCTTCGACGATCCGATCCACGCTCCCTTGGGCCTCCCCGCGGCCCGGGCGTACTCGGAGATCGCGCCGGGCGCCGCCCACGCCCAGCACATGACCTCCCACATCTTCGTGGCCATGGGGATGTGGGACGACGTGGTGGAGGCCAACGTGGTGGCCCGGGACGTCCAGAACGCCGGGGAGCGGGAGGCCGGACGCCCGCCGGTCCTCTGCGGCCACTACACCTTCTGGCTCGAGTACGGATACCTGCAGCAGGGGCGCCACGACGCCGCGGCCGGCGTCATGGAGCGCTGCCACGGACAGGTCGCCGGCGGCGTCCGGAGCCGGGGCCGGGTGGGCTACTTCGTGGAGATGCGCTCCCGGTACCTCCTGGACACCGAGGCCCGGTCGGCCGTGGAGCGCTGGCCCCTCGACCTCTCCGGCGCGGGAGCGGGCCTCCGGGGCCACGACCGCTGGATCCGGGGCTTCGCCGCGGCGCGCCGGGGTCGCACCTCGGAGGCCCGGACGCACCTCGAGGCGATGGAGTCGGCGCTCCGGGGAACGGGGGTCGGCAATCCCGACCTCCCGATCATGGCCGACGAGCTCCGGGGGGCCCTGGCCCTGGCCGAAGGCCGCGCCGACGAGGCGGTCCCGATCCTGCGGGCCGCGGCCGAGGCGGAGGCGGCGCTCCCCTTCCAGTTCGGGCCGCCGGCGATCCCCAAGCCCACCTTCGAGCTCCTTGGCGAGGCGCTCCTGGAGGCGGGCCGCGCCGGCGAGGCGGCCCGGGCCTTCGCCACCGCCCTCCAGCGCACCCCCCGGCGGACGAATTCACTCCTGGGCCTCGCCCGGGCTCAGGAAGCGGCGGGCCGGCACGCCGAGGCCCGCCGCACCTACGGCGAGCTCGCCTCGATCTGGAGCGAGGCCGATCCCGGGATCGAGGTCGTCCGGACCGTGCGGCGGAGAGCCACGGAGGAAGGCGGCGGCTGATGGGCGGAACCCACGGCGCGGGATCCTCGTTTGCTGAACGAGCGGCGGCGTCCCCTCCGTCCGGGGGGAGCGCCTCGGCCGCCACCGAGTTTCGTCTCATCGGAAGCGAACGAGGAGCCCCATGCCCGAGCCCATGGACCGGAGATCCTTCATCGCCCACCTCGCAGCCGCTCCCCTGGGAGCGGCCCTTCTCGCGGGAGACCGCCGGCCCGGAGCCGCCCGGCAGCGGGCGTCGGCCGCACTGCCCCCCCGGGTCGTCGGCCTTCGCACCATGGGGGGTGACTTCCGCTTCGATCCCCCCGGCCTCCGCCTGGAGCCCGGCGCCGATCTGATCTGGCTGAACATGGGCGACTTCCACACCGCCAGCGCGTTTCACCCGGAGAACGCGAGGCTCCTGGGTGGCGACGTGCCGCTCCGCATCCCCGAGGGCGCCGAGTCGTGGCACTCGGGGATGCTGGGCCTCACGGCCGGGACCGAGTTCGAGCACACCTTCCGCGTTGCGGGGGTCTACGACTATTTCTGCCAGCCCCACTACGGCTTCGGGATGGTGGGCCGCCTGATCGTGGGAGAGCCCCGGGGCGGTCCCGGAACCCGGCCCATGGAGGGCGTGCCACAGGCCGTCCGGGATGCCATGCCCGACGCGGACGAGATCATGGGGCCCCGTGGCAGAGGGTGGGAGTGGGCCTCCCGGATCAACGGCACCCTCTGGCTCCGCGCCCACGACCGGGACGCGGCGGGCCCCGTGGCCGCGATGGAAGACGCCGTGCGGCGGGACCAGGAGCTCGACCGCTGGCTCTCTTCCGAAGGCGAGCGCCGGCAGCTCACCCGGACGATCGCCGACTTCGTCGAGGGAGTCCGCTCGGGCGCGGGATACGAAGAGCTCGTCCAGCGGGCCGACGCCGCGAAGGCCCTCCTCTAGCGAGGCGCCGGGGGGGCTCCGGCCCCCGCTCTCCGTCGCGCTCGGCTCCCGGAGCGCACCCGCCGCGACCCGTCCCCCGTGCCGCGCCCCCGCCGGCCCCAGGAAACATCCTCGTCACGTCGTCGATTGAGACGAGCGAAGACCCCGAGTACAGCGCGCGCCCACTACGGGAGTCGGCGCGTGAAGCACGGATTTGGACCGAACCCCCAACCCACCGCAGAGGGAGGATCTGACCCATGATGGACCGCTTCGACCGCGCGACCAAGGCTTTGGGCGGACTCGGCATGGCGGCCCTGCTCGGGGCCGGTGTGGCCTTCGCCCCCGCCGACGCACCGTCACCCACGCCGGAGGACGGCAGCGAAGCGCTGGACGGGCAGTGGCGGATCCGGGCCACCGGCGCCAAGATCGTCGGCGGCTACGGCAACAACTTCGCCTACAACGGAGAGAACGTCCGGCCCCTCGACGGCCACGCCGAAGTCACCCTCGACACCCGGACCGGGAGGGGTGAGATCGTCATCGAGATCGAGACCACCCCGGAGTCCGGTCCGGTCGCGTTCAGCGAGAACCAGACGTGGGAGGGCACGATCCGCGCCGTTCAGCGCATCAACACCGAGCGCATGGACATGGCCCGGGTCGCGGAGGAGATCTGGCTCCACGGCAACACCGGCAACGAAGCGCCCGTGATGCCGAAGCTCTTCAACTACTTCGCCACCTGGGGTCCGTCCACGATCTGGGTGAACGGCGAAGAGGCCGTGCCGATGATCGGCAGCCACACCATGTTCAGCGAGCAGGCCCGGGGGCCGGACCACAGGATCGCCAAGGCCGGGCAGGTCTACTCGCCCAGGCTCCAGGACAAGGACGGCTTCACGAACCCCGATGAGACCGAGTTCCACTACGTGGCCCACACCACCGAGCCCGACCAGAACAACTTCCCGCCCCACACGGCGTGGATTCACCTGCACTTCTCCGACGTCGAGGTGCTGGAGAAGCCCTCGGACGTCGAGATCCCGTACCGGGCTCAGTGAGGACCTGAGCGCCAGCGGCGCGGCGTGCCTCCGGGGCGCGCCGCCCCCGGCGGAGGGTCGCTCCCTCCGTCGGTGACCCGCAGGGGGAAAGCCCGGGGTCGGCTGGACCGGCCCCGGGCTCTCGTATGGTCCGTCAGGGATCCCCGCCTGCCCCCCTCACCACCAGCTCGCCCCTGCCGTCGTCCAGGGTCACCAGGGCCACCTCCCGGGGTGCGAGGTGGATCGTCCGCCGGAGCTCGAGGCCCATGGGGGGCTCGTCGGCCTCCACGGGCTCGCCGGCGGTCTCTCCCCCCGGGCCGTCCTCCTGATCGAAGGTGAGGTGGACCCGGCGCTCCCCGGCTGACACGGCCACGTCCCGGAAGACGTAGACCGGCCGGTCCCCCCGGGCGCCCGCCGGGCGCACCCGGTCGTCCACCACCGTGCGGCCGTCCACCCGGACCCGGAGCCGAAAGGGCCGCAGGGAGCCGACGCACCCGTCGGGGTTGCGCATGTGGAGGGGAAGAGCCTCCAGCTCCTCCTCCGACGGTCTCCGGCACTCCGCACCCGTCTGCTCGGCCCGGATCCTCCACGAGAGGCGGAGGAGGGCCTGGTCGTCTCCGGAAGCCCGATACGGCATCCGGCTCAGCCCGGCCAGGGCCAGGGCGGCCGCGGCGGCGAGGAGAACGGCACCGAGCTTCCGTGCGCCGCTCCTCACGGGATCGCCTCCAGGCGCTCGGCGTCTCCCCGATCCGGAACCTCACACTCGGTGTCCAGCTCCGGCTCAGCCTCGGCCTCGGTCGCCTCGAGGGCGAGGATCTCGTCACGGAACGCCTCGAGCCCGGCCGCCACCCGACCCCGCTCCGCCGCGCCGGCGTGGACGATCCGCACCCGTCTCCGGTCCACCCGCTCCTGGAGCTCCGCCTCCCGGTCGTGGTACATGCGGGCCTCGAGCCATTTGGGTCCTTCCCGGTTCCAGCAGTCCCGCGGCGGACAGGTGACCACCAGCACTCCCCCGGCGCCGGAGCGCAGCAGGAACTCCACCACCGACGTGTGGAGGCTTCCGGCGCACTCTACCGGGAAGACCGGGGAGTCGGCGAACCGCCCCAGGCCGCCGACGCCCCCGGCACCCCGGCCGCAGGCCACCAGCACCACGTCCCGGGGCCCGGGCTCCTCCCGCCCCAGGAACGTTCGCGCTCCGTCGAGCTGGTCCCTCCCGGTCCGTCCGGGAGGTCCCACCCCCATGGGCGCGCACGACCCGGCACAGATCCCGCAGCTCACGCAGAGCGCCGGGTCCACCCGGGCATATACGTCGGCGCGCCCGTCGGTCCGGCTGACCATGGAGATCGCCTCGTACGGGCAGTCCAGGTAGCACTGCTCACACCCGGTGCAAAGACGCTCGTTCACCAGGGAAGGGGCAAGACGCTCCTCATCCCGGGGTCGGGACCAGAGGGGAATCAGGAGGAGGGCCAGGGCCCCGGCGCTCCCCACCGCCCACACGGCCCACGCGGGCATCGCCCGGGTGGCTGGGAGCCAGAAGGCGTAGAAAGCGTCCAGCGGTACGTCTGCCGGCAGGCGGAACAGGTCGGCCCGCCCGAACATCTCCACGGGCCAGAGGACCGACACCGCCAGGAGGATCCCCACCAGGCCCCACCCGAGCCCCCGGGGCGGAAGGAGGGCGGGGCGGGCGACCCGCGAGGTGTGGATCCACAGCGCGAGGCCCACGCCCACGGGCAGGGCGATGTGGAGGAAGAGGTTCATGAAGAAGAACGCCCCCGGGATCGCCCGCTCCCCTACGAAGGTCCGGGCGATCGGCTCGGAGAAGATCGGGAGCACGTCGAGGAACCGGGCCCCCTCCACCGCCAGGACCCGGGCCGGCTCGTCCCAGATCATCACCAGGCCTGTCCAGCCGCAGAGGAGGAAGACGAAGAGGAGGACGAGCCCCGAGACCCAGGCGAGGGCCCGGGGTCCCCAGCTCCGCCCCTGGACCCACATGCGCAGTGCGTGGACGGCGATCGCCACCACCGCCGCGTCCGAGGCGTAGCGGTGCAGGGCCCGGATCCAGCGACCGGTCCACGCCTGATCCGTGATCCGGGCCACGGACTCGTAGGGGGCTCCCACCCGGTAGAAGAGGAGGAGATAGATCCCCGTC
>JABAHQ010006523.1_pt2 | contig 15863 bp, 9 predicted proteins | sample 7062091 | NCBI WGS metagenome assembly JABAHQ01 (sample SAMN14534359, study PRJNA622989) | marine sediment metagenome | biome: marine biome [ENVO:00000428]; feature: marine pelagic biome [ENVO:01000023]; material: deep marine sediment [ENVO:00002113] | place: India: Gulf of Kutch | collected...
TCGCGCAGGGCCATCAGCCCCGGCATCTCGCTCTCGGCGATCTCGATTTCCTTGCGACCCCAGTCGGCCAGATTGATATCGGCGACCTTGTAGTCGGGGCTCAGGTTCTCAACAGGTTGGGAGGTACTCATGCGTAAGGATCTCCTGATTGTTCTGCGTAATGAATTCCGTGTTTAAGACGCCGCCCTCTTCAGGCCCGCGGCATCGCGCAGGGCGTCGGCCTTGTCGGTGCGCTCCCAGGAGAACTCGCCCTCGGTGCGGCCGAAGTGGCCGTAGGCGGCGGTCTTGGTGTAGATCGGGCGCAGCAGATTGAGCATTTGTACCATGCCCTTGGGGCGCAGATCGAAGAATTCGCGCACCAGCTCCTCCAAACGATCTTCACCGATCTTGCCCGTTCCGAACGTCTCTACGCGGATGGAGGTGGGCTGGGCCACACCGATTGCATAGGAGACCTGCACCTCGCAGCGGTCGGCCAGACCCGCGGCGACGATGTTCTTGGCGACATAGCGCGCGGCGTAGGCCGCGGAGCGGTCCACCTTGGAGGGATCCTTGCCGGAGAAGGCGCCGCCGCCGTGGCGGCCCATCCCGCCGTAGGTATCGACGATGATCTTGCGACCGGTCAGGCCGCAGTCGCCAACCGGCCCGCCGATGACGAAACGCCCGGTGGGATTGATGTGATACTTGGTGTCCCGGCTCAACCACTCAGCGGGCAGAACGGGCTTGATGATCTCTTCCATCACCGCCTCGTGCAGGGCCTTCTGCTCGATGTCCGGGTCGTGTTGCGTGGACAGCACGACGGCATCGACCGCTACGACCTTGTCGTCCTCATAGCGGAAGGTGACCTGACTCTTGGCGTCGGGGCGCAGCCACGGCAGCGTTCCATCCTTGCGCACCTCGGCCTGGCGCTTCACCAGACGGTGGGCGTAGGTGATCGGGGCCGGCATCAGCACGTCGGTCTCGTTGACGGCGAAGCCGAACATCAAGCCCTGGTCGCCCGCGCCTTGCTCACGCTCGTCGCCCTCGTCGACGCCCATGGCGATATCGCCCGACTGCTTGTCGATCGCGGTGAGGACCGCGCAGGTCTCCCAATCGAAGCCCATCTGGGAGCTGTTGTAGCCGATCTCCTTGACGGTCTGGCGCGCACACTGTGCGTAGTCCACCTGGGCGTTGGCAGTGATCTCGCCCGACAGGATGATCATGCCGGTGTTGATCATCGTTTCGCACGCCACGCGCGCCTTGGGGTCCTGCTTCAGGATGGCGTCCAGGACGGAGTCGGAAATCTGATCGGCAACCTTGTCGGGATGACCTTCAGACACGGACTCTGATGTGAACAAGCTTGTCTTTGCCATTCTGATTCCTCGCGTTTTGCCCGTTTGGGATGAAGTGAATAACACAATCGTCAATGTGAACCTTGGCGAGCTTCATCGTGCCCGCCGGCGCCCGCGCTCCGCGCCGCCCTGTCTCGGCTCGGGGCCGATGCCATGCAGCAAGGTCGCCGGCAGCTGAATCCGTCCTGTTTCGGTATGTCTCGGCAGCCCGAGACGCCTGCTGGAAAATCGAACCAGCACCGGCCGCGGGGACTGTGCCAGGGGCACGCCGTATCGGAGCTGCGAACACGCCGCCCCGAGGATTCGTGTACGCACTGGCCCTGACGGAGGCCGATGCATCCTCACCGCGCCTCCGAAAACGCGCGGCACAGGCTGAAAATCGCGGCTGCGTACTGCTCGATCCGGCCCCGCCAGCACCCGCGGTGCCGCGCAAGAGCCGTCATGGGTCAATGCTGATAGTCTAGGCAGGCCGCCTGACGCGCTCGACCTGGGTTGGGAGATCAAAGGGTTGTGCTGTTCTGTTACCCGTTCTGCGGTCTTCTGACGCTGAAAAGCACCTCCTCACTACCCGCGGCTCGCCCGGTGGCGATCTCGCTCCGCCGTGCGTTCAGCTTGACGCGCTATGTAAACATACCTCGTGTTGAATTTCAAACCGGACACCCGGTCGCAGTCCGCCCGGGTGGCGTCAACATGCGTCATGTGGCTTATGCGAATAACGGTATAACTTCATGAATAACGTTGCAAAATCCGGGGCCATCGAGGTGGCGTGCGCATGCATCAGTTGTTAACAATTTTGGCCTTTATTTCTCCTCCGGCCACGCGGTACAGTACCCACTCGACGGACCGACTACAAGTACGAGTACCATGGCAGGAAAGCTCGTCTCCTTATCCACACTGCGCGTGGCGCCGTGCCGCGACTGCAACCTACAGGCCAAGTGCCTGCCCAACGGGCTGTCCGGAGACGAAACGGCGGAATTCGAGCGGATCGTAGATAGCCGGCGGGTCCTGAAGCGCGGCGAGTGCCTGTACAAGAACGGTGACCGATTCCGGGCCCTGCATGTCATCCGCTCCGGTCTGGTGAAGACCTATACGCTGTCGCCCAACGGCAACGAGCATATCGCGGGATTCCACCTGCCCGGCCACGTGATGGGACTGAACGCCATTGCCACGAAGGTCCACACCGACGCCGCGCGTATCCTGGATACCACGAGCCTTTGTCGGATTCCCTACGATGCGCTGGACCGGCTCTCCGGGCGCATCCCCGTACTGCGACAACAGTTGGTGCGCCTGCTCAGCCGGCGCATCGCGCAAGAGCAGTCGATGCTGCGTGAGTTAGCGCAGCTTCCGGCCGAGCAGCGCGTCGCCGCGTTCTTTCACCGGACTGCACAGAGTTTCGCGGAGCTGGGGTTTTCTCCCAAGCAGTTCGGTTTCCGCGTGCCCAACGTGGATCTCGCCGCCTATCTGGGACTGGCGGTGGAGACCGTCAGCCGTGCCCTCTCCCACCTGCGCAACGAGGGTATCCTCAACGCCCAGCGCGCCAGTGTCGAGGTCCATGATATGGAGCGTCTGGAGATGTATGCACGCGCCGGCGAGTGCCGCCGGCGGCGCCTGCGCCGCGACGGGAGCTGACCATCAGCCGCGCACGTGATGTTTGCCCACCGGCTTGACCGTGCTCGCCTGCGGCCCTTGATCGCCCCGCTCCTCCACGAACCGCACCTCGCTGTCGACCGTTAGATCGTCGAAGTCGCCCTCCACCACGCTGTTGCGATGGAAATAGACCTCGCGCCCGTCGGCGGTGCGAATCCGGCCGAAACCCTCTCCGGGGTTGAGCTCCGAGATCCACCCGTAGGGAGGCGTCTCGTGGGTCTTTACCTTGCCGCGACGGCGGCGCACGTAGGCCTTGAGTTGGCGCCCGGCTGCGTCGAATGCGTCGCGGATCGCAACGTAGGCGTCTTCGTGCGCGTGGTTGAGCCCCGGCTCGCGGCTCACGACTAGCTCGTCGCCCGGAACGGTGATGTCGACCCGCACCCGGTACAGCGTTCCTTGATGGTGATGCTTGTGGTCGGGCTCTACCATCACCCGGCAGCTCATGATTCGCTCGTGGAACTGATCGAGCTTTTCCGCCTTTTCCCGAATCGCCGCCTCCATGGCCTCAGAGCGTTCCATTCCTCGGAACGTGATCTGTAGGGGTAACTGCATATGCTGCGCCTTCCTGTTCGTTCGAGAAATCGAGTTATCGGCCTCGCTGCCCGGCGGCTCGAGCCGGACGGTCAAAGCGTGGGCCTTCCCGTGCCCGCGTGGGTCTCCTCAAACCGCTTTTGATCGTCATAGCAGCGCCGTGCAGTAGGGTACGCCTCCAGACGACTGATCTCGATGGGCTCGGTGCAGTCGGCGCACACGCCGTAGGTCCCCATCGCGATACGCTGCAGGGCGTCTTCAACTTCTCGCAGCTCTTGGATGTGCCGGTCGACCTCGGCAATATCCAGGTCAGACAGCAAATCGGCGACGGAGTCCTCCCCAGCGTCGCGCACTCGTCCCGCCAAGTCCAGGTAGCGTTCACTGTCCGATTCCACCAGCTCCTGCTGGATGGCCTCGAGCAGCTCCTCGCGCCGCGTTTTCAAGCGGCGCTGGAACTGGGCGGTCTGGTCCTGGGATAGTGCTGAAACCATTACTCCCCCCACGCGGGCGAAATCCGCACTTTGTGGATGGTCGCCATCGCAGCTCCTGGCGCCGTGCACCTGAAGCTGCGAGTCCAGGTTCTTGTATAGCACACACCCCGGCCCAGGTTTTGATCGGCGTCAACAATCAGGCGCCACCCGTGCGCAGATCGGCAGAGTGTCTAAACTCATGTTAGCGGCTGGCACCCGGGGGGCGGCGTGTCCCGGCCCCATCCCAATCCCGAGAGGAACGGTGCGGAATGAAGTCTCCGCAGGAGCCGAGCGCACCCCGCATGGCCTCGGAAGAATTCGCCATAAAGGACTGCGCATTGATCGCCATCGCTACCGGTCAGAAGGCGATCACGCTCAAGGAGTTTCTGAGCTGTCTGCTCGATACCAGTCCGGGCAGCATCTACTACCACTTCTGGGGCGAGCTGCTGCAGCCGCGGTTCGAGGAGCGGGAGTACAACAACGACTTCGCCGGATGGGCTCGCCATTTCCTTCACGACGCCATACTGGCCGAACGCCTGGCGGTGATCGATCCCACCGATTTCGAGCACCTGGAAGACCTGCGCCAAGAGGTGGTGGATCTGGTGGAGCAGCGCCTCGATGAGAGCGAGTACCTGCACTGGTCACACGCCACCCGCCAATTCGAGTTCATCCATTCGCAGATCGTAGTGTTCGATACCCGCCAGAGGATTCGACGTCCGGAGCAGCTTGCCGACGCGATCCCGGCGGTGTCCGCCAGCACCATCTTTTACCACTTCATCGATGCCCGCCGCCGCTCACCCGACGGGACGGACGACTTCCGTAACTGGTTGCGGGGTCTGGGCCCGCAGTACGACGCCCTCCGCGCCCGCCTGGCCACTGTGGACCCCTACTTTGGCAGTCTGTTCGAACTGCGTGACGAGCTCGCCGGCATATTTGCTGAATTCTCGGGGAAGACGTCGTGAGTCTCCTGGAAGACTATGCCGCGGTCGCCGGCGAGGACGTCATCCAGCAACTGCAGCAGCTGGCCCAGGGGCTGCAGGGTATGAGGGTCGTACACGTCAATTCCACGCGTCTGGGAGGCGGTGTTGCGGAGATCCTGGCCAAGCTGGTGCCGTTGACGGCCGAGCTGGGGCTGGACGCGCGCTGGGAGGTGATCACCGGGCGGAGCGAGTTCTACGATTGCACCAAGAACATGCACAACGCCCTGCAAGGTAGTCGTGTCGATATCCCGCAGCATCTGTTGAGAGTCTACGAGCAGACCAATGCCGAGAATGCCTCGGCGCTGCGCCCGATCCTGGAAGCTGCGGACTTCGTGTTCATTCACGATCCCCAACCGGCACCGCTGCTGGAGTTCTGCCCCAACCGCAGGGGCAAGTGGATTTGGCGCTGCCACATCGACGCCAGTCATCCCCACCGTCCCATATGGAAGTATCTGCGCCGCTATCTGAGCGGCTACGACGCCAGCGTGTTTTCGCTGGCCGCGTTTGCGCAGGCGCTGCCCAAGCCCCAGTACCTGGTGCCACCCAGCATCGATCCGCTCAGCGAAAAGAACCGTGAGCTGGACGCCGAGCAGGTGCAGGCCGTGTACACGCGCTTTGACATCGATCCGCAGCGCCCGATGATTCTGCAGGTTTCGCGTTTCGATCGATTCAAGGACCCGCTGGGCGTAATCCACGCCTACCGGCTCGCCAACCAATTCGTGCCCACCCTGCAGCTCGTCCTCGCCGGCGGCACCGCCACCGATGACCCCGAGGGCGAAGCGGTGCTGCAAGAGGTTCGCGCCGCAGCCGCCCAAGACCCCGACATCCATGTCTTGCTGCTCCCCCCGGATGCCCACAGCACCATCAATGCCCTGCAGCGCGCCGCGGATATTGTAGTCCAGAAATCGCTGCGCGAGGGCTTCGGCCTGACCGTGGCCGAGGCCATGTGGAAGGGCAAGCCGGTCATAGGCGGCGATGTCGGGGGCATTCGGCTGCAGGTAGTCAACTACCACACGGGCTTTCTCGTCAACACCCCGGAGGGCGCCGCGCTGCGCATCCGGTATCTCCTGCACCAGCCCGAGCAGATCCAGCAAATGGGGGGCAAGGCCCAGGAGTTCGTGCGTGAGAACTTTCTGCTGACCCGTCAGGCACGCGAATACCTGACGCTCATGGTGGCCCTGCTGCACGGCGCAGAGGAACGAATCGAGCTGGGATAGCTACACTCGATAGATGCACGGGTCTGCGTGCTGATCGGAAGGAACCGATGGAAATACGACGTCTGCACTGTATTGAATGGCGGCTGCCGGCCTGTGCATGCAGTGCAGGGCCCCATGTTTTCGATCGATTGACGCAGCGATTGGATGCGTTGACACGAACGGAGCGGCGCGGGCGATTCTTGCCCGCCGGGCGATAACTGCGCTATGCCGAAGCAGAAATCCGCTGTCTGGCCGGGAGAACCCTATCCCTTGGGCGCGACCTGGGACGGGATGGGGGCGAACTTCGCCATCTTCTCGGAGAGCGCCGAGAAGATCGAGCTTTGCCTGTTCGACGCCAGGGGCCGGCGCGAGGTCGAGCGCATCCCCCTGCGGTGGCAGACTCACTTGGTCTGGCACTGCTATCTTCCCGACGCGCGCCCGGGCCAGCTGTACGGCTACCGTGTGCACGGACCATACGCGCCCGAGGAGGGGCACCGCTTCAATCCCAAGAAGCTGCTGCTCGACCCCTATGCACGGGACATATGCGGCACCGTGCGCTGGAGCGACGCCCTGTTCGGCTACCGCATAGGCAACGCCCGAGAGGACCTCTCCATCGACCGCCGCGACAGCGCCTCCGGGATGCCCAAGTGCCGCGTCGTGGATACCGCATTCACCTGGGGTGAGGACCGCCCGCCGCGGACTCCGTGGCACGACACGGTCATCTACGAGATGCACGTCAAGGGCTTTACCATCCGCCACCCCGACGTACCGCCGGTGCTGCGCGGCACCTATGCCGCCTTGGCCACACAGCCCGTGATCGACTATCTGCAGCGCCTCGGCGTGACCGCGGTGGAGCTAATGCCCATCCACAGCTTCATCGACGACCGCCATCTGGTGCAGAAAGGCCTGCGCAACTACTGGGGCTACAACACCATTGGCTACTTTGCCCCCGACAGCCGCTACACGGCCAGCGGCGAGCTCTCGGAATTCAAGACCATGGTCAAGACCCTGCACTCGGCCGGGATCGAGGTCATCTTGGATGTGGTCTACAACCACACCGCCGAGGGCAACCACCTGGGGCCGACTTTGTGTTTTCGCGGCATCGACAACGCCGCCTACTACCGGCTCATGCCCGACGAACCGCGCTACTACCGCGACTACACCGGCTGCGGCAACACCCTCAACATGATGCACCCGCGCTCGCTGCAGCTGATCATGGACAGCCTGCGCTACTGGGTGACCGAGATGCACGTGGACGGTTTTCGCTTCGACCTGGCCGCGGCCCTCGCACGCGAGCTACACGAGGTGGATCGTCTGGGAGCCTTCTTCGACATCATCCACCAGGACCCGGTCCTCTCCCAAGTCAAGCTGATTGCCGAGCCCTGGGATCTGGGCGAAGGCGGCTACCAGGTCGGGAATTTTCCCGTGGGCTGGACCGAGTGGAACGGCAAGTACCGGGACGTCATACGGGCCTATTGGAAGGGGCAAGGCGGCGTCATCGGCGAGCTGGGCTTTCGGCTCACCGGCTCCAGCGACCTCTACGAGCACAGCGGGCGGCGCCCCTACGCCAGCGTGAATTTCGTCACCGCCCACGACGGATTCACCCTCCACGACCTGGTCAGCTACAACGAGAAGCACAACGAAGCCAACCTGGAGGACAACCAGGACGGAGAAAATCACAATATAAGCTGGAACTGCGGGGAAGAAGGACCGACCGACAAGGCCGAGATTCGAGAGCTGCGCGCCCGCCAGAAGCGCAACTTTCTGGCCACGCTGTTGGTCTCCCAGGGCGTACCCATGCTGCTCGCCGGCGACGAGATCGGACGCACCCAGCAAGGCAACAACAATGCCTATTGCCAGGACAACGAGGCCAGCTGGGCCGACTGGGACATCGGCGAGGAGGACCGCCGGTTGCTGGCCTTTGTTCGCCGGCTCATCCGGATTCGCCGGCTCCACCCCAGCTTTCGCCGGCGCGAGTTCTTCCGGGGCGACTCGCGCAACGGCACCAAGGACATCACCTGGCTCACCCCCAAGGGCACCGAGATGTCCGACGAGGAATGGCAGCACGAACAGGCGCGGTGTCTCGGACTGTTTTTCGCCCGCGGCGTCATCGATGAGCGCGACGAGCGCGGCCGCCTGATGAGGGACGACAACCTGGTCCTCCTGTTGAACGCCGGTGCGGAAGACGTTTCCTTCCGCCTCCCTGACTTTCTGCCGCGCGGGCCCTGGCGCGTGCTGGTGGACACCTGCGATCCGCAAAATCCAAAGCACGCCGTGAGTCACTTTCACGCCGGCGAGGACTATCCCCTGCGGGGGCGCTCCACTGTGCTGTTGATCGCCTCGGAGCAGGCGCCGCGGGTGTAGCCCGCATGTTGCACCAGTCGGCCACGAGCCTGGGGTCAACTGACCAACGCAATACGGAAACCGTCCATGTTGATCGACATTGCGGAGAAACGATCTGCAACCGGCCCGTGGCCTATCCGGGCCCTGGCTTGTCCAGGCGCGCCTGGACTTGCTCTTCACTTTTGTACAGGACGTACTTATGCCGCGAAGCACAGGGATGTGCGTGAGCGGCCAAGCCATAGCCACCGCTATGACTTTCGCTCCAGAGCGGCGTCCGGGCGCGCCTGTCCTGCGCCATCATCCCGGATACTGATGCAACATGCGGGCTAGCCCGATGACGCGGCGGCGGCACACCATGCCCTTCGGGGCCGAGGTCGAGGATGACGGCAGCGTGCACTTTCGGCTGTGGGCGCCGCGCGCCGAGCGTGTGCAGCTGCTGTTGGACGTCGGCGGCCGCCAGCGCGATGTGACCATGCACCCGGGCGCGGAGGGCTGGTTCGCCGTGCGTGTCGAGGACGCCGAGGCGGGCAGTCTGTACCGCTTTTGCATCGACGACCGACACCCGCCCGTGCCCGATCCGGCATCGCGCTTCCAGCCCCGTGACGTGCACGGGCCCAGCCAGGTGGTCGACCCTGAAGCCTGGTCCTGGCGGGACGGCGCGTGGCGCGGCCGGCCCTGGGAGGAGTGCGTCTTCTACGAGCTGCACGTGGGCACGTTCAGCCCGCAGGGCACGTTTCGCGGCGTGGAGGAACGCCTCGATGAGCTGGTGGAGCTGGGTGTGAGCGCCATCGAGCTCATGCCGGTGTCGGATTTTCCCGGGCAGCGCAACTGGGGCTACGACGGGGTGCTGCCCTTCGCCCCCGACAGCCGCTACGGGCGGCCCGAGGAGCTCAAGTCCCTGGTGCAGGCCGCGCATCGCCGGGGCCTGATGGTGTTCCTCGACGTGGTGTACAACCACTTCGGCCCGGAGGGCAACTACCTGCACCTCTACGCACCGCAGTTCTTCAGCCACCGCCACCCCACGCCCTGGGGCGACGCCGTCAACTTCGATGGCGAGCACAGCCACTGGGTGCGCCAGTATTTCATTGAAAACGCGCTGTACTGGCTCGACGAGTATCACCTCGACGGGCTGCGCCTGGATGCCGTTCACGCCGTCTTCGACGATTCGCGCCCCGATATCCTGGAGGAGCTCGCCGCCCGCGTGCGCGGGCGCATCCCCGCCGAGCGCCACGTGCACCTGGTGCTGGAGAACGACCACAACGCCGCCCACTATATGGACCGCGGCCCCGACGGGCGGGCCAAGTGGTACGAGGCCCAGTGGAACGACGACGTGCACCACGCGCTGCACGTGCTGGTCACGGGCGAGACCGGGGGTTATTACATGGACTACGCCCGCGAGCCGGTGCGCCACCTGGGCCGCTGTCTCGCCGAGGGCTTCGCCTATCAGGGCGAGCGCTCGGCCTATCGGGACGGGCGCCCGCGCGGCGAGCCCAGCGCCCACCTGCCGCCCACCGCCTTCGTCGGCTTCCTGCAGAACCACGACCAGGTCGGCAACCGCGCCTTCGGCGAGCGCATCACCGCGCTGGCCCCGCCCGAGGCGGTGCGGGCGGCCACGGAGGTCCTGCTGCTGGCGCCCGCCCCGCCGCTGCTGTTCATGGGCCAGGAGTGGACGGCCAGCCAGCCCTTCCTGTTTTTCTGCGACTTCGGCGACGATCTGGCCGGCAAGGTGACCGAAGGGCGCCGGCGCGAGTTCGCCCGCTTCCCCGAGTTCAGCGACCGCGCCGCGCGCGCCCGCATTCCCGATCCCAACGACACGGCAACCTTCGATCGGGCGCGGCTCGACCGCGCCGAGCGCGAGCGCCCGGAGGGCCGCGCCTGGCTGGCACTGCACCGCGAGCTGCTGGCCCTGCGCCGCCGCGAGATCGTGCCGCGCCTTGCGGGCTGCCCCGGCGGCGCGGCCGGCTACGGAGTCCTGGGACCGAGCGCGCTCCGGGCACACTGGACCCTGGGGGACGGCTCCGTGCTCACGCTGCTGGCCAACCTGGGGCCCGAGGCGGCGCCCTGCCCCGCCCCGGGCGCCGGACGCGCCCTGTATTGCAGCGCCGCCCCGGTCGAAGAGGCCCTGGGCGAGGGCCGGCTCCCGCCCTGGGGCGTCGCGTGGTTTCTGCACGAGGCCAAGGCGGGCGGCCATGTCTGAGCCCCTGCTCGAGCGTCTCGCCACCCTGTGCGGCATCCAGCCCGAATACCGGGACATCTGGGGACAGCGCCACGCGGTCTCCGAGGAGACCCAGCGCGCGCTACTGGCGGCCATGGGGATCGAGGCGGCGGATGAGGCAGCAGTGCGGGCGGCCGTCGAGGAACGCGAGCAGCGACCCTGGCGCCGGATCCTGCCCCCCGTCCAAGTGGTGCGCGGGGGCGACCGCGAGGCGCACATCCCGGTGATCATCCCCGAGGCCCACGCCGCCCGCGGCCACACGTGGGCGTTGATCACCGAGGACGGCACCCGCCGCGTGGAGGCCTTCGTGCCGCGCGACCTCCCCCGGCTCGGCGGGCGCAGGGTGGACGGACGCGCCACGGCCCGCTACAAGCTGGTGCTGGGACAGCTCCCGGCGCCCGGTTATCACCGCCTCGAGGTCATCACCAGTGAGGGGGAAACGGCAAGCCTTTTGCTCATCGTCGCCCCGCAGACCTGCTACACGCCTCCGGCCATCGCCCGCGAGGGCCGCATCTGGGGCCCCACCGTGCAGCTCTACGCCCTGCGCTCGGCGCGCAACTGGGGCATGGGCGATTTCACCGATCTGCGCCTGCTGGTGGATTGCTGCGCCGAGCTCGGCGCGGACGTTGTTGGCCTCAACCCGCTGCATGCACTGTTTCCCCACGACCCCCGGCGCTGCGGCCCCTACGGCCCGTCGAGCCGGCTCTTCCTCAACGTGCTGTACATCGACTTGGAGGCCGTGGCCGAGTTCTCCGACAGCGAGGCCGCACAGCGGACCCGCGAGCCGGAGCTCGCCCAGCGCCTGCGCGCCGCACGCGGCCACGAGCTGATCGACTACGCCGATGTCGCCGCGCTCAAATTGCCCATGCTGGAGGCGCTCTATCGCACCTTTCGCGAGCGCCATCTGGCGCCGGGCAGCGACCGTGCAGAGGCCTTTCGCCGCTTCCAGGCCGAGGGCGGCGAGGCCCTGCACCTGCACAGCCTGTTCGAGGCCCTGCAGGAACACTTTCACCATCAAGACCCGCGGGTATGGGGCTGGCCAGTATGGCCCGAGGCCTATCGCGACCCAAGCTCGCCCCAGGTGGCGGAGTTTGCCGAGGCCCACCGCGAGCGCCTGGAGTTCTACCAGTACCTGCAGTGGCAGGCCGAGACCCAGCTGTGCGACGCCGGCCAACGCGCGCTGGACCATCACCTGGGGGTAGGCCTTTACGAGGATCTCGCGGTGAGCGTCGACCGCGCGGGTGCCGAGGCATGGGCCCACCAAGACCTCTACGCCGTGGAGGCGAGCATCGGCTCACCGCCCGATGACTTCAATCTCAAGGGGCAGGACTGGGGGCTGCCGCCGTTGGTCCCCGATCGGCTGTTCGAAGCCGCCTACGCGCCGTTTATCCATACCCTGCGGCGCAACATGCGTTATACGGGGGCGCTGCGCATCGACCATGTCATGGCGCTGATGCGCCTGTTCTGGATACCGCCGGGGGGCACGCCGCGCGACGGCGCCTACGTCCACTACCCCTTCGAAGACCTGCTGGGCGTCCTTGCCCTGGAGAGCCAGCGCAGCCGCTGCCTGGTGGTGGGCGAGGACCTCGGCACCGTGCCCGAGGAGGTGCGCAACGCCCTGCAGCCCCTGGATGTGCTGTCCTATCGCCTGTTCTATTTCGAGAAGGACGCCGACGGCGCTTACGTGGCGCCGCAAGACTATCCGGAACAGGCCCTGGTGGCGGTCAGCACGCACGACCTGCCCACACTGGCGGGATTCTGGGAGGGGCACGATATTACTCTGCGCCACGAGCTCGACCTGTTCCCCAGCCCGGAGCTGCGCGAGCGCCAGACCGAGCAGCGGGCACGGGACCGGGTCAGGCTGCTCGCCGCCCTGGACCGCGAGCAACTGCTGCCGTCGGACATCGGCCTGGAGCCCGCCAACACGCCCGAGATGGTGCCCGAGCTGGCGAGCGCGATCCACCGCTACCTGGCTCGCACCCCCGCCCGTGTCATGACCGTGCAGCTGGAGGACGTGCTCGGTCTCAAGGAACAGATCAACCTGCCCGGCACGGTCACCGAGCATCCCAACTGGCGGCGCAGGCTGCCGCTGCTGCTGGAGGACCTGTGCTACGATCCCCGGCTGCAATCCCTCGCCAAGGCCATCGCCGGCGAGCGCCAGCCGAATTTCCCCAAGTGGGTCGAGCGCGCCCCCGAGGACGATATCCCGCTGCCCCGCGCCACCTATCGGCTGCAGTTCAATGCCGGCTTCACCTTCGCCCAGGCCGCCGAGCTCGTCCCCTATCTCGGCGCCCTCGGCATCAGCCACTGCTATGCCTCCCCCTACCTCATGGCGCGCCCCGGTAGCGCCCACGGCTACGACGTCATAGACCACAGCCGCCTGAATCCGGAGATCGGGACCGACGAGGATTTTGATGAGTTCTGCGAGACGCTCCAGCGGAACGGCATGGGCCAGATCCTCGATATCGTGCCCAACCACATGGGTGTCATGGGCGGCGACAACCCGTGGTGGCTGGATGTGCTGGAGAACGGGCCCGCCTCGGCCTACGCGCCCTTTTTCGACATCGACTGGAATCCGGCCAAGGACGAGCTGCGCGGAAAGGTGCTCGTCCCCGTGCTGGGCGATCAGTACGGCAGGGTGCTGGAGGGCGAGGACCTGGTCCTGGAGTTCGACGCGCAGAACGGGGTCTTCCAGGTGCGCTACTTCGAGCACGTGTTTCCGGTGGACCCGCGCGAATATCCGCGGGTGCTGGAGCGCAACGTGGAGCAGCTGGAATACCGCACCGGTCCCGACGACCCGGCCTATACGGAATTTCGCAGCCTCGCGGCGGCCTTCGGCCACCTGCCTCCGCGAAGCGCGACCGACGCTGCAAGGCTCGAAGAGAGAAATCGCGACAAAGAGATCCACAAGCGGCGGCTCGCCACACTTTGCTCGGAGTCGGGCCCCGTCGCCGAGCATGTCGCAGAGGCCGTTCGCGAGCTCAACCTGCGCCCCGGAAGCGGCGAGCTGCCGCTGCTCCACGGGCTCCTGGAACGCCAGGCCTATCGCCTCGCCTACTGGCGTGTGGCAGCCGACGAGATCAACTACCGGCGGTTTTTCGACATCAACGAGCTGGCCGGCCTGCGCATGGAGAACGAGCAGGTATTCGATGCAACCCATCGCCGCGTGCTGTCCCTGCTGGAACGCGACCAGGTCGCCGGGTTGCGCATCGACCATCCCGACGGCCTATACGATCCGCTGCAGTACTATCGCCGGCTTCACACGCGGGCCACCGCGGCCGCCTCCCATGCCAAGACGGCCGATTCCGATCCGCCCCCCGTATATATCGTGGTGGAAAAGATCCTGGCCGGCCACGAGCACCTGCGCGAGGAATGGCCCGTGCACGGAACCTCCGGCTACGATTTCGCCGTCCAGCTCAACGGTCTGTTCGTGGACCCGCGCGGTGAGAAGACCATGGAGCGGCTGTACACCCGCTTCACCGGCAGCGATGAGGGCTTCGACGAGCACCTCTATCAGTCCAAAAAGCTCTTGATGAAGGCAAGCCTCGCCAGCGAGCTTACCGTGCTGGCCAACCGATTGAACCGCATCTCCGAGCGCGACCCCAAGACCCGCGACTTCACCCTGACCGGCCTGCGCGATGCGCTCATGGAGGTCGTCGCCTCTTTCCCGGTGTACCGGACCTACGTCACGGACGCCGGACTGTCCGACGAAGATCGAAACTATGTCGAGTGGGCGGTGCGCCAGGCCAAAAAGCGCAGCACCGCGGCAGACGTCTCGGTCTTCGATTTCGTGCGTTCGGTCCTGGTCCTGGAGGCCGCAGAGGGCCCGGGCCCGGACTATCGCGATCTGATCATCGACTTTGCCATGCGCTTTCAACAATACACCAGCCCGGTCATGGCCAAGGGCATGGAAGACACCGCCTTCTACCGTTACAACCGCCTGGTGTCGCTGAACGAGGTGGGGGGCGATCCGCGCAGGTTCGGCATCTCGGTCAGCGCCTTCCATCATGCCAATCAGGAGCGCGCCCGGCGCTGGCCCCACACAATGCTGGGCAGCTCCACCCACGACAGCAAACGCAGCGAGGACGTGCGCGCGCGCATCGATGTCCTGTCGGAGGTCCCTGAGCAATGGCGCGCCCGGGTGATGCGGTGGCGCCGCCTGAACCGCTCGAAGAAGCGCTCGGTCGACGACCGCCCGGCGCCGGACGCCAACGACGAATATCTGCTGTACCAGACCCTCGTAGGCGCCTGGCCTCTAGAAAAGCTCGGCGGGCAAGGCTGGGAGACCCTGCGCGAACGCATTCAAGGCTACATGCTGAAGGCCGCGCGCGAGGCCAAGACCAACACATCCTGGATCAACCAGAACGAAGAATACGAAGATGCGCTGCTGCAATTCACCGCCTCGCTGCTCGATCCGCGGCGCAAGAACATGTTCCTCGCCGACTTCGTGCCGTTCCAGCGCCAGGTCTCGCTGCTCGGGATGTACAATGGGCTGTCACAGACGGTCTTGAAGCTGTGCTCCCCCGGGGTCCCGGACATCTATCAGGGCAACGAGCTTTGGACGTTTCAGTTGGTCGATCCCGACAATCGCCGTCCCGTGGACTACGCGCGCCGCCGCACCCTGCTCGAGGGCCTCAAACGAGAGACTGCCGAGGCCGGCGAGCGACTGCCGGCCTACGCGCGCGCGCTCGTCGACTCCATGGCGGACGGGCGCATCAAGCTGTATGTGACGTGGCGCGTCCTGGAGCTGCGCCGGCGCCGGTCCGAGCTGTTCAAGCGGGGCGCCTACACTGCGCTGGAGTGCACGGGCGCTCATGCCGAGCGCCTTTGCGGATTCCTTCGTTCCTGCCGGAAAGGCGGTTTGATGGTGATCGCCCCGCGCCTGTTGGCCGAGCTCACGAACCTGGGCGAGGTCCCGCCGCTGGGCGATCCCTGGGGAGACACGGCAATTACGCTGCCCGAGGGGCTGCCGCCCGGCGAGTACCGCAATATCTTCAGTGGAAAGGTCCATATCCTCGACCGCGCAGGCTCCCCGCCCGCTGCCGCCGACCTGCTGCGCCACTTTCCCGTCGCGGTGTTGGCCTCGGCGAGTTAGTGGACAGTAAACAGTGTGCAGTAGACAGATGCGCGGCGGCCAAAGGCCGCCCTATCCG
>JABAHQ010003020.1_pt2 | contig 15862 bp, 16 predicted proteins | sample 7062091 | NCBI WGS metagenome assembly JABAHQ01 (sample SAMN14534359, study PRJNA622989) | marine sediment metagenome | biome: marine biome [ENVO:00000428]; feature: marine pelagic biome [ENVO:01000023]; material: deep marine sediment [ENVO:00002113] | place: India: Gulf of Kutch | collected...
TTTTTAGTTCGACCGTTTCTCGGTCGGCGATGAGCCAGTCGCCTGCCAGACTGGTGTTGAGGGCAGCCAGATCTCGGCGCAGATAAGCACGGGCGCGACGTTGGTCGTGATCAGGCCAGAGCAAGGTAGCTAGGGCATCGCGGGTGTGAGCTTGGCCGCTGAGGGCCAGGTAAACGAGCATTGCTATGGCTTTGCGCCGTTGCAGCTCGACCGGTGTTCCGTCAAGCTCAACACGGGGTGGACCAAACAGGAATAATTTCAAAGCGGACATGCGACCCCTCTTCTCGCACCTAGTGTAATATCAGAAGATCTTTTCGGACATAGAGGACAAAGCTGTGCCTAATCGTGCTGGTCGGACTACAGTCCGCGCTTATTGACTGCTGGACTGTGACCCTTTCAGAGCCTTTGATAAGGCGATATTGTTCCCTAAAGCTTTGTCTGAAATTACCCTAGATTATATCCACAACGGAAAAATAATCAACAAAGCTTTATGGAGCGCTTCCTGGTACGTTTATGGCAACGCTTCTGGTACGCTTGGCGGTTATAGTAAAGGTGATGTTGTCGAACACGAAACAAATTAGCCAAAAAGTTAAACAGAGCAGTTCAAAAAATTTGTCATAGGTGAAATTATGAAAATCAAAATTTTTATCTGGCTCCTCATCCTCGCCTTACTATGGGGACCATCATTTCTGTTTGTCAAAATCGCCGTTCAGGACATCCCTCCCCTCACCTTGGTGGCAGTCCGGGTCAGTCTGGCAACAGTGATGCTTTACAGTATCCTGAGGGCTCAAGGACACAGCTTACCCAAATTTGGATCGATTTGGAAGCATTTTGCGGTCATGGGCTTTCTTTATAACGCTGTGCCTTATGTCCTCTTGAGTTGGGGACAACAGTATATTGATAGTGCTCCGGCAGCCATTCTGATTGGCACTACCCCACTCTTCACCATGATCCTGGCCCATCTTTTTATGACCAATGATCGCCTCACCTCGACAAAAACAGTCGGCGTAATAGTGGGGTTCGGTGGATTGGTCGTGCTGTTGGCCCCTGCTTTGTTGGGTGGCCTGCAAGCGACTATTTGGGGGTTGCTGGCCGCTGTAGTGGCGGCTGCCAGCTATGGGGGCGCCATTGTCTATGCCCAGAAAAAACTGCGTGGCTTGCCACCGTTGGTTGGGCCGACCGCCCAACTGACCATGGCGGCTATCTATCTTCTGCCGTTATCGTTTGTTGTTGAGCGCCCCTATACGATGTTGTTGCCATCCTGGTCAGCAATTGGTTCCTTGCTGTTATTGACTGTATTTAGCACGGCCTTGGCCTTTGTCATCTATTATCGGGCTATGGAGATAAGCAGTGCTACCACCTTATCCATGGTTACCTATATGATCCCCATTGTGGCTACGATTTTGGGGGTGATTGTGCTGCACGAACGACTCGGCTGGAATGCCTATCTTGGTTGTGTCTTGGTTGTCTTAGGAGTCATGGTGGTCAACGGAGCTTCACCTTCACTCAGTTGGCGCCGCTTAACGGGCGTGGCCATGAGACCGTGAGATTGGAAGATCTCGTCAGCTAATTAACGGGCGAAAATATCCATGAACCGATTATGCATATTTAATCAAAATGGCCTGAAATTATTTGCCCCATATTGCGTATGATGAGATGTTTACGAAATACGCAATACGAAATAGGTCGTACGGCCAAGCTGGGGTGAATTACGCATAATCGGTTCCATGATTATTAGAAATGGAGATAACTGCTATGTTTCAAATTATCAGTCTACTCATTGCAATTCCTTGCTTGCTTAAAGCAGTCACAGCGCTGCTCAAAGCCGACCAATTCTATGGTTGGCGTAAACAGCAATATGCTACGGCCACAGTTCCGCCCATTGTGCTGGTAATGCCTACTTTCGCCGCCGTGCTGGCCATCGCTGCTTGGTACGCCACCTTGTTTCACTACCAGGCGGGGGGATGGATTGTGACCACCTTCGCCACACTGATCGCGATGATCGGCCTGGTTAACCTCAGCCGTTGGTCAACCCATCGCCAAAAAGTGGGCCAGGCTATTGCTACCCAACCGGCGAAACGAAAAGCAGTCGATATCACGATTTTGCTGCTGGGGCTATTCTTCGTCGGGCTGGCCCTGTTTGTTTACCAGTAACCGTTCAAGGGATATTAGAAACCGGGTTTTTCGTTGGTTTTGTTCAAAATCATGCGCATTTACGTTGGTTGTTTTGTCAACGATTCCGGTAAAATACTCCAAAAACCCGGTTTCTTTTGAATAAGTTTGAAAAACTTCACCAAAGATGATATATATTTACCTTAGGATTGAGAATTTAATAACGTCCCCATTGGCGCCTGGCCCACTGGAGCGTGAAATGTGAAACGTGTTACGTACTGCGTAATACGTACTACGTAATAGTCTATCTTGAGGGCGGAGTCGTTACGCAATACGCAGTACGCATTACGTTTCACGTTTCACGGCGAAGCGGCTCAATGGGTAAGTTATTTAGGTCACATTCCTTAGTACACGAGCCTGACTTTACCCGGGAGAGCTATCGTGGGGCTAAGACATGTCCTCAGGCCAGCACTTATAGGCATTGGTTGGTTAATCCTTCTGCTGATGTTGGGTGGGCTGCTCATCTGGGGTTGGCGTTTTAGCCAACCCCTATGGCAGGAACTGGGCTTAACCTGGGATGAGCGGATTAATCAGCCCTTGTGGTCCGGATTCCTCCTCTTGAGCCTCTTGGCTGGCCTGGCCGGCGGGGTCTTTTTACTCTACCGTGCGCAGCGTCAAGATCAACGGGCTATGATCCAGGCTGAGCGCGAAACAACCTGGGCCATGGCCAAAGACCAGGAGGAAGAAATCGCCTGGCAAAGGTATCTTGATACCCTAACCAGGTTGTTACTGGAGCAGGATTTATGGACTTTAGCGGCCGATTCAAAGGTGCGCTATATCCTCCGAGCACGTACCCTGGCCCTCCTGCACGAGGTAAATGACAGCCGTAAAGGGCATGTTTTGCGTTTCTTGTACGAGACCAGATTAATTGATCGGAAAGATTCGATCATTAATCTGCAAGGGGCTGATCTGAACTGGGCGGATCTGGCCTGGGCCGATTTGCGCGGGGCCAATTTGGGGGGCGTTGATCTGCGAGGCGCCACCCTGAATGGCGCCGATCTGATGGGGGTCAACCTGATCGGGGCTGACCTGACGGGGGCCGATCTGATCGCTGCCGACCTGCCTTGGGCTGATTTGCGCGGAGCCAGCCTGGCCCGGGCTGACCTGCGTGGAGCTATGCTGCACTGGATCGATTTGCGTGAGGCCGATTTGGCCTGGGCTGACCTACGTGAGGCCAGCCTGAACTGGGCTGACTTACGCGGGGCCGACCTGCACGGGGCCAACCTGGGGAAGGCCAGCCTGGAAGGGGCTATCCTGAGCAGCACCAATCTCAAAGGAGCTACGCTGAACGAAGTAATCATGCCTGATGGCAGGAAGAAGGGACTATTTACCAGCTTTGATAAGTTTATAGATTAATGCTTACCCTTTCATTCCGGACAGACCGGCNNCCCCTTCATTCCGGACAGACCGGCCATCCCTTCCAGGAACTGTCGTTGCATTACTAAAAACAGGATCATAACGGGTAGGACAGCGACCACAGCGCCCGCCATGAGAAGGTGCCAGTCGTTGGTAAATTGTTGCATGAAATTGGACAGACCAATGGGTAAGGGGCGGTGATCTTTAGTCGTGGTAATGATGAGGGGCCACAGGAATTGATCCCAGTTGGTGACGAAAGTGATGATCGCCAGCGTAATAACAGCCGGGCGGGAAAGCGGAATCACAACCCGCAAGAAAATACTCAGTTCGCTGGCTCCGTCAATGCGAGCCGCATCCATATAGTCGTCAGGGACAGACATAATAAATTGGCGCATCAAAAAAATCCCAATGGGCGACAGGGCGAAGGGGATAATCAATCCATAGTAAGTGTCAATCCAGTTGAAAGAGCGGACAATCAGGTAGAGCGGAATCAAGATCACGGCGAAAGGGATCATCAAGGTGGCCATGATAAACAGAAAGACGAGATTCTTGCCCGGAAAATCGAACTTGGCCAACCCATAGCCGACGAGTGAGCAGAAAAGGACCTGAAGGATGACAATACTGCCGGTAATAATGACGCTATTTTTAAAGTAGAGGTCTATCTCGAAATCGGTAAAGATGGTTATGTAATTCTGTGGTTGCCATGTAGGCGGGATGATATTCACGGGGGTGGCAAAAACGTCCCCCAGTGTCATGAAAGAAGCCATGAACATCCAGAAGACAGGTAAAATGGTCAAGGCCATACCTACCGTGAGGAGGACATAAAAAACAATCATCTTGATTGTCACCTTACTGTGTTTCTTAGTTATAGTGCTGCGCCCCGCTTCTGTTATGTCATGTCCCTCTTCTGCTGCTATTGAGGTCATAATCTTTGTCTCCTTACTGGGTAGGGTCTCGGCCAAGCAGGCGAAATTGGATGAGAGTAACGCCCATGAGTATCATAAATAGAATGAGTGAAGCCCCACTGGCATAGCCCATTTTCAAGAAGTCGAAGGCATTGTTCACGATGAACATGGGGATGACCCGGGTGGCTGAGCCAGGACCGCCGCCCGTCAGGATAAACACGGGCGTAAATACCTGAAAGCCAATGATAATAGAAATGACGGCTACATATAGCATGACCGGTTTGAGGAGAGGCAGGGTAATTCGCCACAGGCGTTGCAGCCAGGTGGCACCGTCAACCATAGCCGCTTCGTAGTACTCGATCGGTATCGAGCGCAGCCCAGCCAGGTAGATAATCATGTAAAAAGGTGTCCCCTTCCAGATACTTAAGATAATAATGGCCGGCAAAGCCAGGTCTGGGTCATTAAGCCAACGAATGTGGTCAAAGCCAAGGAGTTGCGTAAAAATGGTCAATATTCCCCCCGTAGGATGATACATCAGCCGCCAGATCAACGACCAAACTGTCAATGAGACCACGGCCGGGAGATAATAGAGGGTCAAGTAGCCTTGCCGCAGAAAGAAGCGATTATTGAATATCAGGGCCAAGCCTAAGGCAAAAATCCAAATGAAGAGAACGGTCCAAAAAACATAGATCGCAGTAACTTCCAGTGAATTTAGAAATTCCGGGTCGCGAAGAAGCCGCTGATAGTTCTTCAAGCCCGTGAACTGGGGTGGTGTTAGTAAGCTCCACTTATGAAAGCTGATAAAGATAGCCCGAGCAAGGGGGTAGAGGTAGAAAACTGAGAAAAAAATAATCGCCGGCGAGACAAAAAGTAGTCCATACTTAATTTCCCGCATGCGGATTACACCTGGGCGGCGATATTTAGGCAGTGTTAGCCCAGCCAACTTAAGGTTTTTAGCTGTCATGACTTATCATCCTTATGGGGATGGGCCAGGTCTCAGGAATAGATCATTCAGGTTCATGTCTATGTCTTTATTAGACCTGGCCCACCAAGTTTATGGGCACATCGTTAATGAGCTATCGCCGGACTATTATGTGCCAGGAAGCAAATTTTGTAAAGAAGTATTTGCGACATAACCTGAGACAGCTCACTCAACCGCAAATTCGGCCGCGATCTGCGCTTCTTGTAGGACGGCCTGTACATCCTCGCCTTCCAAGACACGAGTGACCGCCCGCGTCCAAATGTCGGACAACTCGAAGTAATGGGTTGAGCGGAACTCATACTGGCCGTATTTGAAATCCTCCAAGAAGACGGGCAGCATAGGTTCCGTGCTGATGCGGTACTCATTTAAGTCTTCGCCGGTATCAGCCTGGCCCTTACGCGCTTGGAGGTAACGAGGACCGTCCCACCAGGTTTGCCCTTTAGAAGATAAGAGATTGACAAACTCCCAAGCCAGGGCCTGTTTCTCTGGCTCAATGTTCGGATTGACAAACCAGGCCCAAGAATAGAGGGTAGTTACGCGCTCGCCGCCCTCCCATTTTGGTAGCGGTACAATCTTGAAATTGAGGTCCGGAAAGCTCTGAGCGATTGGAGCGATTGCCCACGGCCCGGCGATGATCATTGAATGTTCCCCGTTGCCAAAACCGCTCGTCAGGCCGGTGTAGAGGGCTGGATCAAAGGCGTTCCGCTCGAAGCGTAGCTCGTGTACAAACTCAAACGTCTTGACAACCTCAGGGGAGGTCAGGTCTGGTAGTCCAGTTTCTTCATCAACGATACTGCCCCCCTGTTGATACACCAGGGGTTCCAGAATGAGGACGTTCCAGATAGGGGTGGTTATGGGCCAGGCAAACCCATTGCGAGTGACATTGCCATTCTCGTCATGCTGGGCCAGTTGCTCGGCGAGATCCAAAAACTCCGCCCAGGTGATGGGTTCGTCTTCCGGGGGAAGTGGTAAGCCCGCTTCCTCAAAATGGTCAACATTAATGAACACGCTAAAGGTATTAAACTCCGACAAGCCACCGGTATAGACTTCGCCTTCATGGACGTAAGGGTCCAACGAACCCGGCTCAAATAATTCTAGAAACTCTCGGGCGGAGTTAACACCAAACTTGTCATAGGCCACGGGCGCAATGATGCCTTGCTCGATGAATTGGGGCACCATCCAGTCACCGGCCCAGAAAACGTCTGGCCCCTCACCGCCGGCATAGGCGGTCAGAATCTTCTGTTCATACTGCGAGTGCGGCGCGTGGTCATAGACGATTTCGACCTCAGGATGCATCTCCTCAAACTCTTCGATGACCCGCTCGTTGATCTCAATAGCCGGATCGAAGCTATGCGTCAGGTAAAGTAGCTGGATCTTTTCTTCCTTAGGTCCTGAAACCTCGGCCCCAGCCCCTGGGGCCTCTTGCACTTGCACTTGTACTGGCTGACAGGCGGCAACCAGTAGAGCAAGTATGAGAAACAGAGATAGGCTTAACCAAATTTTGGGCTTGTACATTATATCTCCTCCTAACTCAATGACTTATGCGGATTTAGTAGGTTGAACACAGGCAGTTGGATATGCTGCCTTCCAACCGGTAGATCAACTGGCGGGGTTGATGGACTAATGGCAGTTGAACACAGGCAGTTGGATATGCTGCCTTCCAACTCCTAAGGTAATTGTTTTTTATGAACGCATCACCTCCTTCTTAAAGATCAACAGCTTACTGCTGGCTAATTTGCCAGTGGCTTTAATGACGTATGTGGGTGGCTTTCTCGTCGAGCGTTGCGCCTAAAATCTGTAATGCTAACAGGCAAGCCCCTTCGACGGGCGACAACTCAGGCAGGGTGATTTTGCATTGCGGCAGCCTTGCTGCGACCGCTTCTCGCAATGGTTGCACAAAAATATCCCCGGCCTGGAACAGGCCGCCGACGAGAGCCAATTCACAAACGCCATCGGCCATGCCGAGCTTTTGGGCAACAGCCAGGACACAATCTGCCAGATCTTGGGTCCCCCGTTGGATGAGACTTAAGGCGATCCGATCACCGGCTTTGGCGGCCTCAATGACCAGGGGCGCCAAGGCGGCAATTTGGGCCCGCGACATGCCTGTAACATAAATACGGTGCATGATATCGTTCATATCGACCAAGCTCAATTCGTGCTGCACCGATTCCATCAATTGGGTGGACTCTAGCCGGCCGTCAAAGGTTCGAACGGCCGCTTTCATGGCCTGAACGCCCAACCAGTAGCTGCTCCCCTCATCGGAAATGAGGTAACCCCAGCCGCCGCCGCGCCAATCTTCACCGGCGGCATTGCGTCCGTAACAGGATGAGCCTGTTCCGGCGATCAAGACAATCCCCGGACGGCCACTTAACCCACCGGCCAGGGCGATGCGACAATCATGGTCCACGCCGACACGCTCGGGAGCAGATAAGGCTAGATTTTGGGCGATGCCCCGGATAGCAGCCCGATCTTGCGGTGAAACCACCCCGGCCATTCCCAGAAAAGTGGCCTCGAACGGACCTGTCTCAAGGCCGGCCCTCCGGCGAGCTTCGTTTACAGCTTGCTCAATACTTTCCTGGGCCACCACAACGCCGACATCATCATAATTGGAGGGGCCACCCACTCCTGTACCGAGAACATTCCCGTTTTCGTCGGCGATGGCCGCGTGTGTTTTTGTACCGCCGCCATCAATCCCCAGGACATAGCCTGTCATTCGGTCTACTCCTCCGGCTTAATAAAGGCTTTGACCACTTTAACCGGTTGGTCACGTTCATTGATCAGCCGATAGCTGCCCGCCGCGGCCGGAACGACAAATGTCTCGGCATAATTAAAGCGTTGACGCAGACCCTTAGCCGTCTCCAGCATGACAGACCGGCCCTCGACTAAACTCATGACGTGGCAGGAACCGTTGGTTTGGGCCTCAATCGACCGGCTGAACTCTAAGCGATGGACGTCATAAAAATGTTCGGGGTGGGTTGGTAAATGAATCAATTGCCAACCCTGGCCTTTCTGCAATATGGTGGGCTTGGAAACTAACTCCGCTTTCACTCGCTCGCCTTTACGGTCGAATTTGAGGTTCTTGAAGGCCCGCTCAATGTTCAAAGGGCGCGGTTTGCCCTCTAAATCCAGCCGCAGCCAGTCATACATTTTAAAGGTGAAGATGTAGGGTGTGGCGCTGATTTCCAAAACCATATTATCGACGCCAGAACAGTGAATCGTTCCGCTGGGTATCAGGAATAGGTCATGCTTGTGGGCCGGCTCGAGGTTAACGAAGCGGGTGACATCAATTGCGACGCCCTCGCGATAGCTCTGTTCCAGCTCAGCCCGAAACGAATCGGGGTCGATGTCTTCCCGGAAGCCGAGGTAGACCTGGGCACCGGGTTTGCAGTCAAGGATGTAATAGGTTTCATCTTGGGTGAAGTTCTCGCCAAAGTGCCTTTTAATAAATTCGGGGCGGGGATGGCATTGCAGTGATAGGTTGCCCCCGTCGAAGGTGTCCAGAAAGTCAAAGCGAATAGGAAACTCATAGCCAAAGCGGCCGGCGCAGTCGCCTAAGACTGCTCGATGGTCATGAAACATCAGGAAATCAAAGGAGACTTCGAGAAAACGGCCAGCGCTCTCAAAAGCCAGCCCATTTTCCGGCACAATCAATTCAAAAGACCAGGCATAATTGGGCGCGTCTTGGGGCAGTTGGGGAATGACCTTCTTGATCCACTGGCCGCCCCACGGCCCTGGCTCAAACCAGGGCCGAACCCGGAAGTAGTTGCGGCTCATCGCAGTTAGCCCGGCCCGGAGGTCATCGCCCCTCATCAGGGTCGGTTCGTCGGGGCGCTGTTCGTCGACAATCAGGTCGATTTGGGGTAGCAAGGTCGCCTTATGCCGGTTCAGGACAATCCAATCGACAAAGTAAAAGCGTTTATACATCTGCTTTGGCGGGGCTGGTTCAGTGGTGCCCAGGTTACAGATGCTGCCGGCCCGGGCGCGGAATTGGATCTCATTCTTGGGCACATCGATATAGACCAGCAGACCATCCCAGCCGGCCAGGGCCGCGCCACAGCCGTATAGAATGGTCATATCGGCGTCCGGGGGGGGCTGTAGGGCAGCCAGCTTGTCCCGATCGAAGAAATCGGCCAATTGCCCCTTGAAACGCGTGCCAAAGATGGGGTCATCACCGCCCAGGAAGGGGGTTACCAGAGTCTCAATGGTATCAGGCGAGTGCAGGGCGGCCTCGACATTTATCCAGGCGACTTGAATATTGCGTGCGGCCAGGGCCGCGTCCAGGTGTGACCGGAGGTTGTCCCAAAAAACGCCGCCGTAGCCCTCTATGACGATCTGTTTGTGCCCGGCTAATTTCTCCGCCAGGGCAGCGTAGCCCAGCGCAATCTTACCTGAGCCGATGGGGAAGCCCGGATAGATGTCGTACCGGCCTGCTTCAGTTGGGGTGGGGTGGGCCGGGGCTAACAACTGGGTCGTTTTACGCCAGGGTTTGCTGTGATCCACCTTTACTCTCCCTGCTCTGGCCGATTGTAGTCGTCGTCATAACGGGTGATATCTTCTTGCTGCCAGTTTCCAAAGGCAACCTCCAGAACACGTACGGCCGGCCCGGCGCTGCTTAGACGATGCTTGGTATTGGCCGGAATCCAAAGCTCATCCCCCGCTTTTGGATGGATGATTTCTTCGCCGATTTGCACGGCTGCCCCATCATCCAAAACAATCCACAATTCGGCCCGGCCTGTGTGAGATTGAAGGCTGAGACGTTGGCCCGCTTTCACCGCCATAAGACTGACGGTGACCTCTTCGTTATTGGCATATTGCTTAAATGACCCCCAGGGTCGTTCCACAAAGGAGATAGGCGGTTTTTCAGGGGGGATGGGTTTGGTAACATAATCAGTCATAATACACGGTCCCTCAAGGTTGGTTTGCCATCGACAGCAAGGACCACTTTGCGGAAGTTGCGTTCGGCAATTAGGCCATAGTCGTGGCCCGCCTGGGCGGGGTAAACGCCCAGATAGGTTAAGGGGACTTTGCCTGTGTTAATAGTACGGTGGGCGGTAAAGCCTGGTACATAGACGGCGCTATTAGGAATCAGGGGGACCAGCTTGCTCTCCCCTGTCGCTTCATCCTCCAGCAGCATAACGCCCTCACCCCTCAGGCCGATATAAAGTTCAGCTGCAGGCCGCCAGGCATGAAAGTGACCTTTGGTTAAATAATATTCAGCCCCAATACGGCCCGGCATAATCATGCCCAGGCCGTAGTGTAACTGACTCTCACCCTCGGCAGGCATTACTGAAGACACGGTATAAACCAGCGAATCTTCCTGAGCCAAGGCAGCTTCGTAGGCCGCCTCATCGACAAAGTAACCGCGCAGATCACTCAGGCGGCGTTCGACGACTTTGGCCCCCTCCATTGTTCCCCTTTGCGGGTTGAATTGGATGAACTGATCAGCCAGTAAATCCATAGAAAAACCTGACTTAAGCTGAAATGAGCCAACTATACACTATTAGATAACAGATGTCAACATTCAATCTCACAAAATATAACATAAACTATCAGGACAGTTGACAACCCTGAGTTTTAGTGTAGTATCAGTAAGAAGTAGATAGAGAAAGAAAGAAGATGCCCTGATGTCTCAAACGGTAGGAAAAACACTGGATAGAATGTCCCCACGACAACGCGTACGAAGGGCACTCTCGCATCAGCCGCCCGATCGTGTACCATTTTCATGGGGCTTCGGCCCAACGCCAGAGATGAGCGCTATTCTGGAAAAGTATCTGGCCAGGCAGGGAATCAGTTGGGGAAAGTTGCGGGTGATTACCGATGATATCCAAAGTATCAGGCCTACCTACATCGGCCCTGAGCTTCCAGAACACACAGATATCTGGGGAATTCAGCGTAAGCCCGTATCATACGGAGCGGGTAGTTACGACGAAATCGAAGTTTACCCTTTGGCCGGGGTTCAAACGCCCGCTGAGTTAGAGACATACCCCTGGCCGGATCCTGAGATATACGACTACGAGAACCTCCGTGAACAGATCCTGGCGGTCGATCCAGAGGGATGCCGGGCCGGAAAGCTTACCCCCGCCGGAAACCCGTTTGAGATATACTGTTGGATGACAGGTTTGGAGGAGGCCATGGTGAACCTGCTGCTGAATCCCAGGCTGGTATGTGTGGCTCTGGATCGCATTACCCATTTCTTTGAGGAGAAGATGAGGCAGACCCTGGTGGGCTGTGCGGATCTCGTAGATGTCTTTTTCTTCGCCGACGACCTGGGCAGCCAGGTGAGCCTGCTCATATCCCGGCAGGTTTATCGCGATATTTTACAGCCTTACCACCGGCGGCTTATGTGCCTGGCCAAGGAAATGGCCCCGCATGCGTTTGTCATGTTTCACAGTGATGGGGCCGTGTTTGATATCCTGCCCGATCTCATCGACGCTGGGGTAGAGGTGTTGGAGGCAGTGCAGACGGAGGCCGCTGGCATGGAGCCGGTACGCCTGAAGGAAACTTATGGCGACCGGCTTTCTTTCCACGGTGGTATTAGTGTTCAGGCATTGTTGCCCAAAACGGACGAGAAAACAGTGATGACAGAATGCCGGCGACTGGTTGACGTGCTCGGGCAAGGTGGTGGCTACATCGCCGCGCCGAGCCACGCGATCCAGGTGGGTACACCGCCAGAGAACGTCCTGGCGATGTTGAAAGCCGTGCTGGGTGAATCAGATTACCAGGCGGCGCTTGCCAGGGCTCAGTTGTGAAAATAGGCAATGGGAAGGCAAAAGTGCGTAAAGATAAACGAAAACGAAAGTGAGGTCATACGATGCTTCCTGCCCAACGTCAACAGCAGATATTAGCAGATATTAAGCAAAACGGGGTAGGCTCCATCACAGAACTCAGCCAGAAATATCGCGTTTCAGAAATGACCATTCGGCGTGATTTAAAGGTATTGGAGAAAGAAAAACAGGTTAAGCGGACCCATGGCGGGGCAGTTCCCTTGAATGGGGCTTTGGTTGAGCCGGGTTATATGTCTAAACTACGCTTGAACGCCTCACAGAAAGCCAGCATCGCCCGCTACGCGGCCGAGAAGCTGGTTCAAGACGGCGATATCATCATTCTTGAGGGTGGGACGACGGTCACGACGATGGTGCAATATCTGGGCGGCCTACAAAATTTGACGGTGGTGACGAATGGTCTTTATACCACCAATGAATTACAGACCCTTTTGCCGCAAACGACCGTCATCTGCACCGGGGGCATCCTGCGGGAAGTTTCCTCAACTTTCGCCGGACCGGTCAGTGAGCACTTCTTTCACCAGTTTCATGCCAACAAATTATTTCTCTCCGCCACAGGATTTACCCCCAACGCCGGTTTTACCGACCCCAGTATGTTGGAGACGCAAGTCAAAAAGGCCATGGTTGCTTCGGCTGATCAAGTGATCATGCTCTTTGATAGCAGCAAATTTGGGGTAAAATCCTTAACCACGGTTTTACACCCCGGCGAGGTGCATATGTTGATCACTGACTCGGCCGCCCCCCAGTCGATGGTACAGGGGCTGATAGAGCAGGGGGTAGACGTACACATTACCCCTTAAGATACGATCAGGCCTCAATCCCAATCCAGGTCTCGGGCCAAATCTGCCAACGACCGGGTCCCCTTTTTGGCTTTGCCGGTTATCTTTTCCGCCCCCTTCTTGGCCACAATCCGCTTGGCGATGATGTCGGCCAAGACCTTATCCGGCAGCCCCTTCGGCTGGGCAGCCTGCCACTCCATGGCCCGCTGCCCCGGCTCACAAATGTCCAGATAGGGACAATAACCGTGCGCCCAGTGATCTGGGGGCAGCACGTCATCTTCGGGCAGGCGGTCTTCGGCCAACCCCGCCAGCATGGTCTTGACCCGGGCCAACAGGTCGGCCATCATGTCTGGATCGGGATAGACTTCATAGGCCAGGTGTTCCAGGGTGTCCCGATTTTCGTAATAGATAATAGCTCCCTTAATAGGGATGGACCTCTGGTAGTGTTCCTCGATGCCCCACAGGTAAATCTGAGCCTGGCGGATATGCTCCTCTTTGGGCATTTTGGCCGCTTTGAGCTTATCGAACTCGCTGGCGGCGGTGGTCTTAAACTCCAGCGCCCAAAAGCCGGCCGCCGATTCGTCTTTCACCTGCTCGGGGGGGACGTGTAGGATGCCATCGCAGAAGCCGTGGATGCGATATTCGGGCACCTCGAAGAAGAGTTCCTGGCTCAGGCAGGTGCGGGTCAGGCCCCGCTGGAGTCGACGATGGCTGTCGGTGCCGACGGAGAGGATGCGCCCGACCCGGGCCTCGAAGGGGGGCTTGGGCTTGCCTTGTAGCTCAAAGGCGACGTAGAGCAGGCAGCCCTTGGCCAGCGACGAAGGTTTGATATACGGTTCTTTGGATTTGCCATATTGATCTTCTTGCAGCCACTCAATGGCGTAATCGGCGGCTCTTTTTGGCTTTTTTGACTTTTTCATAATTTCACCTCACGTTTCATGTCCATTACGGAAGAAGAAGCGGGTCTCCCCGGCCGTATTGACCCCTGCCAGCGGGTCTACCCTGAACATCAAGGGATAGTTGGCGGTGACATTGCCGATGACCATAGCGTGGTGCTGCCGCAGGCGGCTGACGAAGGCGGCCATGGTCTCGTAGTCGGTGGCCGCGCCCCGGGAGACATGCCGTACGTCATCGTCGAAGGGGATGCGCAAGAGGAATAGATTGTCGGCCTGGCGCAAGATGGTTTCATCCAGCCCGTGGACCATGTTGGTGACGAAGAAGCTAGTGATACCCAGGTGGCGGGCGCGGGTGACGATATAATCAATGCTCCGGCGGGAGACGTACAGGTGGGCTTCTTCAAAGAAGATAAAGGGGTAGCGGTGGGTTTCGTGCTCGATTTCGATCAGACACAGGTCTTTGACCAGCTCGATGATGGCCTGGACGAAGCCCTCGCGGGCCAGGTTGGAGAGGCCCGAGATGTCAATCACCAGCGCCCCTCCATTGCGAATCATGCGGTAGGCCACGCCCAACGAGGCCGCTTCCTGGGCATTACGGGCAAAGATGTTGGTGTTCTTGACCGCTTCGAGCCGCGAGCGGATGGCCTGGTTGACCACCAAAGCGTTGGACCCGCTGCCAAATTCATTTTCTTCAGCCATTTGAATGAGCTGTTCCAGGCCGATATAGGGCACCTCCCGACCGCTACGTTCCAAAGTCTGGGCCTCAAGCCACAGCCGCACCAGGCGGTTTTCGAAGTAGAGGGCCGACACCTCGGGCAAACCAAAGCGCTGCAGCAGGGTCATCAGGGGGGCCAGGCCAAACTGCCGCACCCCCAGCCGAAAGTTGCCCCCCGCCTCAAGATGGATGATGCCGCGCTGTTTGACTTGGCCGGTCTCGGGGTCTACCTCGACCTTGGGCAGATGAATGTATTCCCGGTTGATGTCGAAGACAATACAAGGTGCGCCTTGGGCGATGAGTTGCAGCAAAATCGCTTTGGAGAGATGGCTCTTGCCGCTCCCCTTCACCCCGGTGATGATATTGACCTTTTCTATATCCTGTCCCTCGACGTAGAAGCTCTGGCCGGAGAGGCTTTGGCCCAGATAAAGGGGGTGTCCCAGGTTGCGCGTGGCGTTGGAGAAGACCTCTTCGTCACTGGTCCGCTCGATGACCACGTCGCGGGTGGGGATCCAGCCGTCCCATTGCTCCCACATATTTAAGCCGTGCTTGTTGCGACTTGTTTTTCGGCCATTGGATTCGACCATGTCACGACCTTTCTAATTTTGGCGATCGCCAATTTAAGATTGCTCATCTCCGGCTGCCCCTCCTCGGGGAGTTCGGCCAGGTCGGCGGCGGACATGGTAGGATCTTCCGCCATGAGTTCCAACATTTCCGACAGCAGCGAGGGATAGGTCAGGCTGCGAAACTCGATGATCTGCACAATCAAGCCCCGGTCCCCCCCGTTCTCGCGCAGGGACAGGTTTTCCCCCACCCGCAGGTCTACCTCTTTTGGGTTAAAGACGAGTTCGACGATGTCTCCTTTGATCTGCTTGATCTGAATGTTCATTCGGTCGTACCTCCTCTCTGATATAGTCAAGTTAAGGACGATAATTTATCGGCCTGCGCCAACTGCCCGCGTGAAGCGTAAAACGTGAAACGTGCAGAGGAGCAGGGGGGCAGGGGGGCGGGGGAGCAAGGGTGAACAAGAAAACTCTCCCCTGCTCCCCTGTTCCTTGCCCCCTGCACAGATCACGCTTCACGAATGGGTTAGCTGTAGATCTTGTAAAAGCTATTTCTTCAATCAGTTACCCCCTTTATGTCATAATGCCGTAGAGTGTAATACACTTGTGTTGACTTGTCAAGTCAACAAACTAAAAATTAGAGAGGGAGATTGTTCGATGGTTACAGATATCCATCTGTAACCGATACTATGCCGACTTAAGTCGGTTGAAA
>JABAHQ010000101.1_pt3 | contig 15860 bp, 13 predicted proteins | sample 7062091 | NCBI WGS metagenome assembly JABAHQ01 (sample SAMN14534359, study PRJNA622989) | marine sediment metagenome | biome: marine biome [ENVO:00000428]; feature: marine pelagic biome [ENVO:01000023]; material: deep marine sediment [ENVO:00002113] | place: India: Gulf of Kutch | collected...
GCGAGCCCCAGGTAGCTCTCGAACTCCGTGTCGAGGGCGTCACGCTCCTCTCGGTCGAGTCCCGACTGCGCGCCCCGTAGGCGCGCCACCTTGGCGCGGACCATGGCCCGGTAGGACATATAGTAGGGCAGCACGCGCACGCCGGCGTAGTCACCGGTGTGCTCGAGATAGCGGTTGAGGAAGCGCCAGGCGAAGTCCGCATGCCCGCGATGATCGAGATCTGCCAGCAACAGCGCTATCTCGCTCATCACGTCGACCCAGCGCAGCTCCTCGCTGAACTCGATGCCGTCGAAGATGACGATATGGCCATCGGTGAGCGCCATGTTGCCGAGATGCAGATCACCGTGGCACTCGCGCACGAAGCCGCCCTGCTTGCGGCGCGCGAGAGCCTGTTCACGCGCTCGCCAGGCGCTCGCACTGGCCTCGCGCAGCGCCGTCAGCCGTGCGCGCAGGCGGGCGTCGTCGATCAGGGGCAGGAGCTGCTCGAAGTTGCCATCCACTGGATCGTGCACCGCGCGCGGCTCGCCGAACCGGCTCTCGGCGGGCGCGGTATCGATGCGCCCATGGAAGTCCGCCACGTGCCGTGCAAGCGCGTCGATATCCCCCGGCCCGAGCGCCCCGCATCGAGCCAGGCGATCCATCAGCGCCGATTGGGGGAACTGTCGCATCCGAACTGCGTACTCGATGGGCGTTCCTTCACCGCCCATGCGCGGGTCCTCGTAGGTACCAGTGACGGGGACGACGGCCAGATAGATGTCGGGAGCGAGGCGCCGATTGAGGCGTAGCTCCTCGCAGCAGTAGAAGCGCCGGCGTTCGAGGGTGCTGAAATCGAGAAACCCCGGAGCGACGGGCTTCTTGATCTTGTAGGCGTACGGTCCGGTCAGGATGACCCAGGAGATGTGCGTCTCGAGGAGACGCGGTTTCTCGACCGCGTGGTCGTACTTCGCAGGGTTCAGAAGCGCGCGCACGCAGAGCCTGGGGGCTCCGCCGTGCGGTGCTGTGCTGGCCTGAAGCGAGATGCTCATGTCGACTCGGTGTCGGCGCGTCCGCGGGCGGACGCCGGGAAGCCCCCGGGCGCCGCCCCGCTTGCGATTTGCAAGGTGCTGCGGGGTTCGCTCAATGTCCACTCGGGCGGCGCAGGCCACATTGATCCGCGTCAACCGTCCAGAGACGAGCCGGGGGGCGCAGCGGTTTGGGGGTTGATCGTGGTCAACTCGGGGGCGGCTGGCAACGGCGAGAGTGAAATAAGCGACCGTCCCCACCGTCCACTCGCTCAAGGCTTCTTGTGGGGTGAGAGCCGGTGGGAGCGGACCCCGGCGGCGCGGCGACGGGGCTATACTCGCTCGCATTTCGCAGGATTCACACAGGGGCCCCTAGGCGCCCGGGGCGTGACGACCATATGAAGATACCGCGCCAGTTCACCCAACGGCCGCGCATCGCCTACTTCTCCATGGAGGTCGCGCTGCTGATCCTGTTGGACACCGCTCTCGCGGAGAACTCCACTCGGGATCGCTCCATTAGGGACCATCCGTACGGGGAGGAGGGGTCCTACCGCCGCTGGGTCCGAGGGGGCGCAGTTCGTGCATTGCCTGCCCGGCCCCGCGACCGTGGCTCTCGCCATACCACTGTACAATCAGCTCCAGCGCGTGCGGCGTTCGGCGGTGTCCATCGGCGTAGCGCTCGTCGCCGGAGCTCGCGGGCGCTTTTTGCAGCCTTGCCATGGGCCTCAACGCGCTCGCCACCGCCGCGGCGCTGCCGATCCTGGTGGGGCTCTGGTAATCGTGCCCAGGCGGGTAATGGAATGGGTTCTTCGAGGAATGGGCGGAAAATCCGCGGTTTTGCCGGGCCACGGCCTCGCAACGCGGGCGCTTGCGACTCCGCGGCACATACCCCGGAACCCTATACTTGATCCGGCGCCCGGGGCGACTTAAGTGAGGACGATGTGACATGGGAAGCGGACGACCGAGGCGATTCCCGTTTTTGCGACGCTGGACGGACCGCCGCAGACCCAAACGGGGGGTGGAGAACCCGGTGAACGAGCAACGTCGCAGGATGCTGCGCGAGGTCGAGGCCGATGCCCGCGAGCTGGGAAGCACCCTGGGGAAGGATGGCTTCGACGCGCGGGTGTTGTCTGCGCTGGGGCGGGTTCCACGCCACGAATTCGTGCCTGCCCGCTTCCGGTCCATGGCCTATGCGAATCAGGCTCTGTCCATCGGTCACGGACAAACGATCTCTCAGCCTTTCATCGTGGCGTTGATGACCGATCTCCTGGCAGTGGACGAGAGCTCGGTCGTCCTCGAGGTGGGCACGGGGTCTGGATACCAGGCGGCGGTGCTCGCGGAGCTGGTCGCACGGGTCTACGGCATCGAGGCCATCGGTGAGCTGGCCGAGCAGGCACGGGCGCGCCTCCAGAGGCTCGGCTACGACAACGTGGAGATCCGTAAGGGGGATGGCTACGCGGGCTGGGTGGAGCACGCCCCCTTCGACGGCATCATCGTCACCGCGGCGGCCCCGGAGACTCCGCCGCGACTGGTGGAGCAGCTTCGGCCGGGGGGCGGTCGTCTGGTCATCCCCGTGGGGGCGCCCTACGAGACGCAATGGCTGACCGTGGTGGAGAAGGGGGAGGAGCGGGCGGTGCGCACGCGCCGTATCATTCCGGTGGCCTTCGTGCCGATGAGAGAGGTGTCATGAACGAGGGGGATCCCCGCTCGAGCGGCTACCAGCGACGAGCATCACAGATGAGAGAGAGATGTCATAACGCGTTCTTCTCCCGATCGCGGGTCCGGGGGTTCGCAGCGTGCGGCTCCCGCTCATGGGCGTTGCTTCTCTGTATCGCCGCGCTGTCTGCCGGCGTCGCCCTCCCCGCACGTGCCCAGGAATTCGTGGTGCCGGCCAACGGCGATAACGTCGTGGGCGGGCTGCAGTGGGTGAGCGCCTCCTACGAGGACACGCTCTTGGATATCGCGCGTCGCTTCAACGTGGGCTACCGCGAGATCCGCCAGGCCAACCCGAGGGTGGACGTGTGGTTGCCCGGCGAGGGCACCGAGGTGCTGATTCCTTCCCGGTACATACTGCCAGACGCCCCGCGGGAAGGGATTGTGATCAATCTCTCGGAGATGCGCCTTTATTATTTTCCCGACCCCGCCCCGGGTCATACCAAGCGCGTCATCACGCACCCCATCAGCATCGGCCGCGTCGACTGGAGCACGCCGATCGCCGATACGCGTGTCGCCAAGAAAGTGCTTGATCCGACCTGGTATCCGCCGGCTTCCATTCGCGCCGAGTACGCTGAACGGGGTGAACCCTTGCCCGCGAAGGTTCCGCCCGGTCCTGATAACCCGCTCGGCCGTTTCGCACTGCGCCTCGCGCTGCCCGGATATCTGATCCACGGGACGAACAAGCCCTACGGCATCGGAATGCGCGTCACTCACGGGTGCGTACGCATGTATCCCGAAGACATCGAAACGCTGTTCGAGCGCGTGCCCGTCGGCACGCCGGTGCACATCGTCAACCAGCCGTTCAAAGCCGGGTGGCGACAGGGGCTTCTGTTTCTGGAAGCGCACCCGCCGGAGGGGAATCCGACCCCCGATATGTTGCGGGATCTGACCCCGGCGATACGTAGGGTGGTCGCTGCCACCCCGGAACGTGGGCGCGACGACCACGTGGACTGGAGCCGCGTGAAGACGGTGGCGGAGGGAATGGACGGTATCCCTCTCCCCGTCTCGCACCGATGGCGGCGGACGGATGAGGACGAGGCGATGGCGAACGCACGGGCCGCGCGCCTACCGACGCAGGGTCCGTAGACACGCAACCCACCCACGATGCCGCCACGCCGACACCGTGGCGCCCACCCCCGGCGAGCTGGCGGCAGCTCCGGAGGTGCAGGCGACTACTTCATCATCGACTTCTCGAGGAGGCGATCGATCTTGCTGCTGTTGCGCTCGCAACAGGCTTGCGCCTCGTTAGCGACACGCAGTGCCCTGTCCGACTTCTGTGACGCTGCGTTGGCGGTGCGCCTGGCCTCGTTGGCCGTCCTCAGTGCCTGGTCGGCGGTGCTCTGCGCTTCTTCGACCATTGTGCGCATTTCGCCCACCTGCCCAGCGGGTGCGGCGCAACCCGCGATCAGGCCAACCGCCACCGCGGCTGCGGGAATACCCATCAAACGAAAGGCTCTTTGAGACATGGCACTAGGCCTCCTTCTCTTTTGTTGACATGAGCCGGCTGAAGCTTGAAGCGTCCGACGGTAGCCGGGCATCCTGCATGGCACCCATCCCGGCCCTAGCCGGCCCGGGATGGCCGCCGACGTGGTCCCGCCGGTTCTTGCATGCTAGAGGCGTTGGCAGTGCTTCCCCCCCGGACGGCCACATGGAAAAACCCCGCCACCCGTGCCACCGATCCTCTCCGGTCCGCATCGCGCGCTGAGCGGCGATTGCCTATTTTCGCACCACAGGACTTTGCGTGAGGCTCGGGCACGAAGCCGCGGAGCGGCTAGAGATATTAATCGTAAACTTCGGGTAGAGTAAACTTCTGCGCTCTCTCTCCCGACGCACGAAGTGAGAGCATAGCATGGCATCTAGCTTGACGTCGAAGCAGATCAACACCTTCAAGAAGCAGCTCGAGCAACGGCTAGGGGTGCTCGGTGACGCGGTGCGCGAGGAGCTCGCGAACTCCGACAACGAGCGCTACCAGGAGCTCGCCGGCGCCGTGCCCGATGAGGGCGACCAATCCATCGCCGACCTTCTGGCCGATGTGAACCTTGCGGTCATCGATCAGCATATCAACGAGATCAGGCGGATCGAAGAGGCGCTCGGCCGCATCAGGAGCGGCGCGTACGGCGTGTGCATCGACTGCGGCGAGGACATCGCCCGCAAGCGGCTCGAGGCGTACCCCCCCGCAGCGCGCTGTCACGACTGCCAGGCCCGCTATGAGCGGAGCTACGCCCAGACGGGTACACCGAGGCTCTGATTCGCAGCAACCAGAGCGCGGCAGAGCCCGACGCGCCCTGGGGCGGATTCCTCAGCGCCGCGCCTACGCGCGCTCCACGAGCCGCTCCGCGAGCTCCGGTACGGCGGCGGCGAGCACGTCCTCGATGCGCTCGGCGGAAACCAGCTCGAGCTGATTGCGTACCTGCTCGGGCACCTCCCGCAAGTCTTTCTGATTCCCCCCGGGGATGATCACCCGGCGGATACCGCTGCGATGAGCGGCGAGCAGCTTCTCCTTGACGCCGCCCACCGGCAGGACCAGACCGCTCAAGGTGATCTCGCCGGTCATCGCCGTGTCGCTGCGCGCGGCGCAGTTGGCGTAGAGGGAGGCCAGGGCGGTGACCATGGTGACGCCGGCCGAGGGGCCGTCCTTGGGGATGGCGCCCGCGGGCACGTGGATGTGCACGCCCGATCTGCGAATCCTTTCCTCGTCGATGCCCAACGCGTGCAAGCGCGACCAGAGATAGCTCTGCGCGGCACGGGCCGATTCCTGCATGACGTTGCCGAGCTGCCCGGTCAACGTCAGCCCTTTACCCTCGGGGAGCAGAGCCGCCTCGACATAGAGCACGTCACCGCCGGACTCGGTCCACGCCAGGCCCGCCGCCACGCCGGGGGCAAGCTTCTTGCGGGCCTGCTCCGGGAGGAACCGCTCGGGTCCGAGCAGATCCCCCAGATCCTGGGGCGCGACCGAGACCGGCTCGGTGCGTCCCCGCGCCACCTCCGTCGCTACCTTGCGGGCGATGCGCCCGAGCGTGCGCTCGAGCTCGCGCACGCCGGCCTCGCGCGTGTAGTGGCGGATTAGGTAACCGAGCGTCTCGTCCGGCAGGACGAGCTGCTCTTCGTCGAGCCCGGCCTCCTTGATCCGTCGCGCGATCAGATAGCGCCGGGCGATCTCGGCCTTCTCCTCGTTGCTGTAGCCCGAAAGACGCAGGACCTCCATGCGATCCAGAAGCGGTCGCGGGATGGTATCCAGCGTGTTGGCGGTGGTGATGAAGAACGCTTTCGAGAGGTCGAAGGGAAGATCCAGGTAGTTGTCCTGAAACTCGTAGTTCTGCGCGGGATCGAGGATCTCCATGAGCGCCGCCGCCGGGTCCCCGCGAAAATCGCGTCCGAGCTTGTCCACTTCGTCCAGCATCAGCAGCGGATTGCGCACGCCGGCGCGGCGGATAGCCCGGATGATGCGTCCGGGCATGGCGCCGATGTAGGTGCGACGGTGCCCGCGCAGCTCGGCTTCGTCGTGCAGACCGCCGAGGCTCATGCGTTCGAAATGGCGTCCGAGGGAGCGGGCGATGGATTGGCCGAGCGAGGTTTTGCCCACGCCCGGAGGCCCGACGAAGCAGAGGATAGGCGCCTTCGCCCCCGGGTTGAGCTTCATGACCGCCAGATGCTCGATGATCCGATCCTTGACCTCTTCGAGATCGAAATGATCCGCGTCGAGAATGGAGCGCGCCCGCTCCAGATCCAGATTGTCCTCCGTCACCTTCTTCCACGGCAGCTCGATGGCCAGCTCGATGTAGGTGCGCGTGAGCTGGTAGTCGGGGGCCGCCGAGGGCAGGCGCTCGAGGCGGGTGAGCTCTCTCTTTACTTCTTTGCGCACCAGCTCCGGGAGATCGGCCTCCTCCATCTTCTGGCGTAGCGCGGTCACGTCCGACTGCTCCGGGCTGCGCTCGCCCAGCTCTTCCTGGATCGCGCGCAGCTGCTGGCGCAGCATGTATTCCCGCTGCTCGCGACTCATCTCCGATTCCGCCTGGCTCGCGATCTTGTTGCGCAGCTCGAGCACCTGAACCTCGTGATTGAGGTGGTCGTAAACGAGCTGCGTCGCTTCGCGTCGGGTTGCTCTGAGGAGCGCGATCTCCTTTTCGGTGTCGAGCGACAGCAGCGACGCCAGGAGGTAGATCTGGTGCAGCGGATCCGTCACTTCGGAGATGATGTGCCCGAGCCCCATCTGGACCTGCGGCTGGACCAGCTCTTGCATCTTTTTGGCCAGATCCAGCACGGCGCGGTGGAGAGCCTGTGTCTCGGCGTCCGCGTCCTGCGGCACCGGCATGCGTTGCAGGCGGGCTTGGAGATACGGTTTTTCCTGTAGGACGTCGATCAGCTCCACGCGCTCCGTTCCCTGCACGACGATCTGAAATCCGTCCTCGGCGCGGGCCATGCGTTTCATCACCGCGAGGCAGCCGATGTGGTACAGATCCGCCGCTGCGGGCTTCGCCACGGACGGGTCTTTCTGGGCGAAGACCGCCAAAACTTTGTCCTCGCTCGAGAGCGCCGCCTCCACGGCGGCGATGGACCCCGGCCTGCCCACGGAGAGCGGCATGATGAGGTAGGGATAGAGCACCGTGTTCTTAACGGGCAGCACGGGTGCGGTGATGATATCGATGACCTCGCTCATCGTCGCTTGCTTGCCATATGCAGGTGGATCAGCAGCATCCCCTCGCGATAGTCGGTGGCGATACGCGCCCCTTCGAGCTCGCAAGGGAGTTCGATAGTACGTTGAAAGCGGTTATAGGCGATCTCCATGGAGTAGGACTGATGTCCCTCCTGGATGGACTGGTCGAGGCGGACTCCGCGAACGGTCAGACGGCAATCCCGTACCTCCACCTCGACATCCTGGGGACGTACGCCGGCCAGATCGACCTTGATCAGCCAGTCCCACCCGCACCGGTAAATGTCGGCCGCGGGCCGCCAGGCCAGCTCGCGGCAGCGGCTGCCCTCCGACTCGAGCATGGATTCCATCAGCTCCATCAGGCGACTGGTCATCGTGCGACTGCTTTCCTGCTCACTGGGAAGCATCCCTACCCACGCAGACTCGCCTGCGGGGCCGGGGGCTTGCTGAGCGTCAATTATAAGGGCGCAGCGATACCATTGTCGCGACGCTCCGCGGGTGCATTCCCTTCGTGGGGCGTCGCTCCCCGGCTATGGGCTGTCGTGCAAGCCACAGGCCATGGCCATCGTGATGAGCGCCGAGAGCGAATCCGCCTCCATCTTGTCCATGACACGTGCGCGGTGGGTCTCCACGGTGCGATAACTCACGTTCAGACGTTTGGCGATCTCTTTATTGGACTGACCCTGCACGACGAGGACCATCACCTCCCGCTCGCGTGGCGTCAGTCGCTCGAGCCGGGCCCTGACTTCGGCGCGCTCCGACCTGAGACGACGGCTGTGTTCGTCGCGCATGAGGGCCTCGCGCACGCGCTCGATCAGTGCTTGCTCGTCCACGGGCTTCTCGAGGAAGTCCATGGCGCCCGCCTTGAAGGCTCGTGCGGACATGGGGACATCGCCGTGCGCCGTGATGAAGATGACGGGGAGCTCGATGTGATGCTGGCTGAGCACGGACTGGAGCTCGAGCCCGCTCAAGTCGGGCATGCGCACATCGAGGAGCAGGCAGCCAGGTCGGTCCGTCGTGTAGGCGTGCAGAAAGGCCCGTGCCGATGGATACGTTTCCGCAGCGAATCCGGCGCTCTCGAGCAACAATGCGAGCGAATCGCGCACCGCCGCGTCGTCATCGACTATGAACACTGTTGATTCGGCGCTCATGGCCCCTCCCGGGCACCTTGAATAGCAGCTCTCCGTGTCTGCAGCCTTGACAAGGATCAACCCTGCGGGCTCGCGGAAGGGGCTGCCACCTCGCCCCACCCGGTGCTCAACGCACGGGCGCTTGGGACATGTTGTTGTCGATGGGGAGGTCCAGGTGAAAGTCAGCGCCCTCACCGGGCGCGGACTCGAGCCATAGCCGCCCGCCGTGGGCTTCTACGATCGAGCGGCTGATCGGTAGCCCGATGCCGATCCCGTCCTCCTTGGTCGTGTAAAACGGCTCGAAAACCAAGACGTGTGCCTCCTCATCGAGGCCCGGGCCGCTGTCGCTCACCGTGAGCCGAATCCCGGAGCTGCCGCTGCACCGCGTACGGATGACGAGCCGGCGGATGGCATGTCCGCTAAGCGCGTCCATGGCGTTACGCACGAGATTGAACAGCACCTGCTCGAGCTGAATCGGATCGCCCGAAACCGGCCGGAGGGTGTGATCCAGATCGAGGGCAAGCTCGATTCGCTGGGCGCGGATGAGGGGTTCGTTGAAGGAGACTACGTCACGGACGAGGTCGTTGAGAGCGACTGAGATGGGTTGTATGTCCGCCTTGCGTACGAAGGAGCGTATGCGGCGAACGATCTCCCCGGCCCGTTGTGCTTGCTGCGCTGTTCGCTCCAGGGCGTCCGTTAGTTTGGGCATATCCAGCCGGTCACTGCGCATCAGCCGTTGGGAGGCCCGGCAGTAGGCGCTGATGGCGTGCAATGGCTGGTTTATTTCGTGCGCGAGCATGCTCGCCATCTCGCCCATGGCAGTCAGTCGCATCACATGGGCGAGCTCGGCCTGTCGCTTGCGCGCATCCTCTTCCATCTTCTTGCGCTCCGTGATGTCGTGCGCAAGCCCTGTGAAGCGATGCATGCGCCCGTCGTGATACTCGCCGACGGCCAGCTCCATGGGAAAGACAGTACCGTCTCGGCGAAGCCCCTCCACCTCGCGCCCGGGGACCCCGATAATGCGTTTCACGCCGGTGGCCGTATAGCTTTGGATGTACTTTTCGTGCCACTTCTGATGCGGGGAGGGCATGAGCATGGAGACGTTGCGGCCGATGACCTGCGCAGCGCTGTAGCCGAACATGCGTTCCGCGGCGGGGTTGAAGGTATCGATGACACCACGCTCATCGGTGGTGATGATCGCTTCGAGCGCCGTGTCCAGGATGGCGCGCACTCGGGCTTCGCGCTCGCGCAGAACCTCTTCGATGCGCCGGCGCTCCAGGATCTCTTCCTGCAGCGTCTGGTTGGCTTGGGTGAGCGCCGCCGTGCGCTCGGCTACGCGCCGTTCCAGCTCCTCGTTGAGCCGCTCCATCTGGTCCTCGACGCGCCGGCGGTGGATCATCGGCGCCAGCGGGGCCAGCGCCGCCGTCACCAGCTCGAGCAGGCGGGCATCCTTGCGCCGCCGCCGCCGCATGAAGAAGGCGAGCACCCCCAAGAGCTCGCCGCCCTCGAGGACCGGGATCGCCACGCCCGTTCTGAGCCCGACTCTCCGTGCAGCTTCCGCGCGCACGAAACCATTCGGGTCCGAGAGATCCTCGAGCCATTGCGCCCGCTGCGTGGCCCACACGCGGCCCGGCAATCCTTGTCCCTGGGCGAAGCGAGAGGTGGCGCGGTGAAAGGGGGTGAGCGAGAAATCGCGCGAATACCACGGTCCGTCCGTGAGCACCTGGTTGGCCGGGTCGACGAGCCACGCCTCAGCGCAGTCCCAGTCCGTGACCTCGCAGATACGCCTCAACGCGGTCGCCATCGCTGACCGGGAATCCCCGGCGCCCGCGATGGCCACCACGAGTTGCTTCAGCAGCCGGAGCTCCTGCTCGGTGCGCGCGTGCCCCGCCATCGAGGCTCGGAGCGTGCGGTTCGCATGCGCCAGCTCCGCGATGCGGTCGTGTACGCGCGGTTCCGGACATTCGCAACCCGCGCCGTGGTCCTTGCGCTCGGATGAGCCGTGACCCTGCAGGCTCTCCAGCGCTGCGCGCATCGCGTACAGAGCGCTCTCGCGCTGCGTGGGCGAGCGAGCTTTGTCGAGAGCGGCCGCCCAGCGCCGGACGATGTCCGCCAGGGTCTCGATGTCGGTGGGATCGCTCACCAAAGCCTCGTGATGCCCCTCGCGCCGGCGGCCCGATGGCGCGACCGATCGGGTTGACATAGGTCAACGCCCGGAGCGGGCGTAAAAATATCCTGTGTGTTGCTCACGGGGGCGGCCTCGATGCAGGGTGACCCCGGGGTCCGGCGATCGGCAGTCCCCTGGCGGGTCGGCGGGTGAACTGGCTCGCGCAGACGCGCGCCAAGCTGCGACCCGCGACCCACACTCACCCAGCAGAACATGGACGAACGCTCGGAGGGTTTCCTTGATCCCGATCAACCGCTACCGTGAGGGTCCTGCGAGGCAAGGGGTCTCCCCGCTCAACCTTGGGCGCTATCCGGGGACCACCTTCGCGGCTCGAACATGACTGCCGATGACCCGGAACCGCACGTCGCCCTCGGCGCGAAGGTGGCGTTTCTCCAGCGGCCCGCGAGCTATCCCGAGAGGACGGGGCACGTGGAATCGGTGGAAACCCACATGTCCTGGGTGTTTCTGACCGAGCATCACGCGTACAAGCTCAAGAAACCGGTCCGCTACGATTTCCTGGACTTCAGCACCGTGGACGCCCGGCGCGCCGACTGCCACGAGGAGGTGCGCCTGAACCGGCGTCTTGCCCGCGGCGTGTATCTGGGAGTCGTCGCACTCTCCAGCGACGCCCGCGGAGAGCTCTCCCTGGACGGCCCCGGCACGCCGGTGGACTGGCTGGTCAAGATGCGCCGGCTGCCCGCCCACCGCATGCTGGACCGTGCGATCCGGCGCGGCCACGTGCAGCGCGACGAGGTCCGGCGCGTGGCCGAGGTGCTCGCGCGCTTCTACAAAGCGGCGCGTCCGGTGGGCATGACCGCGGTCGCGTATCGCAGGCGCCTGGAGACCGATATCCGTGACAATCTGCGGGAGCTGACCCTGCCGACGTTCCGCCTGCCGGCGTCGCTCGTGCGCCGCGTCAGCGCCGCGCAGCTCGATTTCACCCAGCGCGTGCCGGGGCTGCTGGATGCGCGGGCGCTGGAGGGACGCATCATCGAGGCGCACGGGGATCTTCGGCCCGAGCATATCTGCCTCGGACCCGAGCCCGTCGTCATCGACTGCCTGGAGTTCAAGCGCGAGTTTCGCCTGCTCGATCCCATCGACGAGCTCGCCTTTCTGGCCATGGAATGCGAGCAGCTCGACGCTCCGTCCGTCGGTGAGCTCTTCCTCGCGACCTACAGCAGCCTCAGCGGCGACTACCCCCCTCCCGAGCTCGTGTACCTGTACAAGAGCTTCCGTGCGTGCCTGCGCGCGAAGATCGCCATCTGGCACACCAAAGAACCCACCGCGCGACCTGCCGGGCACTGGTCTCGGACCGCGCAGAGCTACCTGCGGCGCGCCGAGGCCTACGTGCAGGAGCTCAGGTGATACTCCAACAGCTCGACCACGGAGCCGCCCGAATGGATGCGGGCGATGGCCTCGGCCACCAGCCCGGCGCTTTCCAGCACGGTCACCTTCTGCGCCGCGAGCCCCGGGTCGAGGCGGAAGGGCGGCAGCGTATCGGTGACGATGATCTGCTCGAGCACCGGCTCCGCGAGGATGTCGTTGGCCGCGCCGACGAAGATGCCGTGAGTCGCGCAGGCCTGGACGCGATGCGCACCCAGTGAACGGCACGCCTTGGCCGAGCGTACCAGCGTGGTTCCGCTGCTCACGAGATCATCGACGATGACGGCGTTGCGGCCGCGCAGGTCCCCCACCATCTGCTCGCCGCTGACCACACCCTCGCTGCGCTTCTTCTCCATGAAGGCCAGCGGGACCGGCTGACCCAGGGCCTGGCCGAGTGTCGCGCCGAAGTCCTCCGCGCGTTTGACGCCCCCGGGGTCGGGTGAGACCACGGCCACCGCCTCGCCGCGCAGCTCATCCTTCAGATGTGCGACGAACAGGTTCTTCGCCTCGAGATGATCGGTGGGGCAGCGAAACGCGTTCTGAAAGGCTGCCAGATTGTGCACATCCATGGTCAACACCCGATCCACGCCCACCGCCTCGAAGAGCTGCGCCACGTAGCGAGTCGTCACCGGATCCCGCGGCTTGGTCCTGCGATCCTTACGCGCGTAACCGAGGTACGGGATGACCGCGGTGACCCGCTGCGCGCCCGCATCCTTCAGAGCGCCGAGGAAAAACAGCAACCGGCACAGCTTGTCGTTGACGCTCTGAGCCGAGTCGCTGTACAGGGAATGCACGACGAAGGCATCGGTCCCGCGCACGTTGCACAGCGGGCGCGCCTTGTGCTCGCCGTCCTCGAACTCGCGTTCCTCGTGGGGGCTCAGGGGCACGCCGAGCGCGCGGCTGACCTTCTGGCCGTAATCGCGGCTCGCCTGAAGAGCGAAGAGGCGGATGCGCTCTCGGTGGTTTGTCGACATGGTGCTCCGTGAAACGCCAATGGCCGCCTTCTAAGCTTACCGCACGCGGCAGGTTTCGCTACGCGCGGGATCGTTTTCGGCTCTCGCGAGACGTGGCGAAGCCCGCCTCCGAGTCGACGGTCTCGGTTCTTCGCGGAATTCCGGGAAACCGCGCCGACGATGGCCCCCCGATTGGGTCCCGGGGTATGTGCCGCGCAGTCGCAAGCCCCGCAGGGCGGGGCCGGGAAGAGCGTCGGATTTCAATCTTCTCCCAAGAGCTCGAGGAATTCGCCCTCCTCGATGGTCCTCACGCCCCGGTGGCGCGCCTCGTCGCGCTTGCTCCCAGGCTCCGCGCCGACCACGACGTAGTCGGTCTCCCCGCTGACGCTCGAGGTCGCCCGCCCGCCCAGCGCTTCGATGCGCTCCTTGGCCTCGGCACGGGTGTAGGTTTCGAGCGAACCGGTGAGCACGAAGGTCTTGCCCGCAAGGGGCTGGCGCTTGCGGCGCGAGGGCATGTCCGCCACGCGGACGCCGGCCCTGCGTAGCCGCTCGAGCACGCGCCGGTTCTGCTTCTCGTCGAAGAACCCTGCGACGGAGCGGGCTATCTCGGTGCCGATCTCCGGGATGCGCTCGAGCCGCTCCGCGCTGGCGCCGCGCACCGCCAGCAGGGACCCGAGCTCGGTGGCGAGCAGGCGCGCGATCCGCCTCCCCACGTGACGGATGCCGAGGGCGTAGAGGAAGCGATCGAGACGCACGCGCCTTGCGTCCTGAACCGCCGCGTGGAGCTGGGTGGCGGACTTGCGTGCAAACCCGTCGAGCAGCTCCAGGTCGTCGATCGACAAATCGTAGAGATCGGCGATATCGTGGACCATGTCGCGCGCGACGAGCTGCTGGGCGGTCTTCTCACCCAGGTGATCGATGTTCATGGCGTCGCGCGAGGCGTAGTGCAGGATGCGCCCCACGAGCTGCGCCTGGCACGAGAGCCCCGCGGGGCAGAAGCAGTAGGCGCCCTCGCGCTCGACCTGCGCCCCGCACACCGGACAGCGTCGGGGCATGGAGAAGGGGCGTGCGCGCTTCACCCCCGGCTGCGGGACGCGTTCGAGGACCTCGGGGATGACGTCGCCGGCGCGCACGATGCGGACCCGATCCCCCGGTCGCACGTCCTTGCGGCGTACTTCGTCGGCGTTGTGCAAGGTGGCCCGGCTCACCGTGACCCCGCTGACATCCACCGGCTGCAGCAGCGCCACGGGCGTCAGCATACCCGTGCGCCCGACCTGCACCACGATCTCCTCGAGCGTGGTCACCTCTTCGCGCGGAGGGAACTTCCACGCGATGGCCCAGCGCGGATTGCGCGCGCGCACGCCCAGCTTCTCGCGCAGCGCGCGATCGTCGACCTTGACGATGGTCCCGTCGATCTCGTAGTCGAGATCGTCGCGTCTCCCCGAAAGGCGTTCGTGATAACCCCTGAGGTCGTCCAGGGACGAGCCCCCGCGGTTGAGCGGGCTCGTTTTGAGACCCCACTCCCCCAGGCGCGCGAGAACGTCGTGGTGCGAGTCGGGGATGTCGCCGTCCGCGTCGAGGATCTCGTAAAAATAAATGTCGAGCGGCTTGCCCGCGACGTTGCGCGGATCGAGCTGGCGCATGAGCCCGGCCGCCGCGTTGCGCGGGTTGGCAAAGGGCTCCTCGCCCCGTTCGATGCGCTCGCGGTTCAGATCGATGAAGCCCGACTTGGGCATGAATACCTCCGCGCGCACCGCGAGGGACTCCGGCACGGCGCCGTCCGCGCGCAAGGAGAGGGGCACGGCGCCGATGGTCTTGAGGTTGTGGGAGATGTCCTCGCCCACGTCGCCGTTGCCGCGGGTGGCGCCGTGGTGCAACCGCCCCTCGCGATAGACGAGCTCGACGGAGAGCCCGTCGAACTTCGGCTCGAGCACGTATGCGAGCTTGCGCTTGCCCGCCGCCTCGCGTACGCGCCGATGGAAGGCTTCCACCTCCGACGTCTCGCGCACCGCCTGAAGGCTCAGCATGGGCGCCGCATGGCGCACCTTCTTCAGCCGGCTGACCGGCTCCGCCCCCACGCGCCGGGTGGGTGAGTCGGGCGAGCGCAGCTCGGGGTGCGCTTCCTCGAGCTCCTCGAGCCGCCGGAAGAGTTTGTCGTAGAGCGCATCGGAGATAGCGGGCTGGTTCTTCACGTAGTAGAGGTAATCGTGATAGGCGACGCCCTCGCGCAGCGCGGCCGCCTCCTTGCGCGCCTGGTCGCGGGAGATCGCGTCGATGGGCTTGAAGTCGGTGCGCGGACGTTTCTTGAAATCCATGGCCCGGAGAGCCGGCGTCAGGCGGCCGGATACCATACTTGTAGCGGGGAATACCGGAGGACGGTTTGATCCCCGTCAATGGGCGTCGGCTCCAACGGCTTTAGGCTTTTTGTCGGCTCACTTTCGGTTTCGTCTCCATGAGCAGCGAAGCTCGCGCAATCCCCGCCGGGCCGCAGGTGATGATCGGCGTCGAAGGCCTGGCGGAGCTGATCGCGGCGCTGCGGCGGTGCGGCTACCGGGTGCTCGGCCCGACGATACGCGATCGAGCCATCGTTTATGACGATATACGGGGCGTCACCGACCTGCCCTCGGGGTGGACCGACGAGCAGGACGGGGGGACGTATCGGCTCAAGCGACGCTCGGACGACGCCCTGTTCGGCTATGCCGTCGGCCCCCACTCGTGGAAGCAGTTCCTGTATCCGCCGAGCCTGCGGCTGTGGCGCGCCCGGCGCACCGAGGACGGCTTTCGGGTGGAGAGCGACGCGGAGGCGCCCTCGAGGTTCGCATTTCTGGGCGTGCGCTCCTGCGAGCTCCACGCCATCCG
>JABAHQ010043920.1_pt2 | contig 15858 bp, 13 predicted proteins | sample 7062091 | NCBI WGS metagenome assembly JABAHQ01 (sample SAMN14534359, study PRJNA622989) | marine sediment metagenome | biome: marine biome [ENVO:00000428]; feature: marine pelagic biome [ENVO:01000023]; material: deep marine sediment [ENVO:00002113] | place: India: Gulf of Kutch | collected...
GGGTCTTGATCGCCATGACGATCTCTTCCAGCGCGGCGTTGCCGGCGCGCTCGCCGAGGCCGTTGATCGTGCATTCCACCTGGCGCGCGCCGGCCACCACCGCGGCCAGGGAGTTGGCCACGGCCAGACCGAGGTCGTTNNATTGGGGATGCGCTCGAGCAGCTGGCGGATGGTGTCGGCGTACTGGTGCGGAATGGCGTAGCCGACGGTGTCCGGAATGTTGATGGTACGTGCGCCGGCGTCGATGGCAGCCTCGATGATTCGGCAGAGGAAATCGATCTCCGAGCGCCCGGCGTCCTCGCAGGAAAACTCCACGTCGGCGCACAGGCTGCGCGCCTTTTTCACCGCGCGCACTGCCTGCTCCACCACCTGGTCCGGCTGCATGCGCAGCTTGTACTGCATGTGGATCGGGCTGGTGGCGATAAAGGTGTGGATGCGCCCGGAGTTGGCGCCGGCCAGCGCTTCGGCAGCGCGTTCGATGTCGGCATCGACGGCGCGCGCCAGGCTGCACACGGTGCTGTCCTTGATGTTGTCGGCGACCAGCTTCACCGCGGCGAAATCGCCGGGGCTGGCGATGGCGAAGCCCGCCTCGATCACGTCCACCTTCAGCCGCTCCAGCGCCCGGGCGATGCGCAGCTTTTCCTCACCGGTCATGGACGCGCCGGGGCTCTGCTCGCCGTCGCGCAGGGTGGTGTCGAAGATGATGACGCGATCGTTGCTGCTCATAGGAAATCCTCACGGCTGCCGAGCGCCTCTGACAGGGCGCCTGTGTGGGCGGATTGTCGCGTGAAATGGACGGGGCGGGAAGGAGCAGCTGCAGGCTGCACGGCGGATGCCCGCGCAAGCGCATCAGGGTGGGCGCCGGCAAACCGGTCACGTCGAGGTATCGCCCGCCTCGCGCTGCAGCGGTACGAGTGGCTCCTCAGCCCGACGGCACGGCGAGGCCGGCCCGGAGCGTGACGGCGCGGGTGCCGCCGGCATGGCGCCAGGCGCACATTGGCGCTCTACCGGAACGATCCAGCACGATCGATTCAGGAGGCGAAATCGTCGCGTGACTCGGTAGTCGTGCCGAGAGCCCCACCGACCTGCTGTTGCAACAGCGCGACGAAGACCTGCGCCGGCGGGCTCAGGTAGCACGGTTTGCGCTGCAGCAGGCCAATGCTGCGCGCTGGCGCTTGGCTGAGCACGTGCACCGCGAGGCTGCCGTCGCTGTTGAAGGTATCGGCGACGCTGGCCGGCAGCAGGGCAAAGCCCAATCCCGCACGCGCCAGCGCGGCAGCGCTGCTCATGTAGGCCACTTCCCAGGCAGGCTCACGCAGCAATCCCATACGTAACAGGGTTTCATCGGCCATGCCGCGCAGGCTGGTATCGCGGGTGGTGGCGATGTAGTCCTGCTCACGTAGCGCAGCGAGCAAAGCCTTGCCGCGCAGGCGTTCGTGGCCGCGTACCAGCAGCACCAGGCTGTCGTCGTACAGCGGCTGGAAATCCAGCGCGCCGAGGTCGTCGACCGCCGAGGTGATGGCGAAATCCACCTCGGCCGCACTCACCCACTGGCGGATTTCCCCGGCGCGGCCGTCGTGCAGGCTGATGTCGATACCGGGATAGCAACGCCGATATTCCTGCAACACCCTTGGCAGGGGCTCGATGGCCACCGACGGCAACACGGCGATGCGCAGCGAACCACTTTCCAGATGCAGTTGCTCATGCGCGTCGTGCACGGCATTGTCCATGTCACGCAGCAGGCGGCGAGCCTGTTCGAGAAAACGCAGGCCGGCGGCGGTCAGTTCCACGCTGCGCGTGTTACGCGCCAGCAGCGACAAGCCGAGGGCATCCTCGAGCTTGCGCAGGCTGTAGCTGAGCGCCGGTTGCGACAGGTGAACCTGCTCGGCGGCGCGACTGAAACTGCGGTGTTCGGCGATCAGGACAAAGGCCTGAAGCTGGCGAAAGCTGATGTCCATGGCTCGGCAACTTATAAAATTCTCTTATCAATTCATATCACATTTCGAATTCACAACTAAATCCACAGGCATCACCCTGGCTGCATACCTGACCGTGTAATGGATCGACAATGACCACAACAGTCCATATCGGGTGCGGCGCGGGCTTCGCCAATGATCGCCCCGATGCCGCGCTGGCGCTGGCCAACGACCTCGCCGGTCGCGACGGCCGGCGCTTCCTGTTCTTCGAACTGCTGGCCGAGCGCACCCTGGCCGAAGCCCAGCTACGCCGCCTCAACGATGCCCAGAGCGGCTACGCCCTGCGCCTGTTCGACTTTCTCGAACCGGTGCTGGAGACCTGCCTGGACGCCGGCATCGCCATCGTCACCAACGGCGGCGCCGCCAACCCCACCGCAGCCGCTACGCGCCTGCGCCAGCAACTGCAGGGCACACGCCACGAAGCGGCACGCATCGCCTGCGTACTGGGCGACGACCTGCTCGGCAGCGGCATCGATCTGCCGCAATGGCTGCCCGCGCAACTCGACGGCGAAGTGGTCTCGGTCAATGTCTACAGCGGTGCCGACGGCATCGTCCAGGCGCTGGATCAGGGCGCCGACATCGTCCTCTGCGGCCGAGTCGCCGACCCCAGCCTGGCGGTGGGACCGCTGCGCCATGCCTTCGGCTGGCAGGCCGATGACTGGGACCGCATCGCCCAGGCCACGGCAGTCGGTCACCTGCTCGAATGCTGTACCCAGGTCAGCGGTGGCTACTTCGCTCATCCCGGCCTGAAGGACGTACCGGACCTGGCCAATGTCGGCTGCCCCATCGCCAGCGTCACGGCCGATGGGCAGATCGTCATCGGCAAGGCGGCTGGCACCGGAGGTTGCGTCACCGAACGCACGGTCAAGGAACAACTGCTCTACGAGGTGCACGACCCGGCCAGCTACCTGACGCCGGATGTGATCATGGACCTGAGCCAGGTGCGCGTCCGGCAGGTCGCAAGCGATCAGGTGGCGGTAGAGGGCGTGCGCGGCAAACCGCAGCCCAAGCACCTCAAGGGCCTGGTCGGCCTGCGCGGCAAGTGGTTCGCCGAAGCGGAGATTTCCTACGCGGGCCCGGGCGCCGTGGCTCGCGCCGCGCTGGCGCGCGACATCCTGCTGCAACGCTGCGCCAAGCTGGCGCCGCAGCTCACGCCGTGGATCGATGTGATCGGCGTCGCCAGCCTGTTCAACGACGCTGGCGGGCACTGGCTGCAGCAGCGCCTGGCACAGGCGGCCGACTGCCAGGACGTGCGCCTGCGCATCAGCTTCCTGGATCGCGACAAGACCCTGCTGGAACGCCTGCTGCTCGATGCCGAATCGCTCTACACCAACGGCCCAGCCGGCGGTGGCGGCGTACGCCGGCATATCGGCGAATCGCTCGGCACCGCCAGTTTCCTTATCGAGCGCACCGCGGTGCGGCAACGGCTGGAGTGGTTCTGATGATCGATGTACTGCTGTGCGATTACGCCCACGCCCGTGCCGGTGACAAGGGCAACACCCTGAGTGTGGCGGTGTTCGCCTTCGCCGCTGAGCACTATGCCTGGCTGGCCCGTGAGCTGACCTGCGAACGAGTCGCCGGCTGCCTGTGCCACCGCGCCATCGGCACGGTGAAACGCTACGAGCTGCCGAACCTGGGCGGCCTCAACTTCGTGGTGGAGCACGCCCTGGAAGGTGGCGTCAACGCCAGCCCCGGGCTGGACCGCCACGGCAAGAGCCTGAGTTACGCGCTGCTCGGCCTGAGGTTGCCGCCTCCCGACTGAGCCCCTTCCCTGTCTCCAACAATAACAACACCGGAGAGATCGACATGATCACCGCCCTGGGCTTCGGCCTAATGTTTCTCATCGTCACCCTGATCCTGCTGCGCCGGATCAGCCCGCTGGTCGCCTTCGTCACCCTGCCGGTGATCGCCAGCGCCCTCGCCGGTTTCGGCCTGGGGGAAATCGGCAAGTTCATCACCGAGGGGCTGAAAGCCGTCGCTCCGACAGCCACGCTGTTCATCTTCGCCATCCTCTACTTCGGCGTCATGCGTGAGCGTGGCCTGTTCGCGCCGCTGGTCAACTTCCTGCTGCGCAGCACAGGCGGCAAGCCGCTGGCGGTAGCGGTGGTCACTGTCGCGGTGACGGCCGTGACCCATCTGGACGGTATCGGCGCCGCCACCTTCCTGCTGGTGATTCCCGCACTGCTGCCGCTGTACCTGCGCCTGGGCATGAAGCGCGAAATGCTGCTGTGCCTGGTGGTGCTCAGCGCCGGGGTGATGAACATGGTTCCCTGGGGCGGCACCACGGCGCGCGCCTCGGCGGTGACCGGCATCGACGCCTCGCTGCTGTGGATTTCGCTGATTCCCGTACAGGCGGTCGGTCTGGCACTGGTCATGGCCCTGGCGGTGTTCCTTGGCCTGCGTGCCCAGCGCAGCCCCCTTGGCCATGGCATGCTCGCCGGCCATGAAGCTGCGCAGACGGCAGAACCCGGCGACGACGGCCGTCAGTTGAGCCCGCTTAGCTGGCGCTATTGGGCCAACCTGGTGCTGACCCTGATCATCCTTGTCTGTCTGTTCACCGGCGCCTTCCCGTTGTTCGCCTGCTTCATGGTGGGCCTCGGCGTCGCCCTGGTGCTGAACTACCCGAGCCTGGCGGAGCAGAACCAGGCCGTATTGCGCCATGCCAGCGATGCCATGCAGATGGCTCTGGTGATGCTGGCGGCCGGCATCCTGCTCGGCGTGCTGGCAGGTGCCGGGGTGTCCGACGGCATGGCGCACTGGATGATCAACGTACTGCCCGAAGGCTCGGCCAACTGGCTGCACGTGATCATCGGCGCCTTCGGTGTACCACTGGGCATGCTGTTCTCGCCGGACGCCTACTACTTCGCCCTGCTGCCGGTGATCCGCGATGTAGCGGTAGCCGCGGGTGTCGATGCGCAGGCCGTGGCCAGCGCCATGCTGATCGGTGAGAACACCGGCTTCGGTATCAGCCCGGTAGTGCCGAGCGTTTACCTGGCCATCGGCCTGGCCGGTGTCGAGTTGTACAAGCACATCCGCTACACCGTGTTGTGGGCTTGGGGCATCAGCCTGGTGATGCTGGCGGCAGCCGTGCTGTTTGGCGTGGTCACGGTCTGAGGTTAGCCCTGAAACGAAAAAAGGATCGCCGAGGCGATCCTTTTTTCATTCAGCAGACAGGAATCAGATGGCCTGATCCCAGGGACGATCGCCATGCTCGTCCTTGATGCGAGTGGGCAGGCCCATCACATCGAGCAGCTTGAGGAACGGCTGTGCCGGCAGTTCTTCGACGTTGACCATGCNNCACTCGCCACGGGCGATCAGCAGCGCCGCGGCAACCGGTGGCACGCCGGCGGTGTAGGAGATGCCCTGGCTGTCCGTCTCGGCGTAGGCCTCTTCATGGTCGGCCACGTTGTAGATGAACAGCTCGCGCGGCTGCCCATCCTTGGTGCCCTTGACCAGATCGCCAATGCAGGTCTTACCGGTGTAGCCCGGCGCCAGCGAGGCGGGATCGGGCAGCACGGCCTTGACCACCTTGAGCGGAACGACTTCCAGGCCTTCGGCGGTGCGCACTGGCTGCTCGGAGAGCAGGCCGAGGTTCTTCAGTACGGTGAAGACGTTGATGTAATGCTCGCCGAAGCTCATCCAGAAACGGATGTTCGGCACGTCGAGGTGCTTGGAGAGCGAGTGCACCTCATCATGACCGGTCAGGTAGAGGCTCTGTTCGCCCACGACCGGCAGGTCGTCGGTGCGCTTGACCTCGAACATGCGGTTGGTCGTCCACTGGCCGTTCTGCCAGCTGTAAACCTGCCCGGTGAATTCGCGGAAATTGATTTCCGGGTCGAAATTGGTGGCGAAATACTTGCCGTGGGAACCGGCGTTGACGTCGAGGATGTCGATCGACTCGATCTTGTCGAAGTATTCCTGTTGGGCCAGAGCGGCGTAGGCGTTGACCACGCCCGGGTCGAAGCCGGCACCGAGGATGGCGGTGATGCCCTTTTCCTGGCATTCGGCCAGGTGCTTCCACTCGTAGTTGCCGTACCACGGCGGCGTTTCGCAGATCTTGCCCGGCTCTTCATGGATCGCGGTATCGAGATACGCGGCGCCGGTGTCGATGCAGGCGCGCAGCACGGACATGTTGAGGAAGGCAGAACCGACATTGATGACGATCTGCGATTCTGTTTCACGAATCAGCGCCTTGGTCGCTTCCACGTCCATGGCGTCCAGCGCATAGGCCTTGATCTCGCCGGGCTGCTTCAGCCCGCCCTTGGCCTGGACGCTGTCGATGATGGCCTGGCATTTGGAGATGCTGCGCGACGCGATAGCAATACGACCGAGTTCGTCGTTGTGCTGCGCGCACTTGTGGGCCACCACCTTGGCAACACCTCCTGCGCCAATGATAAGAACGTTTTTCTTCAATTGTTTCACCCCCTTGTACTGCGGCCTCAGGAAAGGCTGGACAGGTAATCGTTAAAGTCGAACTCACGAACCACCTCGACGCTGCCGTCGAGCTGCTTTACCACGATGGACGGCATTTTCAGACCGTTGAACCAGTTTTTCTTGACCATGGTGTAGCCTGCCGCGTCGATGAACGACAGCCGATCGCCGATGGCCAGCGGACGATCGAATTGGTACTCACCGAAGATATCGCCGGCCAGANNATGTAGCTGTGCTCGCCGTCGTTGGGCGCCATCTTGGCGTTGAGGCGGTAGATCAGCAGGTCGAGCATGTGCGCTTCGATGGAGCTGTCGACCACCGCGAGGTTCTTGCCGTTGTACAGGGTGTCGAGCACGGTGACTTCCAGCGAGGCGCTCATGGTGATCGCCGCCTCGCCGGGCTCCAGGTAGACCTGCACGCCGAATTTTTCCGAGAACGCCTTCAGTCGCGCGCAGAAGGCATCGAGCGGATAGCCTTCGCCGGTGAAGTGGATGCCACCGCCGAGGCTGACCCACCGGACCTGTTCCAGCAGATGGCCAAAGCGCTCCTCGATGGTGCTCAGCATCTTGTCGAACAGCTCGAAGCTCGAGTTCTCGCAGTTGTTGTGGAACATGAAGCCGCTGATCTTGCCGATCACCGCCTCGATCTTCGCCGGATCATGCTCGCCCAGGCGGCTGAACGGCCGCGCCGGGTCGGCCAGCAGGTAGTCCGAACTGCTCACCTGCGGATTGACGCGCAGGCCGCGGATGGTCCCCTCGGTCGCCTCGGCGAAGCGCTCCAGCTGACCGATGGAGTTGAAGATGATCTTGTCGCAGTTGGCGACCATCTCTTCGATCTCGTCGTCGGCCCAGGCCACGCTGTACGCGTGGGTCTCGCCGGCGAACTTCTGCCGGCCGAGCTTGAGCTCGTACAGCGATGACGAGGTGGTGCCGTCCATGTACTGCTGCATGAGGTCGAACACCGACCAGGTGGCGAAGCACTTGAGTGCCAGCAGCGCCTTGGCGCCGGACTGCTCACGCACGTAGGCGATCTTCTCGAGATTGCCCAGAAGCTTCTGTTTGTCGATGAGGTAATACGGCGTCTTGATCATCTGTTCGTGCCCCGAGGGAGTCGCCGGCGGAACCGACAGCTCGCTTTTTGCAAAAAAGTGCGAATTGTGCCGGGAACCGACAGAGATCGAAATAGCACATCGACACTTCGTCACGTTTAGTGACGTTCGGGCTTGCCCGACCGGTCGCCGAATGGCGCCAGGCTAACCTTCAGGCGATGACGTTCAGGTGACGCCTCCATACGTGCCGCGACGGCGTGGCCGATTGTCTACGCGCCCATCACGAAGGCCCCAATGCAGTACAATCGGCGCTTTTTCATTGGCTGGACTGGCGCCACGATGATCGAACCCAAGCGCGTACTGCGTGCCCTCGCCGAACACTGGACGTTGCTCGAGCCGCTGTGCGAGCGTTTCGACGCCGGCACCCTGAGCCTGGTGGAGTTGCGCCATCAGCTCGCCGCACAGCTACCCGAAGGCACGCCCACCGACATCACCGCCCTGCTCGACCAGTGGATCCGCCTGGACATCCTGGTGCCGGTGGCCAAGAGCCCCAACCGCTTCGAGCTGAACGCGCAGATCCACGACTTCCTCGCTTACCTGCGCCGCGAGCACCGCCTCGGCCTGTGCCTGGAGATCGAAGCCTACCTGCGCCATCTGGAGCGTCTGGCCGGGCATATCCTCGATGCCTTCGAGATTCGCGACGGCAACGACCTCGCGCGCCAGCTGCGCCTGCTCGACATGCGCGTGCGCGATGTATTGAAGAAGCTCGACAACGACGAACAGGCCCTGGTCGCCGTGGCCGACCGGGCCAAGACCAGCGACCGCCAGATCCCGCTGCGCCAGCGCTATGCCGAGGTGCTGGCGACCTGGGACGAGTACGTCGAGCCGATGATCCAGCTGGTCTCCGCCGACGGCGCCTTCGAGCAGGGCGTTCATCGCGTCGAGCAGGTGCTGATGAAGCTGCTCGGCGAACAGCAGCGCCTCGGCCAGCTGGTGGACGACGACCTGCTGCTGCGCACTCATGCGCGCATCCTGGAAATGCAGACCACCGCCCAGCTGACCCTGCGCAAGGCCCGCGAGCTGTTGCTGCCGCTACGCGAGGAAGCGCGTCGGCACAATGCCGTGACCCGCGGCGCGGCACTGGCACTGTCGGCGATCCGCAAGAAGGGCCTGGACGCCGTACCACAGGCCTCGCTGCCGCTGTTCACCCGTCCGCAGAGTACCTTTCTCGGCACTGCCAGCCAGGTCGAAGCCTACGTCTACGCCCTGGCCCGCTTCGAGCCGAAGCCGGCGCAGTTCCCGCGGGCCAGCGGCAAGCGCAAGGGCGAGCAGCCGCGCGCACCGCGCACCGCACGGGAGATGATCGAGCGTTGCCAGCAGGCACTGCCGCTGCCGGACCTGATGGCCTGGCTGCTGGAACAGGAACCCGAGGGCGCCACCGACGAGCTGCTCTACTGGTTCTCGCGCCTGTCCCGCGACAGCCGCTTCCAGCGCGATCGCCTGGAACGTCGCGAGTACCTGACCCGCGAACACCGCGTCAGCCTCAGCTCCTTTGCGCTGGTGGCCAATGGCTGACTCCTACGTAGGGTGGACAACGCGCAGCTTGTCCACCATCACCCCGACGATATCCGAGCGACCTGAATGAACATCGACCTCAAGGAAATGACCCAGCTGGCGCCGATCTTCCGCGAGCTGTTCAAGGGCTATCACCTGTCGCGCAGCGAGCCGGAGCCCTACGCGCAGCTGTCGAACATGCAGGACCAGTACCGCGCACTGTTCAAGGCGCTCGGCTTCGAGCTGGTCTGCGATCCGCGCGGCTTCTACTACTTCGTCCCGGAGCAGATGGGCGCGCAGGTGAACAAGACCGCCCAGCGCCTGGCGCTGTTCACCTTCATCCTCGTCGAGCACCTGGCGGACCAGGGCCGCGACCCGCTGGCCGTGCTCGACGGTGGCAGCCTCGGTCGCGATGAACTGCCCGCGTTGCTGGACAAGTACCGCGACCTGTTCCTGCAGGCCGAAGTCACCACCCAGGAAGAACTGGAAGAGAAAGTCATCCGTCGCCTGACGCAGCTGGGCTTCGCCGAGGACAGCAACGGCGTCTACCGCTTCCTGCCGCCGATGCACCGTTTCCTCGACGTCTGCCTGTCGGTGCAGCAGGACCGCGATCTCGCCGCCAGCCTGCACAGCAGCGACCTGCCGCTGCCCGCCCCGGAGCTGATCGCCGAGGACGAGGGCGAAGACGACATCATCCTCATCGAGGAAGCGGCCGAAGAATCGGAAGAAGACGCCTTGGCGCGCGCCATCGCCGAAGAAAAGGAGCTTGAAGCATGAGCCAGGAACGCTACGGCATCCGCCGCTTCGCCCTGCTGAACACCGCCGGCTACAGTCTCGGCATCTTTCCGCTGGAGAACCCGCTGTCGGTCTACGGCGCCAACAACCTCGGCAAGTCCGCGTCGATCAACGCGCTGCAGTTCCCGATCCTGGCGCGCATGTCGGACATGAGCTTCGGCAAGTACAGCCTCGAGCAGTCGCGCAAGTTCTACTTCGCCTCGGACACCAGCTACATCCTCGTCGAAGTCATGCTGCCCCACGGCCCGCATGTGATCGGCGTGGCCGGCCGCGGGCCGGGCGGCGGCTTCGGCCACCAGTTCTTCGTCTACCAGGGCTCGCTGGACCTCGACCATTACCAACAGAACGGCACCTGCCTGCGCCAGCGCGAGCTGTTCGCCAACCTCGAACGCGCCGGCCTCAAGGCCTACGAGGCCAAGCCGGACGAGCTGCGCCGGCTGCTGGTCGGCGGGCATACCTCGATCCCGCTGGACATGACACTGATCCCGCTGCGCTCGACCAGCGAGCAGAGCCTGAAGACCTTCCGCGCGCTGTTCATCAACCTGCTGCATATGCGGGAAATCACGGCTGCCAAACTGAAGCAGCTGTTCCTCGATGCCTTTGAGCACAGCCTGCGCTCGGGCAGCGTCGACTATATCGCCGCCACCGAAGAAGCCTTCCGCGACGTGCGCCGCATGGAGCAGGACTACCAGGCACTGGTCGCCGCCGGCCCGCTGGTCGAGGCGCTGGCCGCCGGTGTCGCCCAGCGCGAGCTGCTGCGCGGCAAGCTGCATCGCCTGTCGCCGCTACTCGACAACCTGCTCGGCACCTGGCACGACTACGCCGATGCGCGCAAGGAAGAGCTGGTGATCCAGGCCGAGCACTATCGCCGCGAGCAGGACGGCCTGCAGAACGAACAGCGCGGCTCGACTGGCGAACTGATGCGCCTGGAACGCGAGATCAGCGAAATCCAGCGCTGGCTGGGCGAGCTGGCGGTGCTGAAGAACCGCTTCGCCCTGGTCGAGGACGCCCATGTGCTGGAGCAGCAGCTGCTCGCCGCCAAGGACGCCCACGACGAGCTGGCCGGTGCGCTGGCGCAGTCCCGTCAGTTCTCCAGCGAGGACCTCGACGAGCGCCTGCGTGATCTGGAAAAACGCCTGAAGTCGGTCCGGCAACAGCTCGACCATGCCGACAACAACAGCTACTCGCGTTTGCGCGAGGAGTTCTCCCAGGCCGATGTGGATCGCCTGATGCGCCTGTTCAATGGCCAGCTGTTCAGCCTGCCGCTGGGTGAAAAAGGCATCAGCGCCGACGGCGACGACTGGGTCAAGGCCGTGGAAGCGGTGCTGGATCGTTTCAAGGGCGACACCTTCTCGGTGCCGGGCCTGTCCATCGACCTCTCGCATATCGAGCCACCGGCGCTGCAGGCCCTGGCCGACCGTGCCGCCCTGCGCGACCAGAAGGATCGCCTGGAGCGCGAACTCAAGCAGCTCAAGACCCAGCATGCTGTGGCCGTCGACCGCGCGGCGAGCAAGGCCCAGGCCGAGGCGCTGTATCAGGCCGTGCTGGATGCGCAGAAAGCGCTGGAAGACTTCCGCCGCAGCCAGACCCTGGCCGCCGAGGAGCCGGCGAAGCTGGAACAGCTGGCCCAGGCCGAGGCCGCCCAGGAAGAACTCAAGCGCACCAGTGACGCCTTCGCCGAGCGCGTACAGCACCTGTCCGCCAAGCTGCAGCTGGTCGGCCGTCAGCTGGCCGATCTGGAAGCCAAGGAGCGCACGCTGGAAGACGCCCTGCGACGTCGCCAGCTGCTACCGGCAGATCTGCCGTTTGGTACGCCTTACATGGATCCGGTGGACGACTCGCTGGACAACCTGCTGCCGCTGCTCAACGACTACCAGGACAGCTGGCAGGCGCTGCAGCGCGTCGACGGTCAGATCGAGGCGCTGTATGCCCAGGTGCGCCTGAAGGGCGTGGCCAAGTTCGACAGCGAGGAAGATCCCGAGCGTCGCCTGCAGCTGCTGGTCAACGCCTACGCCCACCGTCAGGACGAGGCGCTGACCCTGGCCAAGGCCCGCCGTGCCGCGGTCACCGACATCGCCCGAACGCTGCGCAACATCCGCAGCGACTACGAGAGCCTGGAACACCAGCTCGCGCTGTTCAACCGCGAGATCAACAAGCGTCAGGTTTCCAACCTGGCGAGCTTCCGCATCGTGCTGGCGCCGAACAAGGATGCGCTCAAGCACATCGACCAGATCATCCACAGCGCCGGGCAGTACGAGGAAGGCGAGACGCTGTCGGTATTCGATCTGTCCCAGTCCGCCGAGCAGGACGCGAAGAACGAGGAAGCCAAGGAGTACCTGGCTCGGCTGGTGGCGGCGAACAACAACCAGCTGGGCCTGAAGGACCTGTTCGAGTTGGCGTTCGAGATCACCAAGGTCGGCGGCCAGCCGGTGATTCATACCGACATCGACGGTGCGGCGTCCAACGGCACCACCATGACCATCAAGGCGCTGACCAACATGTACCTGTTGCTGCACCTGATGGATCGCGAACAGGCCGGGCGCATCCGCCTGCCCTACTACCTCGACGAGGCGGCAGACATCGACGAGCGCAACCAGCAGGCGCTGATCGAAACCAGCCTGCAGCTGGGCTTCGTGCCGATCCTCGCATCGGTGAAGCCTCAGGTCTCGGCCCATGTCGCGATCGACCTTGAGGGCGGCAGCGGGCCGGCCGGCATCTACATCGACGAGGCCGACTGGAAATACATCAGCCGCCGCGAACCAGTCGCCAGCGAGCACACTGCTTCAGCCCAACGGACCGAAGAACCGGCCTGATCTCCAGCAACGAAAAAGGGCCCCGCGGGGCCCTTTTTCATACACATCGGCCATCGCCGTAGGGTGGGCCTCAGCCCACCAATAACGTACCGGATCGATAGTCACTTGCCACTGGCCGCTCGCCCCAGTTCGATCTTCGGCGCCCAGTCAAACCACTCATCCTGCGGCTCCTTGAACAAGGCAAAGGTCTGTCCCGGCCGAGCGCGCTGCCCCATGCGTTCGCCATCAGGCGTGGCAAAGGCGACGCCGCCCTCGAGCAGCGACTCCAGCGAATCGGTGCGCAGGCTGGCACCTTTGAACAGACTGAAATCCACACCGAAGCCACTGGTCTCCCAGAAGCGGGTGCCGGTGTGCACCAGGGGGGCGTAGCGCGGCTCGATGACGACGCGGATCAGTACGCGATCGGCGTTCTGCCCCAGCTCATAACCGGTGACCTCACCGACTTTCACCTCGCGGTAGGTCACCGCGTTACCCGGCTTGATCGAACCCAGCCGGGCCGCGCTGAGCACGAGGCTCAACCCTTCACCAGCCTTCTGTGGCTCCCGCTCCTGGCCGGTGAAACGCGTTTGCACGCTCGCATCCGCCTTGCCCGGTGCCACCTCCAGGTAGGGACCGCTGATCAGCGTATCCAGGTTCGCCGTACGCATGATGCCGAGCTCCGGCCGAACGACCCAGAACTGGGTGCCGGCGCGGGTGATGCGCGACTCCGCTGCGGTGATGCGGGCACGCAGCACGACACTCTGCAGGTCATCGCTCAGCGTGACAGTGTCCACCTGGCCCACGGCCAGACCCTTGTAGCGAATGGGCGTACCGGCACTCAGTCCATCGCCACGCGCCAGGCGGATCTCGATCGGCGTCCCGCGCTGGATTGCACTGTCTTTGTCCTTGTGCAATACGAAGCGCGGCACCTTCCTCGTCCCGGCGGCCTGCGGATCGGGCGTTTCGAAGGCGATACCGCCGGCAAGCAGGCTCTGCAGCGACTCGCTGCGCACCTCGATTCCGGACAAACCGCCGCTCAGCGAGATGCCGCTGGCATTCCAGAACCGGCTCGAGCTGTTCACCAGGTTGGCGTACGGCTGTTCGATATGCACTCCCACCACTACCTTCTGCTGGTCGCGAGAGAACTGGTAGCTCTGTACCGACCCCACCCGGACCTGCCGGTAGAGCACGGGACTGCCAACGTCCAGCGAGCCCAGACTGTCAGTCGTGAGCACCAGATGCAGCCCCGGGGCGCGAATGTCCAGCGGCGGCGCCTTGGGGCGGGCGACGAACTCGCGCTTGGGCGAGCCACCTTTCTCGCCGGGCCGAACGGCGATGAAGTTGCCTTTCACCAACGCTTCGAGGCCGGTGATGCCGCCCAGCGAGATGGACGGCTTGACCACCCAGAAATCGGTGTCCTCGACCAGGTAGTCCTCGAACAGCGGGTCGACCGAAAGCTCGGCGCGCGCACCCTTGAGGTCCGAGTCGATATCCAGCTTTTTCAGCAGACCAACCTGCATGCCGTTGTACATCACCGGCGTGCGTCCGGCCTGCAGCCCATCGAAATCCTGCAGCGCGACCACGGCCTTGATCCCCGCCTGGGCTGCGTCGAAATCCTCGTAGAGACGGAACGGGATGTTCGGGTCGGTGGCCGGGCTGTCCTTGCGGTGCGCGGGCGTGGCGAAGGCGATGCCCCCGGCGACGATACTGGCCAGGGACTCGGTACGGAACTTCACGCCGGTCAGCCCTGCGTCGACGGTGACGCCGCTGGCGTTCCAGAAACGGGTGTGCTTGCGCACCAGGTGCGCATACTCCGGCTGGATATAGAGCTGCACCTCCACGGTGCTGTCATCCTCGGCGAGCACATAGTTCTTCACCTGCCCCACCTGGATCTGCCGGTAGAACACCGGGCGGCCACGATTCAGCGAGCCGAGGCGCTCGGCCTTGAGTGTCAGGTGCAGGCCGATGCGACTGTCGGACATCGGCGGTTCCTCCGCCAGCGCGACGAAACGCTTGGTCGGCTCGCCATCGGCTGGGCTCATACCGATGTAGTTGCCCGACACCAGCGTCTCCAGACCAGTGATCCCGGCCAGTGTGACGCTGGGCTTGACCAGCCAGAAGCGCGTGCCGCTTCGCAGATAGCCGTCGACATCCTTATTCATTTCGATATCGGCGACCACGACCTGCCGACGGTCGTCATCTTCCAGCCGCAAGTCGCGTACGACACCGATCGTCATGCCCTTGTAGAGCACGGACGTCTTGTTGATCTCGATGCCTTCGGCGCTGTCGAACACCACCTCGATATGGATGCCGCGTTCGCTATACGCCTGCCAGGCCAGCCAGGCGCCGATGGCCAGCGCGATCAGCGGCAGAATCCAGATGGCCGACCAGCTGGAGGCCGGACGTGTATTAGCTTGTGGCAGGTCAGTCATGCTTGTTCCCGGCTTCCGTGTTATCCCAGATCAGACGTGGGTCGAATGTGATGGCTGCGAGCATGGTCAGGATGACCACGCTGGCGAAAGCGACGGCGCCGAATCCCGCTTCGACGCTGGCGAGACTGCCAAAATTGACGATCGCCACCAGAATGGCGATGACGAAGATGTCGAGCATGGACCAGCGCCCGATCCATTCGATGAATCGGAACACCAGAATGCGCTGTCGCGGCGACATCGGGTGATGCCTTTGTACCGAAATCAGCAACATGGCGATCCCTACCAGCTTGAACGTCGGCACCAGAATGCTGGCGATGAACACCACCGCCGCAATAGGAAACATGCCGTGCTTGGCCAGTGTGACCACGCCGGACATGATGGTGTCCGGCGTCCCGCTACCGAGCATGCGCACCGTCATGATGGGCAGCAGGTTCGCCGGCAGGTAGAGCAATGCTGCGGTGATCAGCAAGGCCCAGGTGCGCGCGATGCTGTTGGGCCTGCGCATGTGCACACGCGCCCCGCAGCGGCTGCAATGCTGATGTTCGATACCTGGCGTGGCGCGATTCAACTGGTGGCATTCGTGGCAGACCATCAGCCCGGCGTCAGCGGCGCGCATCGTCAGGCTCCGATAACGCTTCCCATACCTGATGCGGTGACATCACCAACTCCAGCCACACCTGCACCACCAGGAGCCCGGCAAAGCAGGCCAGGCCGACGCCAAGGCTCAGCTCCGCCATGTCACGCAACTTGATGATGGAAACCAGGATTCCGAGCAGATAGACCTCAAGCATCCCCCACTCGCGCAGATGGTGATAGAACCGGTAGAGCAG
>JABAHQ010000631.1_pt3 | contig 15842 bp, 15 predicted proteins | sample 7062091 | NCBI WGS metagenome assembly JABAHQ01 (sample SAMN14534359, study PRJNA622989) | marine sediment metagenome | biome: marine biome [ENVO:00000428]; feature: marine pelagic biome [ENVO:01000023]; material: deep marine sediment [ENVO:00002113] | place: India: Gulf of Kutch | collected...
CGCAACGTTAGCGCATTGATCCAGAGTTCGATCCGACCTGATCCTCTGAATCAACTCGTCATCCGCATACACCCTTCCCGGAACTCGCATACCACCCTTGTAACTCTTTGGAATTTGCCAGCTGAGATCACCTATCCTTTCTAAGGGAACATCCTTCCCTGATCTGCTCATCTGTAAAACCTCGCAATCCTAAAGACGCGGATTGTTATTAAACAGTTTGGTTTTAACGCTGAAATACCGCAGATTATGAGCTCATATACAAATTCTTAAATAACTTCTCTCACTAACCTGATTCTCTAAACTTGTAACGACTAGGTGATTGTGATGGGAAAATACAAGATAGAAGTAGATAAGAATGCTTGTCAAGGATTCGGGGCATGCGTTGAACTCTGCTCTGAGTTCTTCGAACTCTCCGACGTGGACGGAAAGACCACCATCGAAGGCGGCGAAGAGGTGAAGGAGAACGATGAAGTGGTGGCAGAAACCTTGGAAGTGGACGAACTGGAATGCATCAGGGAAGCCGCTGAGGCCTGTCCCTTCGTAGCAATACACATCACAGACTTGGAAACCGGCGAGGAACTGATCTAGGTCTACGGTGACACTTGTGATCGAGAACAAGCTTTCTTTACTAGTGGGAGGAGAGGCCGGAGCTGGAATAACCCGATCTGGATTCCTCTTCGCCAAGGCCTGTCTGAGAGGAGGACTCCACGTCTTCGGCACCAATGACTACCAATCCCTCATAAGAGGAGGACACAACTTCTACCTTGCTAGAGCAGACGCCGAGAAAATCTATTCTCAAAGGGACACCATCGACCTCCTCCTGGCTCTGAACAAAGAGACCATGCTCCTTCACAAGGACGAACTTGTCGCAGATGGAGGGATCATATACGACGGGGAGGATCTCGACATCGGCAGCGGAGAACTGGACAGGGAGGATCTGAAGCTGTACTCTGTGCCACTAAAGAATTTCGTCAAGGAACTCGATGGAGAATTAATCATGAGAAACACCGTGGCTCTCGGAGCTGCGGTGGGACTCCTAGATTATGATCTGGAGGTTCTTGAAGAGGTCATAAGAGATACATTCAAGCCGGAAGTGGCAAAGTCGAATGTAAAGGCTGCCAAGATGGGATATGATTATACTCAGGAGCATTACGCTGGAGACTTCGGATACAGGCTGGAGAAAACCAGTGGTCCTGGAAAAGGAAACATTTTTCTGACCGGGAATGAGGCCGTGGGCCTAGGCGCTGTACGAGCAGGGTGTAAATTCTATGTTGCGTACCCTATGACTCCCGCTACCCCGTTACTTCACTTCCTGGCGCCTCTTGACAGAGAATATGATATGATTGTGATGCAGCCCGAAAGTGAGATAGCCGCCATCAACATGGCTGCCGGGGCCTCTTTCGCAGGAGTGAGGTCCATGACCGCCACCTCCGGAGGAGGTTTCTGTCTCATGAGCGAGGGATTGGGTATGACCGGGATGACTGAGACCCCCGTGGTAGTAATGTTGGCCCAGAGGCCTGGACCGAGCACTGGTCTCCCCACTCACTCCGGACAGGGAGATCTCAGGTTCGTGATTCATGCTTCCCAGGGAGAATTCCCAAGAGTGGTCATAGCCCCCGGAGATGTGGAGGAGTGCTTCTACAAGACCATGGAGGCCTTTAACTTGGCGGAGAGGTTCCAGATACCCGCCATCCTCATCACGGACAAGTACCTGGTAGAGAGCCACGGTGAGGCTGAAGCCTTTGACCAGAACAAGATTGGGATCGATCGCGGCCTCCTCCTGACAGAGGAAGAGTATACTGGAGAGGAAGAGTACAAGAGACATAAGTTTACAGAAGACGGCATATCTCCTAGAGCTATGCCAGGGATGAGAGGAGCACTGGTCAGGACGAACGCCGACGAACATAACGAAAGAGGATATACCACCGAAGATCCTGAGTTGGCCACCAGGATGAACGATAAGAGATTTAGAAAGCTTGAGGGTATGGTCAAAGCTCTACAGGACTACGAAACGACCAAACTCTGTGGGCCCGAAGAAGCAGACGCCACGATCATCGGTTGGGGATCCACCAAGGGTTCCATAAGAGAAGCTATGAAGCTTATCGGAGAAGAAGGGCTGGAAGTCAACTATCTGCAGATTCTGTATCTGACTCCCTTCCCGGTTGCTAAGGTGGAGAAGATTCTGAAATCGGCCAGAAAGACGATTGTGGTGGAGAATAACAAGACCTCGCAGCTATCCAGCCTTATAAGGGAACACCTTCTTACAACGGTGGATCACCAGATTCTGAAGTACGACGGTAGGCCCTTCGATCCAGGTGAGCTTTCAGAGAGGATAAGGGCGGTGCTTTAAGAATGGTTACTTTGGCAGATTTGAAGACTCCAAAGGGGAACACCTGGTGTCCTAGGTGTGGAAACTTCGGAATACTTATGGCCTTCAAGAAGGCTCTGGTCCAACTGGACCTCCGTAGAGACCAGGTTGTACTGGTGTCGGGCATAGGCTGCCACGGCAAGATGGTCAACTACGTGAACGTTAACGGTTTCCACGGTATCCATGGGCGGGTGTTACCTCTGGCGAGCGGCATCAAACTGACCAATCCAAACCTGACCGTTGTCGGCTTCGCCGGGGATGCTGATCAGTACGATGAGGGTTGGGGGCATTTCACCCACGCCATCAGAAGGAATATAGATATGAACTTGATTGTACACAACAACATGGTTCTTGGTTTGACCACAGGCCAAGCCACCTCTACCAGTCAGAAGGATTTCGAGACAAAATCCACCCCCTTCGGCGTCATTCCCCCCATGTTGAACCCTGTGGCCCACGCTCTGGTCAGTAATGGCACCTTCGTCGCCAGAGGCTTCTCCGGAGACATGCTCCATTTAACGGAACTGATGGTAGAAGCCATCAAGCACCGAGGCTTTGCTTTTCTTGACGTCTTCCAGCCCTGCGTGACCTTCAACTACCTGAACACCTACGACTGGTTCAAGGAGAGAGTCTACAAACTGGAAGAAGAGGATCATGACCCTTCTGATAGAGGGAAGGCCTTAGAAAAGAGCTTTGAATGGGGAGACCGGATACCCATCGGCATCTTCTACCAGGAAGAAAAACCCACATACCGTGACAACCTTCCACACGTGAAAGGGAAACCGCTGACAGAATTGCCAATCGAAGACGTAGACATCGCCTTAACCCTCGAAAGTATGAAGTAACCTAGAACTTTGACGGAACTTGCATGCGTGCGTGTGCGTTCGATATTTCGCTTTTAAGTCCAACTAATGGTTCCGGAAATTGCGGTTGTGCCTGATCAGGATTCAGGATATGCCAGTTTTGGTTCATGGAAATCCGATTTATCTAAACCATCAGGTAGGATTTTGCATTTTGAAAAGCGAAAAATCGGAGAGATAGGTTTCTTTTTCAGATTCTATTTTTAACTCACAAAGAAGATGTAGAAATAGCTTTTCCGCTTACATTCTGGCTAAATTGTTTTCTCTTTTTTGGCACTTTTACACGAAATTTACAAGAAACAATGTTCACGTAAAACGTAAAAACCCTGGAAACCCTTCACGTAAAAAATCCATGTTATCGCTCTAATGCATGGGTATCTGATATGACGAGTTTCAGAGCTAGCCTCATGCATGTCAAGGTACGATCTTGCATTTCAGAAAAACAGGTTATAGCGGGGTCTATCTTATTTATAGTCGCACGGGTATCATATAAAGGAGAGATTTGAATTTGAAGAGATTTGCTAAACCAAGAGTAGTGTTAAGCAAGTGCATCGAATTTGAAGAATGCAGGTATGACGGACGAAAAATTTCCGGTGATTTGGTCAAGAAGCTGATCCCGCACGTACAGTTCATCACAGTTTGCCCAGAAGTTGAGATAGGTCTTGGAACTCCAAGAAAACCTTGCGACTGGTCTCTATTGATGGCAAGACAAGACTTATCCAGCCCGCCACCGATCTTGATCTAACGGAAAAAATGCAAAAATTTCCATATCTCGCTGTCGAGGATGAAGGACGACTAAGAAATCCACGAATCAAAGAACACTTCTTGACGAAGCTCTTCACCTTAGAATCCTTTAGGAAAACAGAAGACGCAGGCTCTCACAAATCCTTCGTGGAGTTCCACTCCCAGAACAAGTTGCTGCTTAAGGCCTATAATCAGAAATAGGCTAGAGTTCTGGGTGGCATAATAGCAAAGAAGGACAAAGAGTCCGTAGGTCGGATGATTGAAGATTATCTGCAACACCTTTGTTACGCTCTGAAGCATCCGCCAAGATGTGGATCAAACTTGAATGTCATGATGTATGTCATGGGTTCTTTCTCAGATAGACTGTCAAAGGAGAAGAAGAGTTTCTTCCTAGATTCGCTTCAGAAGTACAGAAATGGCTCACTTCCCTTAAGGGTGAACACAAGCATATTGAGGTTATGGCTAAAAAAATTCGAAGAGGATTATTTGTTGAAGCAAACTTTTTTGAACCTTATCCCGGAGAACTGATGGATGTTGACACAATGACTGCTTACTGCAATGACAAAGACTTCTGGAAATAGCATGCGTGCACCTTTTATATCTAGTTTTGAGAACCAAGTAGTCTCAGTCGATTAGAGATCCCGGTTTCATGCAGTAGCTTTGTGCGTGCTTTCTACTTAATGTTTAGGCTGGTTTTAATTTTGCACCGCATATAGAGCATTTACCTTCAGATGTTATCTTCGGTTGTTTGGGCACTTCTTTTCCACAGATTCCACATTTTGCCAAGATATCACCTCCCTCTTTTATTGATACATGTATCTCGTATTCGTGAGCTTATAGCTTTTGTGCATGTTCTGCTTATTCCTTCCCTATGTATGAATCGCTCTAGAAGTTGCTTTATGCATACGTGCATTTGTGTGTAAGGCTTATAGGACACCCAGATGTTTCAGAAATGCCCTATTTAACGCCCCCGCATCAGAGGCCACTCTATGATTCATAAGGAAAGAGTGAGAGAACTCAACGACAATAAGCTTCGGAATCGGGAGTACGTACTGTACTGGATGCAATCATCTCAAAGAGCCCAATATAACCCTGCACTCGAGTATTCTATTCAGAAGGCGAACAGGATCCACAAGCCCGTGATCGTTTATTTTGGATTGACTGATGATTTTCCAGAAGCTAATGAGAGGCACTATTATTTCATGTTGGAAGGACTGCAGGAAGTCAAGATCGCGCTTGCAAATAGAGGATTACAAATGGTGGTTCTGCAGGAATCTCCTGAACTTGGCGCTATCAAATTAGCAAAAGATGCCTCGCTTGTTGTGGTAGACCGGGGATACTTAAAGATCGAGAGAAAGTGGCGAAGCCAGGTGGCAGAGTCCATTAGTTGCCCGCTCATTCAGGTCGAAAGTGACGTGGTCGTCCCTGTTGAGGAGGCGTCGCCCAAAGAGGAATACTCTGCAGCTACTTTCAGGCCGAAGATAACGAAGAAGCTGACTAGATATCTTGTACCCTTGAGCGAAAATATTGCCAAGGCAGAGTCTCTCAGATTGAGTTCTGATTTTGATTCCTTTGATATAGATGACACTGAAAACGCGCTGGATCGTCTCAACATAGATAAAAGCGTTAACCGAGTGCAAGATTTCCGAGGGGGAATCAACGAAGCCAAAAGGCGTCTGCAAGATTTCCTAAGACACGGTTTGGGCCAATACAGCGAACTAAGGAACGACCCGACCAGAGCTGCGCTTTCGAATATGAGCCCTTTCCTACACTTCGGGCAGATTTCCCCCCTTTACATTGCCCTCAAAGTCGCGGCGACCGATAGCCCTGGCAAAGAAGCCTATCTGGAGGAACTCATCGTCAGGAGAGAGCTAGCCAGAAACTTCGTCTTCTATAACCACAACTACCATTCCTTCGACTGTCTTCCAAGTTGGGCCAAGAAGACTTTGAATAAGCATAGCAAGGATCCTCGAAAGCATATCTATAGGCTCCCGGAACTGGAGAGTGGCGAAACGCACGATAAATACTGGAATGCAGCACAACGAGAAATGACGCGCAGAGGAAAAATGCATGGCTACATGAGAATGTACTGGGGAAAAAAGATACTTGAATGGAGTAGAACTCCTCAGGAAGCTTTTGCGCTTGCGTTGCACCTTAACAACAAGTATGAACTCGATGGAAGGGATGCCAACGGATATGCTGGAGTTGCGTGGTGCTTTGGAAAACATGATCGTCCTTGGAAAGAAAGGGACGTTTTCGGCACGGTTAGATATATGAATGAGCAGGGGCTGAAACGGAAATTCAATGCAGATAAGTATGCAAAGCTGAACTAGTTCAGCAATGATCGCGATGATTGGACGCCAAATGAGTTGATCTAGGCTAAGTCTTTCTTAGATCACATAGACTCATGCATGCATTAGTTCTGGAGGAGGACAACATCGAAATGGCATCAAATCCTCTATCGTAGCCTCTAAAATTGGGGATAGAAGATGCTCTGAAAGCATGCATGCGCAGTAGCATACGCTTAAATACTATATGAATAAACCATAAGACATGAAACTGGGAAGGGTCTATCTCTTCTGCTTCTTAATTCTCGTAATAATGTTGTCTGTGCATCAAGTTCTCGCTCATGCACCTGATGAACCAACCAATAATGAAAACCTAGCAACAGCTTATGTGATATCCGATGCTACGAAGTCTTGGGCTCTCTACGCTGAACTCCATGAAGGCGGGGAAGCCCAATATTACCAGTTTAATTTGGAGGAGAATGAAAGACTTCTCGTTCAGTTGTTTGTGCCAACTTCGGAAGAGAGTAGTTTCGTGCCCAACTTGGTTGTGATGGGTCCTGCGATAACTTCTCAAGATGCTGTACCTGAATATGTGGAGACTGTTGAAGGCGTGGGAATTATGTTACTGGAGGGGGTGCGTTCTTCTAGTCCTACCTATGAACCTTTCACTCCAAGCAGTTTCTACGAAGTAGCTAGCCTGGATCAGGAAGTCTCCACCGGTGGAACTTATCACGTAGCTGTTTATGATCCCTCTAAAGGAGGCCATTATGGCTTGGCCATAGGCTACAAAGAACAGTTCGGATTAGATGAATTCATCAGAATACCAATAGATATTATAGGTATTCATCAATGGGAGGGGCAGTCTTTACTCTTCATCTTTGCTCCACTAATACTCACACTAGCAATCGGCTTTGCAATCCTAGTTCTGAAACGTCCTGACACCATGCGAACATTGTTTGGCGGGATAGGAGTTTTTGCGGGGCTCCTTTACCTAGGCAGCGGATTCATGACGTTGACTCAAACGATTCTAGCCTTGACAACTGCAAATCTAGACTTAGGTTTAGTTTTGACCGCAATCTTCATTCTGATACCGATCCTATTAGCTCTGGCGATTTTTCGACTTACAATTGACCAAAAGCACATACCTGCTAGAGTAAGAATTTTCATGGCAATTCTAGGACTTCTGGGTCTCTTCGCTTGGGCAGGCCTACTCATAGGACCTGCCTTGGCCTTGATCACCAGTTTACTTCCCTCTAAACGTTCTTAGTGAAGCAGTAAAGGTTCATTCAAAATATTAATTATGAGCACGCACATTGCCCAGCCCCTCCATGCATGCTTGGAAGAAAGAGGTGTAGATTTAGGGTACATGCCTCTTTGTTCCTTTTAAGAGTCTCTTGTACAGAAAAACTGGTGCTTGAGTTCGATCTGCTCTGTTAGCTGGTAAAATAGACAAATGCATCCGCTGTTCGTTAATCATTTAGACCATTTGCTACATGGTTTTCATGCACGCATGAATGCGAATCCTCTGTGGACTATTCCTTCTTGAGTGGATACCCCAGGCGCTTCCAGGCTTTCATGCCGCCGAGAACATTGTAGACTTCTTCAAATCCTAATTTCTTCAGGATGCTTGCTGCTAAGCCGCCTCTGCCTCCCCAGCCGCAGGTAGTGGCTATACCTCTATCCTTGGGCAAGCGGTCTGCCTCCTCCATCAGATATCCCACGTATATCCGCTGGGCTTTTTCGACATAACCCTGTTTCCATTCACTCGGCTCCCGGACATCCACAAGTATAATCTCATCTTCATCTAATCTCTCTTTAAGCAAAGTGGCAGACAGCGTTCCTAACTGATCTGTGGGCTTTCCACGATTTCTCCATTCCTTTATTCCCGAGCAGAGAAATCCTACAATATTGTCGAAGCCAAGTCTCCGCAGATAGACCTCAGCTTTGTTCACATCCTCCTTTCTCTCGGGCACTACAAGAATGTCTTGCTCATAAGTTAATGTCCACCCCGGGTAAAGACTGACCCCATCAAGCCAGATATTAAGCGAACTTGGGATGTGGGAACCTGCGAAGGCAGAAGGTTCTCGAGTGTCAAGCACAACAGTATCTGGTGCATCCATTTCTTGCTTAAACTCATCAATGCGCAGTGGCTGAGGAACAGGGGTTTCCTTCAGAAGCGGTGGACCATTCAAGTTATATTGTTCCATTTTCTTGAAGTAGGGAGGTCTTANNAGGGAGGTCTTAGCAGCCTCTCCCCCATCAGATGGGCTATGAAGGATTCTTCATTGAGCTGGAGCAGTGGGTTTGTTCTTCTTTCATAGCCTATGGTGCTGGGCTCTCGGTCACTGATCTCGGAACCGCAGACGCTACCAGCACCGTGGGCGGGATAAACTATCACCTGATCACCCAACGGCAACACCTTCTCATGGAGACTTTGGTATAACTTTCTGGATTGATCTCGCCAGTTGTCAAGTCCAAGCAGGTCAGTACGCCCCACATTACCGACAAATAAGGTGTCTCCTGTAAATATCATAATGGGAATGTCGCTATTACTAGATTCATATACGGCGTAGCACATGCTGTCGTTTGTGTGGCCAGGTGTGTACAGCGCCTTTATCTTCAGGCTGCCAATGTCGAAGCTTTCACCATGATTCAGGTTATGCTCTCCATACCTAAAGGGAGTAGCTCTGCTGTGAGCAATCTGGGCTTCGGTGAGTTTCTGTAGCTCAAGGGAGCCTATTACATAGTCTTCGTTTCTATGTGTCTCCAGTATGTACAGAATTCTAGAACATTCACGCTTTGCCAGTTCGGAATATACTGCACAGTCACGCTTAGGATCAACAACTACAGCTTCCCCTTCATCAGCAAGGAAGTAGCTGTTGTGGGCGAGCCCTCTTGATTTGACTCGTTCTAGCAGCAATTACATCACACTATTGTTTGCTGTAGGCGAAGAAATCTGAATTGTTTAGCGCGGATTCTTGCCACTCCCTGTTCGGTTCTCAGGATAGGAGTTCTATTCTGTGAATGAGCCCTCGTAGATCTTGGCTCCTGGATAACGGAGGTACCATTTGAAAAAGGAGGAACTCGTTTGTTTCTTCTCTACCAGCAGGCACGCCTGGTACGTCTTCTTGAATATAATTATGGACATTGGGTTGAGGGTCTAATATCATCAGATTGTTCTCTCCGAGAGTGTTTGTCCAAATAATCTGTAGATACCCCTTTGACTTTCCGTTCTCAGAAGAATAGGTATATATCTTCTTCACTAATATCCACCATAGCTTAGCATATTGTCTGCGTTTTCTTTTATATGATTAACCCTGAATTTTGCCCGCCTTCAATTCACAAACATACGTGCCGCTCATCTGGTAGGGGCAAAAGGTCCCGGGGGATTCACCTTGTTTAGACAGGGTTCCGCGTGGCTAGGGATCCGACCATTAAGGGAGCCAATAGTACTGTGACCATGGAGAGAAAGATTATGCTGACCTGAAGACTAGGATCCAAGAGCCCCAACTCTAGGGCGGTGAACGCTACAACTAGCGAGGTGGAAAGCTGGGGTATGGAGGAGACTCCGATGAGAAAACTATTACCTCCTGAAAGGCCGATTATGCGACCAGCTAGGTAGCCGCTCACCAACTTAGACAATATTAGGCTACTCGTAATCGCAACTGTCAATGTCAACGCGTCGCCTGCTTTCAGAAACACAGTTAGATCCGCTTCTACTCCCACTTCCAGGAAGAAGATGGGTATGAAAATCCCGTAGCTTACGGCGTGGAGTTTGCTCTGAATTCTTCCATGCCTAACGCGATCACAAAGCATCAAACCTACGAGGAAACCAGCCACTATGGCATGTAGACCCAAAAACTCGAAATAAACGACCACTGCAATAGTTGTGAGAAAAATGAACTGCAGGTTCTCCTCAAAGCCTGCTCGAGCTCTTCTCTTGAAAAATTCTGCTTCGATCTTAGGCAACAGAATCTTTAGCCCAATCACAGAAATCACAAGCAAAGGAATGAACACCACTAACGGTAGGGCGGTGGTGGGATCTACAGACTGCAGAATCATCGACAGTATGAAAAGACTACTTACATCCTCAATTATGGCGGCTCCTATTATGACCGCGCCGATATCCGAAGAGACAAGACCCTTCTCTTCCAAGGACGGTATTATCACAGCTATAGAAGAGGATACAAAGATGGTTCCTACAATTGCAGCAGCCAAAAGCTCATAGCCAAAAAGGAAGGTTATGACGATACCTGAGAGGGCCGGGATAACGGCGTTCATCAAAGCTACAATAGCCAGCTTCTTCTCCATTTTAGCCAGAATGTCCGTTCTGACCTCCATACCCGCCATGAACATGAGAAATACGGCGCCTATTGAACCCAAAAATAATATTGGAGGTGTCAACTCAATTATGTCCAAGCCTAAGGGGCCAATAATTATCCCCGCTATTATCAAGGCTACCACATAGGGCAAATGCAGTCTCTTGAAGATCTCTGAGAAAAAGAGACCTGACGCCAATATTATGAAGAAAGCAAGGTATTCACTCAAACCTCTCAACCTCCTAGTTTGTTTCGTGGATGATAGCTTATGTAGTTGGTTTGCTATTTAGCGTCTAAATCGGAACGATGGTTCCCCTTAATTCGGCTGAGATGGGGTCTCGGTTTTTTAGGTATCGTTCTAGCGCTTCAATGGCGTCAAGATCCAGATCTCTACGGTTGCGGCCATAGTGCTCTGGTACTCCCTGTGCAGTGACAAAGCAAACGGTGTAGGTTTCGGACCAATCTAGTGGTCTACCTCCGACGAAGAATTGTTGGATGCGTGTGCCCTCAGGATTCTCTATCTTGAAATAGATGTTCAACCCTAAGCATCGTTTAACATAGCCACCCATCTGCTTGTAGGGATCACGGGAGAAGGTACGTTCCAAGTTTTCCTCCATCATCTCCCATAGCTCCGCCCCAGTGATCTCACACACTGAAACCGGTGGATTTGTGGGAATAATATTCCATAGGTCATTAATTCTAATTGGACCGGGCAAGATAGGCGCTCCATAGCGCCAGCCGTTTGAGAAGGCCATTTCTGCCCCGCTGACGTCGACCAATGCCTGGAGTAAAAGGTTATCCATAGTCGCTTCCATTACGGTGTTCCGATTCAGCGCCGTCTTGGTGTTACCCACAACAGTATTCAACGTATTTCGATGCGGAGACATCACATCATTTATCAGATCATCAACCTCTGGATCCGGGTCAATGGATTCGTCTACATTGATCAACTCATGGCGAAAGTTCTGCACCCTTCCATTCTCCACTTGGAGATCCAACCTACCGATGAAGGAACCGTGACAACCAGACTGTATGACGATTGCGCCATTGACCACAACCGGTTTATATACCCGATTGTGAGTGTGCCCACTCAACAACACATCAATGCCATCCACCTCCTCAGCCAATTTCAGCTCTTGAGGATAGCCCAGATGCGATAAGACAACAATCAAGTCTACATCTTCGTTTTCCCGTAGATGTTTGATATAGTAGGGTAGCTCCTCGTTACCTAACTTGAACCAGATACCTTTGCTGAAGTGCTTAGGCATAGTCTTGTCCACGATAGTGGCTGCGATCCCAATCACACCAATCCTCAATCCATGACGTTCGATGATCTGAAAGGGGAGGAATAGTAGCTTGTTTGTGAATTTTTCATAGCAGTTGATGGCTAACATGGGAAAATCTAGTTTGTCCACGATTCTCCTGAAGTGATCTGGCCCATAAGCGAACTCCCAATGGGCGGTCATACCGTCAAAAGCCATCACATTCAGTATAGGCACCAAGGCTTCGCCTTTACTCTTTACAGCCAGAAAGGTACCGTGGATAGTATCCCCATTGTCCAATGCGATGACTCCATCTGGATTTTCCTGCCGAACCTCTTTGAGAAGGGTGGCAATACGTGCGTACCCTCCAGCCTTTTTATAGATTGCTTTATCACCTGCCCAGTACAATTCGGGGTGAAGCTCAAAGTAGCCATGGCTGTCGTTCAATTGCAGAATTGTTAAGTGTCCTCTTCCAGACATGAAACTGCCTCCAAACTATCATCCTTTCCGTACGCCTAAAAGCGTTACTAGATTATGAGGCACGATCTTACTCCGCGAAATTTCGAGGAGCCGTTTTTATCCTCCGCTCTATCCGCAAGGTTCCTCGAGTTCAAGGATTTCTTCGATTTCGTCGACAACTTTATCGAGAGGTTTATATCCGATGATTTGGCCGATTTCTCTTCCACCACAGAAGAGCTTCAGGGTGGGGGTTTCTTCTACACCAAAGCCTTCAGCTAGCTTCAGGTTCTCCAGAGTCAGGAACATGTTCATCTTCACAAACTTGACTCTGTCGCCGAAGATCCTTGGGAGCTCCCGATAGATGGGTTTGAATTTCTGACAATTGCTGCAAGATTTTATCCAGAATTCGACCACTACAGGTCTATTGGATTCCATGACCTCTTTATCAAAAGAGCTGGCCGGGATCTCCGTTACCTGGCTCATGTCAGAATCGCCTTGTTCAAGGCGTTGCTTTTATGTTTGCTATAGTAGGATTCGTTTCACTGTGTGAAGAACCTGCCCATTATGTAGGCGCCCACAAGCATTGAGGCTATTCCGATTATTATAGGAAGGTTCCCTACCCCTAGGCTTGCCATTGCTGATCCTGGGCATTGCCCTGATATGCCCCAGCCTATGCCGAATATCATTGCGCCGATTATGGTTCTCTTGTTCAAAGTACGCTTTCGTCTCTTGAACTCGCCCCCAAGGATTGGTCTGTTCAAGATCTTCGGCGCAAGATTGATTGTAAGAGCTGTCACAAAAGCGGATCCACCCAGGAGTAGAAGCAAGCCCAGATCTTTGAGCTGTAAGAAGCTTAAGACAATCTCTGGTTTTGCCATGCCACCAAATGCCAGTCCAAAGCCGAAGAGTAGGCCTCCCATGAACACAATGAGATGCTTCATCCTCATGGAATCACCCCCAGAGCTTGAACAATCATGGCCGTTAGTATTCCGACGGCTAGAAAGGTTATGACCGCATACAAAGAGGTAGTCGATAGAGAGCCCAATCCACTTATGCCGTGTCCGGAGGTACATCCTTTCGAAAGTCGTGTTCCAAAGCCCACAAGTAAGCCGCCTAGCGCAAGCCTCCACCATTGCACCGATGTAGTGAAGAAACCTTCAGGAGCTAGAGTTAGTGTATAGAGTAACGCTCCTAGAATCACTCCAATCGCAAAGGTAATGCGCCATCCTCTTGAATTTAGATACTGCTTCTGTTGAAAATATGGTATTTTGGAGAAGTAGGAGAGGGTTGTGCTAAAGAAGCTGCTCTGTGTTGCGTGAAGCCCTGTTATGGAATAGATGAAGCTAACACCAATTCCTATCAGTATGCCGCCTACGATATAGGGAAACATGCCTAACGGGAACATGGTCATACGTTTCGATGTTAGCAAAGATAAGTCTTATTGTCATCAAAACTGGGTTTAAAATGCTTAAATGAAGATTTACCCCAAATGTGGTAATATCTCCCCGAAAAAACCCTTCTTCTACGTTTTGTTTACTTGCACAAGAGCACAAATCGAACTCAGTGCACAGAAAGCTATTTAGTCAATTTATATTTAGAAGTATCCACAGACATGTGCTGGTGGACGTATGATCCTCAAACAGTTTTTCATTGAAAAGATCGCACATAGTTCCTATCTAGTCGGCGGAAACAAGACCTGTGCGATTATTGATCCTAGCAGGGATGTGGAACATTACATTGAAGTCGCAAAGGGACTGGGGCTCATGATTACCCACGTTCTTGAAACCCACCTTCACGCGGACTTCGTCTCTGGTCACCTAGAGTTATCTGAGGAGACAGGAGCCGAGATCTATGCTCCAGCCGCAGGAAACTGCGAATTTGATCACGTACCCGCTAGTGAAGGAACTACCTTCAAGATTGGAGATGTGCAGTTTAGAGTCGTGGAAACACCGGGACACACACCTGAGGCCATCTCCTACGTGGTTACAGATCAGACAAGGGGGCAAAAGCCTGTTGCAGTCTTCACGGGTGATGCACTTTTTGTAGGGGATGTAGGGCGGCCAGATCTCTTCCCAGGAAAGGCAGAAGATCTTGCGTCCAAGCTATATGAAAGCCTTCACAAGAAACTACTTAGTTTGCCCAGCTTTTGCGAGGTCTACCCGGCACACGGAGCAGGATCATTGTGCGGGCGGGCGCTGGGAGCAAAGCGTTGGAGCACAATCGGATACGAGAAGATGTACAATCCGGCATTGAAGATTGAAGACCGAGAAGAGTTTATCAAATCTTTGACTATCAACATGCCTGCTGCACCCGACCACTTCAGCAGATGCAGTGAGATCAACAGGAATGGCCCCACTTTGATCCGGTCTCTTCCGGAACTCAAACCTCTGGATGCGAAAACTTTCTCCAAAATTGCCAAAAAGAGTAAAAATGCGGTGCTAGATGTACGGGGTTACGACGCATATGGTGGTCACCATATTCCTGGGAGCTACCACATCGACATGGCTGGAAATTTCCCAACCTTTGCTGGGTGGGTGCTTCCGCCAGACATTAACCTTCTTCTAGTCTCAGAAAATTCCAGCCAAGCCGAGGAGGCGAGGGTATGGCTTCGCAGGGTGGGGCTTGACCGTACAGTTGGCTTTCTCGAGGGAAGTATGCAGGCGTGGGCTCTATCCGGGTTCGCCACCAACCATGTGCCTCAGGTGTCCCCAAAAGAGGTGTACGAAATGACCTCAAATAGACAAGATACATTGCTTTTGGATGTTCGTTCTTCTGAGGAGTATAAGGAATCTCATGTCGCCGGGGCGATCAACATTCCAGCACCCAATCTTAGGACGCGCGCGGAAGAACTCGATCCCAAGAGGCCCACAATTCTAATGTGTAGAACCGGCCACCGATCAAGTTTAGGGTGCAGTATCCTCAAACAGAAGGGTTTTGTAGAGATATTCAACGCAGCGGGAGGAATCACCGCCTACGTAGCTGCTGGGCTTGAGTTATCATAAAAAGGAACAGCGAAGGTTCCGAAGATATACGTGCATGCATGCCGCGGTGAGGGCTTATTCTCTTAGAACTGCAAATTTACAGCTTTCTTGAGAGAGGTTTAAATCGATGACAAACGATCTAAAGTCTGAGGAGGGTGTCAAGTTGACGATAGTTAAGTTACCAAAGATGGAGAAAAGTGAAGTAGAGAGACTTATTGGAGAGCAGATTCTTTGCCGTATCGCTTTCAAGGGAGATGAGTACCCCTATATAGCTCCCTTTCAGTACGCCTTTCTGAACGGGAAACTCTATTTTCATTTTACAGACTATGGAAAGAAGATGAAGCTGCTTGAGGAGGACAACCGTGTCTGCGTGGAGATAGAGAAGTACCAGCCAGATATGAGCAGCTACAATTTTGTTGTCCTTAGAGGTAGCTTGGAGGTAGTGACCGATCCGGAAGAGAGGGCTAAAGCCATAAACAAGATAGCGGAAGAAGGAGAAAAGAATCTTTCAACCAACTTCCTTGCTGCCCACGGCTTCAAGAAGGAGGAAGGCTGGTCCACACT
>JABAHQ010036641.1_pt1 | contig 15841 bp, 11 predicted proteins | sample 7062091 | NCBI WGS metagenome assembly JABAHQ01 (sample SAMN14534359, study PRJNA622989) | marine sediment metagenome | biome: marine biome [ENVO:00000428]; feature: marine pelagic biome [ENVO:01000023]; material: deep marine sediment [ENVO:00002113] | place: India: Gulf of Kutch | collected...
TGGCGCCGGTCGCCGAGCCTGGGTCTACGTCGGGATCGATCCCGTGGGGAGCGACCTCGTGCTCCGCGTCGCGTTCCCCGTCCTGATCGCCAACGCCGTGTCGTCCCTGCGAGGCGCGGACGCGGTCGCCGTGGCCCAGACCACGCCGCCTTCCGAGGTCACGCTTCGGGAGGGGCCGCTGGCTGCCCAGGTGCACGACATCGACGCGCCCGGTCTCTCCGTCCCCGGGGCGCCGCCGTTCTGGCTGGCCGGCTTCGCGGCGCTCCTGCTCCTGGCCGAGCTCGTCGCGTGGCGAAAGGGGTGGGCGTGAGTCAGCGGGAGCGCGAGAAGGCGAGGGGTGCGAAGGCGGCGGCGACGCCGCCGGTGAAGAGGAGCTCTGCGCGACGGGCCGCGACGGCGCTCAGGCTCGTCGCCGTCGTCCTCGTCGCGGCCTCGCCGCTCCTCCCCGCCGTCGACGTACCCAGCGAGGCGACGTCGGTGGTGTACGTGGTCGACCAGTCGCCGAGCATCGGCGCCCTCGCTCTGACCACCGCCGAGGTGCGCGTCCGCGAGACCTTCGTCGCGGCCGCGAGCCGGGACGACGTCCGGGCCGGGCTCATCGTGGCGGGCCCGCGACCCGACGTGCGCGTGCCCGTCGGCGGCACCCTCCCGAACGAGACGCTTTTCGCTGCCGACGCGCGGATGGGGACCGACCTGGCCGCGGCGATTCGCCTGGCGGCGGCGTCCCTGCCCGAACACGGCAGTCGGCGCATCGTCCTGATGACCGACGGGCGCGATACCCGCGGCGACGCCCTCGCGGAGGCGGAGCGACAGCGCCTCCGTGGCATCGGCGTCGACGTCGTGCCCATGGGCGCCGAGGTGCCCTCGCGAGTGACCCTCGGGCGCGTGCGCGCGGTCTCGCAGCGCGTCGTCGAGGGCGAGCCCATGGAGGTGGTCGCGGAGGTCTCGGGACCGCCCGGCGCCACGGGCCTCGTCACCTGGACCCTCGATGGCGCGGCGAGCCAGACCGAGTGGGTCACCGTCGGGGAAGACGGGACGGCGGAGGTCCGCTACCTGCANNGGGTCCACGTGGTCGAAGCGCGCCTCGACGCAGACAGGGGCGGGAAGGGCACGCCCCCGGGGAACATGACCGGCGGCGCGGTCACGCTGGTGAGCGGTAACCCGAGAGCGCTGGTGCTCACCCTCGCCGGAGAGCGGCCCGGCCTCCTCGTCGACGCCCTCGAACAGTCCGACGTCTCGGTGGACGTGCAAGCCNNCTGAGCGCCTACGAGCTGGTGGTCCTCGCCGACGTGCCGGTCGCCCGCGAGGGCGAGGTCACCCTTCTGGCCGGCGTCTCCACCGCGGGTCAGCGCGAGCTCGTCGAGTACGTGCGCGAGCGCGGTGGCGGTCTGGTCGTCACCGGTGGAGCCTTCGGCTTCAGCCCGGAGTACGCGGGGACGCCGCTGTCGCGGATGCTCCCGGTGGAGGTCGAGGACGCCGGCGACATCGAGGACCCGAACGTGGCTCTCGCGATCATGCTCGATCGTTCGGGATCGATGGGCGCCGTGGTCGGCACCCACACCAAGCTCGAGCTCGCCATCGAGGCCGCGCTGGCATCGGCCACCACGCTCAGGCCCACGGACCAGGTGGGCATCGCCAGCGTCGACGTGGTGACCACGTGGCACGCACCGCTGTCGCCGGCCAGCGCGCTCCTCGCGCAGCGGGACCGGATCCGGTCGATGGGTCTCGGCGGCGGGGGCATCTACGTCTACACCGCGCTCGTGGACGCCTACGAGGCGCTCACCAGCGCCACCGAGCCGATCCGTCACGTGATCCTCTTCAGCGACACCTCGGACTCGGAAGAGCAGTGGCAGGGCTGCCCCTTCGCGCCGTGTCCGGCTGGGGCCCCGTACGCGGTGGATCTCGCCCGGACCGGTCGGGAGGCCGGGATCACGACGAGCGTCGTCGGCATCGGCCGCGCCGAGGATTCCGACGTCGCGTTCCTCCGCGACCTCGCCGCGGCTGGTGGCGGCCGCTTCTATCTGACCAGTCGGGGCACCGAGCTGCGCCGGATCTTCGTCGCCGAGACCCGCGCGACGGCCCGGAGCAACCACCGCGAGGAGAGCACTTCGGTCCACCCCGCCGATCCGCATCCGGCGCTGGTGGGGATCGATCTCGCCGGCGCTCCGGAGATCCTCGGCTACGCCGAGACGAACCGTCGGCCCACCGCGGATACCGCCCTCGTCGCGCCCGACGGGCGTCCGCTTCTGGCGAGCTGGCGTTACGGCCTCGGCACGGTGGTGGCGTTCACCAGCGACGCCGGGGGACGGTGGACCGAGAGCTGGGGCGCGTGGGCCGGAGGTGGGCAGCTCTTTCGGCAGGTCGGGCGCTACGCCATGCGGAGGCGCGCGCCGGCGTTCGCCGATGCTCGGATCTCCGTGCGCGAGGGCACGATCGAGCTCAGCGTCGAGCTTCCGGAGGGCGCGCAGTCGGTGCCGACCCACGTCGACCTCTTCGCCCTCGACGGTTCCGGTGAGGAAAAGCCGGTGGAGCTCACGCTCGGTCGCGTCGCGCCCGGCCTCTATCGCGGGCGCGCTCGGGCCGAGGCGCCGTACGTCCTCGCTCGGGTGCGGGACGATCACGGGCAGCTCCTCGCCGAGGCGGTCGGTTTCGACGACGCGCAGTCGGAGCTCGACGCGCTGGGCCCGAACGATCTCCGTCTGGCCGCGATCGCGGCGGCCGGGGACGGCGAGGTCGATCCGTCCCCTGCCGACGTCCTTCGCGCGACGCCGGACCGGCCCCCGAGGCTCGTGGCGCTCTGGCCCTTCGCGCTCCTCGTCGCCGCGCTCCTCGTCGTCGCCGACCTCTTTTTGCGTCGCTTCGGCCGCGGCCCGCGGCGGCACCTGAGGGATCTGGTACCCGCTCCCAGCTCACGAGTGACAAATCGGGCAACGAGTGTGTGATACTCCTCGGCCGTGACGGCCCAGGCCAAGACCGGTTTCCCGCTTCGACCCACGTTGGTCACGGTGGTCGTCTGTCTGATCCTCTCCGGGTCCGGCGCTGTCGGCTTCCTCGCCTACCAGAGCTCCCGCGAATCCATCAACACGCTCTGGAACGAGCTGAGCGGTGAGCTCGCCAGTCGAACGACCCAGCGGACCATCCGCTACCTCGAGCCGGCGGTCCCCTACGCGGAGCTGACGCGACGGCGCGCCGAACAGTGGCGCCTCGACGTGAGCGATCCCGAGGCGCTCCTCGACTACTTTTACGCCGCGATGGAGGCCAACCCCCAGTTCACCTGGGTGAGCCACGGCTCGGCCGACGGTCGCTACGTCGCGGTGCATCGCACGACCGATGGAGAGCTGGTCGGACACGACCGCGAGCAGATGGCCGACGGGACGACGGCCATGCGCGAGCTCCGGCGCGAGGGGATCACCTGGATCCTCCAAGACGAGGAGAGCGGGTCCTACGATCCGCGGCAGCGCCCGTGGTTCCAAACCGCGCTCGAAGCGGGGGAGGGTACCTGGGTGGAGCCGTTCCTCTTCGCCACGATCGGCGCCCCCGGCTTCATGTACGTCGCGCCCGACGGGGAGGGCGGCGTCTGGGCGGTCGAGTACGAGATGAGCGAGCTCTCCGACTTCCTGAGTGAGGTCGAGGTCGGCGAAAACGGCAAGGTCTACGTCCTGTCCGAAGAGGGGCACGTCGTCGGACACCCCGAAGGGATGACGACGGCGGAGGTGGACGGCGAGACCGACATCGCCTTCGCGGACGGGCACGCGGACGCGATGCTGGCGGACGCGTGGGCCGGGCTCCGCGAGCACGACGCGCGTCCGGCGAGCTTCCTTCGCGGCGAAAACCTCGTGATGGCCGACGCCTTCCCCGAGGACAGCGGCATCCCCTGGCAGGTCGTGATCGTGGTGCCCGAGGAGGACTTCTTCGGCGCGGTGAAGGAGCAGGCCGTGCGCGCCGGCGTGGTGGCCCTCGTGGCCGCGCTCCTCTCGGTCTTTCTCGGGGTCTTCTTCGCAAACCGGGTCTCGGATTCGCTCCGGATCATCGCCGATGAGCTGGGGAGGATCGGCAACTTCGACCTGGGGGACGCGAAGCTGCCGCGGAGCTCCCTCGTCCGCGAGGTCAACGACATGGCCGAGGCCACCGACGCCATGAAGTCGAGCCTGAAGAGCTTCGGGCGTTACGTGCCGAAGGACCTGGTGTCGGAGATGCTCCGAACGGGCACCGAGGCAGAGCTCGGCGGCGAGAAGAAGGAGCTGACGATGCTCTTCAGCGACATCGCCGGCTTCACGTCCATCGCCGAGTCGATGGAGCCCGACGAGCTGGTCGAGCTCCTCGCCGATTACCTCGAGGCCATGAGCGGTTGCATCAAGGACCACGACGGCACCGTCGACAAGTTCATCGGCGACGCCATCATGGCGTTCTGGGGCGCGCCCCGCGAGCTCGAGGATCACGCCGCCTACGCCTGTCGTGCGGCCCTNNTGACACGCTGGTGGGCAACATCGGTGCGCCGGAGCGTCTGAACTACACCGTCATGGGCGACGCGGTGAACCTCGCGAGCCGTCTCGAGAACCTCAACAAGGCCTACGGCACCCGCATCCTCTGCGGTGACGACACCAAGATCGCCGCGGGTGAGGGCTTCGTGTTTCGCGCCGTCGACTGGGTGGCGGTGAAGGGCAAGAAGCGAGGCGTGCTCATCCACGAGCTCGTGGGTGAGGCGGACGACGTCGACGACGCGCGGAAGGCCGCCATCGAAAAGTATCGCGAAGCGCTCGACCTCTACCGCGCGCGGGAGTTCGAAAAGGCCGCCGAGGGCTTCGACGCCGCCAACGAGGCGTTCGGTGGCGAAGACGGACCCAGCCAGACGATGGCGGAGCGCGCGCGCGGTTACGCCGAGGCGCCGCCTCCGGAAGACTGGGACGGCACCTTCGTCATGGCGAGCAAGTGAACGGCTGATGCACTGTCGGATCTGCCGGAGCCAGATGCGTTACGTCCACGGCCACGCGGCGTGTGTGGACAATCGATGTCCCATGTACGGCGTCAACCAGGCGGAGTGCTGCGATGGCGAGACGATGTGCGACGCCCCGGTCCGGACCGCCGACGTCGCGGCGGTGAGCAGGGGCGTGCGGTACCGGGACCGCGACGACTGAAGTCGTCGCCTTCAGCTACTCGAACGGATTCGAAAACGCGGGGTTCGTGAGGAACGCGTCGTCGGTGAGGGCCTCGAGGAAGGCGATCACGTCGTCGCGCTCCTGGTCGGTCATGGAGAAGCCGCTGACGAAGAGGCTCTTGTAGGGGTTGTCTCTCCCGTCGCCGACCCAGGGGCCCTCGGTGACGTTACGGCCACCGCGGGCGTAGTGAGCGAGGACCTCTTCGAGGGTGGCGATGGATCCGTCGTGCATGTAGGGCGCGGTGACGGCGACGTTGCGCAGGGTCGGGGGCTTGAAGCGCCCCATGTCGTCGGGGTCGCCGCTGACCTCGGCGAGGCCGATGTTGTCGGGCGGATACGCGCCGCGGCCGTCGATGTTGTAGAGGCCCGTGTTGAAGAAGGCGGCCTCGTCGAAGACCACGCCCTCGTGGTCGACCGATGCGCTGAAGTTGAAGCCGCCGTGGCAGTGGAAGCACTCGAACCGCTCGCCGAAGAAGAGGTCCATTCCGCGCTGGGCGCTCTCGCTCATGGCGGTCGGGTCGCCGTGGGAGAAGCGGTCGAAGGGAGAGCTCCCGCTGATGAGGGTGCGCTGGAAGGCGGCGATGGCCTTGGCGACGTTGGCCACGGTGATCGGGTCCGTCTCGTCGGGGAAGGCCTCGGCGAACATCGACGGGTAGTCCGCGTCCATCGAGAGGCGTTCCAGGAGGAGCTCCTCGCGGCCGCTCATCCCGAGCTCGACGATCGGGCTCTCGCCGAAGATGGGCAACAGGGCCTGGGCCTCGAGGCTGCGCACCAGGTCGTTGGCCCACGTGAACGTCGCTTGATAGGCGACGTTGGTGAGGCTCATCGAGCTCCGGGGGTGCACCGCGCCCTCGGAGCCGACCGCGTTGGCGAGGCGGTCGGTGAAGGCGGCGCTCTGCTCGTGGCAGCTCCCGCAGCTCTGGGTCTCGTTGAACGACAGGCGGGTGTCGTAGAAGAGGTGGCGGCCGAGCTCGACCTTCGCCGCGTTCATGGGGTTGTCGTCGGGAACGCGGGGTGCCGGGAATCCTTCGGGCAGGTCCCACTCCCAGGCCACCGCGGCGTCGCCCGCGTCGCCCGCGTCGCTGGCGGCGTCCGTCGCCCCGTCCAGCGGCCCCGCGTCCGGCGTCGCGTCCGCGCCGCCGTCGACGGCGGCGTCCGTGGCGGCGTCGTCACCGCAGCCGACGACGAGGGCCGTGGCGAAGACGAGGAGCGCGAGGCGAAACGACATCAGCCCCTATCCTACTCGACGCGGAAGAAGGTCTGGGCGCCGCCGGCCACGCCCATGTGATCGAGGCCGAGGTTGGCGAAGGTCCCCGCACAGTCCGGATCGGTCGGCGTGGACATGCAGCCGGGGGGCGTCATCTCCGTGTTCGTGTCGATGTCGGTGTCCTGCAGGAGGAGCGCGAGATCTGCGACCACGGTGTTGGTGTCGGCATCGAACGCGTCGAAGGAGACCTCGGTGATGTTGGGGTTGGTACACATGGTGACGCCGCCCGTCATCGAGCCGTCGCACCCCGTGCTCCCGATGTGCTGACGCCACCCCGAGGCGATGCCCGTGCTGGTCCCGTCGATGCGCAGGAACTTGTAGCCGCCCTGCCAGTTCCACCACATCGAGGTGAGGTTGAGGGGCGCCGGCTGCGTGGCGGCTTCCACGTTGTGGTTCTGATCGAAGGGCAGGCCCATGCGGAAGCGGAGGCCCGTGTACGTCCCCTCCGGGACGGTGCCCGTGATGGAGGTGTTCGTGTTCGGGTTGCCGCCGTCGCATCCGTCCATGCCGTCCTCGAAGTCGAGGAGGACGGATCCGCCGAGGGCCCACATGCCGTCGTCCTCGATGGCGACCGGGACCTCTTCGTCGGCGTCGTTCACCAGGCGCACGTCGTGGACGAAGAAGCGGAAGTCGAGGGCGGTGATCGTCGCGTCGGTCGTGCCGATGGCGTCGTAGCTGCCGCCGCAGTCGAAGTCGGCGTCACCGACCTTGGCGGCGAAGCTCAGGGTCACCGTCGTCGTGGGTCCGCTGGTGTCGGTCGTGCCGGTATCCGCCGGCCCGGTGTCGTCGGTGGACGTGTCGGCCACGCCCGTGTCCGGCGTGGCGGTATCGGCGGTGCCGCCGTCGTCACCGCACGCTTCGAGACCCAGTACCAGAGCGCATCCGAAGAAGAGAGAAGCGGTTCGCATCGGACGGATTCTACTTCGGGTCGGCCGCCTTTCAATCCGACGGGCGCTCGGTCACTCCGCGCCGAGGGGCTCGTCGATCGGCCCGTAGACGAAACGCCAGGCGCTGAGGCCGCGCTGCCCGAGATCGTGGACGATCATGTAGAGGGCGGGGACGAGGAGCAGGATGATGAAGGTGGCGAAGAGCACCCCGAAGCCCAGGCTGAGCGCCATGGGGATCAGGAAGCGCGCCTGCACCGAGGTCTCGACGATCATCGGAGCGAGGCCGAAGAACGTCGTGAGCGACGTGAGCAGGATGGGCCGGAAGCGACGCTGGCCTGCGCTGACGATCGACTCGAAGTAGCTCTGACCTTCCCGGCGATAGCGGTTCGCCGCGTCGACGAGGATGAGCGAGTCGTTCACGACGACGCCGGAGAGCGCGACGATCCCCATCATCGACATGAGCGACAGGTCGTAGCCCATCAGCATGTGCCCCAGCACCGCGCCGATCATCCCGAAGGGGATGGCGCTCATGACGATGACGGGCTGGCTGTAGCTCTTGAAGGCGATCGCGAGGAGGCCGAACATCGCGATCAGCGCGAGGATCATGCCTCGTCCCAGGGCGCCGAGGGCTTCGGCGCGGTTCTTCTGGTCGCCCGTGAGCCGGTAGCGCAGGCCCGGAAAGTCGGCGAGGAGGCCGGGCATGTGTTCCTCCTCGATCGAAGCGACGACCTCGGCGGCGTTGGTGCCGTCCTCGACGTCCGCGGTGACCCGGACGATCCGCCGCTGGTCGACGCGGGAGACCTTCGTGTAGGCGCGGCCGCGCTCGATCTCCGCGGCCTGCCCCAAAGGGATCTCGCCGCCGCGGGGGGTCTGGAGGATGAGCCGCTCGATGTCGTACATCGACTGACGCTCCGCGAGGGGCCGCCGCACGTAAGTGCGCACCTCGTCGCGGCCCCGCTGCTGTCGCACCGCTTCGGCGCCGAAGAAGGCGTTTCGAACCTGGCGGGCGACGTCGGTCTCGGTGAGTCCCATCGCTCGCGCTTCGGCGGTGAGCGTGAAGTCGAGCTGCTCCTTGCCCAGGGCGAAGCCGTCGTCGATGTCCTTGACGCCGCCGTAGGTCCCGACCTTTTCGGCGAGGCGTTCGGCGGCCGCCTCCAGCGTCTGCATGTCGGGGTGGCTCAGCTCGATGTCGACCGGGCTTCCGTCGGCGGGCCCGCTGTTGAACTTGAAGGCCAGCGTCTCGGCACCGGCGATGTCCCCGACCTTTTCCCGCCAGACGCGGGTCAGGTCCGCGGCGGTGAAGTCGCGGTCTCCGACGGGCACCAGGTAGACCGAGACCTCGGCCAGGTGGCTCGCGGTGCCACCGCGGTCTCCGCCGGGGCTTCGGCTGCTGGTGTGGGCCCCCGCATAGGCGAAGATGCCGCGCACGGGCTCGTCGGGATCACCCAGCTCGGCCAGGGCCTCGCCGAGGGCGTCCTCGAGCTTCCGTCGGGCGATGCGGGTCTGCTCGATCGACGTGCCGAAGGGCATCTCGAGCTGCGCCTTGATCTCGTCGCGCTCGATCTTCGGCATGAAGGTGAAGCTGATCCGGCCGCCGGCGACGAGGCCCATCGTCGCGATCAACATCGAGATGCAGATCGCCGCCGTGAGGTAGCGGTTCTCCACGGCGAAGCGGACTGTCGGCACGTAGGTGCGCTCGATGAGCCACTCGACCAGCCGGCTGAAGCGCTGTTGTTGTGTGTGGAGGAAGCCGAAGAGGCCGGTCTTCGAGCTCTTCGAGTGGGCGAGGTGGGCCGGGAGGATGACGAGCGACTCGACGAGGGAGATCAACAGGACCGTGATCACGATCATCGGGATCACCCTGAAGAACTTGCCCATCACCCCCGGCACGAAGAGGAGCGGCGCGAAGGCCATGCAGCTCGTGGTGATCGCGAAGACGACGGGCCCCGCGACCTCGCGCACGCCCGCGATGGCGGCGTCGAGGCGTTTCATGCCGTCTTGTCGGTGCTTGTATATGGCCTCGCCCACGACGATCGCGTCGTCGACCACCATTCCCAACGTCACGATGAACGCGAAGAGGGAGATCATGTTCACCGACACGTCCATCGTCGGCATGAAGAAGAGCGAGCCGACGAAGGAGATGGGGATGCCCATCGTGACCCAGAAGGCGAGGCGGATCTCGAGGAAGAGGCCGAGGGTCAGAAGGACGAGGAGCAGCCCGATGTACGCGTTGCGGAGGAGGAGATCGATGCGGTCGCGGTAGATCTCCGACATGTCCGCCCAGATGTCGTAGTGGACGCCGGCGGGCAGGTTGGCTTCGTTCTCGGCGACGAACGCCTTGATGGCGTCGGAGACGTCGATGGGCGTCTCGTCACCCACGCGGAAGACCTCGACGACCGCTGCGGGCTGGCCGTTGTAATAGGCCTCGAGGTCGGTCTCGGCGAAGCCGTCGACGACGGTCCCCACGTCGCGGACCCGCACCTCGGTTCCGTCGGGCTGGCTGACGAGCACGATGTCGGCGAACTCCTCGCCGGTGCGCCTGCGCTCGGAGGTCCTCAGGAGCACTTCGCCCGCGTCGGTGCGCACGCCGCCACCGGGGAGGTCGACCGACGCCGCGCGGATGCGCTGCGCGATCTGGCCGAGGTCCAGGCCGTAGCGGCGCGAGCTCTCCTGAGGGACCTCGACGCTGATCTCGTAGTCGCGGACGCCGCCCAGCTCGACGTAACTGATCTCGTCGTCGGCGACGAGGGCGTCTCGGGCGTCTTCGGCGAGGTTGCGGAGCTCGGCCTCGGTGCGATCGCCGTAGATCACCAGGCTCGCGACCTGGCGCCTCATGAGCGCGAGGGAGACGACGGGGCGCTCGATGTCCTCGGGGAACGACGAGATGCGATCGATGGCCGCCTTGACGTCGGAGAGCGCGCGGTCCGCGTCGGTGCCGGCGTCGAGCTCGACGACGACCACGCCCGCGCCCTCCGACGCGGTCGCGCGGATCTCCTTGATGCCGTCGAGGCCCTGGATGGCCTCCTCGATCGCGAGGATGACCCCCTGCTCCACCTCGGTCGGGCTCGCGCCGGGGTAGGGCACGTTCACGATCACGAAGTCGAGCTCGAACTCCGGGAAGACCTCTTGCTTGATGGTCGGCAGCATCAGCACGCCGCCCACCAGCAAAAAGAGCATGATCAGGTTGGCCGCGACGGCGTTCTGAGCCATCCACGCCAGGGGGCCCTTCTTGCTCGTGTTGGGCGGGGGCACGCTGGCGCGCGCCTCTTCCGTCGCGCCTTCTTCCGGCGCGTCGGGAGCGTCCTCTTCCGGACGCTCTTCGGGGGCGTCGCTCAAGGTTGGGCCTCCGCCCGGGGCGCCCCATCGGGCGCTTCTTCCTCGTCCCTGCGCAGCGCCATTCCGTTCACCGCCTGGGCGAGGCGGCTCGTGATCACGTGGTCGCCGGCGTCGAGGCCCGAGGTGACGAGGACCGTATCCTCCATGCGCCAGGCGACCTCGACGTCGCGGATCTCGAGCTGATCATCACGGTTGATGACGTAGGCCTTCTCGCCCTCGCGGAGCGCGTAACGCGGGATCTCGACCGCGTCTCTCACGGGCGTGGCCTCGATGCCGACGGTGACGTAGGAGCCGAGGAGCAGCGGCAGGCTCTCCCCCTCCTCTTCGAGGCCGAAGGGATCGCGGATCTCGACGAGGAGGCGGGCCATCTGGCCGGCGGGGTCGAGGTCGCCGTAGAGGCGCACGACGCGCCCCGTCTTGCGGACCGTCTCCTCGCCCACCCGGTGCGTCACGATGGCGACCGAGCCCTCGGTCGAATTGAAACCCGGCACCTTCACGTGGGCGAGGTGGGCGACGGGTACCGAGACCCGCACCCAGAACGCGTCGGTGCCGACGAGGTTCGCGAGCTGGCTGTTCGGGCCCACGACCTGGCCGACGTCGACGCTCTCCGACTGGATGAAGGCGTTGAAGGGAGCTTTGAGCGTGGTCCGGCGCAGATCGAGCTGGGCGCGGCGCACGGCGCTGTTGGCCGCCCGTACGCTGACCTCTGCGTTTTCGAGCTGCGGCTCGCGGAGCGCGAGGGCGCGCCCCTCGGGCGTGTGCTGTCGGCTGCCGTCGTCGAAGAGCTCCCACTCTCGGCGCGCGACCTGGGCGCGCGAGGTCTCGACCTGCGCTTCGAGGCGCGTGCGGTTGAGCTCGGCGGCGCGCTGCTCCACCGCGATCCGATAGTCGCGCGGGTCGATGCGGAGGAGCGACTCGCCCTCTTGGAAGCGGCCGCCGGGGATGAGCTCGTCGGCGGCCCAGAGGATGCGGCCGCCCACCTGGGGGATGAGCACGACCTGCTGCGCCGGGACCACCGTGCCCTGGGCGGTGAGCACGACCTCGTGGTCGCCCTTGGTGGCGACCATGGCCTCGACCAGGGCGCCGCGATCCTCGCGCTCGGCGCGGCGGGGCTCGGGCTTGGTCTGCACCAGGTAGGTGCGCACGCCGATGCCGGCGCCGATCACGAGGAGCGGAAGCGCGTACCGGAGGACCTTTCGCAGCGTTTGCATCAGCTCTCGTCCTCCTCCGCCTCGTCGTCGAGGTCGCGCACCTCGCGTGGCTCGGGTGGAATGAGTCTCTGGGTCCAGGTGCCGCCGAGGGCGCGGTGGATTTGGATGCGCGTGGAGAGCATCTGACGCCTCGCGGTCAGGAGCGCGACCTCGGCGTTCTGCTTGTTCACCAGGGCCGTCAGGACGTTGAGGTAGTCCGTGAGCCCGCTCCGATAGCGGTTGCGCGCCTCGGTGAGCGTCGCGTCGAGGGTCTGGTACTGCTGCTCGAGCTCTTCGAGGTTCAGGGCCTGCGCGCGCTCGGCCTTCACGGAGGTGTCGACCTCGATGAGGGCGGTGATCACCGTCTGACCGAACTGCTCGAGGCGCTCCTGGACGATCGCGTCGTTTCGGTCGATCTCGGCGGCGCGGCGGCCGCCGTCGATGATCGATTGCGAGATGCTGCCGATGAGGCTCCAGACGACGTCGGCGAAGAGCTGCGCGAGATCCGGCGCGCCGAAGCCGATGCTGGCGGCGAGGCGCAGCTTGGGGAAGCGGTCGGCGATGGCGGCCCCGACGCGGTAGTCGGCGGCGGAGACGCGGCGCTGGGCCGAGCGGACGTCGGGCCGCCGGGCGAGGAGCGTCGAGGGGGCGCCGAGGGGCGGAAGCTCGCCGAGGGCGGGCAGCTCGTCGGGGCCACCGGAGAGCTCGGTGCCGGGGGGCTCGCCGAGGAGCGCGAGGAGCTGGTTTTCGACGCGGGCGACGTCGGCNNTAGACCTCGAGGGCCGAGGCTTGCCCGGTCTGGAAGCGGAGCTCGGTGAGCTCGGCGAAGGTCTCGGCCGAGGCGAGCTGGCCCTCGAGGAGCGTCTTGCGCTGGCGGATCTCGACGAGGTCGAAGTACGCCTCGGCAACCTCGGCGCTGACGCTGATCGCGAGGGCCTCGACGTCGTCGCGGGTGGCGCGGGCGTCGAGCTCGGCGGCGGTGGCGGTGGCGCCGATGCGGTTGAAGAGATCGAGCTCGTAGCTCACGGGGATGGACGCGCCGAAGTTCGAGAACTCGACGACGCCGATGGAGCCGAAGACCTGGCGCTGGCGGCTGGCGCGAAGCTCGAGGTCGACGGTGGGCCAGCGCGGTGCGCCGGCCTGCTCCGCGATGGCGCGCGCCTGGGAGAGGCGGGCCCACGCGGCGCGGATCTGGAAGTTGTCCCCGAGGGCGCGCTCTTCGAGTGCGTTGAGGGTGGGGTCTTCGAAGGTCTCCCACCACGGGTCGAAACCGGTGGCGGACGCGTCCCTCCCATCGTCTTCACCGCCGGAAACGTAGCGATCGAGGTTGGCGGTGGGTGGCGCGGCGCGCTCGACGGCGTCGTAGGGCAGGCAGCCCATCGCGAGGGCGAGTGCCGGGATCACGGATGCGAGGGGGCGGGTCACGCCGCGTCCTCGCTCGGTCGGGTCCTCAGGCCGTCGAGGAGGACGCGCTGATGGGTCGAGACCATCACGTCGAATCGAACGGGGAAGGGGGCGCGCTTTTCGACGTGGGCGCGGTTCTGGATGACCAGCTGCAGGCCGAGGGTGGTCGCCCAGATGTTCATGGCCACGATGGGCGGGTCGACGTCGGGTCGGACCGTTCCGTCGTCTTGGCCGCGCACGATCTGGTCGACCACCATCGCGACGAGCTCGCCGATCCGCTTCTTGTGGGCGGCGAGGGCCGGGGTCTCGTCTTGCTCGACCTCGGTTCCGAGCCAGGAGAGGGCCATCTGGCAGTGGCGGGGGTTGTGCTCGAAGTGCTCGTACATCGACTGGACGACGGCCTCGAGGCCCTCGATTCCGCTGTCGCAGCTGCCGAGCTTTTCGCCGAGGCGATCCACGAGGCGCGCGACCCAGCGCTCCGCGATCGCGCTCCTCAGGTCGCCCTTCGACTCGAAGTAGAGGTAGACCGTCCCTTTGCTGATCTCGGCCTCGGCGGCGACCTGGTCCATCGTCGCGGCGTCGAAGCCGTCCCGGACGAAGACCTGTTCCGCGGCGTCGACGATCGTCGCCCGCCGTTTGGCCTTTTCCCGCTCTCGTCGTTCGCTAACACCCACGGATGACCCTGAACAAGGGTGCACTGACCGGCGGTCAGTGACTGACCGCTAGTATATTGGGACGGCGACCGAAAGGGTCAAGTGAAGAACTGCAAAGGGTTTTCGGGGTGGCGGTGGCACCTCCGGGCGCTTGCGCCCTGCGGTGCCGCTCCGCTTCGGCGGAGCCTTTTCGAGGTCTGGTGNNCGCTGACCCACTCCCGGCTCCGCCTGCGCTGCGCGTCACCGCCGGGCGCTTTCGGCGGCGCTTCGCGGCACTCCCGGCTCCGCCTGCGCTCCGGGGCACCTCGGCCGCTGCGCGGCCTCTGGTGCCCCTTCCGCTTCGGCGGAGCCTTCTCGAGGTCTGGTGGGCGGGACAGGGATCGAACCTGCGACCCGCTGTGTGTAAGACAGCTGCTCTACCGCTGAGCTACCCGCCCGAAGGTCAGGAGCTTCTAAGCATAGCCGGACGATTCGGCAACCTCATCCCTCCGGCCGCGGCTAGCGCACGACCTCGAAGAGGAGGAGGTCGCGGCGGCCATAGTCGCCGCTGACGAAGGGGGTGGCGTCGCCCTGGACGGTCCCACCGATCCATGCGCCGCCGCTGCCGTTGGGGGCGCTCGCCCGTGTGACTTCGTAGCCGCTGCTGCCGAAGATGTCGGACCAGCGATGGGCGCCGGTGGCGAGGTCGTAGGACGCACTGAAAGCGTCGAAGCCACCACCGATGGCCATGCGCGTTCCGCCGCCGAAGTCCTCGTCCGCTTCGACGAAGCCGGTGAGGAGGAGCGTCTCACCAGGGCCTCTGTCGCCGTAGGCCCACGGCGTCCTGGGCAGGGGCTGGGCCCAGTCGTCCGCGCCTGCGGCGGTGATGCCGAGGAGCACGGTCTCGCCCGCTCCGTAGGTGGTTGCGCCGATGACGATCCGCCGTGAGGAGCCGCTCGGGAGAAGGACGAGGGCCGAGCGGCCGGCCGGTGAAGTGGACACGGAGTAACAGGAACCCTCGGACGCCGGAAAGACGGTGGCCCAACGGTTCGTCCCGCTCCCGTCGAAGCTCGAGACGAACGGCGCGTAGCTGCCGGCGACGTCGTGGGTGCCGTCTCCGATGTCGGTGGTGTCGCGCGCGCCGCCGCAGACGTAGACGTTGCCGGCGTCGTCGAACGAGGTGCGGCCGATGGTGGCGTCGGCGAAGGCCCGTGACCAGACGTGGGAGCCGTCGCCGTCGAAGGCCGCCACGAACTGCCCAGGCATCGAGCCCGTCACGAGCGCACCACCGCCGAGATCGAGGGGACCGTTGAACATGCCACCGATGACGAAACCGCCGCCCGTCCGGAGGCCGATGTCGTGAGGCTCGCAGAGCTGGGCACCGCCGAGCACGCTCTCGACGGTGGGGTCGCCCGTAGTCGGATCGAGGGTGAGGACGTAGCAGGCGCGCCACGAAGCGCTGCGCATGACGCCGTCGCCGAAGTCCGCGTCGCCGGAGAAGGTGCTGGCGAGCCAGAGGGTGCCGTCCGCGGCGAGGGCGAGGGCGGTCGACGGCCGTGTCCCCGTGTCGAAGAGCGAGGTCCCGGGGAAGCGACGCGCCCAGCGGATCGACCCGTCGGTTGCTCGCGCGAAGACGACGACGTTGGACCCCGGACCCGCGCTGGGTAGGGTGAAGGTCCCGATGGTGATCGTGCCCGAGCGAACGGAGCCGGACGCGAAGACCGTGCCGTCGGAAGCCACGGCGACGTCGGAGATGATGTCGTTCTCGGCCGCGCCGAACCGGTAGACGTTCGTCGCCATCGGAGGCCCGGCGTCCGCACCCGCGTCAGGCGCCGCGTCCACGACGGCGTCCGGGGTCGCGTCCGAGATCGTCGAGTCCATCCCCGTGCTGGTATCCGTGCTCCCGCTGTCCATCACCACGGCCGCATCGGAAGCACCCGTGTCGCTGGGGGTCGTGTCGCCGGCAGCGT
>JABAHQ010003131.1_pt2 | contig 15837 bp, 14 predicted proteins | sample 7062091 | NCBI WGS metagenome assembly JABAHQ01 (sample SAMN14534359, study PRJNA622989) | marine sediment metagenome | biome: marine biome [ENVO:00000428]; feature: marine pelagic biome [ENVO:01000023]; material: deep marine sediment [ENVO:00002113] | place: India: Gulf of Kutch | collected...
GTCGGCAAGTAGTCGATATTATCCAAATTCCGCGCAATGATCTCTACTGCGCGCCTCACCGGGGATAGCCGAAGTGCATTTTCACCCGATTGGTTCTGCGAGCGGAGGTACCTGATGATCAACTTCATGTCGTCATCCTCAGACAGTGCATCTCCGTATTGCGTGTAGAGTGCGATCATTGCCGACACGGTCAGTATCCAAGTCCACTTCTTTGTAAGGAAATGGGCAAGCTCGTGTTCAGGCAGCTCTGCCAAAGGGCTGCCGCGGATCTGCGTTGAGAGCTCGTAATATGCTTCCTGCTCGTCCAATACAGCTGAACAAGCGACATGTTTTACGTTTCCTAGGTCAACTTGGTGGTTCAACATGCGGATAAACGCTGTTTTCCCAGTTCCTCGACGGCCGAATACATAAAGAACATCATCCCGCGTGAAATCCAGATAGCTGTCAGTATGCAGGAAGACACTCGTGGACTTACCGGGGTCTTCCCATTCAAACTTAGCATCCTCTTCACCAAGAAAGGCCTTCGGAGCCACATGCTGATGGACATTGTCTGGCATTGAAATTCTCCAATCCCTGTCTTCCATCGGTCACCCTCCTCTGTTTTGTGGATTCAGTGACAGTCGCCAGCAAGATTGCACGGTGTCAACGCATGTCAATACAGAGGCTGTATTTCTTCTGCGATACTTGCAGAAGACTCATGCCATCTCTATGATAGACGAGAAGTCGGGACATGTCAAGCCATTGGGCTTGACAACAGCTCGATCTTCAGTTCATGCACTCTCGTGCAGGGATGGCAAGAGCTTCNNTACTTCCAATCAGCAGTTCCTTATGATGGCAGGAGATCATCGCCCTATTCATGCAGGCGTTCGATTAGCAAAACATCCGCGGCTGCGGTACTCCTCAGAACCATTTGGAGGGAGAAGGTGGCTAGATGCTATCCTTCAGCTCTTTGGAGACTTGAGTATGGCAGCAGCCCGTCTGTGATTTTTCCGGATACTGACCAGTCTTATCAGAATAAAGCGTTGTATATTCCGCAGCCGAAAGGCATGTCCTTTGGCTCTCTACTATTACTCCCGGCCTAGAGAGCCATGCGGGTTGATGGACACGAGCTGCACGAGCTAGTATGAGGCATGAGCAGTTGCCTGAATGGCAGACCTGCGAGACGCGGGTGGAATCGAAGGCCATCCACCGTAATCCCACTAGCGAGGAACTTCTGCTCGACTTGACTTTCCAATCACAGTCAGATAGATTATCTGCGTAAGTATCCTTGTCTTCAGCATTGCAGGCAAGATGAGGAGCAACCTGGAGGGGGTAGGTCCATGTGGAACTAAGCGTAACTTCGGAGTTTGGTGAGCTGGAGGTTGTCCTTGTGAAGAAGCCTGGCGATGAATGCAGCAGACCTGTCCCTCAGAACATGAATCGTTATCTTTTCGACGACATTCTTTGGGTTGCACAGGCTCAGGGAGAACACGATGTCTTTGTGCACATTTTGGAAGAGCAAGGCGTTGAAGTGATATATATAGACGATCTATTAAGGGATGTCTTGGACGACCGAACTGTAAGATCCAGTATTGTCTATGAGGTATGTCATCAAGAGAATTGCGAAGCCCTTGCAGATACGCTTCTGGATCTAGATGATATCACTCAACTGCAGAACATCTTGGTTGCTGGTTTGACGAGAGCTGAGGCTGAGAGGTTCACAGACGTCAGTGTGTATGACAAGACAGATAGTGAAGAGTACTTGCTTAAACCTATTCCGAACCTCTATTTCTGCAGAGATGTCGCCGCTGTAGTCGGGGACCGCATAATCCTTTGTAATATGAGGCACGAGGTGAGAATAAGAGAGTCCATCCTCATGCGGTATATAATCAAGTATCACCCCACATTCAGAATGGCCCGGGAGGAGAAGTTTTTATTTGGAGTCGAAGACACGGAGCTAAGGCCCTATACAGTCGAGGGGGGGATATCGTCGTACTGAATGATAGAAGTGTGGCTATCGGGCACGGGGAGAGAACGCGGCCCGAGAGTGTCCGTAGATTGGCTACTAACCTGGTCCGTGAGCGGGTTTGTGACCGGGTATATGATATCGCTATTCCGANNGGCGAGGAAGTCTACGTATACAGCACGACCCTAGTTGACAGCGAATTCAAGACTCGCAGTGAGCAGCTTCCCGGGGGGTTCCTTGGGTTTCTCGATGTCCTCAGGAATGAGCTTAAGGTGGATGTCATTCAGAGGGCGGAAACAGGGAACAACGAGCCTAGAGTTGCGGCGAGAGAGCAGTACGCTGATGCTACTAACGTCTTGGCGATTGGCCCAAGAGAGGCCGTTGCGTATAAGAGGAATGAAGCAACGAACAGAGCATTAGAGACAAGCCATGGCGTCAAGATCTTTACAGTAACGGGAAGCGAGCTAGTAAGAGGCAGAGGAGGGCCTAGGTGCATGGCTTTGCCACTAAGGAGGAGGAATGTTTGGTGATAGTGTGAACATAGCTGTTTGTGGCCATACTGACGCTGGCAAGTCAACCCTGCTAGGTCACCTGCTGGTTTTATTAGGGAGGGTTCCCGAAAGTGCGCTTGAAAGGGCAACGAGCTTGGCAAAGGCTATTGCGAGAGACAAAGGCCAAATGTATGCCTTCCTCGTGTACACCCAAAAGGGCGACGAATATGTGAGAGGGAAAACTATACTGCCTGCGAGGGTGAGGTTCGAGATGGGTAATAGAATGATCACAATAATCGATACTCCTGGGATGAAAGACTATATCAAGAACATGATATGGGGATTACATCAGGCCGACTATGCTGTGCTTTTGGTCGATGCTGTGAAAGGGTTACATCCAGGGACATCCGATGTTCTCAGTGTCCTCAGGTCCTTTCAAACCCCGATAATCGCAGTAGTAATCAACAAGATGGACGATTGCTCTCCCGCGTGGTCGGAGCAGACGTTCCGCAAGATGAGTGAACTGGCTTTCTTGGCCATCGAGGAGGCTGGCCTAGAGCACACCGCCGAGATTCCATGTATACCAACTTCTGCGAAAACGGGCGAAGGCTTGATCAGCTACCAGAAGATCAAATGGCACAGCGGCCCATCTTTCTACGAGTTCATGCAAGGGTTATCTATTAGCAAGCCCCTTCAATCGGGCCCCATGCGGCTGTCGTTCAATAGAAACGACGTCTTCGAGGTAAAGGGCCTAGGACAGGTAGTAGTAGGCGTAGTTGAGTCAGGGGAGCTGCACGTAGGTTCAAAACTGCTATTCGAACCTCTGTCAAGTATGAGAAAAGAAGATGTCGTGTCAAAGGTGAGGTCCATCCAGTTAGCCAAGGGAGTCATAGATTCTGCAGGGAGAAATCTGGCTGAGGGGGTCCCGAGGCAGGTGGTAGGCGTACTGCTAAGCAGGAGAAGGGGGGAAGGCTGGAAGAGCTTGTTTCGGAGGGAAGCAGCGAAGGCAATCATCGCAAGCGAGCTTCCAGACACGCCTACGGTCGGACGTCTATTCAGGAGTTACGTGACTTTGATCAAAGGGCCATCGGAGCGAAGCAATCTCCTATCTGAAGGCCATGCATTCATGATCAACGCACATGGTGATCAGGTACAGGCACGGCTCGTAAGAATCTTGAGAACTAGAAAAGAAGGTCAGAACTGGGTGAGCGGCGGTGGGCCAGGTATAAGCCCAAGCGATCAAGCCGAAGCTGAGATACTGACAAGCAGAAAAATAGCCTTAGAAGAAAACGGCAAAATCCCTTCGCTGAGCAGGTTTACCATCAGAACGGAGATCGGTGTCGTAGGATATGGTTCTTGCTCGAAGATGATGGAAGAGACTCCATGGGATAGCTTGCTCGAAGAAGATTAGAGAGGCCGGGGTCGCAGCTTGGTGTGCCGTCGAAAGCCGGAGGTGTGCAGTCGGTGGAAGTCCGATACAGGGAAGGGTTAGCGACCCACCCTGTCCTCGAGTCATGCGCCGGTGTCCGTAAGGACCTCGGTGAAGCGTTGACAGGGGCAGATGCGAGCCGGGTATTGAGCCGTGAAGTTGACCCCAAGACTTCAGGGTGCCTCCGTCGTCAAGACAGGCAAGGGGCAACACTGGAGCACCGCAAGCACGAGGTGCGTTCACGACCCCAAACTACTACTAACTACTAAGGGGTCTACCATTGAATTCTTCGATGTGAAGGATAGGCTTCTAGTTGGTAGCATGGTGTTTGGCGGGGGTGTGGCTCTTGGGGTCCGCAGGTCCTACGTGGGACGCTGCTTGGCTCTGAAATGCCGCCCCCGCCACTTTGTTCATCCGGGAAACGTCCACCGAAATGGTGCGGACCCAGGTGGGTGGTGGCCCTGCGATGTAGACGAGACGTCCTGGATGAATGTTCCATCTCACCCCCAACCAAGACGGCGACTATGGTGAACGCCGAGATCCGTGTCGGCGTGGACGTAGGGAGCAAGACCTGCTGGGCCTGACGATGCGATTCTGCAGAAGTTTACGATTCCCCATTTCCAAGGAGGCTTTCAGGAGTTCTTCGACCGGATCGACATCATCGCCAGGAATTCCACCTCCCCCTGGGAGTAGCCACGGAGACCTACATACAACAGTATTGGCCGTTCCCTCGATCGGTTAGTGCAGGAAAAGCATACCGCCGGCTTGTGCCAAGTATGCTATACTGCTAACCCCTATCCTATACGAACTGAGCACTGCAGCAGCTCTGAGTTAGTGCTCAACTCAGGCGGTGGATTCGCTACTTTCGATCTCCGCTAATACGTCCAGTAAGGAGTCGGCAACGAACAAGGCCTCAGACTCAGGGATATTGCGAAACACAACCACGCTGCCTCGTTTGCTGATGCTGCATTTGTATAGAGCGTTATCGATTATTATATCGATATGTATATTGCGCAGCTCTCCCAAGGCTTCGAGTCTCTGCCAGTCCTCGCTGAGGCTAACATCGGGGCCGAATATCGCCGCCGCGTGGACATTATGTATTCTCAGATCCCCAAACCATCCGCCCGTAACTCGCGGTTGAAGATTGCGCTCGATTGCCTCCAGGTCAAATCCCCACGACTCTATGGGCAACTGGTTTTTATGATCTCTTCGCAAACGACGAACTGCATCTCCGGCTAGAACCCGGTTACCATCGAATAGAACTCGGCCTTTCTCCTTATGAGCAAACATGTGGAATTCATGTATAGCTATTACCCTGCGATATTCCCTATTCACAACCCTGATCCATTGATCCCAGTCCGTTTCGTGCCTCAGAAGGAACTTCTGATAGGCATCAAGGTCCGCATCGCCAAGAAGCTGCAAAATAGTCGAAGCTTCTGATTGTGCCTCCTCCTCCAATAGAGGGAGCTGTTGGGTTGTACGAAGGTGATTCGGCAAGGGCACTCTCTCGTCATTTTGAAACCGATAGCAGCAATAGGAACGAGCCATTANNCCCAGATATTGCTCTGCAAGAGATCGGAAACCAGACATCGTATCTGCAACGATTTCCACTCGGTCGGTTCCGACTCGAACTGTGTCGCGACCTCCGAACTGCTCGTTCACCATCTCAAGACTAAAGGAAGCCACCTTTTCCCTGGGCAATCTTCTAACAAGCAATCCCCAATAAGGATTGACTTTCGGCAAGCTAATAGAAAACTCTCCCCGTTGCCAAGAAAGCTCGAATTGGTTCTGAGCGGCCTCCAGTATTGGCATTATCACGTGGTCCATAATCTTGCGCCCTGCTCTGAACCCTACCATCATCTCCCCATCGATCCGCAGAATCAGAGGGCCTTGCCCAATGCCACTATCTCTCATGTAGTCCTCCTCTTGCCAGTAGTCAGTTGTGTGTAGCGAGACAAGGACACGGAGAGCCCATCTGGGTATGCTCACCACGAATCGGTCATGTTCGCCAGAAAGCAGCCTGGCATTGTATCTCTCTTGCAGCAAGGTTTCGACCGTGTGAAGGTCATCCGCAGTGAATCTTCCCTGCAGTGTACCACACCAAGATATGTTAAGGGATGTATTGAACAACCAATGCCATAGGCGGTTGATTACAAGGTAGGCCCTCTCCCAGCGCCAGCTGACATATGTCAGGACTGCCGCTATAACAGTTGCAAGATTGATTGCGTGTTCCGCAACATCAAACCAAGCTGCCCGCTTTCCCAGGAAAACGAACACAACGCTGGTGATCAGCAACAAGACGACCAGCGCCACCATCAAATCGAGAGGGTACAACCGCCCCATTCGCGTAACACCTCCTCAGTCCAATTATACCTCATCGGTATGGATGCGTAAAGCTCTACTGACTAAACATTGTGTGAAGCATCATCTTTGAAATGTGAAGGCGTGAAGGGGCAAGTCTTGCATTCCAACACTGATTGACCTCTACTCGCATATTTCGCTCAGCTTCCTCGACCCCATTCACCCTTCCTTACGATTCCTTCTATAAACCTACTCTAGCACATTGTCCTCCCCCACTTCAAGCTGGCAATGGAAGCACAGCTCTACCTCGCCCCGATGGAGGACCCCGCAGCGGGGGCAGCGGGCGAAGCCCCGCTCCTCCCGGACATGTTCGATCCGCCGTTCGGTAATAAGGAAGTTCCTTAACGCGTTTCGCAATCTCTTGTCTTCCACATCGCTTACCAATCTCGCGATCTCCTCCTGCTCCTCCTCGCTCAAGGCGACCTCCTCCAACCTAACTGGCTCTTCCTCTTGTTCGCGGAGGGGCCCTCCGGCGCCGACGCGGAAGCGGATATCCCGCACCCGCTCCTCTCCGAGCAGCTCATTGAGCCTCTTGATATACCCCTCCTTCAGCAGGCTGAGCTCTTGGGCCAGGACATGATTTTGAGCCTCGATGAAGATGATCCCCTTGCGGGCCCGCAGCGGCGCGGTAAGCCGCGCTACTCGCTCCCCCACGGCCTCCTCCCACAGGAGGAGGGGTTCCTGTTCGTGGAATTGCTCGCCCAGCCCATGACGGATGAAGATCCGCCGCAGGAGCCCCCGAACCTGGCTCATGGTTGCTCCTTCACCTGGCCCTCCTCCAGCCAATAGACGCGGCACTCCAGCTCCCGCAACGGCGGGCGAAGCTCGGTTGCGGTGAGAAAGGCCTGGATAGATGAGGGAAGCGCTCGAAGGAGCAACCGTCCCCGCCCCGGATCGAGCTCGGAGAGGAGGTCGTCCAGGATGAGGATCGGATACTGGCCGAGTCTCCGCCGGTGGAGTTCAAGCTGGGCGAGTTTGGCTTGAATGATGGCCAGCCGCTGCTCCCCTTGGGAGCCGAACTGCCCCAGATCGATATCCTCGCTTGCAAACTGCAGGTCGTCACGGTGGGGACCGACGATGGAAAAGCCCCGCCGGCCCTCCTCGTCGGCCTTGGCCTCCACCCCGCCGGCCAGCCAGCCTTCCATTTTTTCCTGGTCCTGGGGCAACCAGGGTATCGAGGGCCGATAGTTCATCTTGAGCGATCCATGGCGCACCCCGAGGCGCTCCCCAATCCCGCGGAGCTCCTCGTTCACCCCGCGGAGATAATCCAGCCGTCGGGCAACCAAGACCGCTCCCAGCTCGATCAACTCCTGCTGGTAGACGGAGAGGAGCTCCCGGTCGGGCCGGCCGTGGCGCAGGAGGGAGTTCTTCCCCCGGACGACCTGCTCATAGCGCCGCCAGTAGTATCTATATTCCGAATCGAGCTCCGCGATCGCCCGATCCAGGAACCTCCGTCGCCCGCTCGGCCGCCCCTTGATCACCTGAAGGTCATCGGCGGTGAAGACGACCGCCCGCAGGTACTGGGGAAGCCGCCCGGGTTGCTCCTGTTTCCCGTTGACCTCCACCCGCTTGGTCCGTTTCTCCCCGTCGAGGATGATCCGCAGCGTATCCTGGCCCACCTCGACTTCGATCAGGGTCCACCGCTCCCCCCAGGTGATCACCTCCCGTTGCCGTTCGCCCTTGAGGAGCTCCCCCCGCGAGGCATAGTAGATCGCCTCACAGAGGTTGGTCTTTCCGGTGGCGTTTCCACCAAGCAGGAGGTTATAACCGGGAGCAGGGAGTAACTCTACCTGCCTGAGGTTCCGGAAGTTCCTCAGGAGGAGCTTTCGCAACTTCATGCTCCCATTATAGCTCTTCTCTCAGCGCCCTTTCTACAACAGGTACAGGTTAATTATTTAGGGCTAGCAGTTGTAGTAGGGGCGGCCGGGCCTGGGGAAAACCCAGCTCCATCTTGACTGGAAGGGGGATTTTGCCCGTGGAAAGACTGTGGAAGAGCTGTGGATGACCCAGCTCTATCGGCGGAAAAACCCTGGGGAAAAGTAGAAGGCAAAGTTCTCCACAGGAGTTTTCCACAACCCCGAGGGAGTTTTCCACAGGATTTCCCCAGGGGATTGGGGAGGGTTTTCCACGGCCCCAAAGTCAGGAATGGGATGCAATTTCTATCCCGAATTTGGCCCGCAGGGAGGACTTCAGCTCTTCTAGCTCCGAGTGGAACAGAGGAATGTCCTCCAATTCCTTCACTTTCTTGTAGGAGTGGATCACCGTGGAGTGGTCCCGCCCGCCGAACTCCTTCCCAATTTGGGGGAAGGAGCTCCCCGTCAGCTCTCGGGCGAGATAGATCGCGATCTGGCGGGCCTGGCAGATCTGCTTTCTGCGGTTCTCCCCCTCCAGCTCGCCTACGCTAACCCGATACTGCGAGGCGACCTCCGCCTTGATGGCCTCAATATCCAGGCCTCCTGATGGGGCCTCCGGGGCAACGAGGTCGGCGACCAGCTCCGGGGTGAGATCCGCCCCATTCAGCTCAGCGTGGGCGACCGCCCGGATCAGCGCCCCTTCCAGCGAGCGGACGTTGGAGGAGATCCGCTGGGCGATCAACTCCAGGATCGCCACGTCGATTCCCAGCCCATTCTCCCGGGCTTTGTGGTGGAGAATGGCCAGCCTCGTCTCCAGGTCCGGCGGCTGGATGTCGGCCACCAGCCCCCAGCGGAACCGCGACACCAATCGCTCCTGCAGTTCTTTCAATTCCTCCGGTGGCCGATCGGAGGAGAGGACGATCTGCTGGTCACAGTTGTACAGCTCGTTGAAAGTGTGGAATAGCTCTTCCTGGGTTCCCTCCTTGTTCTTGAGGAACTGGACATCGTCGATCAGGAGGAGGTCGACCTCCCGATACTTGTTGCGGAACTGATCGGTCTTATTCGCCCGAATGGCGTTGACCAGATCGATGGCGAATCGCTCTGAAGTGATGTAGAGCAGGTCGAGGTGGGGATGGCTCTCCCGGACGTAGTTGCCGACCGCCTGGAGAAGGTGAGTCTTCCCCAAGCCGACACCGCCATAGATGAACAGGGGGTTATAGACCTGACCGGGGGATGAGGCAACCGCTTGGGCCGCGGCACAGGCGAGGCGATTACTGGAACCTCTGATGAAATGGACAAAGGTATAGTCGCGCCTGAGGGCGGGTCTCATCTCTACCATCGCAAGTATTTGATCCCTGGGTGGGGGTCGGAACTCAGGATAGCAGTACCGATACAGCAGCGTCAAGACCACTACGCACGTGATTTGCCCCATTGGAAGGAAGGTTTGCGCGATGATTCCTCTCTTGGCCCCTCGGATCGGGGCAGGCGGAATGGCGGGAAGGCTTTTTAAAATGGTAAAGGGATTTTCGCTCTACGGGCCGCAACGAGAAATTTTTCCCTCGGAACCCAGTGCTCACCGAGCCCCTCGCTCATCACCGAGACGTGGCAAGACATCAGGGTAGTAGGCCATTCCCATCCCCTGAGGCAGGGTTTGGCGGTGACCCGGGGAGCGATGGGAAGGGCCAAACCGGGTTATGGCTGAAAGGATGACCCGTTGAAGGATTTGACCTTCCTCGAGGGGGTTAATTATACTGAAAAATCTTCGCCCTATGTGGTTTAACCAGATGGCGAAAGGAGATTGGGAGAATGGCGGAGGAGACTATCAAAATGCTGAAGGGCGTTCCGCTGTTTTCGCGGTTCAGCGACAGGGAACTCCGGGCCATTACTAAGACTGCTCGGGAGAGGGATTTCCAGACGGGGGTGCCAATCGTCCGGGAAGGGGATCAAAGCAATGTCGGCTTCTACCTCATTCTCGACGGGCAAGTGGAGGTCAAGCGCGGAGAGCGGACTTTAACCAAGCTGGGTGCTGGACAGTTCTTTGGTGAGATGTCCGTCCTCGATGGAGAACCCCGTTCGGCGGATGTGATCCCCACCACCGGGACAAAATGCCTATTGCTGACCAACTGGGATATCAAAGCCCTGATCAAAAGCTATCCCGATATCGCGATGAAGCTCATCGGGGAGCTCTCCCGCCGCTTGCGCGAGACCAACATGGCGCTGACCGAGTAAGGATGGCCGCAGAGGAAGGTCTGGCGGTCCTGTTCAGCGATATCCGGGGATTTGCCTCCTATACCGCGGAAAAGGGGGACCAAGAGGCCTATCGGCTGGCGAAAGCGTTTGTGGACCTCGTCGAGGAGCAGGTCCACCGCCACGACGGTCGGGTGGTCAAGACCTACGGTGATGGGGTAATGACCACTTTTCCAGTGATCCAACAGGGCGTCCTCTGCTCGGTGAGGATGCAGGAGGAGCTCAGCGAGCATAACCTGGCCCACCCGGAGGAGTCCATCTCCGCGGGAATTGGTCTTGCCTGGGGAGAACCGATTCAGGAAGAGGGGGATCTGTTCGGGCACTCGGTGAACCTGGCCAAGCGGCTGGCCGACTATGCCAAGGGAGGCCAGATCATCGTCTCCTCCGAGGTCAGGGAACAAACCCGAAGCCTGGAAAACCTCCACTACCTCGATCTCGGCGATCGCCAGCTCAAGGGAGTGGGCCGGCAGCGGTTGTATGAGCTGATCTGGCGCGCGGAGGTGGCCCGACTATCCACCAAGGGTAACGAGATGAATCTCGTGCTGACCCAGGATAAGTTCGTGATGGAGCTGAGCAAAGAGGTGCAGGAAAGATTACAGAAAGCAGAGAAAGAGCTGCGTGAAAAGGCGGAAAAGCAAACGGGGTTAGCCAAATTTATACTGAGCAATGTAGCTAAGTATGTAGACAAATATCTGCCGCGGATGATCGATAAGGCCCTGTACAAAGCTGGAATTGGCTTACAACACGCTATAGATCAAGTTGAGGCGGAGTTCGAAGGTAACGAGTTGGTCCTGAAGATCGAGGGCCACAGGAGGGTCAGACTCGGTAAGAAGGACATCGATATCCCCGAGGCGCGCAATTTCCTGGCCAAGCTCCAGGGGCTGAAGGCCGGCGGCGACCCGGAGGGGTAATAAGAAATCCGGGCCGGGAAGGATTGTACTTCACCGAGGCAGATCGAAAAGCAAATTTTCGCTATCACAGCGGGATTGGGTCAACCCCACCTGTCCCCGACCACAGGNNAGGAGGTGGACCGCCAGGAGCGACCCTGAAAGGAGCCGGGACCTTGGCGGACAGACCGAGCGAGTTGACGGAGAGGCAGCATCGGATCCTCGCATTCATCGTCAAGCTTGTCGAGGAGCGGGGCCTTCCGCCCACCATCCGGGAGATCGGGGAGCAGTTCGGGATTGCCTCCACCAATGGAGTCTGGCGCCATCTCCAAGCTCTGGAGGGGAAGGGCTACATCAAGCGGCGGGAAGGGCAAGCTCGGGGGATCGAACTGGTCCCAAAGCGGGTCCGCAAGCTTTTCTACGGACATCACCACATCCCCTTGGTCGGAAGGGTCGCCGCCGGAGAGCCGATCCTGGCGGTGGAGAACATCGAGGGCCTGCTCAGCTTGGAGGAGCTGTTCCCCGCCGAGGGGGGCTTCGCCCTGCGGATTCAGGGGGATAGCATGAAGGAGGCGGGCATCTTCCCCGGAGACATGGTCATCGCCCGCCAGCAGCCGACCGCGGAGGTGGGAGAGATCGTGGTGGCGATCGTCAACGAGGAGGAGGCGACGGTGAAGCGGCTGGCTCAGCCGGAAAAGAGCGGGGAGGTCCGCCTGGAACCGGCCAACCTCCGGTATGAGCCGGTCATTTCCCGGGATGTCCAGGTCGTGGGCAAGGTCATTGGGGTCATCCGCCAACTGCGGTGAACATTTGAATAAGGAGGTTTTCAATGGGCAATGACAGGCAGAACGGACGGGAGGTCCTGGAGGGAGTCCTCCAGGGAATCAAGAAGCGGTATGGTGACGGCTCGATCATGTGGCTGGGGGAAGGAGGGCGGCTCGATGTGGAGACGGTTCCCACCGGCTCCCTTGCCCTGGATATCGCCCTGGGAGTCGGAGGCGTCCCCCGGGGGCGGATCATCGAGATCTTCGGCCCCGAGGCCGGGGGGAAGACGACCCTGGCCCTGCACTTAATCGCGGAAGCCCAGAAGCGGGGCGGGATAGCGGCCTTCATCGACGCTGAACACGCCCTGGCCCCGGCTTATGCCAAGACGATCGGCGCGGATATCGAGCGCTTGCTATTATCCCAGCCCAGCTCCGGGGAGCAAGCTTTAGAAATTACAGAGCACCTGGTGCGCAGCGGGGCGATCGACATAATTGTCGTCGATTCGGTGGCCGCCCTGGTCCCCGAGGCGGAGATCGCCGGGGGGATGGGCGAGCCCCAGGTCGGGTTGCAGGCGCGGTTGATGTCCCAGGCAATGCGCAAGCTCTCCGCGGTGACCTCCCAATCGAGGACCATCGTCGTGTTCATCAACCAGATCCGCTCCAGGATCGGGGCTGCCCAGTGGGGGCCGCAGACCACGACCACCGGCGGGCTGGCCCTCAAGTTCTACACCTCAGTGCGGCTCGATATCCGAAGGATCGGCACCATCGATGAAAACGGGCAGAAGGTGGGGAACGAGACCCTGGTGAAGGTGGCCAAGAACAAGGTAGCTCCGCCGTTCCGGGAGGCCAAGTTCGACATCATCTACGGGAAGGGGATCGACTGCGGGCGGGACCTGATCAACGTGGCCAGCCAACTTGGGATAGTGAAGAAGAGCGGTTCCTGGTTCTCCTATAAAAAAACCCAGCTCGGCCAGGGATTGAGCAACAGCGCGGCCTTCCTCGCCGAGAACGGGGACCTCACTGTGGAGATCGAGCAGGAGGTGCGGGAGAAGGCAGGTCTGCCAAACCTCGCAGGGGAGGGCCACCGAGGAGAGGCGGCAGAGCCAGGGGAGCTAAAAGCGGCGGCAGCGGATTAAGGGTTTAACGAGGGGGCGCCAGATTTGACGCCCCCTCTCACCACCTAGGCTGCAGGTCAGTTATGGCTCTCGCACTCAACTCCGCCCGGACTGCTCTGCCATCGAGGATTCAGCGAAAATGATCGAGGAGCTCAATGAGGAGGTCGAGGTCCAGGCGATCTTCTCCCGCAGAGGGGTCCGCCCCAGCGTGTTCACCTGGAGGGGGCGTAGATACAAGGTGGAAAATTTCAACCTGTACCACTCTGCCCGCAAGGGGGAAACCTTGTTCCACTACTTCTCCGTCTCTACTAAGGCGGCCTTCTTTGAGCTGTGTCTCAACAGCAAGACCCTCCGCTGGACCCTGGTCAAGGTCTATCCTTCAACGTAGAGGGAGGAAAAGCTGTGCTCAGGAAGCCTATTGAGCTGAAGGTCCACAGCAAGAGGGAGAACAGGACGGTCTTCCACATCGACTTCGACAGTTACTTCGCCTCGGTGGAGCAGCAGGCCAACCCTTTCCTCCGCGGCCGGCCCATCATTGTGTCTGGGAGGGCCGACATCCAGACCGTGGTCGCCGCCGCCTCCCGGGAGGCCAAGCGGTGGGGCATCAAGTCGGGGATGTCCACCTTGGAGGCGCTCCGGCTCTGCCCCCCGGCCGAGTTCATCCCAGGCGATCCGGAGAAATATTTGTACATCACTTCCCAGTTCCTGGAGATCTTTCACCGCTACACCGACCTGGTGGAGGTCTTCTCCATCGACGAAGCGTTCCTGGACGTCACCTCCACCTGCGGGAGGCTTGGCGGCCCCTTGTCCTTGGCAAGGAGGATCAAAGGCGAGATTCACCAGGCGTTCGGGCCGTACATTACCTGTTCCATCGGTATCGCTAGAAATAAACTCCTGGCCAAGCTGGTCTCCGAGATGCAAAAACCAGACGGGCTCACCTGGATTCCCGAGGAACAGATTCCCGATCTGTTGGAGAATACCCCGCTCACCGACCTATGCGGGATCGGGGAGCGGATTGCCAGGCGGCTGGAGGGGATGGGTATCTTGAACCTATCGGACCTGGGGAACTGTGATGAGAGGCAACTCTGTAGGGAATTCGGGGTCTACGGAAAGGTCCTCAAGCTGATGGGCCAGGGCAAGGATCCCTCACCGGTGGTTCCCTATTATCACTACGAGGAGGAGAAGTCCGTTGGGAACTCGCTCACCTTGCCCCAGGAGTGGCGGAACTTCGACCGGGCCAAGGTTGTGCTGCGCCGCCTGTGCGAACAGGTGGGCCGCAGATTGAGAAAGGGCGGCCACGCCGGCAGAACGGTGAGCCTCTCCTTGGTGAGCCAGGACTACGAGGCGGCTCACAAGCAATACACCCTGGCCATCCCCACCAACGATGGCGAGGAGATTTTTAAGACCTGCCTTAAGCTTAGCAGGATGGTCCAGATTCCCCGGCTGATCCGGGCGGTAGGAGTGAGGGTCTCCAACCTGAAGCGTACAGAGCACCTCCCCCGCCCGCTGTTTTCCGAGGGCCAGAGGAGGGAGGCCGTATTGAAGGTGCTTGATGAGATCAACGACGAGTATGGGGAGATGACCCTGTTCCAAGCGGTCCTCCTGGCGACGAAGGGGATGCAGCCCCACGTCGGAAAATTCGGCCGGACGAGGGAGATCGGCTCGGCCAAAGTAGCAAGACACAGCGTCGTTTGATTAACCTGACAGATCCTGATGCCATGATCTTAGAGAACATGAATAGGTAACCAACGAGACTATTCCACGGGAGAGAAGGGGCATGAGGTGCGTATAGGCTCAAATCCCAACCGACGGCTCAGGGGAGAGGGTCAAATCATCTGACTCGCCCAGCACTTGATGCCTGAACCGCGCGGCAGCGGCAATCATCGCCGCATTGTCCGTGCACAAAACCATCGATGGAAAGTAAACCTCGAGCCCCAGCGGCCCGGCCTCCCGCCCGAACCGCTCCCGCAGCTCGGAGTTGGCCGCCACCCCGCCGACCACCGCTATTTTCGTTATTCCAAACTCCCGCGCGGCCCGCACGGCCTTTCCCACCAGGACATCGACGGCTGCCCGCTGGAAGGAGGCGGCTACGTCCTCCTCTGTCGCTTGGTGCTCCTTCAGGTAATAGGCCATCGCCGTCTTCAACCCGGCGAAGCTAAAATCAAACCCCGAGTCAAGCATCGGCCGGGGGAGCTCGATCGCCTCCGGGTCGCCCTGTTTAGCTAACCGATCGATCGCCGCGCCGGCAGGGTAGTCGATCCGGATGAGTTTTCCTACTTTGTCGAAGGCCTCCCCCGCGGCGTCGTCGCGCGTCCGCCCGATAGTCTCATATTCTCCAAAGCGCCTAACGTGGATCAGATTGGTGTGGCCGCCGGAGACAAGCAGCGCCAACAGCGGCGGCGGGGCGTTTGGATATTCCAGATAATGGGCAAAGATGTGGGCCTCCAGATGATTGACCCCGATAAAGGGTCTCTGCAGGGCGTAGGCGATCCCCTTGGCCGTGGACAGCCCCACCAGGAGCGGCCCCACCAACCCCGGACCGTAGGTCGCTCCCACCAGATCTATATCAGAGATGTCAATCCCAGCCTGATCGAGGGCCTCCTTGATCAGGGGAGGCAGTTTTTTCAGGTGATTCCGGGAGGCGATCTCGGGGACGACGCCGCCGTATTTGCCGTGCAGCTCCGCTTGAGAGTAGATGATGTTGGAGCGGATCTCCCGATGGCCGCGGAGGACCGCCGCGGCGGT
>JABAHQ010000333.1_pt4 | contig 15832 bp, 19 predicted proteins | sample 7062091 | NCBI WGS metagenome assembly JABAHQ01 (sample SAMN14534359, study PRJNA622989) | marine sediment metagenome | biome: marine biome [ENVO:00000428]; feature: marine pelagic biome [ENVO:01000023]; material: deep marine sediment [ENVO:00002113] | place: India: Gulf of Kutch | collected...
CTGGTTTCCAAGGTCTGTTGCATCTTCATACGGTCCACCTCGTCCATCGTGCGTCCAATCTGCTGCCCGACGAACGCTCCGAGCACCGCTCCGGCAGCCGTCGCTGCGAGTTGTCCCGCACCGCTGCCAATTTGAGATCCGATGAAACCTCCAACAACCCCACCGGTCACGGCACCGACGTCCTCCTTCTTGACGCCGGAGGACGCGCAGCCCACGAGGAACGCCGCCAACACGACTATCACCAACTGCTTCATAGCTCCTTCTCCTTGCCACCTGCGGCTCATTACACCCGCCTCATGCGCGGTCGCCAAGCCTCCATGGCCGCCTGTAACAACAGGATACTCATACAGGTTGCGAAAGCGCCCGGCCGTTCCAGCGTCGATTCGCGCACGATGCCGAAACTGTGCCTATAGATCGGCGAAGAATCCTTGATCCACATCACGAACTGCGCAAGGGTGCCTAAAGGACCAGCAAGACAGCTACCGGCGCAACCCGGGCGGTAGGGTGCTCGGCGATATCGAACGCCAACCTCCGCCGAGACGCGTGCTTGTCTGCCAGGTGCTGCCCGTCCAGCGGTAGTATCGTCCGTTCTGGTAATAATGGCCGGGACGGCCTATCACCACATACGCGCCGAGGCTGGAGTCGTATTCGAGCACGACCCCGCTGGCGTGCTTGTGCCTGTAGCCGTGGGCTGGGGCGTGGGGTGGCGGCCCGTGGCCCCGTCCGGGGCCGGAGGTCTCGTAGACATAGAGAGCCGAGCAGGAGGGTGTAGCGAGGATCAGGGCGAGTGTGGCGATTTTCAGGTTCACGTGCTCGAGCGCTCCGGGCGCAGTGTGGGGCCGCTTTATGGCTTCGAGACTCAGGATGGCGTGTCCAGGGCTCTACAGCAACCTTCTCATACCGATTCCCGCAGGAGGTCAGCGCATGACCGGCGCCGCGCGGCCGGCGGCGCGGTGCCACGCGTCGCCTCCGCATCCGCTTCCCGCGCCAACCTAAATCTACGCCTTGACCTCGTACGCCGTCTATCCCCATCCGCTTTAACTCGCTCCTCTTCTAACCAAGGTCGTGCTGGCGCGCGGACTCCAATTGCAGACCTATTGGTCACGAGTTTGCGCCCGGTGGTCAAAGTTTGAACGGAAAGGACCTATATAGTGCTGGCCCGCAGCAACGCCGGCCTGCGCCGGAGTTCGTTCAGCGAGCGTTCAGCTTGATTGTTCTACCTTGCAAGGTGCACGTTCAACTCGAGAGTTCAATCTACGACGAAGGACAATGGACATGAGCGCATCCACGGGTCGCGGGAGCATCCCCAAGGTCGTGCGGGTCGTGGCTCTCTCGTTAGCTACGGGGCTCGTGCTGTTGGGCAGCGGCGGGGCCGCCTGGGCCGAGCCGCCGCCTTGGGCACCCGCTCACGGCCATCGGACCAAGCACGTCCATCATCACTACTACCGCGAGCCGGCACACGTGCACGAAGATCACTACCACGAGCATCACTACCACGAGCATCACTACCATGTGCACGAGCACGTCCATAAGCATGTGCACAAGGATGTGGTTGTCGAACGCCCGCGCTACCATCACAAGCCGAATGTGGTCTACTATCGGGACCGAGCGGCGCTTGGCGGCTTGGTCGGCGCCGCGGCCGGCGGACTTTTAGGGGCCCAGGTGGGTGACGGGCGAGACCAGCTGGCGGCCACCGCAGCCGGTTCGGTCTTCGGCTACATCATCGGGCGGGAGCTTGGCACCTACCATGGTCCGCATCGCCACTACTAACGTCCCTCGGTAGTAGTGCCGTCGGACGGCGAAGTCACGGTCAACCAAACATCGCTTCGAGGTGTCCCCGGCACCGACGTCTTGCGGATGCGGCCGCAACCGGAGAGTATAGGCCACGATGTTCGGTTGGGTGACTGGCGTCGACTATTCGCTCTCATGGGTACAGGCAGACGGCCGATATTGTGGATACCGGCTTACGGCCGATTCCCCACTAGGGAAGCCCACAAGACGGAGAAACTGCATGTATCGGTTGTCTGCTCTCGCCGCGAAGGGACGTTATTTCCGGGACCTGATGTTCGCTGGGGCACTCATCGGAGTGGCCGGCTGTACGGGGGCACCAAAGCCATCCGTCCAGAAGGTGTCCGATTACGCGCACTCGCCCGTATCCGAGGCTCGAATTCACTCGACTCACCCGGTGGTGGCCGTCGCGAATGGCCTCAGGGGCGTGCCTTATCGATACGGCGGCGCCAGTCCGCGCGGGTTCGACTGCAGCGGTCTCGTCCACTATGCATACAGACAAGCGGGTGTGTCGGTACCGCGCACGACGGCCGCCCAGTATCGCCACTCCCGCTCCGTGAGCATCACTCGCCTGAGTCCCGGCGATCTGCTCTTCTTCAAAGTCTCCTGGCCGAAGAAGGTCTCTCACGTGGGCATCTACGCCGGCGGCGGCCTCTTCATCCATGCACCCTCGAGCGGCAAGCGTGTCTCCTATGCGAGGCTGAATAGTCCCTACTGGCGCAGGCGACTCGTCAAGATAGGCCGCTTTCCGCTCTGAGCGCCTTCTGCACGTTCGAAAGTCGCAAGAAGGCAAAAGGTCTCTATAAATCACTGGATCATCTCCGAGACAGCGCATCTCAGATTTCTCTGACTGAAGAGCAGAGACGTAGGTTCTCAATGTGATCGTCCAGTGAAATCACGCGGGCTCCGATGGGTGGCGCCAAACATTCGGCGAGTTTACTTTGTCCTCGAACCATCGCGCGCATCTCGTCGCCGGAGGAGATTGCTTCGGCAAGTCCTTCTGCACGGCCGAATGCTTAGATGGCCTATAAGGCCTAAAAGAGGTCTAATCCTCTGGAGTAGGCAGCTGGCCTATTCCCCGTCATTGGGACAGGATGTAGCTTGAGCATGGCGGCTGTCCGGCATTCCGAACCCGGCACCCGACATGCCATCGCAACTGCCAAGCCGATGCGAGTGCAGCCCGGTGCAGTTCCCGACGGAAGGGCGCGTCGAAAAAACCGGACGTGGTCCCCCTCACGGCTTGCTGGCGACGTCGTTTCGCAATCCGGCCCCGCACCGGTAGAGTGGGAGGCATGGCCGTCCGGCTGCCCGAATTGGGCACGTCCGGATCTGGGGGGGCCGCGGGCGGGTAACCCCCCGCGGCCGCCCGGCCCGGGACGCCCGTTGCCGACTCTGCACCACTATGCCCGACTGTGCGGGACTGATTCCCGCAAAATTCACGCAGCCTCCTGTCCTCCTGCGCAGCCCAAAAGAGATACTCGCCACTTTCGATCTCGCCCTGGGACTCGCCGATCCGGCGCCAGGGGTAGTCGCGAGTCGGCTGCATTTGCAAGCCGGGAACTGGCCGCCGAAACAATCAAAACGTCGCAAACTATATCTCGGGCCGGTTCCCGGGCTTCCATGCGGGGCCCTGCCGAATTCTTTACCGGCGATGCCCGTATCGACCCTCTGTTCCGGTCGAACGACACGGCGAATTACTCCGGCGCGTACGTTACGTTCGAACCGGGGGCTCGTTCCGCATGGCACATCCACCCAGCTGGGCAACATATCGTAGTCACGTCCGGCGTCGGCAGAACCGGAGTATGGGGAGGCAAAGTTGAGGAAATCAAAGCGGGAGACGTGACCTGGTGTCCGCCAGGCGTAAAACACTGGCACGGGGCTACACCCAACACCGCGATGACGCATCTCGTCATCACGGGAATGAAAGACGGCAAAAACGTTGAATGGATGGAAAAGGTCGCCGATGCGCAATACAGCGGCGACTAAGGAGTTACTCATGGATAGGAAAATCACGCCAATTTTGGCAATCGTACTTGCCACGATATTTGGCCTTCCAGCCATTTCTAACGCACAGAACATGGATGAAAATCAGGCGCTGAACACAAAGCAGGAGAGCATCATCCCCATCGCCGCCTTTACCGCCAACGGCGATATGGAAAAGCTGAGAACAGCTTTGAATGAAGGGCTGGATGCCGGTTTGACAGTGAACGAAATCAAGGAAGTCCTTGTTCAAATGTATGCGTACGCGGGATTCCCGCGCAGCCTGAACGGCATCATCGCGTTCATGAATGTTATGGATGAGCGGCAAGCCAAGGGCATCAAGGACGAGGTGGGCAAGGAGGCCAGTCCTATTCCCGNNTTCCGTCGCCCCACGGATGGCAACTGTTCGCGCCCGTCATCGACACCTTCCTGAAGGAACATCTGTTCGCTGACATCTTCGTTCGTGATGTTCTGGATCATCAAGAAAGGGAACTGGCCACCATTGCGGCCCTCGCCAGCATGACAGGCACAGACGGTCAGCTCCGGTTCCACCTTGGTGCCGCGATGAATACCGGACTGACTGAAGCCCAGATGAAGGACTTCATTTCCGTGCTCAAATCCAAGATAGGCAATAAGAAAGCCGAGAGTGCTTCGGCAATATTAGCTGAGGTTTTGAGCGACAGAGAGAAATAAGGCTCTGAACTGAAGGAGCAATCATTGGCTTCTGGCGAAAATAGCTTTGAACACATGAAGATCTTCAGATGTTTAACATGAAGGCCATTTCACTCCATACCCTCGCGACAGTGCTGGCGCTTGCCTTAGCCGCTACCCTCGCGCGACAGGCCAGGGCCGGTGGCGAGCTGGTCAAGTTCCCCGAGGATTACGCCGAGGGCGTGCTCTACGCGACGATGAAGCGAGGCAATACCTATGAGGAGATTTTCGCGAGGCGCGAAGCGATCGACGCGGCCAAGAACGGCCAGCCACTCCCGAGCGGGACGGTGATCACTCTGGTGGGCTATCGAGATGGCGAGCTTTTCCGATACGTAGTGATGGAAAAGCGCACCGGCTGGGGCGCCGAGTACCCGCCGGAGAAGCGCAATGGGGAATGGGAATTCCAGGCGTTCAATGCCGACAAGTCGGTGAACCGCAACGAGAACCTCGATCGCTGCTTTTCTTGTCACAAGTCGCAGGCAGATCGGGACTTCGTGTTCACGTTCGATGAGATGAAGAGCGCAAACTAGGCTATGCGGATGTTGCAACGATCATCGATCATATCGAAGAGAACTTCCGGTTCCACCTGATGTAAATCCTCTTTTGGGCATGCATCCCGTCCAGGTGGCGTGACGTGTCCGGGACCAGCTCGCACAAGGAACGTGAGCTGGGTCTGCGGCGCGCTAGCCTCGGTAGCGCAGCGCATCGACGACCAGGGCGAAGGCCGCCGAGTGCTGCCGCCGACTCGGGTAATAGAGGTGGAATCCCGCAAACGGCGGGCACCAGTCCTCGAGCACCCGCCTCAGACGCCTTTTCGCGAGATGGGGCTGTGCCAACTCCTCCGGCACGTAGGCTAGGCCGAATCCGCCCAGCGCCGCATTGAGCATCTGGTAGGTGCCGTTGAGGACGAGCTGGCCTTCGACGCGCACGTTCAGCTCCTCGCCGTCTTTCTCGAACTCCCAGGCGTACAACCCGCCCCGGGTGGGCAGACGCAGGTTGATGCAGTTGTGGGTGATCAGATCCCGTGGCGTCTTCGGCTCCGGCCGGTCCTTGAAATACGACGGGGCCCCCACCACCGCCATGCGCGCATCCGGCCCGATGCGCACCGCGATCATGTCCTTTGCGATCTGCTCGCCGTCCCGCACACCGGCGTCATACCCCTCCGCGACGATGTCGATGAGTCCATAATCGATGGTGATCTCGACCTTGATGTCCGGATATTCGCGCAGGACCTTGACAAGCCCGGGCCAGAGGATCGTGTCCGCCACATAGTCGATGGCCGTGATCCGGACGGTCCCGGCGGGCCTGTCGCGAAGATCGCCCAAGGCATCGAGCTCGGTCTCGATCTCGTCGAGGCGCGGGCCGACGGTGCGAAGCAGGCGTTCGCCCGCCTCCGTCGGCGAGACGCTGCGCGTGGTGCGGGTCAGGAGCCGAACGCCCACCCGGGCCTCAAGGCCGCGGACGGTGTGGCTGAGGGCCGACTGGGAAACGCCCAGCTTCGCCGCGGCCTTCGTGAAGCTGCGCTCGCGCGCGACGGCAAGGAAGGCCAGGAGGTCGTCCAGATGTCCGCGCTGCATTTATCGACCCTGCTCATAAGTGCATGCTCATTATATGGCCTAATGGTGGGGCGTCACGCCCCGTAGAATCACGGTCGAGGGCGGCCAGGGCGACGAACATGGACGTGAACGAGATCCTGTTCCGGCCCACAGCGCAGGACATCTAGGCCCCGGCCTTGCAGCCGAAGGCAATGGAAGCGATGCGGAAATACACACCCGAGCTCGAACGCCGTCGTGCACCGCGGAAGGATACGAAAGTGGAACACAGGACCGAACGGCATGGATTTGGTAACGAGGCCGAGCGACGCATGACAGTCGAGGCGAAGACGCGGCAGTCGGACTCGACCGCCACCCTCGCCGTCGCGGCGGCCGGGCCGCTGCTGGTCCTGATCGCGTTCACCGTTCCGCTGACGACGCTGACCAGCACGGCCGTCGCCCTGGGCGCCGGGCCAGGCGTTCAGGCGTGGATCATGAGCGCGATGAGCGTCGGGGCGGCCGCCGGCCTGCTGAGCAGCGGCGCGATCGGCGACGATTACGGGCGCCGTCGGACGTTCCTGGCCGGAACGCTGGTGCTGGCCTGCTCCTCGCTGCTCGGCGCGCTCGCACCCACCGCACTGGTTTTGGTGATCGCCCGTGTCCTGCAGGGCCTTGGCGGGGCGGCGATCCTCGCCCGCGAGCGCCCCGCTCGTTCGAATCTCGAACCGTCAGAACCTGCGGCGCCTTGTGATTGCGGCGAGGCCGTCGCGGCTCCGAATTGATCGGCTCATCAGGAAGGAGGCGGAATGCCATGACTGACAAGAAGGCTTGGTTCATCACGGGCGCCGGTCGCGGCATGGGTGTCGATTTCGCCAAGGCCGCTCTGGCGGCCGGAAACGCCGTCGTCGCCACCGGCCGGGACACGGACACCGTGGCCAAGGCCGTCGGTCAGGCGGACGACCTCCTGGTGGTGAAGCTGGATGTCACCAGCCGCACCGATGCCAAAGCGGCGGCGCGGGCGGCCGTCGACCGGTTCGGCCGTATCGACGTGCTGGTCAACAACGCCGGCAACTTCCATGCGGGCTACTTCGAGGAGCTGACGCCCGAACAGATCGAGCGGCAGCTGACCGTGACCCTCTTCGGCCCGATGAACGTCACGCGCGCCGTCCTGCCCGTCATGCGCAAGCAGCGCTCGGGGCACATCATCGCGATCTCGTCCGGCGCGGGCCTCGTCGGCTTTGAGTTCTGTACCGCGTATGCGGCGTCGAAGTTCGGCCTGGAGGGCTGGATGGAGTCGCTGCACCAGGAAGTCGCGCCGTTCGGCATCGCCACCACCATCGTCAACCCGGGCTTCTTCGGGCTCGTCAAACTGGGAATGATCGATTCCGGCGTCGAAGCCTTGGACCGGCCGGGCCGGATACGAGCGACGATCGAGCTCATGGAGAAGTAACGACATCGAGGATACGAAGATGCCGTGGTCGCAAGAGGAACTGCGCCAGATCGTTGAGGCCGATGACCTGCATGTCTCACCGTTCCGCGAGGACGACGCTTCATACGGGACCCCGACGTGGATTTGGTCCGTCGCCGTCGACGATGCCCTCTACGTGCCGGCCCGCGTGCTAAGCCATAAACCACATCGGCTCGCATACGAGCACCAGATTGAAACCGGAAACGGTAAAGGAGCGGGTTAAATTTCAACTCCGGCGACGCCAAGCTCCGAACATGACGCGGTTCCTTCAGCGGGCGTGACGCCTGCCGACGTCTCCCGCGACGTGGAAGAGTTGTTCCTGCGTGCGGAGCAGAGCGGGCTCAAGCTCGCGATCATCGGCCGCACCGTCGCCCTCGTGCTGCTCGGCATCTGGCTCGTGGGATCGCGCGCCGACGACCCGGTGCGCGTGTACAATTATTTGACTGCCTTGTCGGTCTTTGCCGCCCTCGGACTGATTCATTACTCCCTGATCGCCACGCGCTTCGACCGACCTTGGATCAAGTACATCTTCGTCACACTGGACATTGCCATCGTCTCGGCCCTGGTAGCGACGCAACCGCTCTATGCGAGCGCCACCGACCTGCCCTCGGTCTTCGTCTTCCGTGTTCCCATATTTCCCTTCTACTTCATAATCGTTGGCATTGCAGCCTTTAGCTTTTCCCCGGGACTGGTCTTGTGGACTGGGTTCGCCGGGGCGCTCGGCTGGATGGGCGCATTCCTGCATCGGGCAAGCGGCGTAGAGGGGCTCATCAACTGGACTGCTATCCCGCCAAATCCGACGGCCGAGGAAGTGATGGCGGTCGTGCTCGACCCCAACTTCGGCGGGCTCAGCGGCCGGATCCAGGAGATCGTCTCACTCGCCGTCGTCGCCTTCCTGATCGCGGTCGTCATGTGGCGGGCTCGCACGACGCTCAAGCGACAGCTCGAGGCTGAACGGGACCGTGCCACTCTCTCGGGCATCTTCGGGCGCTTCGTGCCGCAGGCGATCGTGAACGCCATGGTCGCCGGCCGCGGCACACTGGCGCCGATCGAACGCGAAGCGACCGTGCTCTTTGTGGATATCGCCGGCTTCACCGACATGAGCGAGCGTGCGGGTGCGGTGCGGACCGTCGAGATCTTGAATGCCTATTTCGACGAGGCCACACGGATTATAGGCGCGCACAACGGCATCGTGACGCAGTTTCAGGGGGATGCCGTGCTCGCCACGTTCAATGTGCCGATCGAGGACGTGGAGCATGCACGCAACGCCTTCGATGCGGCTCAGGCGATCCTGGCATGCGTCTCGGAGCGCGAATTTGCCGGAGAGCGGATCCGGGTCCGCATAGGCGTCAATACGGGGCCGCTAGTTGCCGGCAATGTCGGCGGCGGCGGTCGCCAGAGCTACACCGTGCACGGCGACACCGTGAACCTCGCCGCCCGGCTCGAGGCGCTCTGCAAGGAGCACGGCACCTCGCTCCTGCTTTCCGCAACCACAGCGAAGGCGCTGCCGCATGTAAAGCTCATCGCGGCGGCCGATATCGCCGTCCGCGGCCTCAGCAAACCGGTGACCCTCTATTCGCTACCGGTCGGTGACAAGTGATCATTTGGGAGACAGTGCTCGACGTACTCAGACGAACGTCATCGTTGCGTCAGCAGATCACGTTCGAGCATTGCAGCCGCGATTCGAAGATCCCGTGTGCCAAATTTGTGCCACGGTGATGTCTGATAGAACAGGAAATCAACGCGTTACGTCGGCTTTGCGAGGGCGGCAAGCGTCGCAAGTGACTGTTTTAGTTGAAACATCGAAGTGCCCGGTGTAACTACGAACCAGTGCTCGGAGGTTAGAATCCTTCCGGGCGCTGAAGTCGGTCGTTGAGCCGGTAGGAAAAGCCCAAGTATTAGATCTCTCGGAAAATTCTTTATCTATGGACCGATTTAGTGTCTTCTCATCGTCGATTCGCGAGCGCGACGTGACGCATGCATGGGTGTATGCTTCAACGCGCAACCAGCGCGTCCAAGCGGCGCACGGTTCTTCACTCGGGATCCGCAAGACGCGCCGTCTCCATCGTCCCTGTTCAGGCATCACGCGGGGAGGTCGACAATGATTGCTTTGAAAATCAACGGCGTAAGTCGACAGTTCAACGGCGACCCGAACATGCCCCTGCTCTGGTACATCCGGGATGAGCTAGGACTGACCGGGACGAAGTTCGGCTGCGGCATGGCGCTGTGCGGCGCATGTACGGTGCATGTAAACGGCAAAGCAACGCGCGGGTGCGTCACCCCGGTAGCGGCGGCGCAAGGCAAGGAGGTAACCACCATCGAGGGACTCGATCCCAAAGGCAATCATCCAGTCCAGCGGGCGTGGCGTGCCCACAACGTGCCGCAGTGCGGATACTGCCAGTCCGGGCAGATCATGCAAGCGGCGGCTTTGCTCGCCGAGAATCCCGATCCATCCGATCAAGAGATTATCAACGGCATGGCAGGCAACATCTGCCGGTGCGGCACGTACCAGCGGATCTTTGCCGCGGTCCGCACGGCGGCGCGGGAGGTGTGACCATGTGGAACGTTCGAAACATGAGCCGGCGCGACTTTCTCAAGAGCACCGGCGCGACGACCGCCCTCGTGCTGGGGGCGCACCTCATGCCGCATTCGCTGATCAGCGGCGCCAAGGCCGCCGCCGGCTCGGCGCAGCCCAACCTGTTCGTGCGCATCGACTCCGACGGGACGGTGACGCTCACGTGCAGCCGCTCCGAGATGGGTCAAGGTGTGCGCACGGGCATGCCGATGATTCTGGCCGACGAGCTCGAAGCCGACTGGACACGGGTCAAGATCTGGCAGGCGCCGGGCGACGAGACCAAATACGATCCGGCCGGCAAGGACGGTCAGAACACCGACGGCTCTCGCAGCACCCGGCACAGCTTCGAGATCATGCGCGAGCTCGGCGCCGCCGGGCGCTACGTCCTCGAGCAAGCGGCGGCGCGCAAGTGGGGCGTCGATCCCGGCGAGGTCTATGCCAGACACCACCGGATCTATCACACCCCCTCGGGTAAGTCGTTCGATTTCGGCGAGGTGGTCGACGTCGCCGCGGACATCCAGGTGCCCTCGGGCGAAGGAGCTGCGCGGCCGAAGCTGAAGGACCAGTCGCAGTGGAAGTACATCGGCAAGGACATGGCGGTAGTCGACAACTACGACATGAGCACGGGAGGGGCGGACTTCGGTGCCGACATCTCGATTCCCGGCATGAAGATTGCCGTCGTAGCACGTCCGCCGGTCTATCGGGGAAAGGTGAAGTCATTCGACGCGACCGAGGCACTCAAGGTGCAAGGCGTCGAGCAAGTGGTCGAGATCCCCGCCCTCGCCGACGACAAGCCGGCGGAGTTTCGCGCGCTCGGCGGCGTCGCCGTCGTCGGCACCAACACGTGGTCGGTGATGGAAGGCCGCAAGAGGCTCGGCATCGACTGGGATCCCGGACCCTACACGGCGCACGAATCGGGCTCCTACGACGACAACCTCCGCCACGCGGCGCGCAAGGGCGGCAAGGTCATCCGCAGGCGCGGCGATGTCGACGCTGCGTTCTCCGCCGCGGCCAGGGTCGTCGAGGCCGAGTACTTCGTGCCTTATTTCATCCACACGCCGATGGAGCCTCCGGTGGCGATCGTCGATGCCAATGTGCGACCGGTGCGGGTCTGGGCCCCGACCCAGTCACCCAACGAAACGCGGCAATATGTGGCCGAGGCCCTGGGAGCGGAGAAGGCCGATGTCGAGTGTCGGGTGACGCTGCTCGGCGGCGGGTTCGGCCGAAAGTCCAAGCCCGACTACGTGTGCGAGGCGGCCATCCTGTCCAAAAAGGTGGGCGCGCCGGTGCGGGTGCAATGGACCCGCGAGGACGAGATCAAGCACGGTTACTACCACGCCGCCAGCGCCCAGTATCTCAAGGCCGGCCTCGATTCGTCGGGCAAGGTTACCGCGTGGCATCATTCGGGCGCGTGGCCGTCGCTTCTCAGCTTGTGGAACCCGGCGCAAAAGACGGGCTCCGAGGCCGAATACGGTCTCGGTCTGATCGACCTGCCGTACAACAGCGTGCCGAATATCCGCATCGAGAACGGCGAGGCCGACGTCATGATTCGCGTGGGCTGGTACCGTGCGGTGAACAACATCCAGCATGCCTTCGCGACGAACGGCTTCGCGAACGAGCTGGCGGCGGCTGCCGGTCGCGATCCCGTCGAGCTCATGCTCGAGCTCGTCGGCGAGGCGGATGCCATGGATCTGTCCGAAGACGGCGTCGAGGAGATCTGGAACTACGGCGACTCGGTCGAGGACTGGCCGATCATGCCGAAACGGCTATCCAACACGCTCAGGGTGGTGGCCGAGAAGGCGGGCTACGGCAAGAAGCTGCCGGAGGGGCACGGCCTGGGACTTGCCTGTCATCGTTCCTTCCACAGCTACGTGGCGACCGCGGTCCGCGTGGTCGTCCACGACGACGGCACTTATCGCATCCCGCAAGTCGATACGGCGATCGATTGCGGCCGTTACGTGAACCCGGAAGGCGTCCGCAAGCAGATCGAAGGAGCGGCCGTCTACGGCAATACCCTCGCCCGCCACGGCCGGATCACGACGACCAAGGGGGCGGTGGACCAGAGCAACTTCCACGACTACCCGATCACGCGCATGAACGATGCGCCGCTGAACGTGCGGGTGCACATCGTGGAGGACTTCGTGGATCGCCGTCCGTGTGGGGTCGGGGAGCCGGGGGTGCCACCGTACGCACCTGCGTTGGTCAATGCCATCTACGACGCAACCGGCAGGCGGATCCGGAAGCTGCCGATCGGCAATGAGCTGACAGCCGCGTGATCCGCACCGGTCGCCGTGATTCGAGGCCGTCGGGGACCTCCGGCGTGCGCCGGAGGTCCCTCCACGGACCGATGCCGTGGGGTTCGTCCAAGGCCGACGCTCGGACGCCTCAGGCGGACTTCTCCACGGCGTAGCCGCGCTCCACCCACTCAGCCCAGCCGCACTGGCGCGAGAGGGACCAGAGCCATGGAGCCCCTGTCCGATACCGGCGTGTTCGTCCGGAACCGCACGACCGGCCGGCTCACCCTCACCGAGGCCGGCGGGGTTTTCTACGCGCGCGCCGCCCGGGCGCTGGCGGAGCTCGGCGAGGCGGAGCAGGAGGTCACGGAGCACGCGCGCACGCCCCGCGGGCATCTGAGGGTGAGTGCGCCCACCTTCTACGGCGCCGAGATCCTCTCCCGGCACCTGTGCGAGTTCCACCGCCGATATCCCGATATCACCCTCGAGCTGATCCTGGACAACCGCTTGGTGGACCTCGTAAATGCCTCATATACACGCTCGCGGCCCCGCCCCACGAATGGGTGTTCCTCACCAGCGCCGGCGCCGGCGGCACGCGAGCGTCCCGCCGAAGACGCACTCCGGGGAACGCCCTACGAGCCGACCGGCCGCCGCCTTCTCGATGACCGGCCGTCAACCGCCGGCGATGGCGCCTCTATTTGATGGCGGCAACCTCAGAATATGACTCGTGCCGCTCGACTGGAGTCGGCTAATGGGTGTCCTGATTTGTACCCCACAAATCTCTGGTATGCCTCGCGCACTTTGCTAGCAGAGGCCAAGCGAAGAAATGCTATGGTGAGTTCCTTTATGACGATTTCACTTCCCCAGCTTTCTCAAGATCTTCAATGATAATTTTCTTCATCTTAAGCATCGCCAGGGTTGTCTTATTCGGATTCCTGGACATAAGCTCCCCCATGTTGGCTGGGACTATCTGCCAGGAGACTCCAAACTTGTCTTTGACCCAGCCGCATTGCTCGGCTTTTGGCACCGCCGAGAGCTTGGACCAGAAATAGTCTATCTCCTCTTGATCCTTGCAGTTGACCATAAATGAAATTGCTTCGTTGAATCCAAAATCATGCATCCGTGCAGAATCCATGGCGCCGAATTCCTGGCCGCCTAGGGTGAATTGTGCGTACTTCACCGTCCCTTCCGTATCGGGAGCTTCATCGTTGGCATAGCGGGCGAAGATCTGTGATCGTGAGTCGGGGAACACCGAGGCGTAGAAGCCGATCGCTTCCTCCGCTTTTCTTGTGCGCGATAGGTGATAGCTCGGGCTTTTTTCGGAATCGGCGTTCCCTCGGAAAGTGAAGGAATGTGGACGCAGGCTCCCGTCCTGTCGTACTCCCAGCCGTGATAGGAGCATATGAGACGGCCATCACAGACAGAGCCTCGCGACAGGGCTGTGCCACGATGTACGCAAAGATCTTTGAACACGACGATCCCGAGGCCATCACGGAATGCGACAATCTTTTCTCCCAAAAGTGTAAATTGCTGCGGCGCCTCCGTGACCTCGTCAGCCACTGCGATAGGATGCCAGAAATTGGCCAGTGTGACTTTGGTCATGGTACCCTCCTCGAACCGGAAATCTTTGAAGTCTCTACGGCTAGCAGAAGTTGCATCTGCTTGCGTGGCCGTGCCTCATTTTGGCGGCGGACTTCGGCGCAAGGGCGTCAGAGTCAACAAGGCTTCGCACTCTTCAAGCGTCTTCCAGTAGGGCGGAGTGCCTGACGCTTCGACGAGCCGGCGACACTTGTTGTCGAAAGGTTTTGTAGGTTCACCCACAGCGCGCGTGCCCGAACTGTGCTGTAGTTCCAGATCCGGTGAGGACGCGAGGACTCGTAGGAGATCAAATCGTCGGAGTGCAGAACGTGTTTCGTACCGTCCACCTCGACGGTCAACTCCCCCTCAAGAACGACGCCGTATTCATAGCCCGCATGCTGGACAGGCTCCGGTGCGCTGCCGGTATCTGGCGCGTACTCGTTGACGGCGATCTCGACACCACGGGCGGGATCATCTCTGAGAATCCGCCGAAGGACGCCGCTCGAGGTCTGCAGGACAGGTTGTCCGCCCGCGCGGGAAACGAGATCGCGCTCTGCATGCGGTCCGCCCACGAGCAGGTCGCCCATCTGCACGCCGAGCACGGAACAGATGACCACGAGTGTTCCGATCGACGGGCTGGTCTTGCCGCGCTCCACGATGCTCAGCATGGAGACGCTGAGTCCCGTCAGCTCGCTGAACGCCTGGAGACTCAAGCCCCTGCGCGAGCGAAGCTCGCGGATGCGCGCGCCGATCGCGGCCAGCGTATCAGCCGTCTGGGCGGAGAAGTCGCTTGTCGCTAGTGCAGCGGTGTCTTTCGCCATGATGACGAGTCCGGGGATTTTGTGAAGGTCCGTCCGTGAATCTGTCGGGTGGGCGCGGTTGACCGATCTCGCCCCACGGGTTGTTGGCCAGGCGCTATGAAGTACGCTATTCTTTAGCAGTATAGAAAAGTTTTCACTGCTGATGAACCCCGATGAGCGAAGAACACCTGGAAATGATCCAGGTCCTGAAGGCGGATGCATCCTGTCCGGAGCTGCCTATCATTGATGGCCCAGGCATCGCGCGTGCCATCGTCTGGCCTGGGACCGGAGCGCAGCACCGCTCCATGCACCACATCAGCCTGCCCGCCGAGAGCCGAACCATTACGCTCCGACACCCCATGGAGGCGGTCTACTACGTGATGCAAGGCGAGGGCGCGGTGCGGGACCCGGAAGAGGGCACCGAGCAACCGCTGGTGGAGGGGACCATGGTTCTGGTGGAGCCCGATACCGCCTATCTGTTCCGCGCCGGTCCGGGAGGCGTCGAGATCCTGGGCGGACCGTGTCCGCCCGACCCGGCCCTCTACCGTCACCTGGACTCGGTGTGACACGAGAGCGGAGCCTTGCACGTTTGGGCTCCAAACCACGACGAAAGTGCACGGAGATAACGAACGTGGCCATCAAGACCTTCCATCGAGACAAGCCCGATGTGATGTTGAGTGTGATCTCGAAGGACGCGCGGCTCATCGTATGGCCGGGCGTAGGGGCGGAAACGGCGAACATGAACTACGTTCGCATGCGGCCTGGCGAGAGCAACGTGCCGCACGTGCATCGACACTCCGAAGATACCATTTTCATCATCGAGGGCGAGGGCTCGGTCGACGACCTCACCAACGGGCAGCGGCTTCAATTCGAGAGCGGTCAGGCGATTCACGTGCCGGCGGGCATCCGCCATGCCGTGCGCGCCGACCGGGGCCGTACCGTGGTGAGCGTCGGCGGACCCTGCCCCGCGGACGTCGAACTACTGAGAGCCGTGGGTGCGCTGCCCGACGACCGATGATCATCACCGTCGCCATCGCCCAGTTGACCGGCGCAGCGTTCCAGGCGCAACGCAACCGCGAACTGACGGTGCAGGCCGGTGAGGAGGCGTTCGCCCGCGGCGCCGATCTGGTCGTGCTGCCTGAGCTCATCGTGCCGGGATACGTGCT